>Ga0075428_100001389_pt1 | contig 25742 bp, 24 predicted proteins | sample RhiMetdeltSRZDD2_FD_75291 | JGI IMG/M metagenome (GOLD analysis project Ga0075428, IMG submission 75291) | Populus rhizosphere microbial communities from Tennessee, USA - Rhizosphere MetaG P. deltoides SRZDD2 | ecosystem: Host-associated > Plants > Roots > Rhizosphere > Soil | place: USA... | reverse complement strand
CCGGGGAAGAACCCGTCCGGGTGTGGGTAGTCGGTGGCCCACATGATCTTGTGCGGCCCGATATAGTCGGCGAGCACCTTCAGCGATCCTTCGACGGGCTCGAACGAGATCCAGCAATTGCGCTGGAACAGTTCGCTCGGGCGGGTCGTCAACCCGGAATCGTTGAAGCCCCGGTCGTCGAAATGCCGGTCCATGCGGTCGAGCCACGGCGCGATCCAGCCGCCGCCCGATTCGAGAAACCCGATCCGTATCTTCGGATGTTTCTCGCACACCCCACCCCAGATCACCGCCAGGCACGCTAGCATCATTTCCATCGTGTGCGTGATGATGTGGCGGGCGCCGCGCGCCTCGAACCGGTCCGTGCCGACCTGCGGCATGCCGGCGTTGCCACCCTCGTGGAAGCCGACCGAGAAATCGAGGTCCTCGGCGGCGGCCCAGAACGGCTCATAATCCGGGTGGTTGATCATCTTGTTGTTGTATGGGTTCGGCCGAATGAACCCGCCCTTGAAGGCCAATTCCTTCCTGGCGAAAGCCATCTCCGCGACCGCGAGATCGACCGACTGCATCGGCAGCATCGCGATCCCGAACAGCCGGTCGGGATAGGCGCTGCAATAATCGGCGAGCCAGCGGTTGTAGGCGCGGCAGGTCGCGGCGGCGAGCTCGGGATCCTGGATCGCGCCCGAGAACAGGCCGAGGCTCGGATAGAGGAACGCCGCATCGATGCCGTCGGCGTCCATGTCAGGGATGCGGGCATGCGGGTCGAAGCCGCCGAGCTTGCCCTGCTTGTATTCCATCGTGTCGTCGGCGACGACGCCCTGGCGCGCGCCGACCGCGCCAATCGCGCTGATGCCGCGCTCCTTGCTGCCAAGCGTCTGCTCCTCGATGACAAGCCGCTCCTTTCCGTCCGCTTCCTTGACGATCCGCGGGGCGCGGTTGCGGAACCGCGGCTCCATGTAGTTGTCCCAAAGATCGAGCGGCTCGAGGATGTGGCCGTCTGCGTCTACGACGTTGTAGGCACGTGTCATCAGCAGTTCCTCCGGTGCGGGATGCGCCATCCTAGCGCAGCGGTGTCACCTACGCGAGCCTGAAATGTCGTTCGAAATCCTCTTGCACGAAAAGGCGGACTTCATGCGGAGAGTTGCTCGCCCGGGTGCTGGAGTAGCTCCGCCAGATCGTCCAGGAAGCGGCCTGCCGGGACGCCGTTCACGATGCGGTGGTCGTAGGTGAGCGAGATCGGGAGGACTCGCCGCACACTCCAGCCTGCGGGAACCGCCTCGTCCACCACCATCCGTGGCGCGGCTCGGCCTATGCCAAGTACGGCGGCCTGTCCGGGGGTGAGCGCCGGCGTTGCCCAGGTCACGGTGCGCAGCATGCCGTAGTTACTCAGGGTGAAGGTTGCGCCGTGAACATCGTCTTTGGACAGGGCGCCGGCCTCCGCCCGCTGCTGGAGTGCATGCAGCCGGGTCACGATCTCGGCGAGTGGACACTCATCCGCGTGCTTGACCACCACCGCCAGTAGGTCATCCGAGGGCAGTGCCAGCGCTATGGCAACGTTCACCTCGGCATACTCCATCACCGTTTGTTCCTCGATCGTGGCGTTCAAGCGGGGGTGCCTGCGGAGGCAGGCGGCCGCAGCCTTGATCAGAAGATGGGTGAGCGTCAGTCCGGGGATCCGTTCGCGCAGGTCTTGGGCGTATGTGAGTACTCGCTCGGCATCCACTTCAGCCATCGCAGTAACGTGCGCGGTGGATTGAATTCCCGCCAGGGTGCGGTTCGCCACCACGCGCTGAATTCCTCGCAGGGGGATGCGCCGCGCGACCGGGACACCGTTGACCTGATCCGTCGCGCCTGGCTCCTGGTGAGTCATGTCCGCGTGCTCGCCATCACGCGGCGGGCAGCCTCCACGATGTGGCGCGCGTTGGGCAGCGCGTGTGGGCGCACTTTACCGCTGGGGACCGGCACCGGCGCGGCGCCGATGCGTATGACCGGCGCAACCAGCACCTCGGGCGCCGCTTCCACCACGGACGCTACGACCTCGGCACCGATGCCTCCGGCCACCCAGGCTTCGTGCACGGTGATGAGACGGCGGGTGCGCCGGACTGAAGCGAGGATGGCGACACGGTCGAGCGGACGGAGCGTGCGGAGATCGAGGATCTCCAGCTCGATGCCCTCCGCGGCCAGCTCGCCGGCGGCGCGCACGGCGAGGGGGAGCGAGCTACCTACCGCAACCACCGTCACGTCGCGACCCTCACGCGCAATTCGCGCCTGGCCGATAGTCGTTTCGAAGGCGTCGTTGGGCACGGGTGCACGGGCGGCGTGAGAGAGGCTCATTCCCTCGAAAAACAGCACCGGACCATCGTCGCGGATGGCTGCTGTCATCATCCCCTTCGCGTCCACCGGTGTGGCCGGCATGACCACCTTCCAGCCCGGCACGTGGGCGAACCAGGCGGAGTAATCCTGCGGGTGGCCGCCGTAGGGACCGTCGCCCACGCGCGTCCGTACCACTACGGGGAGGCGCGCGGTCCCGCCGGTCATGTAATGGAGGTTGGGTGCCTGGTTGATGAGCTGGTTCATGGCCGCGGGCAGAAACTCGCCGAAGCTGATCTCCACGATGGGCCGCTGGCCGAAGAGCGCCGCGCCCAATGCCGCACCCACCATGGCGGACTCGGAGATCGGCGCCTCGCGGATGCGCATCGGGCCGAATTCTTCCAGCAGACCCCTGGTGCCCTGCATGGATCCCTGCATGGCACCCACATCCTGACCGATGTAGAAGACGCGCTGGTCCTCCCGCATGGCCACCGCGATCGCCTCGATGATCGCCTCCATGTGGGTCAGTCGCCGGGTAGTCTCAGCGCTCATGGGTGGACCCGCTCATGGGTGGACCTCATTCAGGCCCAACTCCGCCTCACCGGTGTCCGGTAGCGCCCGCACCGCTTCGAGCGTCGACGCAACCGCGGCCCGTGCGGCATCACGCAGCCTGTCCAGATCCGTTCTCGATGCTTCGCCTCGCTGAACCAGGCGATCGCCGTATCGGACGAGAGGGTCCGCCATGGGCGTGTCCGGGTGGATTGCCCGATAGTCCTGCGGATCCGCGGCCCAGTGACCCTTGGCTCGCCACGTTCTCGCCTCGATCAGGCTGGGTCCCTTGCCCGCCCGCGCGCGTGCGATCGCCTCCGTCGTCGTTCGACGCACGGCTTCCAGGTCATTGCCGTCCACCCCGAGGCCGGGCATGGCATATCCCGCCGCGCGATTCGCCACGGGGGCCGGCAGATAGTCAGTGGCGGGTTGGGAGATGGCCCAGCCGTTGTGCTGGCACACGTAAACAATGGGCAGCCGCCAGCTCGCTGCCAGGTTCAGGTTCTCATGGAAATCACCACGATTGGCCGTTCCATCGCCAAAGGTGCAGACGCAGATGCGGTCCGATCCCTCCTGCTGGAACGCCAGCGCGGCGCCGGTCGCGACTCCCAGACTGGTGCCGAGATCACCGGCCACCCATGGGACGATCTTCAGATCCACGGGGCCGGTAAACGGCACCGAGCGGCCTTTGTTGTAGCCGCCGACCTTTCCCAGGACCTGCGCCACGAGCCGCGCCATCTCCGCGCCGCGCATCATGTAGATCACCAGGGGGTCGCGGTAGTGCGCGGCGATCGCGTCGTCCGGGTGGAGGTCGCAGAACGCGCCCACCATGGTGGCCTCTTCTCCGGCGCTCGGGAACCAGCGCGGATTGGCAGCGCACAGGACTTCGTCCAGCTCGCGCGAGAGTGCCATCCAGCCGTAAAGGCGCAGCCCCTCGCTCAGGCCCTTCGCCTCCGTTGGCTCAAGCGTCGGGAGATCAACCACAGCTCACCCGCCGAGCTCGGCAATCGCGCGGGCTATGGCTGCGGCGTCTCGCGGCTCATCGGGGGCAGCGATCACCGCCAGAGGATCGCCCGGCTTGAGGATCTGCCCTTCCTCCACCAGCACCCGCGCCAGTGTGCCCGCGATGGTGGCTTCCACCTCCACGTTTGCTTTGTCAGACTGCACTTCCAGCACCGGCTCACCCACCGTGATGCTCTCGCCCACCGCCTTGAGCCAAACGACCAGCTCGGCCTCGCCAGTGCTGGCGCCCAAGTCCGGCAGTCGGAGGATGTTCATCGCTTGATTGTAGCGCGCATGTCCGAGCTGCTGGCCGGGTCCTGTCGGCCCGGAAAACATTCCCCTCCTGCAAATAGGAGGGGTGGACGCGAAGCGGCCGGGGTGGTCAGGGTAGCGGAACGAAACGACACAGCCTCGCTGCTGGCCGGGTCCTGTCGGAACGCCTTGCCTGCCCGATTCTCCCAAGCGCCCTCGGAGGATTTGGCCATCGCGTTATCTTGGGGGCTACCGGTACCGACGACTCGATTCTGACCAGCTGCATCATCATCACGTTGTCTTGGGACGTACCCTGACCTGGGAGAATCGGATCAGTCTGCGGCATCCCGCCACCCGGCCGCGGCTCGGGCCCGCGGCTAACCGCTGGCGGTTTTTCGGGCACGCATGACCGAAGACGCATGACCCATGACGGGGTTTAAGTGGGCCCACTAAGACCGCCCCCACCGCCCGCCCTGATCTGCCGGCGCTACTCACTGCAAGTAATTGAGCTTGGCCCGAATAGTTGCAAGTAATTGAGCCTGGCCCGAATAGTTGGCGTAAGCCGCATGTACAGTTACGGTAGCGGCCGGTGTCCTACGTTCGGTATCTTACGTCGAACCTGGCTTTCCGCGTAGCGTGCGCCGCCCCATGGCGAGCACCCCGTTCGTCGATGCCCAACGACCCCGAGTGCGCCGTGCCCGGCTCTCACCCGCGGCGGTAGGGGTAGCAGCGCGCGGGATCCAGTGTGAGGCCATAGTGCCGGGCCAATACCTTGATGTCCTCGCCGTGCTTCGGGTAGGGATCGGCGTTCGCTGGCCCCACCACGATCGGCCGGAACGACGTTTCATCCTTGCCGGCTGGCGGCAGCATGGCAGTAGCGAGCCCCGCGCCTTCAGGGTCACGCAGGGTAACGAAGATCGGCATCACCTTTTGCACGTGGCTCTTCAGCCCGATGTTTTGCTCGAACTTCCATCTCGAGGCAAGCGGAACGTACGTCTTCTCCGCCTCTTCGGCTGCCCGGCAAAAGTGTTTCTCGACCGCGTGGTTCATGAGTTGCGATTCCTTGAACGCCTCGCCCTCGGTCTCTATCCTGAACCAACTTCCGTTTGGAGCATCGCATACGAACTGCATACGCCCACCTCTCGGAAAAGCCTCGCGGGGGAGGGGATAAGTAGGGTCAGTGTAAACTTTTCCGTGGTGCGTGCGTTAAAGAGGGAAACCGTCTACGCGAAGGCGCTCAGAACCTGAAATTGCCTCGCTTCAGCGGTTGCAATAGATTGCTCGTCACATGTCGGGCCTGTTCAAAGGAGGAGCGAGCACGTGAGCGGCCGAGTCCGTGGCGACGGGCTGCTCCCGCCCGCCGCCTATGCGCGGGAAGACGAGACGCCGGACGATCACTTCTATCTTCCGCCGCGCAAGGTCGTCCACATCGACGAGCGCGCGATCGCCGCGCTCGGGCGCCTCTACGCGGAGGTGCTGCCGACCGGAGACAGCCTGCTCGACCTGATGAGCAGCTGGCGCAGCCATTTTCCTGACGGGTTTCACGCGCGCGAGGTCGTTGGGCTCGGGATGAACGCGGAGGAGATGGCCGACAACCCGCAGTTGACTACCCACGTCGTGCACGATGCGAACCGCGAGCCGCGCCTGCCATTCGACGACGAGACGTTCGGCGGCGCCATGTGCGCAGTGTCCATTCAGTACGTGACGCACCCGCTGCTGCTCTTCCGCGAGGTGCGGCGCGTGCTGCGGCCCGGCGCGCCGTTCGTGGTGTCGTTCTCCAATCGATGCTTCTTCACGAAGGCCGTGGTCGTGTGGCTCAACACCACGGACGAGCAGCACCTCACGCTCGTGCGCACCTACTTCGAGCGCGCGGGCGGCTGGATGGACGTGACGACGGTAGACCGTTCGCCCGGCGGCCACGCTGATCCGCTCTACGCGGTGTGGGCTCGCCGCGCTCCTGGATGACATGGTCCGGGTCGTCCCAATGAGATAATTGTTTTTCGAGAGGTGATGTCAGGCCTGATCGTCAACCAACAGGAGGCCCCTGTGGCAAGACTACCTTTAGCAAGCCGGGAGAACGTTCCCGAAGACCAGCGTTCCGCTTTCGACGAGCTCGTAAAAGGCTACGGAGCCGTCCCTCGTCACGGCCCTTCCTCCGTGATCATCAACGTGCCCAAGGCGCAGCAGCACGTGAATGCCCTGAACAAGTATCTGCGGACCGAATCGTCGCTCCCGAAGAAGATCCAGGAGCTTGCGATGCTGGTCACGGCGCGTGAGAACGATTGCCAGTACATCTGGAACGCGCATGCGGCATCGGCACGCGCCGCCGGTGTCAGCGATGCGACGGTAGATGCATTACGGGACCGCAAGGAACTGCCGAAGCTCGCCGCTGACGAGAGCGCGGTCGTGCGTTACGGGCAGGAATTCTTTCGCACCCGCCGCGTGAGCAAAGGCACTTCCCAGCTCGCGCTGGAGCACCTCGGGACGCGGGGCGCGGTCGAGCTCGGTCTCCTCCTTGGGAGCTACGCCCTGCTCGCGTTAATGGTCAATTCTTTCGACGTCGATCTGCCGCCGGACCGCAAGGAATCGGTCATGCCGGTCTAGAGCCGCGAAGGAGAGAACATGCTGATCGTCGACGCGCAGGTCCACCTCTGGAATGCGGGCAACCCCACCAGCCCCTGGCACCGGCAGGTGCCCGCCTACTTGAAGGACGACGCGCTCAAGGAAATGGACGCCGCCGGGGTCGATGCCGCCGTGCTCACTCCCCACACGCCGTGGGATCCGAACGCCAACGAGCTCTGCATCGAAGCGGCCCGCCGGCACCCCGACAGGTTCGTGATCCTCGGCAGCTTCCCGCTCGACAAGCCAGAGAGTCGCGGGCTCGTGGATTCGTGGAAGCAACGTCCCGGGATGCTCGGCCTGCGGTTCACGTTCAATGAACCAGCGCAGAGCACGTGGCTGACGGACGGGACCGTCGATTGGCTGTGGCCGGCGGCGGAGCGGGCGGGCCTGCCCATCGCACTGATGGCCGCGAGTTTCCTTCCGAAGGTCGCCGAGGTGGCGCAGCGGCATCCGAACCTCAAGCTGATCCTCGATCATCTTGGCCGGCCCCGGGGCACCACGCCCCTGCGAGAGCGGTGGGCGAATCTACCGGAGGTGCTGGCGCTCGCGAGATATCCCAACATCGCTATGAAGGCCACCGGCGCGCCGAGCTACTCCGATCAGCCGTACCCGTTCCGCGATATCCACGACAACCTGCATCGGCTCTACGACGCGTTCGGCCCCGCGCGCTGGTTCTGGGGCACCGACATCACGCGCATGCCCTGCCCGTGGCGTCAGTGCGTGACGCTGTTCACCGAAGAGCTGCCGTGGCTCCGCGGGCGTGATCTCGAGCGCGTCATGGGCCGTGCCGTTTGCGACTGGATCGGCTGGAAGCGGTGAAGGTCGCGCTCTACGCTAAAGTCGGGGCCGATCTCACGCAGTACGACGTCGACGTCGCGGCGCACCACTGCGCGATTGACCGCGTCCGGGAACGGCCATATAGTCGCAGTCAGTCCAACCAAAGTGTTTGATTTTCCTGTTCGCCTCACCGATTCCGAAGGAGGAAGCCATGCCCGATACAGTCACCGCCAGTAACGCCATCACCGTCGAGGATGTGGAATACCAGCCGGGCATGCTTGCTCGTCTGTACCGGCCGAAGGGAACCGGGCCGTTTCCGGGAGCATTGCAGGTGCACGGGGGCGCCTGGACCAGCAAGGACCGTACCGATAACGACTTCATGGCCAAGGCGCTGGCCGAAAGCGGCATCTTCGTCGCCTCGATCGACTTCCGCATGCCGCCGGTGGCACCTCATCCCGGCTCGATCCAGGACATCAACCTGGGCATCCGCTGGCTGAAGGCGAATGCGCGTTCGTTCGGCAGCCGCCCCGAATGGGTCGGCTCATTCGGCACGTCGAGCGGCGGGCACCAGGTCCTGCTGGCCGCGATGCGGCCGACCGATCCGCGCTACACGGTTCTGCCGGGCCCGGCCGGCGTCGATGCGACGCAGGCCTGGGTGATCTCCGGCTGGGGCGTGCTCGATCCGCTGCTGCGCTACAACCTGGCGAAGCAGGCTGGCAAAAAGGATCTGGTGCATCACCACGACACGTTCTGGCTGACCGAAGAGGCGCATGCCGAGGCGGCGCCGCCGACGATGCTGAAGCGGGGCGAGAAATGCGCGCTGCCGCCGGCGCTGGTATTTGGCGGCGACAAGGACGAGTGGGTCCCGGTGGAGCTGATGCGCAGCTTTGTCGCCGACTACAACAAGGCCGGCGGGCATGCCGAATTGCAGCTCTACGAGGGCGCCGACCACGGCTTCATGACCGGCAAGCCCGATGCCAAGTATGCGGCGCGCGCGATCGAGCGGATGAAGGAATTCGTCCGCAAGCACACGACCCCGTAACCCCCGTCAGGGGTCAGGCGTCAGCGGTCAGGGGCGCGAAACAAAGAAGGGCCGCCGAAGCGGCCCTTTTCGTTGTACGAAACAGAGTTCAGGCGTTGCGGCGGTTCTGCTCGTAATGGGAGTTGCGCAGCACCTTGCCCGGCAGGGCGCCGGTGTACTTGCCCTCTTCGTAGAGCACCTGGCCGTTGACGACGGTGCCGAAGATACCTTCCGCCGATTCCTTGATGCGCCAGGCGCCTCCCGGGAAGTCGTGCACGACGGTCTCGTGCCCGCATTTCACCGTGGCCGGATCGAACATCGTGATGTCGGCGGCCATGCCCGGCCGCAGCAGGCCGCGGTCGTACAGGCCGAAGGCCGAGGCCGAGTCGAAGGTCAGCCGGCGCACCGCCTGCTCCAGCGTCATGACCCGTTTCTCGCGCACCCATTCACCGAGCAGCTTGGTGAGGTAGCCGTAGCCGCCATGGAACTGCACGTGCGCGCCGCCGTCGCCGAGCCCGATCACCGTGTTCGGGTGAGTCAGAATCTTTTTCAGCGCCTCGTCGTCGATGTTGTTCTCGGCCTGCAGGAAGCGGGTCTCGAGCTTCTCCTCGACGACGAGGTCGAGGAACGCGTCGATCACGCGCTTGTCCTGTTTCTTGGCGATTTCGCCGATGTTCTTGAACTGCATCCACTTGTTCTTTTCCAGCACCGGCTGGTTGACCCAGATGTAGTTCCACCAGGTCTTCGAGATGCCGACCGCGCTGTCGGGCTTGTTGACGACCGCTTCCTCGTGAAGCTTGCCACGGATTTCCGGATCGGCGTAAAGCCGCAACTTCTCCTCATCCGACTTCAGCAGGATCGGGTGCCAGGTCGGCAGGCCGCGGAAGACCTGCGAGTTCTTCATCGTGAAGTCCTGGGTCACCCGGTTCGGGCTGCACATCGGATAGGCGCGGATGCCCATCGCCGCGGTCTCTTCGGCGCGCGCCATGTGGACCTTCCACTCATCCGGACGGCGCATCGTCTGCGACAGGCTGTTGTAGACGACCATGCGGCCGCACTCCGCGGCGAGGCGCCGCATCATGCCGTCCTTCAACTCGACATACTGGCCGCCGCCGCACTGGATCGTGCCGGTGCCCATCTCGCGCAGCACGTCGGCGAGCGCGAAGATTTCCCTCTCGTCGGCCCATAGCGCCGGGATCGGCACGCCCTGCGGATCGAAGTGACCCTTCTCGCGCGACACGCTGAGGCCGAGCGCGCCGGCCTCCATACCCTGCCGGACGACCTCCCGCATCTGCTCGAGCTGCGCTTCGGTGGCGCCGGCCTTCTGACAATCGTCGCGCATCACGTAATGGCGCACTGCGGTGTGGCCGATCAGGTTGCCGACATTGATGCCGAGCCGCTTGTCGAGATGGTCCATGTATTGCGGGATCGTCTCCCAGGCGAAATCGACGGTCTTCAGCACCGACATCGGGATCGCTTCGACATAGGAGAGAAACTCGGCGAGCCGCTCCTCGGTGCCCTTGCGCACCGGCGCAAGGCTCAGCGAGCAATTACCAAAGATCACGCTGGTTGCGCCGTGCTCGGGCGAGAAGGTGCACAGCGGGTCCCAGGTGACCTGAGCGTCGTAATGGCAATGATTGTCGATGAAGCCCGGGCTGACGGCGCGGCCGTCGGCGTCGATGGTTTTCCCGGCAGGGCCCGACAGCTTGCCGATTTCGGCGATCTTTCCATTCCTGACCCCAACGTCGCCGCGGAATGCCGGCATGCCGGACCCATCCACGATCAACCCGTTCTTTATCAGCAGATCGTACGCCATGGCCTGTCCTCCGTAGGAGTTCCGAAGCTCGCACGGAAAGTGTAGCACGCGGCTGGGGCATCAAGGCGGCGGGAATTCGGGTAGATTAGTACGAACAGGAGGAATGCCATGCCAGTCATCGACGTTCAGGTCCATCCCTTCGATCGAAATCATCCCGGCCGGCCCTGGGCCAGCCCCTCGCACGGGCTGAAATCCGCCACGGGCGAGGAAATGGTCGCTGCCATGGCGAGTGTCGGCGTCGACGGCGCGATTATGGTGTCGTCGTTCAGCGCCTATGAGTACGACCCGAGCTACGCGCTCGAGGTTTACAACACCTATCCGGATAAGTTCCGGGTCGTGACACCGGTCGATGCAACGGATCCGGCAATCGACGATGTGGTGGCGAAATGGGCGGCGACAAAAGGTGCGCGCGGCATTCGCATACGCATGCGTGAGGGCCTGCCGATGGACGCCGACCATCCCGGGCTGAACCGCGCGTTCGCCGCCGCTGCTAAGCACGGGTTGCCCGTCAATTTGCTTTGCTGGGGCATACTGGACAAAGGCCTGCCGCACATCCAGCGGCACCCCGACACGGTCATCGTGATCGATCATCTCGGTCTTCTGCAACCATCCCGACCGCCGGTTCCGCCCGACGTCTGGGCCGATCTGCCGAAGCTGCTCGCGTTGGCTCAATACGCGAACGTAAGGGTGAAGATCAGTGGCGCCTGCACGATGTCGCACCAACCGTTTCCCTACGACGACATCTGGGAACCGGTGCTCAGAATCATCGATGCGTTCGGGCTGGATCGTTGCATGTGGGGCACCGATTGGACGCGGGCGATCGGCATGCTGACCTACGAGCAGGGCGTCGCGCCGTTCCGAGAAACGAAGCGTCTGTCCGGGAGCGACAAGGCGGCGCTCATGGGCGGAACGTTGCAGAAAGTCTACAAATGGTGATGGGGCCGCGACGATCCGGCCAGGTCATATTCTGAGTGGCCGCGCCGTCGCCGCGCTTGAGTGTGCCGCGAGACCTCGCGGCTATCGGGCGGTCATCGCAATGACAAATCCCGGCTGGCGCCGGGATTTTGCCTGGATTGCCCGCTCCCGCGGGAATGACCTGCCGCCCTAGAACGGCCGGTCGCCGCGCACCAGGATGCGATAGAGCCGGCGGTGCTGGGACATATCGAAATTCTGTCCGGCTTTGTGCATCCCGCCGCGGTTGTCGATGATCAGCATGTCGCCGAGCTTGTAATGGTGGGCGTACGCGAACTCGGGCTTGATCGCGACGGCGAGCAATTCGTCGAGGAATCCCTGGGTTTCCACCGGCTCCATGCCGATGATGCGCTCGGTCTTGCTCTTGTGGAACCAGATCGCTTTCGTGCCCGTCTCCGGATGCGTGCGCACGAGCGGCTGCAACGTAAACGGCTTCTTCGCTTCCAGCTGCTCCTTGAGGATGTCGGGATTGGAGACGCCGTAGCGCGCGCTGCTGATCAGGCAGTTCTCCGTCTTCATGTCCCTGATGCGATCTTTCCATTCCTTCGGCAGCGCCTCGTACGCTGCGCGCATGTTGCAGACCTCGGTATAGCCCCCGCCGTTGTCCGGCAGCGCGACCGGGTAGAGCATCGTGAACTTCGGCGGCCGCTCCTGGTTGGTGTGGTCGGTGTGCCAGGTGCCGTTCTTCACGACTTTCGCGGGGCCGCCTTTGCTGTCGGTGAAGCGGTTGTCGAGAATGGAGACGAGCGGCACGCCGTCGGCGATGTAGCGCCGGTTCTGGTCTTCCATCAACTCGCCGAAGTTTTCGGCGGCGGTCTGGTATTCGGCCGGGGTAAAGTCGAACTGGTCGCGGATGACGAGCGCCACGTGCTCGGCAGCGGCGTCGTTGAGACGCTTCTTCGTGGCCGCATCGAGCGGCCTGCGCAGGTCGACGCCGGTGACTTCAGCGCCGATGTGTTCCTTGATCCTGGTGATCTTCAGCGTGTCTTTCAGAACGGCGGACATAGGCCCCTCCTTGGGGTGATGTGGGGAATTCTACCGCCAATCCCGTGAAGGCCCGGTGAGGCGTGCGAAACACGCGCTCCTTGCCCATATTCTGGAATCGGACTGGCATGCCGCCATCGTGGCACGGCAGCCGCTTCGTCGCCGGGTGCGAAATGGGCTGACGTTCGCATAACCTGGATGTCCATGGTCTGGAAGATGCTGGCTCTGTGTGCTACGGTTAGCCGGAAACCATCGGAGGTGTGCCATGGATCAGACCGAGGTCGGCAAGAAGAGCGTTGCGGCGAACACGCAGAAAGCTTCGTCGGCCTACGTGCCGACGCTCCAGCGCACGGCAGGGCAGCCGGCGCCCATTGCGGCGAATGGCGGCCTGTCCTATATGTCGTTCGACCGGGACGGCGATGGGGGAACCCGCAAGGCGCTCGAGGACGCGCTCGCCCTGATCGCCGAGGGCGAGGGCCAGCGCGTTGCCGACATGGTCCGCAACGCGCCGCCGGGCGCCCCGATCGAGACAAAGTGGGGCCTCGGGTTCCGGAAATACGACGAGTGCATGGCGCACATGCGCAGGACCAACGCCGTCAAGGCGCCCGAAGGCGGCTTTGCGCTGCCGCTGCCCTATACCATCTACGAGCGGCACACCTATTCCGTCGTGCCATCCAACGCGATCTGGCGCGACCCGGCGCGCCCCGAAGTGGCAGCGCTGCTGCGCCAGAACGAGCAGAACAACAAGCGCCGCGACCTCTGGTTCCCGCAGGTGATGCGCGACGCGCATCGCATCGGCGAGTACTACCCCGGCCTGTCCCCCACCAGCGCCGAGTGCATGGACCGGCTCGGCGTCTCGCTGGCGCACCTCGAGTCCAGGTGCTCGAACTTCTACGATTCTGCGGAGGTGGAGCGCGTGTACTACCCCGAGATCGAGAAGCTTCTCCTCGAGTACTTCCCGGACGCGACCGATGCGCTGGTCTACAACCACGACGTCTTCGACAAGGATTACACGGGCGATCGCACGGAAGACCAGGCCAACAAGAACCCGGGTGTGAACGCCCGTTATGCCACCCTTGTGCACAACGACCTGAACGACAACAGCGGCCGCGTACGCTGCCGCGAGCTGCTCACCAAGAACCTGCGCAACTTCGGTCGCGAGCAGCACTACACGGAGGCAGAGGCCGACAGGAAGATGTCGCGGCGCTTCGTGTCGATCAATCTCGCCAAGCCGATGGAGACCGTCGGGCAGTTTCCCTTCGTGCTCTGCGCCTGGCCCTCCTTCGCCGACCAGCCGTACATCACCAACTACCGGATCTACGACGACCGCGTCGGCGAGACCACCCGCTTCACCTACCGTCCCGACCACGAGTGGTACTGGTTTCCCCAGCAGAAGGTGAACGAGGTCTCGATGCTGAAATGCTATGACTCCGTGACCGACGGCTCCGTCTCGCGCTGGTCTTTCCATACCGCGTGTATCGACCCGACCGCGCCCGCCGACGCGCGAAACCGCAGGAACTGCGTGGTCCGGGCTTACATATTTTTCTAGGAAGACAAGAGCGGAACCCGACATTCGTGTCGTGATACCGGAAACCATCACATTCGCGGCGAGCGTAGTTGCTCAGATCCAGCCCTGGCCGCACGCCACGGTCCGCCTTCTGGCACACTCCCGGTAGTTCCCCAGCAGCATCCGCAACGGTCGGCAGCAAGACTCGACGCGGGTTTCTTTCAGAACCTATCTCATATATAGGCGCGTGATGCGTTGTGGCCAGGACGGACCGTATGCAAGGCGCCCGACGAAGGCCATATGTCAATATGGTCGAGGAGGGCAACGCAGTAGACGACCGTCCTGGCCGCAACCCGAAGGGACGGGGCGATCTGGGCGCATCTCTTTGTCGGGACCCCTCGCAATATCGGCATATTGCTTCGGGCTCTCCTCCTCGACCTGCATCCCACCTCGCCTCCGTCGCACACGTGCCTATATATGAGATAGGTTCTAGTGAAGATCGCTACCTGGAACGTGAACGGCATCCGCGCCCGCCAGGCGCAGGTGTGCGAGTTGCTCGAGCGCGACCGGCCCGACGTCGTGTGCCTGCAGGAGTTGAAGGCCGAGGCGGCCCAGGTGCCGCTGCAATGCGCCCGCGACGACTACCATGTCTATTGGCACGGCCTGCGCGCCTATTCCGGCGTTGCGCTCCATATCCGGAAGGGATTGCTCGATACCGAGCCGGTCTTCAGTCATCCCGATTTCGACTTCGAGAGCCGCATCGTCCAGGCGGCGCTCGGCAAGCTGGTCCTGGCGTCGGTCTACGTGCCCAACGGCGGCAAGGACTACGAAGCGAAGCTCAGCTTCATGCGCAAGCTCGCGGCATGGGCGCGCGAGCTGCAGCGCGAAGGGCGCGATCTCGTCCTCTGCGGCGACATCAACATCACCCGCACCGAGATGGACGTGCATCCGCGCGAGCGGAAGACCGGGCTGATCGGGCAGCGGCCCGAAGAGCGCGCTCTCTTCGAGGATCTGCTCGGCGGGCACCTGGTGGACGTCGGACGAGCGCTCGATCCCGACAACCCGGGGCTGTTCACCTGGTGGGCGCCGTGGCGGAATATGCGCCAGCGCAACATCGGCTGGCGTCTCGACTACATATTCGCGACGCCGGCGATCGTGGAGCGCGCGGAGAGTTGCGCCGTGCTGGCCGACTTCGGCACCAGCGACCACGCGCCCGTCGTCATGACGCTTGCCTGAAGGTACCCCGGGAAAGTCAGCCTGCTGCGGCGAGTACCAGATCCGAGGCCTTTTCACCGATCAGGATCGTCGGCGCATGGGTGTTCGAAGCCACCATGGTCGGCATGATCGACGCGTCGCAGACGCGCACGCCGGCTACGCCGTGCACTCGCAACGTCGCATCGACGACGGCCTGCGCGTCGCTGCCCATGCGGCAGGTGCCGATCGGGTGGTACGAAGTCATACCCGTGCCGCGCACGTGCTCGAGCAGCGCCTCGTCGTCCTGCGCCGCCGGTCCCGGCCGCGTCTCGCGCACGATGTACTGCGCCAGCTCCGGCTGGGCCGCGACGCGGCGGATCATGCGCAACGCCGCGAGCATGGTGGTGACGTCGTGCTCCGCTGAGAGGTAATTCGCGCGGATCTCCGGCGGCTCGTTCGCGTCGGGCGCGCGGATGTGCACCGAGCCCTGCGATTCCGGCCGCAGCACGTAGGTGCCGATCGAGAAGCCGGGCCAGGGGTCGAGGCCGAGGCGCTCGGCGACCGAGCGCGCGCTCCGGTTGTCCGCGTAATGGCTGCTCGCCATCGACAGCTGGTGGAGCTGCATCTTGATGTCGGGGCGCGGCAGGTCGGGGCGGCTGCGGGCGATTGCCATCGCCGTGGCCGACGAGGTCGTCATGAGGCCGCGGCTGAGGAACAGCCAGCGCGCGCCCATCTTCATGCGCTCGAGCGGGCTCCTCATGATGGTGTTGAGCGTGACGGGCAGATTGGTCTCGTAGCCGATGCGCACGTGCAGGTGGTCGCGCAGGTTCTCGCCCACGCCCGGCAGCGGGTGAAGGGGTGTGATGCCGGCGCGGTGCAGGATTTCGGGGGCGCCGATGCCGGAGAGCTCGAGCACCTGCGGCGACTGGATGGCGCCGGCGGCGAGCAGAACCTCGCGGCGCACGCGCACGCTCGACTCGGCGCCGTCCTTTCGATAGACGAGGCCCGTGGCGCGACCGCCTTCGAGCACGATCCGCTGCGCCAGCGCGTGTGTTTCCACCGTCAGGTTGGGGCGGCTCATGGCCGGGCGCAGGTAGTTGTCGGCGACGTGCCGGCGCCAGCCGCGGCGCGTGTTGTACTGCAGGTAGGCGACCCCCTCGAAGCGCGGGCCGTTGTAGTCGTCGGTGGCCGGCACGCCCGCCTGCTGCGTGGCGGCGATGTAGCCCTGCGACAGCGGGTCGCGGTCGACGTAGCGCGTGATGTGCATGGGGCCGTCGCGGCCGCGGTACTGCGGATCGCCGAGCGCGTAGCTTTCCATGCGCTTCAGGTACGGCAGCACCTCGCTCGCGCTCCACCCCGGATTGCCCAGGCTCTCCCAGTTGTCGTACTCGAGCGGATCGCCGCGCACCCAGATCATGCCGTTCACCGCGCTCGAACCGCCCAGCGCGCGCCCGCGCGGCCAGAAGATCTCGCGTCCGTGGACCTTCTCGTCGCGCTCGGTGTGGAAGCGCCAGATCGCGCGATCGCCGGTCAGGATGTGGGCGATGCCTGCCGGGATGCGTATCCACATCCAGCGGTCGTCCTCGCCCGCTTCGAGCAGCAGCACCCGGTGCCGGCCCGAGGCGGTGAGGCGGTTGGCCAGCACGCACCCGGCGGTTCCGGCGCCGACAATCACGAAATCGTATTCCCTGCCGTTCACAGCCATTTGTCCCCCAGCGTCAGTTCTTGCCAATCCGGATAACCAGCCTGCTCTTGCCATCGGCGGCCCGGTAGTCGATGGCCTCCGCGACGCGCCTGACGATCCTCATGCCGAAGTCGTCCGGCTGATCGCTCTCCAGCGGATTGGGCCATTCCCCGCTGCGCTCGAACGTCACCTCGAGCGCGTCCGTTTTTTCGGACCAGGTCACGGCCAGATCGAGCGCGGCGGTGCGCAGGTCGGGCTTGTAAATCTCGAGGATCTCCTCGATCGCCAGCGCCAGGTTGTAACGGGTTTCCCGCGGCAGTATGTGCTTTTCACAGAACGCCTCGATCTCCGCGTTCATCGCGTAGCGATCGAAGTCGGGCGAGCCTATCCGGTAGCTCCAGGTGCGGATCCGGTTGACGAACGCCCGCGTCTTTTCCTTCTTCGGGTTCCCGAAGATCTCCTCGGGCGTTCCCTCTTCGTAGATCAGTCCCTCGTCCATGTAGAAGACCCGGTTCGACACGTCCCGGGCGAATTCCATCTCGTGGGTGACGACCGCCATCGTCATGCCGTCCCGGGCGAGCTGACGCATGACCGACAGGACCTCGCTCACCATGGTTGGGTCGAGCGCCGAAGTCGGCTCGTCGAAGAGGATGATCTCCGGGTCCATCGCCAGGCAGCGTGCGATGGCGACCCGCTGCTGCTGGCCGCCGGACAGCTCGTGCGGGAAATGATCGGCCTTCTCCGCCACGCCGACCAGCCGCAACAGATCCAGCGCCTTCGTCCGGGCGGTCTGCCGGTCCAGGCCCTTCAGCTTGATGGGTGCTATCGTCAGGTTCTCGAGCGCCGACAGGTGCGAGAACAGGTTGAACGACTGGAACACCATGTTCATCTTCTGGCGCACCTTCGCGATATCCGTCTTCCGGGCGAGGATGTCGACGCCGTCGACGTGGATGGCTCCGCCGCTCGGCTGCTCGAGCAGGTTCAGGCACCGCAGGAAGGTGCTCTTGCCGGTGCCCGACGGGCCGATGATGGAAACCACCTCCCCCTTGCGGATCTCGGCGCTGACGTCCTTCAGGACGCACAAGTCCCCGTAGTGTTTGGAGAGATGCTCGATGCTGATCATGCCCGGGCCGCCTCCCGCCTGCGCTGCGGATCCGTGGCCCGTTCGACGTACTCGAGCGCCAGCATGAGCATCCAGGCGATCAGGAAATAGAGCACGGCCACCAGGATCAGCGGGAAAAAGGCGTCGAAAGTGCGGCTGCGGATGATGTCGCTCGCCTTCGTCAGGTCCTGCACGGCGATATAGCCCACGATGGAGGTCATCTTGACCAGCGAGATGAACTCTCCCCGGTAGACAGGGAGTATGCGCTGCACGGTCTGCGGCAGCACGATATGGAAGAAGGTGCCGAGCCTGCTGAAGCCCATCGCGACGCCGGCCTCGGTCTGGCCCGTGGGAATTCCCTCGACCCCGGTCCTGAAGATCTCCGCCGAATAAGCCGCGAAATTGAGCGCGAAGGCAATGACGGCGACCAGCAGCGGATCGATATTCACCGAGGCGAAGACGACGTAGAAGATGAGCATCAGGAGGACCAGGATCGGCATGCCGCGCATGAGGCCGATGTAAATCCGCGCGGGCACGTTGAGCGCGGAGAGCCTCGCCATGCGCATGTAGCAGACGAGCGCGCCCAGCAGTGTGCCCAGGATCGTCGCGAAGATCGAGATGAGCACGGTGGCCTTCAACCCCTCCCACAGCAGGAGGTAACGCTTTTCGTGGATGATGTTGCTATGGAAGCTCGCTGCGGCCCTTTCCAGGAACGGCAGTCCCGAATCGGCGTCAGTGATCGACGTGCCGTAGGCCGCAATGTTCTTCTTCAGGCCGAAGACCCTCGTGGCCTCCTCGTAATAGGGATCGGAGAAGCTGATGCTCTGCTTGCGCTCGTCGGTAATGAAGATGGCGGCGACGATCATGTCCACCTTGCCGGTCGCCACCGCCGCGATCAGGCCGCTGAAATCGACGTTTGTGAACCGGACCTTTTTTCCGAGATAGGCGGCAAATCGCTCGGAGAGCTCGATTTCGAACCCGATCAGCTTTCCGTCCTTGATCGCGACAAACGGCAGGCCCCCGTCGCTGATGCCCACCACGAGCTCGCCGCCCGGATTCGGGTTGGCGATGACCGGCATCTCGGTGATGTTCTTTTCCATCCACCGGTCGACCATTTCCGCGTGGACGCCGTTTTTTTTCAGATCGGCGAGGAAGCGGTTGAATTGCTCGAGCAGGGCCGTATTCTCCTTCCTGAAGCCGACGCCCTCCGGAAATGAAAAGAGGTTGCCGCCCAGCACGCCGAGGGTCTTGTCCTCGCGCAGCACCTCCCGCAGCGGCTCGGCATCGCTCAACGCTGCGTCGACCTTGCCGGTCTTGACCGCCAGCAGGAGGTCCGCGGGCGTGTTGTACTGGAGGAGCGTCGCCCGCGGCCAGGTTTTTTCCACGTACTCCACGTGAGCCGATCCCTGCAACACGCCGATGCGCCTGTCCTTCAGGTCGTCGACCTGGGCGAGTTTCGCGCCCGCCGCTTCGGCATCGCCGCCGGCGGCAACGAGCGCGAGCAGCGCGAGGAAAATGAACCTGATCATGGCGCGATGCTGAATGAATGGAGGGTCGCCGGTCAACCTGTTTCGTTGACCTGCGCTGGTGCCTGGCGTAGATTGTCCGGAACCGTTCGAAACAGGTTCTGGATTCCCGGTCGCGTTAGGGTCATGCCCATTACTCATGAAGACGTCAGCGAGTCGTTCCGGCGGATAACTCTTTCCGGGCGCCTCGACGGCCCGGGAACCGCGGAGGTCGCCACGAAGCTCGCGGCGCTCTCGACCGCAGCGAAACGGCGCGTGGTCGTCGACCTCACCGGGGTCAGTTTCCTCGCCTCCATCGGTATCCGCGCGGTGTTGAGCAGCGCCAAGGCAGCGCAGCAGGGCGGCGGCCGCATGGTCCTGTTCGTCGGCGGCAACTCCGCCGTGACCAAGACGCTCGAAGCGACGGGTATCGATGCCCTGGTGCCGATGTTCGCGGATGCCGCCGAAGCCGAGAAAGCCGCGTTGGCCTAGCGCCGGCCGCGACGACCCGGCGCGCCATCGAACCGGTTGTGAATCTTTCTATTCGAGTTGATTCCGGCGAGGTCGCGCATGCCTCGACCTGGCTCGGCGAGACGGGCGCTGCGCGAGGCATACCCGCCGAGCCGCTGTCGCGCCTCGATCTGTGTGTGACCGAGGTGGTCGCGAACGTCATCGACCACGGCGGCGCGGGGACCGCGTCGAGTCCGATCTATCTGCGTCTCGATGTGCACCGTAGCGCGGACGGCGGCGAGGCCTCGGTTATCGTCTCGGCTGCCGGCGCCAGGTACGACCCGCTGACCGTGCCTTCGAGGCCGCGGCCGCGCACGCTCTCTGAGGCTCAGCCAGGCGGCCTGGGGCTGCTCATACTGCGTCAATTCGCCGACGCGCTCGACTACTCCTACAGCGAGGGGCAGAACCACCTGACGATCCACGTGCGCTGGAATGAGGAGGACGCTCCGTGACGAGCGAAGGAAGTATCGTACGCATCCGCTTCGCCAGGGGCCCCGAGCGCAGGAAGACCGGGCGCGGCTACACCCCGGAGCGGCGCCACCCGTCGGAGGACCGGCGGCGCCGCAACGGGCTCGACTGGCTGACTCTCTTCCGCGGCACGGACCTGGCCGTAGTTGCGCGGGCCATCGGGGACTGCGATGTGATCGCGGTGGCTGCGGGCACGCCGCTGCTCAAGCCGGGCGACGCCAACGACACCGTGTACGTGCTGCTGGCGGGCCGCGTGGCGGCGTACCTCGACAACACGCCGGACTCCGGGAACGAGATTTTCATTCCGCCAGGCGAATGTATCGGCGAGCTTTCCGCCATCGACGGCAAGCCCGCATCCGCGCTCGTGCTCGCGCAGAGCGACGCGCGCGTGCTCACTCTGCCGCGAGACCTGTTCTGGAGCCGGGTGATGTCCATCCCCGCGGTCGGCCGCAACCTGCTCGCCGCGCTGGCGGAGCGCATGCGGCGCAGCAACGAGGCGATGCTGGAAGCGCAGCGCCGGCGGCTCGCCCTGGAATTCCTGGAGCAGGAGCTCGAGCTTGCGCGCCGGCTGCAGGCCGGAATGCTGCCGTTGCGCGGGCGGCTGTTTCCGGATCGGCCGGACGTCGAGGTAGCGGGAATGATGGAGCCCGCCTCGAGCGTCGGCGGCGATCTCTTCGACGCCTTCTTCGTCGACGAGGGACGCCTGTTCCTGTGCGTTGGCGACGTGTCCGGCCACGGGGTGCCCGCGGCGCTCTTCATGGCGCGCGCCATCGGCCTGATGCGTATCGTCGCGATGGGCACTACCCGGCCCGATCTCCTGCTGGAGCGCATCAACGGCGAGCTCTGCGTCGGCAACGACACCAGCATGTTCATGACCATTTTCTGCGGATTTTTCGAAGTCGCGAGCGGGCGCCTCACCTATTCCAACGGCGGCCATTGCGCGCCGGTGCTCGTGCGCCGCGACGGCATATCACGCCTGCCGCTGCCGAAAGGCACCATGGCCGGGGCGGTGCCCGGGCTGCGCTACACGGCGAGGGAGACCGTGCTCGAGCCGGGCGAGATGCTGGTCTGCTTCACGGATGGAGCGACCGAGGCTCAGAACGGCGCGGCGGAGGAGTTCTCCGAAGAGCGCTTGCTGGAGATCGTCGCGCGCCACGCGGCGGATCCCCTGGAAGCGTTGCTCGACGCCGTGCGTCGCGAGGTTACCCAATTTACCGGCCGCGAGGCGCTCGAGGACGATTGCACCCTGCTCGCGGTGCGCCGGCCCGACAGAAAACGGGCGCCCTGAGGCGCCCGTTCCCGAGAGCTGAGTCAGCCCTCAGCGGCAGCAGAACCTGCCTGTTACCCGATCGTGTCCGTGTCGAGCGATTCGAACGTGGACAGATAGGTCACGCTTCGCGGCTCCGAGTGCGCCCACATGTCCGGCGAGCTCAAGTCGATCTCAGCCGAGGCCATCGGCGTGGCGTCGAAGTAGTAGGTGACGAGCACCGGATCGGACTCCTGCCAGAATTCCAGCAGGGCGATTTCATCCTGCCCCGTCGGAACCATGGAGTAGGTCACAAAAGGCGGGCTGGGCACCCACACGTCCTGGACGGACGTCATGCTGCCGAGCACATCAGGCGGAATTGCCGCGCAGGAGATGGAGGACGAACCCGGCGACTCCTGCGTGCAAAGAAAAGTCTCCGCCGACGCGGTGCCGCAGGTAAAGGCGCCGGCTATTCCGAGGGCAAGCAGTGTCTTCCGTTTCATGGTGCAACTCCTTTCTCACAACAGCCCGAAGTAACGGGCGTACCCGGCTACTTGCAATCGCCGTGCCAGGAAAATATTACAAATAAAACAGTGGATTAGCCTGGGCCATTCGCCCCCATGGTCGCCGCTCGGCGACACGGCCCCGGGTAGGGTACCGAAAGGCTGGAACCCAAAGGGTTTATTTGTCGGGCCACACCGACGGGTCGCACTGTTGCCGCCAGCGGTGGTGCTGGCGCTGCTGGAAGCGCTGGCGGTCGAGTTTCCGTGGGGGAGCGCGAGGCCCGCCGGAGGGCGGAGCAGGGCTCCCGCTAGCTTGCTAGCGGGATGCGACCCCGGAGGCGGGTAGGCGGCCGACGCGATGACGTCGATCCCAAGATGGTGATTCCGAGGCCGCGCGCACACTTCCGCGTCGAAGCGACCCGTGTGACCGGCATCCGCCGGTCCGCGACGCTATCCGAGCTCGAATTCCGCGACTATGACGCCCGGCTCGTCCGGCGCCCGGCCCAGTGCCATGCACCCGGAACCGCGGAGCACCAGCGGCTGGTCGACCAGGAAGAATTGTCCGCGCCCGAAGGAGATGAAGATGCCGTTGCGGCTGTTGTCGGTGAGCACCAGGTGGCCGCCGCGGATCTCGATCTTGCCGTGGCTGCCCGACACGTAATGACCGGGATCGGCGATGACGAGCGCGTTGTGCCGGGCGCGTCCGAACGTAAGGGCCCTGCCGCCCGGTTCCAGCACGCGGACATGGCCCTGGCAGCGCAGCGTAAGGCGTCCGAGCCGCGCCGCGGCGCTTCCGGATGGCCGCGAGACTGTCGTGCGCTCCTCAGGCTCCCTGCGCCAGTTGAGCTCGAAGAGCTCGAAGCTTTCCTCCTTGCCCTTGAACGCTTCGCTGCGCCATTGCCGGAGCATCTGGGAGAGGTCCTCGTCCAGCCGCTCCGCCGTTGCCCGCGTCATCAGGATGCGCTCGGGCTTCGATGCCGCGGCGACTCGCGCGGCCACGTTGACGGTGTTCCCCTCGATATCGTCGTCCTTCATCACGACGTGGCCCGCGTGCATGCCGATGCGCAGCGGCAGCGGCTCGCTGGCGCGACTGTTCGCTCGCTCCGCATAAAGCTGCATGTCGCGCGCGGCGCGCGCCGCGTCCTGGGCGGAATCGAACAGGCACATCAGCTCGTCGCCGATCGTCTTGACGAGCCAGCCCCTGTATTGCCGGATGATCTCCTTGAGCGGTCCGAACAGCCCGTCTCTCAGAGACAGGGCGGCGCGATCACCAACGCGGGACGTGAGGTCGGTCCAACCCGAAACATCGGCAAACAGGACCGCCGGCACGGAAGCAGCGACTTGCGTGTCTATCTGGGTGGTGACACAATCCGCTTCCACGGCGCGTCCTGTTGAGAGAGTTCGTCGAGTATTATATTCGTTTTGCAAGTTTCCGCTGTGAGTTATTTCCTACGCTCCGCTGTGAGTTATTTCCTACGACGAGCTCTCGGAGACGTTGTCGGAATATCGGCGGAGTGGGCGGTCTCTTGAGTGGACCAGGCGGCAGAAGCCACCGGCCACCGGAAAAAAGTCACGACGCCGCGCTGGTGACGACGCTTTCGCAGGAGGTGCAACTGTTTTCGTCACCGCGAAGCTCATCACCGGGCACCTAGTCACCGCGAAGCTCGTCACCGCGGATCGCAGAGTTCAACGATCCGCTCATAGACCCGCTCGTCGATCGTCACCATTCCCGCTGCCAGCGCCTGCCTGCGCCGCTCCTGGCTCCCATCTCCCGGAACGCGGACCGCCGGCTTTCCCGGCATGGGATGACTGGCGGCAATCGAGCGCCTCAGCTCCGACATGCGCGCCTTGCACTCGCCGCCGGGCAGCAGCGCCTCCGGATCGATGACGAGGAAGAACAGCCCGAAGCCGGCGGTCTCGCGGATCACGGCCGCGCTGCCCGCGAGGACACCCAGCGCCTGGATCGCGAGCGAGAGCGCGCTGCCGCGCGGCCCGCCCCACGAGAGGAAGGCGCCTTCGAGCGCCGCACCCGGATCGATCGTCGGCCGGCCCCGGGCATCCACGGCGACGCCTTCGGGCAGCGGCTCGCCCTTGGTCCGCGCGAGGATCGCGTCGCCCCACGTCGTCGCCGACGTGCCGATGTCGAAGATGAGCGGATCGTCCTCGCTCGGAAACGCCAGCGCGATCGGGTTCGTTCCCATCAGGCGGTCCATACCGCCGTAAGGCGCGACGCGGGCCGTGACGCTGGTCGCATGGATGGCGACGTAGCCCTGCCGCGCGGCCCGTTCCACGTAGTACGCGAGCCGGCCGCTGAACCAGGTGTTGTTGGCGACGACGACCGCGACGCCGTTCTTCCCGCAGATCTCGACGGCCTTGTCGATCGCGGCGAGCGAGACGACGTAGGCGATGTTGTCTCCGCCGTCGACGACCGCGGACGAGCGGTCCTCCCGCGCGACGCGGATCGGCCCCGGCGGCGCCTTCCGGGAAAGCTCGTCGGTGATGGCGACCACGCGCGCCAGGCTCGAGAACTCGTGCCCGCACAGGTTTGCGTCGACCAGGTGGTCCGCCACGATGCGCGCGGACTCCGGGCTCATGCCGGCGCGCGTGAGCGCGCGCACGGCGAGGTCGGTTGCTTCGGGGATCGGGAGTTGCATTGTGGGGCGGTCACTTGGCACCGGGATAGACATCGGGCCCGTAGAACTGCCGGATGCGGTCCAGGAATTCGCCGGTGGGCGCAGCATAGCCGCCGCGCTTCGCGGTGAAGCGGCCGGTCTTGCGCCGCAACTTCACCGCGAGCTCGCCCATCTTCACGAGCTCCACGATGCCGTTCAGTATCGGGGCGCCGCCTACCTCGAATACGCCCGCATCGGCCAGGAGCACGATCACGTCGCCCCCGGCGGGGATGACGACTTCGGCGCCTTGCGCGAGAAGCCGCTCCGCCCGCTCGCTGAACTGCTCGACGATGAACTTCAGATGGGCGGGCTCGACGAAGCAGCGTTTGAGATCGAGCGGCGAAGTGCTCATCGGCTCGATCGCCGCGAGGCGCCGCTCGAGACCGTAGCGCTGCACGTTCTCGATGAGGCGCGGCGTCCACTTGGGGCTGATGGCGACGAGGCCGAAGCTCGCGCCCATCATGCACGCGATGTGGAGGCTCGTCTCGCACATGCCGAGCACGGGGATGTTCACGGCCTCGCGCGCCTCGCGTATGCCGGCGTCGCTGATGTTGCCGATCAGGAACGCGTCGTAGCCTTCGCGCTCGGCCTGCGTCACGTTCAAAATGACTTCCCGCGTGTCGTGGTACTCGAGAAGACGATAGTGAACGCCGATGCCCGCCGACTCGCGCACGCCCTGCAGGTGCACCGTCGTGCCGGGATCGCACGCCGCGTTGATCACGCTCCGCAGCATTTCGCCGTAGGGAGTGGATTCGGTCTGACGCGCAAGACTTTGGTACCAGAGCTTCATCCGTCCTCCATGCAGCGGCGGTCGGCGCGTCCACTACCTGGCCATGGCGTCCCGCCGCACCAGGCAGCGATTATCGCTGATAATGGCACGAGCGCGGCCCTCGCCGCTCCCAGCAGGGTTGATCCCGTGAAGATTGCCGTCCTCGACGATTACCTCCATCTTTCACAGAAATCCGCAGACTGGTCGAAGCTTCCGCCCGACTGCGAGATCACCGTATTCGACAGGCCTCTCGCCGTACCCGAGGAGGCTGCCCGCGTGC
>Ga0075428_100001387_pt1 | contig 25803 bp, 23 predicted proteins | sample RhiMetdeltSRZDD2_FD_75291 | JGI IMG/M metagenome (GOLD analysis project Ga0075428, IMG submission 75291) | Populus rhizosphere microbial communities from Tennessee, USA - Rhizosphere MetaG P. deltoides SRZDD2 | ecosystem: Host-associated > Plants > Roots > Rhizosphere > Soil | place: USA... | reverse complement strand
CCGAGGATCGAGGACTCGAGCACGATCATCGTGCGGAGCTCGCGCGCAGACAGTCCCGCCACGCGCAGCAACGCCAGCTCGCGCGTGCGCTCGAGGATCAACGCCGACAGGGTGTTCACGATCCCGAGCACGGCGACGGCGATCGCTACGCCTAACAACGCGTAGGTGATCATGAAGGTCTGATCGAAGATCCGCATGACTTCGGCGCGAATGTCGCGATTCATCACCACGAACGCGCCGAAGCGCGGACCGTACAGTTTCTCGAGCTGCTTGCGCGCGTCGTCGTGATCGATGCCGGGCTTGAGGTAGACCACGATCGTGTTGATGCGATCGTCGTGGAACGTCTTCACGTACAGATCGCGGTCCATGACCACGACGCCGCGATCGTTCGAATAGTCGCGATAGATGCCGGTGATCGGGAATCGCGCTTCGCGAACCTCGACGAAATCGCCGACTCCCTTCTTGAACTTGATCGCGAAGCTCTCCGACACGAGCACGCCGCGTCTGCGCTCGGCCTCGTGCAGCGCTTCGGCTCCCGATCGCGGCGTGACCATCGGCAAATCGCCGTACTTGGCCGCGACGTCGAACTCACCGCTGCCGATCGCGATGATCGTGTCGCCGTACACCACGTCCTTGCCGCGGATGCGATCGATCTCTTCGATGAACGGCGTTTTCTCCACCGCATCGCCGACTTCCGGCGGGAACAACGCGATCTGCGCATTCGACAGACCTTGCGCGGGCCGCAGCCAGAGATCGGAGCTCACGGTTTGGTTGACCCAGATGCGCACCGTCTCGCGAAAACTGCCGACCATCAGCGCGACTGCGACCATCATCCCGGTCGCGGTCGCGAGCGCGGCGCTTGCGACCGATGTGCGTCGCAGCGACGCCGGTAGCGACACGGCGGCGAGTCTGCCGACGATTCCAAATTGACGCTCGAGGACCGGCGAGAGCAGGCGCGAGGTCGTGCTCACGATCGCAGGCGCGAGCAGCGAAAAGCCCGCAACGACGAAGAGTACGGCGATGTATCCCGCGATCGCGATTCCATCCACCGGCGGAAGCCGCGAGATCAAGGCGCCGGCGATGAAGCACGCGACCGCGAGCATCGCCAGCATGCGTCGATGGGCGACGCGCTGTTGCAGGCCGGGCCGGATCATCGCGCTCGGCCTAACGCGCGACGCTTCGAGCGCCGGATGCAGCGCGGAGACGAGCGAGAGCAACGTGCCGACCGCGAGCCCCATCGCCATCACTCCCGGCGTCAACTCGATCGCCTCGGGGCGGCTCGCGACGTAGAGCGTGTTGATCGTGCGTCCGACGGCGCGCAGGATGCCCGACGCCAGCAGCGCGCCTAACACGATGCCCGCGATCGAGCCGAGGATGCCGAAGAGCAGGCCTTCGACGAGAAACGCGCCGAAGATTTGTCGCGGCGCGACGCCGAGGGTCTTCAACACGCCGACGTCTCTGCGCCGGCGCAGGATCGAGATCAGCACCGTGTTGTAGACCAGGAACATGCCTACGAGCAGCGCGACGCCGGCGAGCGCGAACAGGTTCACGCGAAATGCGCGAAGCATCCTCTCGACGCGATCGTTGCGGCGCGAGGGCCGTTCGATGCGCACGCCCGGCGGTAGTTTCACGCGCGACGCGAGGCTCTCGTCGGGCAGCAGCAGATCGATGCGCGAGAGCTTGCCGATCATCCCGAAGTTGCGCTGCGCGGTGGCGATGTCGCAGAGCGCGATCGCGCCGTTGAACGCGGTCGCCGGCCCCTTCGCTTCGAGAATGCCGCGCACGACGAGCGTGCGCCGTTGCCCGAGAACGTTCAGCGTGATCGCGCTGCCGATCGCCAGTCCATGCTCGTGCGCAAACGGTGCGGGAAGAACGACGGCGTCGGGCTTGAAGAGCGAGAGATAGTCGCCGAGGAGCTCGTACTTCGTGCCGGTGTCGATGCGCGCGTAGCGATAGTCGCGGAAGTGGAGGTCGCTGAGGAGATCGACGGCCAGCAGGCGGATCGGCTGCTGTGCGGGCTCGAGCACACCTTCGACATCGATGACCGGTGCGAATCGCACGCCTTCGCTCCAGAGCGGCTGCAGCGAAAGCAGCACGCGCTCGTCGAGCGGCGCGATGTCCGGAACGATCATGAAATTCGCGCGGCCGGCGATGGCATCGACCGATTCGCGAAACGCGCGCAGCGCACTCTGGTTCGCGAGCTGAATCGCGACGACCACCGCGACGCCGACGGCGATGCCCAGGATCGTCAGCGCGGTGCGCGTTTTCTCGCGCAGGATCGGGCGGAGCACGAGCGCGCGAAGAATCATCGCGTCACGTGGCCGTCGGCGACCTGCACGACATAGTCGCCGTGCGCCGCGGTGCGATCGGAGTGCGTGGCCATCACCACCGTCGGTTTCAGCGACGCGTGAATCTCGCGGATCAGCTCGAGGATCGCGGAGCCGTTCTTCGAGTCGAGATTGCCGGTCGGCTCGTCGGCGAGGATGAGCGGCGGCCGGTGCACGATCGCGCGGGCGATGGCGACGCGCTGCATCTCACCACCGGACAGCTCGTTCGGAAAATGCGTCGCGCGATGGGCGAGTGCGACGCGCGCGAGAACTTCGTGCACGCGCTCCGCGATCTCCTCTTTCGGTTTTCGCGCGAGTGAGAGTGGAAAGGCGACGTTCTCGAACACGTTGAGTGTCGGAAGGAGATTGAAGAACTGGAAGATGAATCCGATCGACGTGCGGCGTAGCTCCGTGAGACGCGATTCGTCGAGCGCCGACGTCTCGGTCTCGCCGAGGAAAACCTGTCCGCTCGTCGGGCGATCGACGGCGCCGATCAGATTCAGGAGCGTCGACTTCCCGCTGCCGGATGCGCCCATGAGCACCGCGAAATCGCCCGACGCGATCTCGAGCGAAACATCGTCGAGCACGTGCACCGCCGCGGACTCGTCGCTGGGCGCGTAGTCGTGGGAGACGCGGCGGAGGGAGATGCGCACGGGTGGATTGTAGTTGGCGGTTGGCGGTTGGCGGTTGCCGGGAGAGCTACCGTCAACCACCAACTGCCAACCGTCAACCGATTGGCAGCCGATTCGCACCGTCAGTGATATTGTCGCGACCAACAGGAGGTCACCGACATGGACGAAACGACCAACCCCACAGATGGAGCCACCGGGGCGGGGACCGAGACGGAAGACAGCGAGACATCCGGCCGGTTCGGCCGGGCCCGCGACTACGTCGGCTCGAAGTACGAAGCCGCATCGGACGCCGTTCGCGATCGCTACAACGCGGTGCGCGAGCGCGTCGAGGACGTCGACTTCGGCGCGATCACCGATCAGGTGCGCACGTACGTGCGCTCGAATCCCGGAAAGGCCCTGTTGATCTCCGTCGGCGTCGGATTCCTCATCGGACTTCTGCTCCGGCGTGATGACGAGGAGTGAGAGCGATGGCAACACGTAGCACGCCTGATGATCATGAGCGGGCCGCGGCCGGCCAGGATTTCGACGAGAACCACATGAACGATCGCGCCTCCGAGTACGGCACGCGCATGGCCGAAGAAGGTCCGAACGTTTTGTTCGAAGAGCTCGAGAATCTGATGCCGGAAGCGTGGCGCGATCAGATCCGCGCCTATCCGGTCGCAGCGATGCTGCTCGGGCTGGGCATCGGTGTCTGGCTGGGCATGAAGAAGAGCGATGAGATCATTTCCGCCGGAAGCTCGCTCGTGTCCGCGGCCGCGATGGCGAACGTCGGACAGGTGATGGATCGGTTCAAACAGTAGGGGTCAGCGTTTCTGACCCCTATAATGATCGCGATGCCGGTTCAGGACGCCGACACGCTGTTCCCTCTTCCGATACCCGAGGCCACCCATCACCATCTGGACTCGCTGGCCGGCGACATCCATCGGACGTACTTCTTCAAATACCCGCCGCTGCCCGTGCGCTGGGGTCAGCAGATCTCGCGCAAGCGCCGCCGCAGCATCCGCCTCGGCTCCTACAACCATCAGACCGCCGAAGTGCGCATCCATCCGATGCTCAACGCGCCGAACGTGCCCGCGTTCTTCATCCAGTCGGTCATCTACCACGAGTACCTGCATCACGTGTTAGGTCCGCACCACAACCGCCGCTTCCATCAGCAGGAGCGCCGCTTCCGCTACCACCGCGAATCGCAGGAATGGATCCGCCGGAACCTGCTGCGCCTTCTGGGAAGGAAGGCGGTGAAGCGCGTCATTGCACCGCCGGCGTCGCGCGCGGAACAAGTGGAACTGTTTGGAGTGCGGTAGCGCGCAGCTACCGCTTTTCTAGGCGACGGAGTCGCCGCTCCGCGGCGTTGGAAAGCGGTAGCTGAGCGCTACCGCACTCCAAAACTACATCCCCATCGGGAACGTCAGGTCGTAGATGTACCTCCCGCGCTGCACGGACAGGACGATCGACGATCGATCCGCGCCGCGCATCACTTCGGTGTTGAGCTCGCGTGTGGACGTGACTTGCGCGCCGTTGGCGTTGACGATCACGTCGCCGGGCTCGAGTCCGATTTTCGCGGCGCGGGTTCCGCCGAGCACTTGATCGATGACCACGGAGCGGCTCTCGTCGGCGACGCGGAGGCCGGCGACGTCTTCGAGAATGCGCAAGCCCAGGCCGCCCGGCGGGTCTACAGGTTGTAGGGTGATCGTGCGCGGCGAGCCGTCGCGCGCGATGGTGATCGCGAGCGGCTGTCCCGCGGCGATCGTCGCGGTGTAGGTCGAGAACTCCTCGCGCGACTCGACCGATTTTCCCGCGACCGCGGTGATCACGTCGCCCGCTTTCAATCCCGCTCGTTCCGCGGGTGAGCCGGAGAACACGCGCACGACGAGCGCGCCGCGCTGCGTTTCGTGTCCGAGTCGCTTTGCCTCCTCGGGCGTGAGCGTCGCGGTCACCGCGCCGATCCATGCCGAGTGCACCTCTCCGTAGCGCAGCAGATCCTGAATGACTTTCTTCGCGCGATCGACAGGGATGGCGAAGCCGATGCCCTGCGCCTGCGCGTAGATCGCGACGTTGATGCCGATGACTTTTCCTTCGATGTTCAGCAGCGGACCGCCCGAGTTCCCGGGATTGATCGACGCGTCGGTCTGAATGAAGTCGGTGTACGTGCGGCCCTGCTCCTGCGACGGAACGGAGCGGCCTAACGCGGAAACAACGCCGGTGGTCACGGTTCCGCTGAGACCGAACGGGTTTCCGACCGCGATCACACTCTCGCCGATCATCAGGTCGGATGACGTTCCGATCGGCGCGGCGGTGAAGCTCTTTCCGTCGACGCGCAGCACCGCGAGATCGGAGTCGGGATCGACGCCGAGGAGCTTCGCGGAGAGCTGCGCGCCGTCATTGAAATTCACGGTGATGCGCGACGCGCCTTCGACGACGTGATTGTTCGTGACGATGATGCCGTCGCTCGACCAGACGAAGCCCGAGCCGAGGGACTGCGAGGTGTAGGAGCGGTCGCGGCCTCCGAAGAATCCGAAGGGATCGAAGAAGGGATCGGCGGTGCGGCGGCGGATCGTCGCTTCGGTCTGGATGTTCACCACCGACGGCAGCACGGTGTGCGCGACGACGACGACCGGCGTCCGGCGCGATGCGCTGACGGTGGGCGGAATCGTGTTCGCGGGACGCGGCTGCTGCGCCGGTTGGGATTCGACGCTCGGTTTCCCGCAGGCAATGCTGATGGACAGTACGATGAAAATCGTTGCGAGCTTCTTCATTCTCGTGAAGGATAAACTGCCAGCCACGGTGCATCTCAAAGTCATCTACAACCCCACTGCCGGCCGCGGTCGCGCACGGCGCCACGTCCGCGAGATCGAAGAGTATCTCCGCTCTCGCGGCGCTCGTGCAGACTGCGAGCCGAGCACGGGTCCGGACGATCTCGTGCGCATCGCCGCTGAGAGCTCGCGCGCGGGATACGACCGCGTGGTCGTTTGCGGCGGCGACGGCACGCTTCACCTCGCGATCCGCGAGTTCGATCTGGCGAAAGGCGTGCTGGCGCTGATTCCGACAGGCTCCGGCGACGACTTCGCGCGCGTCGTCGGCATTCCGCGCGACATCAAGCGCGCGTGCGACGTCGTGCTGCAAGGCAAGGTTCGCGAGGTCGATGTTGCCCTCGCCAACGGTCTCCGCTACCTCGGCGTCGCGGGACTCGGCTTCGACTCCGAGGTCGCCGAGTACGCGAATCGCAACGTGAAGTACCTGCGCGGCTCGGCGGTGTATCTCTACGCGATCCTGCGTGTGCTGCCGCGATTCACGCCCCGCCGCGTGCAGATCCGAACCGACGACGGAACGCGCGAAGAGCAGATCATGTTCGCCGCCGTCGGCAACACGAGGCAGTACGGCGGCGGGATTCGCATCACCCCGTCGGCACTCATCGACGATGGACTGCTCGACACCTGCATCGTGCATCGCACCACGCGCGTGCAGCTTCTCAAGACCTTGCCTCGCGCGTACACCGGCGCACACGTGAAGAGCCCGTTCGTGGAGATGCTGCGCGGACGCGAGTTTTCCTTCGAAGGCGATCAACCGATGGCGGTGTACGCCGACGGCGAGCCGCTCACGCGCACACCGGTGACGTTCGCGCTGGCAAAGGAACGATTGAAGGTCGTGGTGTAGCCCGACAAGCGCTAATTCACCAGTTCGATGCCGCCGGTCTCCGGCGTGGTCGTCGCGGGCGCGGCGGAGCTGTTGATCGTGTGCGACAGCAGAAGATCCGGATCCGTTCCGCCATCACCGGAGAAGCCGCTCACGAGATAACGATTGGGAGAGGGCAGATACTTGTATGGATTGCCCCACGGATCGCGCAGCAGGTCGGCGGAGATGAAGTGCGGCGCGAGCTCGGCAAGCGCGCTGGGCAGGTGTCCATTCGCCGTGCCGTATTTTTCCAGCGCCTGGCCGATCATTTCGATGCGCTGCATCGAGACCGCTTTGCGCGTCGCGGTGACCGACGAGATTCCGCCCGTGAGCGGGCCGAGCGTGTTCAGCGGATTCTTGATCGACGTGATGAGTGACGCGATCGCGAGCGCGACCAGGATGATGACCAGCGGCAACGGCACCGGCGTCTCCGCGACTTCGGACTCGTCGACCGGCGTTGCCTGCGCGAGCACCGCTGCCGCGCTCTGCCCGCGCACTTCTTCGATGAGATCGCGCGTGAGCAGCTCGTACAGCGCTTTGTTCGTGTCGAACTCGGCGAGCCGCGAGACCTCGACGATGTCGCCGACGGTGATCGTGCCGTCGACCATGTCGTAGATCTGTTTCTCGGCCTGCGAGATGCGGATCTTGTCGCCGAAGCCGCCGCGCTTGCGTTTGGAGCCGTGGCCTTCATCGAAGTCGATGTCGTCCGCTTCGTCCGCCCCGACCACCACGATCTCCTGGTCGGTCAGTTTCTTGCGGAAGACCATGTCGTACGAGCGGATCCGCTTCTCGATGATCGGCCATTCGTCGATCATGCGCGCGCCTTCCATGAGGATCGATTCGGCGCTGATCGGCGTGACGTTGTCGCGGTCGTACTCGATGGTCGTTTCTTGCGAGAAGTGATAGTCGCCGTCTTTCCAGCGGAAGAGGCGATACACGACCTGCATGATCTGCAGCTGAATCGCTTCGCGCAGCGATTCGGAGGAGATGATTCCGTAGTGCGTGAGGATGAAGCCGAGGCGTTGCAGGGTCTCTTTCTGGATCTCGAGGGCGCGATTGAGCTGGTCCTGCGTGAGGAAGCCGGTCTTGATGAGCACCGTGCCGAGGCGATTCTCGAGACGGCGGTTGAGCGAATCGGCGCCGACGACTTTTCCGTCGAGGAACGTCACCGTCACCGTGTCGTCCTTGCCGCGCAGCGTCAGCACGCCGGTCTTTCGCTGAAGTCCGATCAGCTGAAAAATGTCGGCCAGACTGAAGTCTCTGAGTGTGCCTTCCAGTGCCATGACGTGTTAGGCGGCCCTCCTCCGATACACGGGCAAAGAGAGCGTGAGCCACAAGATGAGCGCGAGAATGATCGCGCTGAGGCGAACGGCGAGCTGCGCGAACTCGGCGGACGGGCCGAGTGCCGGAGCGAGACGGCCGACGAACACCGCGACCGCGACGAACAGCGCGAAAAACACCACGCCCAGGATTCCGGTGAGCGTGCGGCCTTCCATCAACTGCGCCGAACCGGGGAGAAACGTCGTGAAGAGCCGGTTGCGGCGCAGCACGCCGAACTGATGATCGGACACTTCCTCGAGCTTCTTGCGTTTCGTGTCGAGCGAGACGCCGTCGCGCTTGAGATAGATGTGGATGCACTGCGTGCAGTACGTCGAGCTCTCTCTCGCCGACTTGCAGCGGTAGCAGAACGTGCGGCCGCATTTGATGCACGCATTCGCGAATCCGTTCCGGCGGCGTCTCATCCACAGGAAGACGCCGAGGAGCAGCGCGAGCAGCGCGCCGGCCGTCATCGGATTGAGCGCGCTGCGCGTCAGGTCGAACGACGAGTAGTTTCCGAACAGACCGGTCACGCTCTTGCGTTTGGAGAGCACATCCGAGATCGCCCACGCCCGCGAGAGGGGCAGGTTGTACATCACGACCTTCTGCAGCGGCGCGTTGCGCGCCAGCGGCTCGATGGTCGAGCGATCGGCGTTGCGCGCTCGCTCGAACATCTGTTCCTGCAGGTCGAACTTGTAGTCTTCGCCGGCCGCGACGGAATGGTTGTAATACGCGATCGCGAGATTCGGATCCGCGCTTTCCGCCTTTTCGTATTCGTTGATCGCCGCGCGAAATTCGTTGTTGAAGAAGAAGAGATTGCCGAGATTGACGTGCGCGCCGGCGTGACGCGGATTCAGTTCGATGGCGCGCCGGTAGTGCACGCCCGCCTGATCCTCTGCCCCTTCGTAGATGAGCAGGTTGCCGGCCAGCACGTGCAGATCGGGATTGTCGGAAGCGCCGGTGATCAGATCCTGCAGGCGCGGAAGCGCTTCCGGCATGTAACTCTGTTCGTATCCGGAGATGGCCGCCATCAACACCGGACCGTCGACGCCGGCAACGCGATGCGCGGTGTAGTCGAGGGCGACCGGCACGAGCGCGACGAGCAGCAGCACGATCGCGATGGCGATGCGCTCTCCGATGCCGGCGTAGCCGAAGAAGATCACGAACCAGTAGAAGAGCAGCCACATCGGGCCGAGCCAGAGAAACAGCGGCAGGAACAGCAGCGCGAACGCGAGAACGGAGACCGAACCGCCCGTCATGCGCATGCTCAGCGACTCGCGGAAGTCGTGTGCCATCGAGCGGCCGTAACGGATGAAGAGCGCGACGGCGAGAAGAATCGCGGCGATGAGGATCGCGCACGCGGCAACGATCGTGAGATCCGCGCGGCTGAGGACATTCGTGCGGTAGTTGCCGAATACGCGGCCGAATCCGCGAACGGCGAATTGCACGGCGCCGGCCCAGTCGCCTCTGCGCCTCGCGCGATCGGATTCGCTGAATGCGACGGCGGGCGAAGTGGCGTCGAGAATCGGTGCGCTCTTCGTCGCCCACTTCGCGAGCTCGGCGTTCGCTTTCTCCGACTCGCTCGCCAGACCGGCGGCGGACGCGGCGTACAGCGGGAACTTCTTGATGCCGTGAGTGCGCTCGGTCGCGTGCATCTCTTCGACGCGTTTGTCCGCGCTGTCGAAGTCACCGTCGCGCGCCGATGCCGTGGCCTGCGGCCAGACGTCGCGCGGCGAGATCTGCTGCGCGCGCACATCGACCGCCACCGCGAATGCGGCACAGGCGAGCGCGGCGACGGCAAGACGGCGAATCATTCAGATGCTCTTGGTCCGCTGCACGAACGCGAGCTTCAACTCGGAGAGATGGGTGTCCAGAAAGTCGTCCTCATCGGGATCGAGATTGCCGGCGGTTTTGTCTTTGAGCAAGGTCAGGATGTCGATCATCTGCCGCGCCGCCGCGGTGTCGATCTTCGCCTGAGGCTCGTACGGATTTCGCAGCATGCCGAGGGACATGTACGACTGGGCGATGAACGGCTCGATGAAGTTCGTGAATGGAGTTCCGGGATTCTTCGCCTTGTCGGCGAGCGTGCGGCGATCCTGTTTTGGCGGTTCCGGTTTTCGTTCCGCGGCATTCGGCGGCTCGGCTGCCGGTGGCGGAGGTGCGCTGTGCGGATCGGCCGGCCTGATCTCCTGTTTGAATTCGTCGCGAATCTCGCCGTCAGGAGTGAAGATCCGTTTGTCCGTGACCTTCAGTTCCTTCGGCGACTGCTTCTGGTTCGGCAAGTCCTCCTCCCGCCCCTCTCGATTCCGATGTCGTGTGAAATCAAGAGTTTGAGATGTTAGCACGCGGCTTTGCGGCAAGAAACGCGTGCGCCACGCACGACACCGACAGGGTGGCGAGCGTGACGAGACCGCTTCGGCGCATGCTGCGGAAGATATCAGAGATGCTGCGCATCGTTGTCAGTTGTCGGTGGAGAAATGGTGTTGTGGTGTTGAGGTGGTGGGTGTTGGCGGTGTTGCGGCTCGCGGCACACGATGCGGCTCACGATGAACTGCCTAGCACCCAGCACCTAAGAAATGGTGTTGTGGTGTTGAGGTGCTGGGTGCTGGCGGTGTTGCGGCTCGCGGCACACGATGCGGTCACGATGAACCGCCTAGCACCCAGCACCTAACACCCAACACCATTTGTGCTGGCGGTGTTGCGGCTCGCGGCACACGATGCGATTCACGATGAACCCCTAGCACCCAGCACCTAACACCCAACACCATTTGTGCTGGCGGTGTTGCAGCTCGCGGCACACGATGCGGTTCACGATGAGCCGCCTAGCACCCAGCACCTAACACCCAACACCATTTCCACCACAACTGCTAGATTCCGCGACACGCATGAAGATCTTCCAGATCCTCGAATTCAACCAATTCAACACCGGCTCGGTTCACCAGATGTTTCAGGCCGCGCAGGGGTTGCGCGAGCGCGGGCATGAGGTCGCGATCCTCAGCAGGCCGGATGCGGTGCTGGAGGCGAAGGCGGCAGAGAGCGACATCCGCTTTCATGGATTTCCGTTTCGCCATCAGTTCGACTTCCAGACCGTGCGCCGTCTGCGGCGACTTCTTCGTCGCGAGCAGCCGGATGTGATGCACGTGCACAAGGGTGTGGCGCATGCGCTCGCGCTCGCCGCGAGCTGGCGGCAGCCGGTCGGTGCGTTCGTCGTCAATCGCGGCGTGTCGTTTCCGCTCGATCTCTGGAATCGCGGCAAGTACCGCACGCATCGCGTGGATCGCGTCGTGACGGTGTGCCGGCAGATCAAAGACGTGATCGTCGAGAGCGGGAAGCTGCCGCCTGACAAAGTGCAGGTCGTCTACGCGGGCACCGACGTCACGGTGTTCGATCCTGCGAAGTGGGATGCGCGCGCGTTTCGGCGCGAGAAGGGAATCGCGGAGGATCGCTTCGTCGTCGCCCAGGTCGGCGTGCGCGACTGGAAGGGATGGAAGGAGCTGATCGACTCCGTGTCCGACGTCGCGCCGCAGCATCCGCGCGTCCATCTACTCCTCATCGGATGTCGCGGCGATACGGAGAAGAACGAAGTGATGGCGTATGCGCAGTCGATCGGGATGGCGGATCGTGTCAACGCGATCGAGTACCGCACCGACATGCCGAACGTGTTCGCGTCGTGCGATCTCGTCGTCGATGCATCGTGGGCGGGCACCGGAATCACCGGCACGGTCCGCGAGGCCATGGCGATGGAGAAGCCGGTGATCGCGACCGATGCGGGTGGGAATCGCGAGCTCGTGTCGTCGCCCGACGTGGGCTGGCTGATTCCGATGAAGGACCGTGCGGCGCTGACGCGCGCGCTGCGCGAGGTCATCGACGATCGCGAGCGTGCGGCGCGCGTGGCGAAGAACGCGCGTCAGCACGTCGTGCGCGGATTCTCGAAGGAGCTGCGGATCACTCGGCTGGAGGAGATGTATCAGGAGATTCTGGCGGCGAAAGCAGATCGATCTCTTCCTTCTCCTTCGTGACGATTATCTCGTTGTAGATCCACTGTCCGCGTCGCTTGACCGCGCTGACGTCAATCGTCGCCTTGCCTCGGGGACCCGAGATCGGAATCGAGAGATTCGCGTAGCCGTCGCGATTCTGCGTCTTGATCGATCCGCTGATGAACCATCCGACGTTCACCGGCTGTCCCAGCATCTCGATGACGCGCGGATCGCTTTGCGCGCGGCGGACTGCTTCCTGATACGGCGTCGAGCTGCGCATCGACGAGAAGACGACGAAGAGAATGAATGCGATGAATCCCACGATGCCGAAAAAGACGAGACCACATCCGAGGCCGACCCAGACGAAGGGACTGGTGGGCTTCGGTGGAGCGGGCTGACCGTACGTTTCAGTCATGATTCAGCGCGTCGACATGCTGCGCAACACTGGCCGCGAGTCCTTCGAGATCGTATCCGCCTTCGAGCAACGAGAACACTCTTCCCTCGCACCAACGATCCGCGCACTCGACGATGCGGCGCGTGATCTCGCCGAATCCTTCCTCGGTCACGTTCATGCCGCCTAACGGATCGCGGCGATGGGCGTCGAAACCGGAGGAGAGAAGGATCGCCTGCGGCTGGTAGTCGTCGATGATGCGCACGATCTCGTCCTCAGTCGCGCCGAGAAACGCGGAGTCGCCTTCCCCGCCGCGAACCGGAATGTTCTTCGTGAAGCCGCGCCCTTTTCCTTCGCCGATCTCGTTCGCCGCTCCGGTACCCGGATAGAACGGATAGCGATGAATCGACGCGTAATAGATGTCGTCGCGCTGCTCGAAGAGGTGTTGCGTGCCGTTGCCGTGATGCACGTCGTAGTCGAAGATGAACACGCGTTCGATCCCCTGCCGCTCGCGAAGCCATTCCGCGACGCAGGCGATGGTGTTGAAGAAGCAGAAGCCCATCGCGGAGAGTCGTTCGGCGTGATGTCCCGGCGGACGCGCGATGACGAACGCGCGCTTCGCGCCGCGCTCCCAGATGTCTTCCGCGGCGGTGAGCGCCGTCGCGACTGCCGTGCGTGCGGCGGTGTACGTCGCCGAGGAGATCGGATTGTCGATCGAGTGAAAGTAGCGATGGCCGGCGCGGACCGCGGCTTCGAATTCGCGCTCGTAATCGGCGGAGTGGACTTTGGCGATGATGCGGCTCGTGTCGGGATGAAGATCGACGTCGCGAACGAGCTCGTCGACGAGGCCCGCGCGTCCGATTCCCTCGATGGCTGCATCGAGACGCGCAGGACGCTCGGGGTGATCGAACCCTGTGTTGTGACGGTAGAAAACCGTATTCGTGTAGATCTTGAGCATCGAGATATCGAGTCGACGAGTCGCCGAGTCGCCGAGTCGCCGAGGAGAAGTCTCAAAGTCTCAAAGTCTGAGAGTCTCAAAGGAGCTCGGTTTTTGAGCGGAGCTTCTTTGCGGCTTTGAGACTTTGCGACTTTGCGACTCTCCTCGTCGACTCGGCGACTCGACGACTTGTCGACTACTATCCGGTCCGCGTGAAGCGCATTCTACAAATCTCTCTCGTCATCGGCCTCACGATCCTCTTCCTCTGGCTGTTCCTGCGAAATGCGAACCTGCGCGAGGTCGGTGCAATTCTCCGCTCGACGAGGCTCGGCTGGGTGTTCGTCGGATTCGGCGCGAATGCGCTGGCATTGCTGCTCCGGACGATCCGTTGGCGGACGATTCTCGATCCCGACGATCCGCCGCCGTTCTTTGCGACGTTCTTCGCGAATACGGTCGGCTACATGTCCTCGATCGTGCTTCCGATCCGTGCGTCGGATCTCGCGCGTCCGGCCCTCCTCGCGCGCCGCACTTCGCATCGTTTCTCCGGCGCCCTCGGCACGGTGCTCACCGAGCGCGTTCTCGATCTCACGTCGATCCTCGGCTTGTTCGTGTTTTTCGCGTTCTACCGGTGGAACGAGTTCTCTCACGATCCGGTGATCGCGGCGTGGTTCTACATCGTGCGTATCGGCGCGATCGCGTCGGCGCTGATTCTTCTCGCGCTCGCGTTCTTCATTTTCGGGCTCTACTTTTTTCGCGGAACGATCCGCCGCATTCACGAATGGATCGGCCGTCTTCTGCCGCATCGCTTCCGCGATGCATGGATGCACTTCTTCGATTCGTTCATCGACACGCTCGAGCTCACGAAGCATCACGCCGCGTTCGTGAGAGTCCTTTTTTGTACAGCGGGTGTGTGGCTCTGCCTCACGTCGCAATTCTGGTTCGCGACGAAAGCCGTGCATCATCCATTGCCGTTCGACTCGAGCTTCTTCGTCACCGGCGTCACCACCGTCGGTCTCGCAATCCCCACCCCGGGCGGCATCGGCGGTTTTCATAAAGCGTGTCAGCTCGTGCTCACACGCTTCTACGGATTCGACATCGATTCGTCCGTTGCGGTCGCCGTCGTCTTTCACGTGATCGGCACATTGCCGGTGTTGTGCACGGGACTCTTTCTGTTTGCGAAGGAAGGGTTGCATTGGAAGGACGTCACGGAAGAGGTGGAGGGAGAAATCGAATGAGTGCTTATGGAGTGCGGCGGCCATGCCGCCGCTTTTTCGATGGCGCACACGTGCCGCACTGAGAAAGCGGCGGCATGGCCGCCGCACTCCACATTCGTGATATATCGCGCCCATGCGCTGCCCGTTCTGCGGGAATCTCGAGGATCGAGTCGTCGATTCGCGCGAGAGTCGCGAAGGCGATGTGATTCGCCGGCGTCGCGAGTGTGCGCGATGCGAGCGACGCTTCACGAGTTACGAGAAAGCGGAAGTGCCGACGTTTCAGGTCGTGAAGCGCGATCAGCGTCGCGAGCCGTATGACCGCAACAAGCTGATGCGCGGTCTGCAGATCGCGTGTCGCAAACGGCCGGTTCCGCAGCCGGAGCTCGAGCGCGTCGCGGATTCGATCGAGTCGAGCATGTTCGACGCCGCCGAGCGCGAGATCTCATCGCAGACGCTCGGCACGCAGGTCATGCATCGGCTGCGCGATCTCGATCCGGTCGCGTATGTGAGGTTCGCATCCGTCTATCGACGATTCGAAGATGTGGATGCATTTGTGAAAGAGTTACACCGCTTGAAATAGGAGTTTGTTACCGGGAACAGCCATTGCACTCAGACTCAGGCGTTTCCCCGGAGAGGTCGAGAGATGACCGACGCGAACGAAACCGCGAAAGAAGAAGCTATCAAGATTCCCGACGTCCTGCCGGTACTGCCGCTCAAGGACCTGGTGATCTTTCCGTTCATCATCGTCCCGCTGTCCGTTTCGCGGGAGAAGTCGATCAACGCCGTCGATCAAGCGCTCGCGGAGAACCGCGTGATCATGCTGACGGCGCAGAAGGATTTTCAGAACGAAGATCCCGGCGAAGAAGATCTCTATCGCACCGGCACCGTCGCGATCATCATGCGGATGCTGAAGCTGCCCGACGGCCGCATTCGCATCCTCGTGCAGGGACTGTCGCGCGCGCGCATCGATTACTTCATCCAGACCGCGCCGTTCTTCAAGGCGAAGATCACGCGCATCGAAGAGCCAGTGACGAAAGACCGCGGCCTCGAGGTCGAGGCGCTCATCCGCGCCGTGAAGCAGAATCTCGATCGCGCGGTGTCCCTCGGCAAGAACATTTCACCCGAGGTCATGGTCATCGCGGCGAATCTGGATGATCCGGCGCGCCTAACAGACCTCGCGGCGTCGAATCTCGATCTCAAGCTCGAAGAAGCACAGGCGATTCTGGAGACCATCGATCCGGTCGAGCGCCTCAAGCGCGTCAACGAGCTCCTCACGCGCGAGATCAATCTGCTCACCATGCAACAGGAGATCTCGTCCGCCGCGCAGGGCGAGATGAACAAGTCGCAGCGCGAGTACTTCCTCCGCCAGCAGCTCAAGGCCATTCAGTCGGAGCTCGGCGAAGGAGAGGAGCTCGCGGAAGAAGTCGAGAATTATCGGAAGAAGATCGAAGAGAAGATGATCCCGCAGGAGGCGCGCGAGGAGATCGAGAAGCAGATCAAGCGGCTCGAGCGCTCGCATCCCGACTCCGCGGAGACGTCGATCATCCGCACGTACCTCGATTGGATGACCGGACTGCCGTGGGGAGTGATGTCCGCGGACAATCACGACCTTTCGCGGGCGCGCACGATTCTCGACGAAGATCACTACGATCTCGAGAAGATCAAGGAGCGCATCCTCGAGTACCTCGCCGTGCGCAAATTGCGCGGTGCGAAGATGAAGGGTCCGATCCTCTGCTTCGTCGGTCCTCCGGGCGTCGGCAAGACGTCGCTGGGCCGTTCGATCGCACGTGCGCTCGATCGCAAGTTCGTCCGCATTTCGTTAGGCGGCGTGCGCGATGAGGCCGAGGTGCGAGGACATCGCCGCACGTACGTCGGCGCGCTGCCGGGCCGCATCGTCCAGGGCATCAATCAGGCGCAGACCGGCAATCCGGTGTTCATGCTCGACGAAGTCGACAAGATCGGCGCCGACTATCGCGGCGATCCCTCTTCGGCGCTGCTCGAAGTGCTCGATCCGGAACAGAACTTCTCGTTCCGCGATCACTACCTCGGCGTCGCGTACGATCTCTCGAACGTGATGTTCATCGTCACGGCGAACGTGCTCGACACGATTCAGCCCGCGTTCCTCGATCGCATGGAGGTCATCCGTCTCTCCGGCTACACCGATGAAGAGAAGCTGATGATCGCCAAGCAGCACCTGATTCCGAAGCAGATGGAAGAGAACGGGATCAATGAGACGCCGGTCGTCTGGACAGACTCCGGAATCATGCGCGTGATCACCGGCTACACGAAGGAAGCGGGGCTGCGCAACCTGGAGCGCGAGATCGGCACGATCTGCCGCAAGATCGCGGTGCAGGTCGCGGAAGGAAAGACGCAGACGGAGTACCGCATCACCGACGCGAACATCGACAAGTACCTCGGGCCGATGAAGCACTTCGCGGAGGAGCTGCTCGAGCGCGATCAGGTGGGCGTCGCGACGGGACTGGCTTGGACCGCGGTCGGCGGCGACATTCTCTTCATCGAGGCGACAGCCGTGCGCGGCAAGGGCAAGCTGTCGCTGACCGGACAGTTAGGCGAGGTGATGAAGGAGTCCGCGCAGGCCGCGCTCACGTATGCGCGCGCACATGCGGACGAGAACGGGATCGCTCCCGATTACTTCGAGACGCACGACATCCACATTCACGTTCCCGCGGGCGCAATCCCGAAGGACGGCCCGTCGGCCGGCATCACCATCACCTGCGCGATCATCTCCGTGCTCACCGGACGTCCTGTTCGGCGGAACGTGGCCATGACGGGCGAAGTCACGCTGCGCGGCGACGTGCTCCCGATCGGCGGAGTGAAGGAGAAAGTGCTCGCCGCACGTGCGGCGAAGCTGAACACCGTCATTCTGCCGAAGCTCAACGAGCGCGATCTCATCGACGTCCCCGAGCCGATCAAGCGCGACATGAGCTTCCACTTCGTCGATCACGTGGAGGACGTGCTGCAGATCGCGCTCCTCGAGCGCGAAGCGGCGGAACAGAAGACCACGGATCGCGCCGGCCGCGAATCGCACCCGCTCCCCGAGCCGGAGCCGGCGACGCACGAACACGTGCCGGTGTAGTTTTTGGGTGCTACCGCACTCCAAACATTCGCTGCGCTTTTGGCAGGAGCGCCGCGCCTAACGCGACCTTCACGATGTCGGCGACGACGAACGGCGCGACGCCCGCGGTGAACGCGGTGCGCGCGTCGGTGAGTGCGGCGAGCCAGGACCAGCCGCCGAGGTAGATCACGCTTAACGCGAGGAGCATGCCGGTGATCGCGCGCGCGATCGTGCTGCCCCAGCCGCGCTCGGAGACGAAGCCGGCGAGCCATGCAGCGAACGGATACGAGTAGAGGTAGCCGGCGGTTGGGCCGAGGAGAACAGCCGGTCCGCCGGTTCCGAGCGCGAACACGGGCAGTCCGCTGAGGCCTTCGAGGAGATAGAGCATCGCGGCGGCGGCGCCGCGCGTGGATCCGAGCGTCACGCCGATGAAGATCACGGCCAGCGGCTGCAGCGTGAGCGGAACGGGAGTGAATGGAAGCGGGATCGCCACTTGCGCGGCGAGCGCGATCAAAGCGCTCGCGGCGACGACGAGCAGCATGTCGGCGGCGACGCGTCCGCGCACGAGGCGCTGCGTCACGACGGCGGGGATGGTCATCGCTTTCTCATTCATGAAGCGAAATATATCCTAGCCCGGCGATGAACTTAAGAAGGCGCGTTCTGCTCCTGACGATGCTCGCGCTCGCCTGCGCGAAGCGCGAGCCGCTGACGCTGGAGAAAGCGCGCAGCATCATCGGCGACGTTTCGCTGCGGCGCGAGCCTGTGTACGCCGAAGTACCGCAGAAGGTGTCGTGGTCGCCGAAATCGCCGAAAGACGCGTACGACGAGCTCGCCGTCCGCACGCTGCGCAATCTCGAGCGCGCGGGTTTCGTCACCGTGACCGAGCAAATCGACGGCGACGCTGCGACGTACATCGCCAAGGTGACGCAGAAAGGCTTCCCGATCCTTGGCACCGCGCCGAGTGTGCGCGGCCCTGTGTTTCGCGCGACGATCTGCGAGAAGCGCTACGACGGGCTTCGCAACTTCGTGCGTCATCCGACCGAGCCGGCCGTCGGACACGCGGAGCTCGTGTGGCATTACGAGAATCCGACTCCGCTCTACGCGATGTTCGAGACGAAGATCAACAAACCGCTGCAGCATCCGTTCGTGTCGACGGTGTCGTTCTGGTGGGAGAAGCACCAGTGGCGGTTCGAAGTGAATGTGAAGAAGACGGACGGGTAAACCAGAAACTAGAAACCAGAAACCAGAAACCAGAAACAACAAGCGAGTCTCGGTTCTGGTTTCTAGTTTCTGGTTTCTGGTTTATTGCCTCCGTGTCATCCTCCGCACTCCGTCACGCGCGGCAATCAACGCTTCCGTGGCTTCCGTCGGGAAAAACCCCGTCTCGACCACGCCCGCGTGCTCGCGGATACGTGCGACCACATCCGCGATGTCGGCGTTCTTCGGCACCATCACATCGAGAATGAAATGACCTTCATCGGTGATGCGCGGCGTGCCTTCGTGAAGGCGCAGCACCGGCGCGAGTCCCATTTCGGTGAAGTGGCGCTGCAGCACTTCGCGCGCGAACGGCGTCACTTCGACGGGAAGAGCACCGGCGCCGAGGCGCTCGACGATCTTCGATTCGTCGGCGATGACGATGAAGCGAAGGGCCTGCTGCTCGACGATCTTCTCGCGCAGCATTGCGCCGCCGCGGCCTTTGATGAGACGCAGCGCGGCGTCGATCTCGTCCGCGCCGTCGACGGCGAGATCGAGCGGCGCGATCTCGTACAGCGGAAACGTCGGAATGCCTTCCGATTTCGCCTGCGCCTCCGTTTTCTCGGACGTGCATGTGCAGCGGATGTCGCGAAGCGCGCCGCTGCGCAATGCGTCGCCGAGGAGGCGAACGAACTCCGCGGCGGTCGAGCCGGTGCCGAGGCCGAGGGTCATGCCGGTGCGCACTTCGTCGAGCGCCGCGCGCGCGACTTCGATCTTGAGCTCTCGATTCGCGAGTTCGTTTTTCATCGGCGATCAGAATCCTCCCGCGGCGCCGCCGCGGCGCGGATCCGCCACGGCGATGAGGCGGCCATTCTCGAACAGAATCGCGTGCACGTCACCGATGCTCTCGCGGCGGCCGACTGCGTGACCTTTTGCATTCAGCGCGTCGACCGTTTTTTTCGGCGCGCGGCTCGTCTCGTACACGACCTCGTCCGGCGTTGCCTGATGATGCCAGCGCGGTGCGGCGACGGCGTCGGGCAGCGACTTGCCGTACACGACGACGTTGAGGAACACCTGCAGCACCGTCGACGGAATCGTCGCGCCGCCGCGCGATCCGAGCGCGAGAAACGGTTTGCCGTCGCGCAGCACGATCGTCGGTGCGAGCGATGACGCGGGCCGCTTCGCGGGCTCGAGGATGTTCGCGCCGCTGTTCGCAAAGTCGGCCATCGCGTTGTTCAAGAAAAATCCGGCGCCCGGAACCATCACGCCGCTGCCGAAGTCGTCGCCTAACGTCGTCGTGAGCGCAACGATGTTGCCCGCGCTGTCCGCGATCGTGAAATGCGTCGTGTGCGATGCCTCGGCCACGAGGTCGCGCGGCTCGGTGAGCGCGCTCGTTCCGATCACGCGATCCATCTGGATTCCCTCGCGCCACGTCTCCGCGCGTTTTTGCGACAACAGCTCGCGATAGGGAATGCGCGCGTTCAGCGGATCGCCGACGTAGTGATTGCGATCGATCCACGCACGGCGGCTGGCCTCGAGAATCAGATGAAGCGATTTTGCGGTTTGGAATCCGCTCGCGGCGAGATTGTCCGCGCTGAGAATGGTCAGCGTTTCGCCGATCACGATCCCGCCGCCGGACGGCGGCGGCACGGTGTGAATCTCGTACGCGCCGTAGCGAAGCTTGATCGGTGCGCGCCACACCGGCTGGTATTCGCGGAGATCGCGGAATCCGATGATGCCGCCGGACCCGCGAATGCCTTCGACGATCTTCTTCGCGATGTCGCCGTCGTAGAAATCGCGCGCGCCGTTTTCCGCGAGGCGCTGCAATGTCCCGACGAGCTCCGGCGGCGGCAGCGTCTTCGGAATCTCGAGATTGCGCTCGCGCTTCGCGGCATCGATGTCGCTCGCGAGATCGCCTTCGATCTTCACGCCGTCCTTCGCGATCGCGATCGCGGGCTCGACGAGCTCCTTCCACGACTTCTTCCCGAACTTCGTGTGCAGCGCATCGAGACCGGCGACTGTGCCCGGCACCCCCGCGGCGAGCACGCCGGTGCGCATGTCTTTTTTTGCGTCGCGCGGTGCGGTCTCGCGGAAGTCGAGCGTCCACACGCCGCGCGTTGCGGCGTCGTAATACATGAGAAATCCGCCGCCGCCGAGATTCCCCGCCTGCGGATGCACCACCGCGAGCGCAAGCGCGACCGCGACCGCGGCGTCGGCGGCGGTGCCGCCTTTCTGCAAAACGTTCAATCCGACTCTCGTCGCGAGGGGATGAGCGGTGGAGAGTGCGGCGTGCTTCGCGGTGACGGAGCCGCCGGCGAATGTGTTGAGGGAGATCGCGAGTGAGAGGACGATTGCGAATCGAGTCGCGCGTGTCATTTCCGGGATCGTCGTGAGGTTCGGTTGCGGTCGTAGATGATCTTCAGGCCTTTGAGCGTCAACTCCGGATCGACTTCGTCGATGTGCGCGCTCTCGTCCGCGAACAGCGGCGCGAGGCCGCCCGTCGCGACGACCTTCTTGAGATCGGGAACTTCTCGCTTGATGCGCGCGAGGATGCCGTCGACGAGTCCGAGGTAGCCGAAGTAGATGCCGGATTGCATGTTGACGACGGTGTTCGTGCCGATCACGTGATCGGGACGGCGGATGTCGACGCGCGGCAGACGTGCGGCGCGCGCGAACAGCGCTTCGGCGGAGATGTTGAGGCCGGGCGCGATCACGCCGCCGATGAACTCCGCGTTCGCGGTCACGACGTCGAACGTCGTCGCGGTGCCGAAGTCGACGATCACCGTCGGGCCGCCGTACGCTTCGTGCGCGGCCGCGCAGTTCACGATGCGATCCGCGCCGACTTCGAGCGGATTGTCGACGTGAATGGCGATGCCGGTCTTCACGCCCGGCTCGACGAAGAGCGGCTCGACGTCGAAGTACTTCTGCACCATGAACGTCATCGCGCCGTTCAGCGGCGGGACGACCGACGCGACGATTGCGCCTTCGAGTGATGCATGCAGCGCGTCGCCGACGAGCTGTCGCGCGAGAATGCCGTATTCGTCCGCGGTGCGCTCGCGCGCCGTTGCCAGGCGCCACGAGCTCACCAACTCTTCGCCGCGATAGACGCCGAGCACAATGTTCGTGTTGCCGAGATCGACGACGAGAAGATTGGACGTCATTCGGTGAGGGATGTTACTCGTTCCGCAGTTCCCTCGTCCGCTCCCGCGTGAGCTTCGTGACGATCTCGCGTTTCAACGCTTCCGCGCTCGCTACGCCGCGCCAGCGCTCCGCGTAGTACGCGGCGAAGGCGTCGCGGTAGGCGATCCATGCGCGTTGCGCGTCGCGAAGGAGCGTCTTCCAGTCGTTGTAGCTCTCGCCGAAGCCTTCGATGTCCTCGGCGACGCGTTTCTGCGCTTCGCGATACGCGGCGTTGAGCTCACCGTCCGCGCGTTTCGCCTCGGCCGCGGACGCAGCCGGCGCGCGTTCCTTCGAATAGCGCTCGAGATGTTCGACGAGCTTCAGCGTCTCGGACATCTCCGCTTCGAGCGTGAATGCGGCGTAGCCGGTGCCTCCGCGACTCTGCTCGCCGATCCACGTGTGCTCCGCGTCGACGTAGGCCTTGCCCTTCTCGCGCAACTCATCGAAACGTGCGCTGCTGGGAAGTTTTTCGAGGCGCGCTTCGTACTCCGGCATCACCTCGGAGTGACGAAGCGCGGAGCATTCGCCCATGCCGCGGCCGCTCGTCACGTGATCGCAGAACTTCAGGTCCGCGGTCTCTTCGCCGGTGCGCATCTTGCCGAGGTGCTCGAGCATTCCTTCGAGCTCGGCGGGCGCCATGTCGTCTTCGGCTTTGCAGAGAAAGTATTCGGCGATGTCGAAGTCGCGCGTGACGCCGTCGCCGTTCGCGAACTGCTCCGCGAGATCGCGATAGCAGTAGCTCTCGTCGCCGCATTCGTGAAGCGCGGCGGCTGCGGCTGCGGGCGGTTTGTAGTCGGGACCGAATTGCGTGCAGACGGCGAGAACGAGCGCGAGCATGAAGCTCAGGCTAGCACCAAATCTCCGGCGCTCACCGCGACCAATCCGTCCGATGTGTGGAGTTGCGCGCGGCCCTGCTCGTCGATGCCGGCCCACGTGCCGGTGATGGTGCGGTCGCCGAGGACGCAGTGGATGCGGTCGCCCGGATTGTGGACCGCGAGCGCGCGCCACTGCGCGAGCACGGCGTCATGATCGAGCGGTTTCGCGAGCTGCTCGTCGATGTGCTCGATGAACGCGAGAGTCGCGGTCTCGATGCCGGCGAAATTGCGCGGAGAGACTTCGACGATCGTGATCGCGTTCGGACGTGTGTCGTCCTGGAACGGCTCGACGTTGATGCCGGTGCCGATCAGCAGGAACACGCGCTCGTCCTGCACGCGCGCTTCGATGAGGATTCCGGCGATCTTCTTTCCGGCGACGAGAATGTCGTTCGGCCACTTGATGCGCGCGTCGATCGCGAACGTGTCGCGCAGATACGACGCGAGGATGTTCGCCATCGCCAGCGGAATGAGCGGCAGCTCGTGCACGGGACGCGAGATCAGCGTCGTCGCGTAAATGCCCTTGCCCGGCGGCGACGACCAGCGGCGATCGTTGCGTCCTCGTCCCGCGAACTGCTCACCCGCGATGATCATCGCCTGCGGAAGCGACAGCTCGTTCTCGATGCATTCGCTCACGACACGGCGGGCGATGAGATTTGTCGACGCCACGCGCGGGATCACCGCGAGCGACTCGAGAGTCTTGAATCGCGGAACGATCGATTTCGTGTCGATGAGCGGGTTCATGTTCTGCGGAGTCTCAAAGTCGCAAAGTCTTAAAGAGGCTGCGCCGGACCGGCGCTCGCGGCAGAAGCGGAGCTTCTTTGAGACTTTGAGACTTTACGACTTTGCGGCTTTCATTGGTTCTGCTTCAACTTCTCCAGTCGCGCGCGCAGCTCCACCAGGCGCGCCTGCGCGCCTTCGACGATGTGCGGCGGTGCGTTGCGCACGAACTGCTCGTTGGCGAGCTTGGCCTCCATGGAGGCGATCTCTTTTTCGGTCTTCTCGATGTCGCGGAGAATGCGGTCGAGCTGTTCCTGCGAGATTTCTTTTTCCGGGAACACGATGGCGATGTGGAATCCCTCGATGACGTCGTGATGCGCGCCGGCGGGCGCGTCGCCTTCGACCGACACCTCGTTGAGGCGCGCGAGATCGAGCAGCAGATACGCGGCGTCGCGGAAGAAATTCGATTCGCGTTCGTCGTTCGCCTTCACGAACAACGTGAAACGATCCTTCGGCGTGAAGCCGCGCTCCGCGCGCACGTTGCGGACGGTGGTGATGATCGCCTTGATCGCGCTCATCAGACGCTCGGCTTCCGGATCGTCGAGCACCTCTTCGGCGATCGGATACGGCGCGATCATGATCGACGGCTCGACGCCGCCTAACTTCAGCCAGATCTCCTCGGTGACGAACGGCATGAACGGATGCAGCAGGCGCAGTGAACGATCGAGCACTTCGAGCAGCACGCGCTTGGCGAGGCGGCGATCGTCGTCGGATCCGTGGCGGCCGAGGAGGACCGGCTTCGCCATCTCGATGTACCAGTCACAGAACTCGTGCCAGAAGAATTGATAGAGCGCCTTCGACGCTTCGTCGAAGCGGAACTGCGACAGCTGCTTGTTCACCTCGGCGGTGACGGTATTGAGGCGCGACAGGATCCAGCGCTCGACCGTCTTGAGGTTGTCGCGATCGATCGAACCTTCGTTCTTCAGCTCGACGTCGAGGTGCATCAGCGCGAAACGCGACGCGTTCCAGATCTTGTTCACGAACGCCGAGTAGCCCTGGATCGTCGAGCGGCCTAACGGGATGTCGCGTCCCGACGCGGAGACGGAAAGCGTGAAGCGAAGCGCGTCCGCACCGACTTCGTTCACGACGTCGAGCGGATCGATCACGTTGCCGAGCGTCTTCGACATCTTGCGGCCTTCTTCATCGCGCACCAGACCATTGAGGAACACTTGCGAGAACGGAGCGCGTCCGGTGAAGCGCAAGCCCATCATGATCATGCGCGCAACCCAGAAGAAAAGGATGTCGAATCCGGTGATCAGCGTGTCGGTCGGATAGAAGACGTCGTAGTCCGGCGTCTCCTCCGGCCAACCCATCGTCGAGAACGGCCAGAGACCCGACGAGAACCACGTGTCGAGAACGTCGGTCTCCTGCTTGACCGGCGCGCCGCACTGCGGACACGTCGACGGCTCGTCCATCGTCACGGTCGTGTGGCCGTTCGGACAATGGAACGCGGGGATGCGATGGCCCCACCAGAGCTGGCGCGAGATCGTCCAGTCGTGGATGTTCTCCATCCAATTGAAGTACGTCGCCTCCCAGGCCTGCGGGACGATCTGCACGGTTCCGTTGCGCACGATGTCGATCGCCGGCTTCGCGAGCGGCTCGATCTTCACGAACCACTGTCGGGAGATCATCGGCTCGATGTCGGTGTCGCACTTGCCGTGCACGCCGACGTTGTGCGTGTAGTTCTCGATCTTCGCGAGGAAGTCCTGTTCTTGAAGCATCGCCACGACTTTCTTGCGCGCGTCGAAGCGATCGAGGCCGCTGAACTCCGCGCCGGCAGCGTCGGTCATGCGTCCGTCTTCGGCGATCACTTGAATCTGCGGAAGGTCGTGGCGCAGGCCGGCTTCGTAGTCGTTCTTGTCGTGGGCCGGCGTGACTTTCAATGCGCCGGTGCCGAACTCCGGATCGACGAGAACCGGATCGGCGAAGATGCGGATGCGGCGATTCACGAGCGGAAGAATCGCGAACTTGCCGATGAGATCTTTGTAGCGCTCGTCGTCGGGATGCACGCCCACGCCGGTGTCGCCTAACATCGTCTCGGGTCGCGTCGTGGCAATCGGAAGTTTGCGATCCGTTCCTTCGACCGGATAGTCGATGTAGTACAGCTTTCCATTGCGCTCGCGGAACTCCACTTCGATGTCGGAGATCGCGGTGCGGCAGCGCGGGCACCAGTTCACCATCGCCAGATCGCGATAGATCAATCCGTCCTCGTAGAGCTTCACGAAGACGTAGCGCAC
>Ga0075428_100001386_pt1 | contig 25810 bp, 27 predicted proteins | sample RhiMetdeltSRZDD2_FD_75291 | JGI IMG/M metagenome (GOLD analysis project Ga0075428, IMG submission 75291) | Populus rhizosphere microbial communities from Tennessee, USA - Rhizosphere MetaG P. deltoides SRZDD2 | ecosystem: Host-associated > Plants > Roots > Rhizosphere > Soil | place: USA... | reverse complement strand
GTGCCCCCTTCGCCTGGGTGAGATGAGCCTCTCGTCTTACGACCAAGGTCTCATAGCCCATCGAGAACGCCCGTGAAACCGTCATGTCGCCGCCGCAAGGAAAGGAGGACCTGGCACACGCACGCTCTTGCCGCGGCGCAGCGGTCTCGGGTCTCGTGAAGAAACCGACGAGGTGGTCGCAGGCAGAGCCGGGTGGGGAAGGAAGGTCGCGTCGTGCGGGTTACCTCGCCGCCACGTGGGAGCATCCCGGACGCCCCGGCATAACGTCGAAGGAGAAGGACCATGAGGGTGCTGAAAAGCTTGACGATGGGCGTTCTGGTGTTGGCGACGGCGAGTTGTGCGTCGGCGCCACCGCTGAAGCCGGCCGCGGTCAACGTGACGGGGGACTGGGTGGGCGCGTGGACGTGCGACTACGTCGGCGACGGCAACGGCGTTGTGGTGTTGGGTCTCACCCAGGACGGCGCCCGGGTGAGTGGTAACGTGCTCGTGACCAATTCGAGATTCAACCGCGTGTCCAACGTCGCTGACGCGGTGGTGTCGGGCGACATCGTCGTGACACAGGCGAAGGACCCGGCGAAGGACGTGGAAGGCACGTTTAAGGTGTCAGGCGACAGGATGACGGGGCCGTTCAAGACCGAGGTGTGTCAGGGGAAGATCGATGTGACGCGGGAATCGTGGACGGGCACCCTCAACACGTCGCGTTTGCGGACTTCGGTCCTGACCGTTGAGGCCATCGACGCCTCGAACCGGTGGATCACGCTCCGGGGACCGGCCGGGGGAACGCTCACGATGCAGGTCGACGAGCGGGTGAAGAACCTCTCGCAGGTCGCCGTAGGCGATACCGTCTCGGTGGCCTACTACGAATCCTGGGCGTTGTCGCTCGACGGGTCCCCAGACACCTCTAGCGCCAGCGTCGGGAGAACAACGACCGGGGCGGGGATGCCGGCTGTGTATGCCGCGCGCCGCACGAACGTCCGGGCCACGGTGACCGCGATCGATGCCGGTAAGCCATCGGTGACTCTCCGCGGGCCCAGGGGGGCACAGGAAGTCAGCGTGGCCAATGACCCGAGGGTCCTCGCCCGGTTGAAGGTTGGCGAATCGTACGACGTCAGTTACACCGAACATCTGGCGATGATCGTGGAGAAGACCGCGAAGCGCTGAGACACCGTAGCGTCTGAAGTTGACCCGGTACACAGAAAGTGGCCCCTACAGAGCACCCGGCGGTCCTGCCGCGGGTTTGATGCTCACACGGTCGCCTTGGCGCTCGAGAGTTCCGAGCGCTCGACGTTCGGGGCGCTCGGCGTCACGGCGGCCGCAGTAGTCGTCCAACCCGCGGTAGGGGTGTCGTGATGCGGGGGGCAGAGAGACGTCCCCCCATGCCTCCGCGCGTTCGCCCACCTTGGTCCCCCGGCCACGCGCCGCCAGACGGGAGGGGCCCTGCCACTACGGGTATAATCCGCGGTGCCGTGGGCCTGGATGAACTGGGCCCCGCGAGAGGAGTGCGTCCGTGCGGGCAAACAAGTTGAAGGAGATCTGGGCGAAGGGTGACGCGGTGGTGAATGGCTGGCTCTCCATCCCCAGCGGGTTCTCCGCCGAGGTGATGTCGCACCAGGGGTTCGACTCGCTGACGATCGACATGCAGCACGGCGTCGTGGACTACCAGGTGGCCGTGAGCATGCTGCAGGGCATCTCGACCACCGGGGTCGTTCCGCTGGCGCGCGTGCCCTGGAGTGACCCCGCCCGGATCATGAAGATCCTCGACGCGGGCGCCTACGGTGTGATCTGCCCGATGATCAACACGCGCGAGGAAGCCCAGGCGCTGGTGGCCGCGTGCAAGTACTTCCCGCTCGGCTACCGCTCGTGGGGACCGGTGCGCGCCTCCATCTACGCCGGCAGCGACTACACGCCCAAGACCGCCAACGACGCGCTGCTGGTGATGCCGATGATCGAGACCGCTCAGGCGGTAAAGAACATCGACGAGATCCTGAGCGTGCCCGGCATCGATGCGGTGTACGTCGGACCGGCCGATCTCTCGATCACGCTTGGCTGCACGCCGAAGCTGGATCAGACCGAGGAGCCGGTGGTCGAAGCGCAGAAGCGGATCTACGAGGCGTGCAAGCGCCACAACGTGGTGGCCGGTATCCACTGCGGCGGCGCGCCGTACGCGCTCAAGATGATCGCCGGCGGTTACCAGTTCGTCACGCTGGCCAGCGACGGCCGTTTCCTGGCCGCGCGCGCCGCCGACGAGGTGGCCGCCGTCCGCAAGACCGGAGTCAGCGCCGGGAAGCTGCCTGCGTACTGAGATGAAGTTCAGCGAGGAACTGCGGGCGCGGGCTCGCACGCACCTCGCCGGCTTCGAGCGCCGGGCCCATCCATCCGGTGGGCGGCGGCCGGCGGCGGTGGCCCTCGTGCTGCTGCCGGACGACGAGGGACGCGCGTGCTTCGTGCTGACCCGGCGCGCTGACCGGCTGCGCGCCCACGCGCGTCAGTGGGCGTTGCCGGGCGGCCGCATCGATCCCGGCGAGACCGCCGAGGGCGCGGCGCTGCGGGAGTTGTCCGAGGAAGTGGGGCTGACGCTCGACGCCTCGGCGGTGCTCGGCGTGCTGGACGATTACCCGACGCGCTCGGGGTTCGTGATCACGCCGGTGGTGGTGTGGGGGGAGGGGGCGGGAACGCTGACGCCGAACCCGGACGAGGTCAAGCACGTGTATCAGGTGCCGCTCGACGACCTCGAGCGGCCGGAGGTGCCGATCCTGGTCACGATCCCCGAGAGCGATCGGCCGGTCATCCAGCTGCCGATCCTCTCGGCGCTCATTCACGCGCCGACCGCGGCCGTGATCTACCAGATGCGCGAGGTCGTGGTCCACGGACGGCCGACGCGCGTCGATCATTTCGAGCAACCCGTGTGGGCGTGGAAGTGAATCGATCCAACCGGCGCAGGGGAGAGTCGCGATGAAGGCGCTGAGCGGGCAGGTGGCGATCGTCACGGGCGGCGGCACGGGTATCGGCGAGGTGACCGCGCGCATGCTGGCAGCCGAAGGCGCGCAGGTGGTGATCTGCGGGCGCCGGCAGGCGCCGGTGGATGCGGTGGCGCGCTCGATCGAGAAGGACGGCGGCCTGTGCGTGGCCCGCGCGGTCGATCTCGAGAGCTCGGACGCCGCCGCCGGCTTCGTCACGTGGACGCTCGAGCGCTTCGGTCGCGTGGACGTGCTGATCAACAACGCCGGGCACAGCAGCCACGCGCGCTCGATCCGCTGGGTCGGCCGGCAGGAGTGGGACAGCGTGATGGCCGTCAACCTCACGGCGGTGTACGTCCTGACTCAGGCCGTCCTGCCGGGGATGCTCGAGCGCGGCAACGGCACCATCGTCACGGTCGGCTCGCTGGCCGCGCTCAAGGCCGGGCTGATCGGCGGCGCCGTCTACGGCGCGGCCAAGGCGGCGGTGCGCAATCTCATGGCCCACGTGCACAACACGCTGCGCAACCGCGGCATCCGCGCCACGCTCATCATGCCCGCCGAGGTCGACACGCCGATTCTCGACAAGCGACCCCACAACCCGGACGCCGCCGCCCGCGCCACGATGATGCAGGCCGAGGACGTGGCGCGCGCGATCATGCTGGCGGTGATGCTCCCGGCGCGGACCGTGATCGAGGAGATCGTCATGAGCCCCACCATCCTGCGCGACCAGAGCCAGGACCTGACGGTCGCAGCCAAGGCGGGTGCCCCCGCAGGAGCCGTGTGATGGACACCATCACGATCATCGACGCCGAGCGCGCCGTCCCCCTCCGCGCGCGTGTGGCCGGCGAGCGCGTGCTCCTGGATCCGGCCGCGCTGAAGGACGGGCTGGGCTGGGAGATTCACGACGGGCTCCTGTGCAACGACGCGATGTGCATCCCCCTCTCCGATGAAGGCGCGCTGGTCCGCGACGGCGGCGTCGATCTCACCGCGCTCGCCCGCGCGCTCGACCGGCCGCTGGCGCTCGACACGGAGGAAGGTGCGGCATTCCTGGGGACCTCCGCCCGCGAGCGCAGTCAGGCGCTGGCCGCTCAGCAGGCGCCCGACTTCTCGCTACCCGACCTCGACGGGCGCCTGCACACGCTGCGCGAGCACCGCGGCAAGAAGATCCTGCTCGTGGCCTGGGCCTCGTGGTGAGGGTGCCGTCTCGACCTGCCGGTCTGGCAGGCGCTGTACCAGGAGCTGAAGGGCCGCGGCTTCACCGTGATCACGGTAGCGCTCGACAAGAACGCGGACGACGCCCGCCCGTGGATCGAGTCGGCGAATCCGACGTACCCGGCGCTGATCGATCCGCAGCATCTGATGGCCGATCTTTACAACGTGGTCAACGTGCCGACCATCTTCTGGATCGACGAGCGCGGACGCATCGTGCGCCCCAACGACGTCGCCTTCGGCTCCGACACGTTCAAGCACATCACCGGCCTGTCGGCGGGCAAGCATCTCGACGCGCTGCGGGCGTGGGTGAAGGGCGAGGGCTCGGCCCTGAGTGACGAGCAGGTTCGTCGCCACCAGCCGCTGCCGACGGAGGCCGAACAGCAGGCCCGCGCCGAGTTCGGCCTGGGCCAGTGGCTGTGGACCCAGGGTCGGACGGCGGCGGCCGAGCGCCATTTCGTGCGAGGGGGCGAGCTGGCCCCGCACGACTTCACGATTCGCCGGGGGACCATGCCGATGCGGGGCATCGATTCCATGGGCCCGCAGTTTCGTGAGATGTTGCAAACTTGGGTCGGCGCCGGCCAGCCGTTCTACCGGCCGCTGCCCGATACCGCAGGGCGGTAGGGGTAAATCGAGACAGGGGGACCTGAGCCATGGGCATGCTGGACGGCAAGACCGCGCTGGTGACCGGCGCGGGACGGGGAATCGGCAAGGGCATCGCGATCGCGCTGGCGGCGGCCGGGGCCAAGGTGGTCGTCAACGATCTGGGCGCCACGCTTGACGGCGCCGGTGGGGAAGCGGCGCCGGCCGATCAGGTAGTGGCCGAGATCAAGAAGGCCGGAGGCACCGCCCAGGCCAACTACGGCTCGGTGTCCGACTTCGCGCAGGGCACCGCCATGGTCGAGCAAGTCGTGAAGGCCTGGGGCCGGATCGACATTTTGGTGCACGTGGCCGGGATCCTGCGTGACCGTATGATCTTCAACATGACCGAGGCCGAGTGGGACGCCGTCATCGCCGTCCATCTCAAGGGTGCGTTCAACACCATCCGCGCCGCCTCCATCCACATGCGCGAGGCCAAGCACGGACGCATCATCAGCATGTCGTCGGTGTCGGCGCTGGGCGCGCCCGGGCAGCCGAACTACGCGGCGGCCAAGGCCGGCATCATCGGGCTCACGTGGTCGACGGCCAATGCCATGGCCAAGTACGGCGTGACCTGCAACGCCATCATGCCGAGCGGCGCCACGCGCATGATCGACTCCACGCCGCGCGGCCGCGAGGTGTTCGAGTCGACCGGCAAGTGGCCGAGCGAGCAGGCGGTGGGCACCGAGCGCGATCCAGACAACGTCGCGCCGCTCGTCGTCTACCTCTCCAGCCCGGACGCCGCCCACGTCAACGGGCAGGTCTTCCACTCCTTCGGCTACGGCTACACGGTGCTCTCGCATCCTCAGGCCACGCGCCGGCTGGAGGGCAATCGCCGCCTGACGCCGGAAGAGGTGGGGGCGATGTTCAAGGAGTCGATCGGCGGCAACCTCAAGGCGCCGATGGGGACCGGCTTCGGACGGACGCTCAACGAACGGCCGGCGGCGGAGTGGAAGGATCTCGGCAAGGGTGTGAAGACCTGGAAGTCACCGTGGGAGGAGGCGTGAGCGGCGTTCTCCTCATCTGTCACGCCAACACCTGTCGGAGTGTGATGGCGCAGGCGCTCCTGGAGCACATGCTGGCCGAGCGTGGCGTCAACGGGCGCATTCGCGTCCGCTCGGCCGGCGTTTCCCCGTACGCGCGGGACGGCATGCTGGCCTCACTCGACGCGCGGATCGTGCTGCGCGAGGTCGGCATCCATCTGACCGAGGAGTCCATCACCTCGACCGATTTGCGGAGCCACCGGGATCTGCTGACCGAGTCGGACCTGGTGGTGACCATGACGGCCGAGCAGCGGGAGGTCGTGGCAACGTTCCGCGAGGCGGCCGGGCGGACGATCGTCACCCTGCGTGAGCTGGCCGGCGAGGAAGGCGATATCAAGGACCCGGTCGGCCAGGGCGAGGAGCGCTATCGGGCCTGTCGCGACGAGATCGCGCGCTGCCTCACCAAGTCGATCGACCGCCTGCTCGTCCCGCCGGCGGGGCGCTCCGGGTGAGGGCACTCGCCCTCACGGTCGTCCTCGCGTTGCTGCCGACGGCTGCGCTGGCCCAGTCGCCGGCCAAGGTGCCGTCCGTCGGGATCTTGATGTCCACGACGCCCGCCGCCGCCAAGCACATCACCGACGCGTTCGTCGCCGGCCTGACCCAGGACGGCTGGATTCCGGGACGTACGATCGCGCTCGAGTATCGCTGGGCGGAAGGGCGGTTGGAGCGGTTCCCGGACCTGGCGGCCGAGCTGGCCGGACTGCGGATGGACGTCATCGTCGCCTCCGGCATCGCCGCCACCGAGGCCGCGCACAAGGCCGCGCCGACGGTCCCGATCGTCATGGTGAACGTCACCGATCCGGTCGGGGCCAAGCTGGTGCAGAGTCTCGTGCGACCCGGCGGCACCGTCACCGGGCTCTCGTCCCAGCTGACGCCGGACATCCGCGGCAAGCAGCTGCAGCTCCTCAAGGAGGCGTTCCCCCGGATCCGCCAGGTCGCCATCTTCCGCAACGCCGAGGTGGCCGGGGCCGCCGTGTGGAAGGAGTACGAGGCGGCCGGCCGCATCATCGGCGTGGAGACACGCTTCGTCGACCTGAAGGGCCCGCAGGAGTTCGATGCGGCGTTGGCCCGCATCGGCCGGACCGCCGGCGAAGCGCTGTTCGTGCCGGGCGGTGACCTGGTGTTCTTCATGAACCGGGCCGCGCTGGTGGCGGGCGCGCTGAAGCACCGGGTGCCAGCGATGTTCACCCTGCGTGAGTTCGCCGACGCCGGCGGACTGATGTCGTACTCGGCCCGGCTCACCGATCAGTTCCATCGCGCCGCGGAGTACGTCGGGCGCGTGCTGCGCGGCACCCGCCCCGGCGAGATACCGGTCGAGCAGCCGACCAGCTTCGAGCTGGTGGTGAACCTCAAGACCGCCACGGCGCTGGAGCTGACGCTGCCTCCCGCCTTCCTGCTGCGAGCCGACGAGGTCCTGCGATGAAGGGCGGGCGGCTCTCGCGCAAGTACATCATCGTCCTGGTGTCGCTCGTGGCCGGCACGCTGCTGGCCAGCGGCGCCGTCGAGATCTACTCGTCCTACGAGGAGAACAAGGAATCGCTGGTCGCGCTGCAGCGCGAGAAGGCGCGGGGCGCCGCCTACAGCATCGAGAGCTTCGTGAAGGAGATCGAGCGCCAGCTCGGTTGGACCACCCAGCCCCAGCTGGTCGCGGCGGCGGCCGCCTCCGAGCAGCGCCGCGTGGACTCCATTCGTCTCCTGAAGCAGCTGCTGCCCATCACCGAGCTGAGCCATCTCGACGCCCAGGGCCTTGAGCGCCTGCGCGTGTCGCGGCTGGCCATGGACGTGATCGACAGCCGGATCGACTATTCGAAGGACCCGAAGTTCCGCGAGGCCAAGGCCGGCCGCACGTACTTCGGGCCCGTGTACTTCCGCAAGGAGTCCGAGCCGTACATGACCATCGCCATGCCGCAGAGCGGCGGCGGCGTGACGGTGGCCGAGGTCAATCTGAAGTTCATCTGGGAGGTCGTCTCCCAGATCAAGGTCGGCAAGGCCGGTCTGGCCTACGCGATCGATCGCAACGGGGCCCTCATCGCGCATCCCGATATCAGCCTCGTGCTGCAGAAGACCACGCTGGCGAATCTCACCCAGGTGAAGGCCGCGCTGACCCCCGGCAGCCCCGAGGTGACGATCGCCCACGATCCCAAGGGCCGCGAGGTCCTCACCTCGCACTCGACGATCACGCCGCTGGGCTGGGTCGTCTTCATCGAGCAGCCGCTGGAGGAGGCGTTCGAGCCGCTCCGGGCCTCCGCCTGGCGGACCGGCCTGCTGGTGGTGGTGGGCATCGTGTTGTCGGTGTTCGTGAGCGCGCTGCTGGCCCGGCGGCTGGCCCAGCCGATCCAGATCCTCCAGGCCAGCGCGGCCAAGATCGGCGCCGGCGAGCTGGACCATCGGATCGTGATCAAGACCGGCGACGAGCTGGAGACGCTGGCCGACGAGTTCAACCAGATGACCGTGCGGCTGCGCGAATCCTACGCCACGCTGGAGCAGCGGGTGGAGGACCGCACCCGCGAGCTGACCGAGTCGCTGGAGCAGCAGACCGCGACGGCGGAGATCCTCCGGGTGATCTCCTCCTCGCCGACGGACGTGCAGCCGGTGCTGGCGGCCGTGGCGGAAAGCGCATCGCAGCTGTGCGGCGCGGCCGACGCCCTCATCCACCGGGTCGACGGCAACGTGATGCGTAGGGTGGCCCACTTCGGTGCGGTGCCGATCGTCCCGGGGTTCGACGTCCGCCCGCTGACGTCCGGCACGCCCTCCGGCCGCGCCGCCGTGGAGCGGCGGACGATCCACATTCCGGACATCCTCGACGAGTTTGCGCGCGGCGACTATGCCGAAGCCCAGGCGCTTCAGCAGGGCGCGGGCTTTCGGACCATTCTGGCCACACCCCTGATGCGGGACGAGGCGCTGGTCGGCGTCATCGTCCTCCGCCGGCTGGAGGTGCGGCCGTTTACCGACAAGCAGGTCGAGCTGCTGAAGACCTTCGCCGATCAAGCCGTCATCGCGATCGAGAACGTGCGCCTGTTCACCGAGCTGCAGGCGCGCACCGCGGAGCTGACGCGCTCGGTCGGCGAGCTGGAGGCGCTGGGTGAGGTGGGACGCACCATCTCCTCCACGCTGGATCTCGAGACGGTGCTGGCCACCGTCGTGTCGCGGGCCAATGAGCTGGCCGGGACCGACGGCGGAGCGATCTACGAGTTCGACGCCGCGACGCGTGCCTTCCGGCTGCAGGCGACCGATCGGTTCCCCGAGGAATTCGCCGCCGTGCTGCGCACCACGCCGCTGGTCTACGGTGAGGGGGCCGTGGGCCGGGCGGCCAAGACGCGCGAGCCCATCCAGATTTCAGACGTGACCGATACCGACGCCTACAGCAGCAGCGTGAAGGACGCCCTGCTACGCTTCGGCTATCGCTCGCTCCTGGCGGTGCCGCTGCTCAGCGAGGACGAGGTGGTCGGCGCGCTCGTCGTCAACCGCCACGCGGTCGGCGCCTTCGCCGATCGCACGGTCGAGCTGCTGCGGACGTTTGCCGCGCAGTCGGCCCTGGCCATCCAGAACGCGCGGCTGTTCCAGGAGATCGAGGACAAGAGCCGGCTTCTCGAGGTGGCCAACCAGCACAAGTCGGAATTCCTGGCCAGCGTGTCGCACGAGCTGCGCACGCCTCTCAACGCCATCATCGGCTTCTCGGAGGTGATGCTGGAGCGGATGTTCGGCGACGTGAACGAAAAGCAGGAAGAGTATCTCAACGACATCCTGTCGTCGGGCCGGCATCTCCTTTCCCTCATTAACGACATCCTCGACCTGGCCAAGATCGAGGCCGGGCGCATGGAGCTGGAGACGGCCGACTTCAACCTGCCGCAGGCCATCGACAACACCTTGATCCTGGTGCGCGAGCGGGCGCTGCGGCGGGGCATCGCGCTGGAACGGACGGTCGATGAGCGCCTCGGCGAGGTCAAGGGAGACGAGCGGAAGATCAAGCAAGTGCTGCTCAACCTCCTGTCCAACGCCGTGAAGTTCACGCCGGAGGGCGGGCGGATCGAGGTCCACGCGGTGATGGCCGACGGCACCGCCGAGATCTCGGTGACCGACACCGGCGTGGGCATTGCGCCCGAGGACCACGCGGCGGTATTCGAGGAGTTCCGCCAGGTGGGGACGGATTACGCCCGCAAGCACGAGGGCACCGGGCTCGGTCTGGCCCTGGCCCGGAAGTTCGTCGAGCTGCACGGCGGTAAGATCTGGGTCAAGAGCGAGGTGGGGCAGGGTGCGACGTTCACCTTCACAATCCCGGTGACGCCATGGCAGGCGAGCTGATTCTCCTCGTCGAGGACAACGACAAGAACCGCAAGCTGGTCCGCGACGTGCTGACCGTCAAGGGCTATCGCTTGCTGGAGGCCGAGACCGGGGAGGATGGGGTGCGCCTGGCCCTCGACCATCACCCGGCGCTGATCCTGATGGACATCCAGCTGCCCGGCATCAACGGCATCGAAGCACTCCGGCAGATTCGCGCCAACGCGGCGACCGTTGCGATTCCGGTGGTGGCGGTCACCGCCTCCGCGATGACCCAGGACCGGCAGACCATCATGGCGGCTGGCTTCGACGCCTACCAGTCCAAGCCGATCAGCGTGCGCCCGTTCCTCGAGATGGTCCGGGAAATCCTGGACCGCCCGGCGGGAGCCCGAACGTGACCCGCCAGGGCCGCATCCTGGTGGTCGACGACACGCCGGTCAATCTGAAATTGCTGGCCGATCTGCTGACGGCCAAGGGCTATTCGATCACGACTGCGGCCTCGGGGCCCGAAGCGCTGGAGAAGATCAACGGCGCCACGCCCGACATCGTGCTGCTCGACGTCATGATGCCCGGGATGAGCGGCTACGACGTGTGTCGCAAGATCCGGGAGAACCCGGCCACCGCCATGCTGCCGGTGGTAATGGTCACCGCGCTCGATCCAGGCCAGGAGCGCGTGAAGGGCATCGACGCCGGCGCCGACGACTTCCTGTCCAAGCCCATCAATCAGCCGGAGCTGCTGGCCCGGGTACGTTCGCTCCTCCGCGTGAAAGAGCTGTGGGACCAGCTCGGGGAGCTGAACCGTACGCTGGAGGCCCGCGTCACCGAGCAGGTCGCCCAGGTCGAGCGGCTGGGCCGGCTCAAGCGCTTCTTCTCCCCGCACCTGGCCGAGGCCATCGTCAACGGCGGCGCCGACGATCCGCTGAAGAGCCATCGCCGCGAGGTGACGGTGGTGTTCATCGACCTGCGTGGCTTCACCGCGTTCTCCGAGACGGCGGAGCCCGAGGAGGTCATGGGCGTGCTCCGCGAGTACCACGCGGCGATGGGCGAGCTGATCCTGGCCCACGAGGGCACGCTGGAGCGGTTCACCGGCGACGGCATGATGATCTTCTTCAACGACCCCACCCCGGTGCCGAACCCCCAGGAGCGCGCGGTGCGCATGGCGCTGGCCATGCGCGAGCGGGTCGACGAGCTGATGCGCGGCTGGCGCAAGCTGGGCTATGAGCTGGACTTCGGCGTCGGCATTGCCCAGGGCTACGCGACCATCGGCGCCATCGGCTTCGAGGGTCGCATGGACTACGGCGCCATTGGGACCGTCACGAACCTGGCCGCGCGGCTGTGCGGGGAGGCCCAGCCCGGTCAGATCCTGATCCCGCGGCGACTGCACGGCGTGGTGGAAGACTTCGTGACCGCCGAGCCGGCCGGCGAGCTGTCGCTCAAGGGCTTCTCCCGGCCCGTCACCGCCTACAACATCACGGGGCTGAAGCCCGCCTGACCGGGGCGGGGCTTACTGCAGCGGGTAGCGGAACGGCGCCCAGCCGTCGCTCTTGATGGCCTGCGGCGTATAGGGCTGGGCCCGGGGCGCGGGTGTGGCCGCCGCTCTGGTCGCGGGCTTCTTGGCCTTCACACTGCTCTTCTTCGCCGCGCGGGGCTTCGCGGCGCTCTTCTTCTGCTTCGTCGGTGCGCGCTTTTTCATGGAGGCGGATCGTACCGCACCCATACGCGCAGGGTCAACCGTGAGCTGCGGCACACCCCAACACTGCCCCGGGAGGATCTCCATGCGGAGTCATGGCCGAGTGTCAGCCGTGGTCGTCCTCGCCGCCGTGCCCACACGGCCGATTTCAACTTCAGTTCTCATCTCGGGGCCGGGAACGGTCGCCGACAACTCGACAATCACGGCCACCAAGCTCAAGTTCGACCTGAACACGTCGCGGACCGGCGAGCCGGGTGCCCGTTCCTTGACACTCGTTGGCTGGGCCACCTAGAGTGGATCGAGGTCGCCATCTCGATGCGCTGGAGGACGTGAATGGGGTTTCTTGACTTCGTCAAGAAGCAGTTCATCGACATCATCCAGTGGACCGAGGATGGTGACGAGGTCCTCGCCTGGCGCTTCCCCATGCGGGACATGGAGATCCAGCAGGGGGCCCAGCTCACGGTGCGCGAGACGCAGGCCGCGCTCTTCGTGCATCAGGGCAAGCCGGCCGATCTCTTCGGGCCCGGTCAGCACACCATCAAGACCCAGAACATCCCGCTGCTGACCGACCTCGCCCACTGGGACAAGATGTTCGAGTCGCCGTTCAAGAGCGACATCTACTTCTTCTCCACGCGCCAGCGCCTGAACCAGAAGTGGGGCACCTCGAACCCGATCACGATCCGGGACCGCGAGTTCGGCGCGGTCCGCCTGCGCGCCTTCGGCATCTACTCGTTCCGCCTGGCCACCCCGCGCGTCTTCTTCCAGAAGGTCTCCGGCACGCGTGATTTCTACGGCATCGGCGACCTCGAGGGGCAGCTGCGCAACTCGACCATCGCGGTACTGACCGATCACTTCGCCGAGAGCAACATCCCCTTCCTCGACATGGCGGCCAACCAGGTCGAGCTGGGGGCGGTGGTGGCCGACAAGATGCGCCCGATGTTCGCCGACCTCGGCCTGGCGCTCGAGACCTTCCACGTCCAGAGCATCTCGCTGCCCGACGAGCTGCAGAAGCGGCTGGACGAGCGCATCGGCATGGGCGTGGTCGGCGACATGGGACGCTATACACAGTTCCAGACCGCGCAATCCATCCCGGTGGCAGCGGCCAACGAGGGCGGTATCGCCGGCGCCGGCGCCGGGATCGGTGCGGGGATGGCGATGGGCCAGGCCATGGGGCAGGCGATGAGCCAGACCGCCGGCGGCGCCCCGCCCGCCGCGCCGGGGGGCCCCGCCGCGCCGGTGAACCGCGTGGGGCCGGCCGGCCCCGCACCCGGAACGTGTGGCCGCTGCGCCAAGCCCGTGCCGGCGGGCGCGCGATTCTGCCCGGAATGCGGGGCCGCGCAGGCCCTCACGTGTCCGCGCTGCAACGCGCGCCTGGACAAGCCCAGCCGGTTCTGCCCCGACTGCGGAGCCCCCCAGGCCTGAACAGCGTTCCGCGGGAGCGTCGGTCAACCCCGTGCCCCTCGTGCGGCGCTCCCGTCACGTTCACCTCGGCCCAGTCTCTCCTCGCGGTCTGCAGCTACTGCCGCGCCAGCCTGATCCGCCGCGATCTCGACGTCGAGCAGGTCGGCACCATGTCGGCCCTGTTCGAGGATTCCATGCCGCTGCAGCTTGCCGCCGAGGGCGTCTGGCGCTCCACGCACTTCGCCGTGGTGGGTCGCGTGCAGATCCGGTGGGAGCAGGGCATGTGGAACGAGTGGTACTGCGCGTTCGACGACGGCCGCGGGGGCTGGCTCGGGGATGCGGCCGGAGAATACTCGGTGTCGTTCGAAGCCACTGTGCCCGAGGCCCTGCCGGCGTGGCCGGCGCTCCAGCCCGGGGTGCGCATCGCGCTCGGTGGGGTGACGTACGAGGTGACCGATCTGCGCGAGGCGCACGTGGTGGGGGGCGAGGGCGAGCTGCCGTTCCCCGTGGCGGCGGGTGGCAAGACGACGACCGCCGATCTGCGCACGCCGACCGCGCGGTTCGCCACGCTCGACTACCGCGACGATCCGCCGCGTCTATATCTGGGTGAAGTGGTGGAGCTGGCCGCGCTCCGGATGCGCGGGTTGCGCGAGCTCGACGGGTGGCGCTGAAGCCACCGACGCCGCCCTCGGTCACCTCGCTCGTCTGCCGCGGCTGCGGCGCCCCCCTCGAGATCCGCGCGCCGGGCCGGTCCATTGTCGTCGCCTGTGGCGCCTGCGGCACCGTGCTCGACGCCCAGGATCCGGACGGTACGATCATCGCCCGGTACGAGACCAGGAACACCGTCGTCCCGAGGATCCCGCTGGGCAGCCGCGGCCGCCTGAAGGGCGAGGCCTGGGAAGTGGTCGGCTACCAGGTGCGCCGCACGATCGCGGATGTGCCGTTCACGTGGTTCGAGCACCTGCTGCACAACCCGACGCATGGCTTCCGCTGGCTCGTGGAATCGAGCGGCCACTTCACGCTGGCCAAGAGCGCGTCGGGGTTGCCCAGTACCGTCGCGGAGAACGAGGCCACCTACCTGGGCGACCGCTACCAGCACTTCCAGACGGCGAAGGCCGAGACGGTGCACGTGCTCGGCGAGTTTCCCTGGGTGGTGGAGGCCGGTGATACTGCGGAGGTGGACGACTTCGTCCACCCCCCGTTGATGCTCAGCCGTGAGCGCACCGGTCAGGAGACCACGTGGTCGGCCGGTGAGTACCTGTCGGGCGACACGGTCTGGAAGGCCTTCGCCTTGCCCGGCGCGCCGCCCGATCCGGTCGGCGTGGGCGCGGCGCAGCCGTCTCCCTACACGCCCCGCTCCGGGACCATGGTGCTGATGTTGACGCTGTTCATCGCCGCCGCGGTGCTGATCCACGTGCTGTTCAGCATCCTGAGTCAGCACCGGATCGTCCTCGACCAGGCCTGGGAGTTTCAGCCGAACAGCGCGGCCGCCGCCAGCGTCATGACCGAGCCGTTCGTCCTCGACGGCCGGACGTCGAACGTGGTGGCCGAGATCTCCACGACCCTCTCGCAGAGCTGGGCGTACTTCACGCTGACGCTGGTCGACGACGAGAGCGACGGAAGCCGGACCTTCGGCCGCGAGATCTCGTACTACTTCGGCCGGGACAGCGACGGGGCGTGGACCGAGGGCGCGTCCTGGGACCGCGTGTGGCTGCCGTCGGTGCCCGCCGGCCGCTACGTGCTGATCGTGGAGCCGGAGGGGCCGCAGCCGTTCAACTACCGCGTCCGCCTGACGCGAGACGTGCCGCGCCCGCTCTTCGTGTGGCTGGCGATCGGGGGGCTGTGCTTGCCGCCGCTCGTGTTCTGGTGGCGTCAGTGGCGTTTCGAGACGCGCCGCTGGGACGAGAGCGACCACCCGATGTCGGGCTCGAGCTCGGACGACGAATGACGAGAGTGTACGCGGTGTTCGGCACGCTGGTGCTGGCCGCGCTGACGTGGATCCACCTGACCGGCTGGAGTCCGAGCAACGTGACCGAGGAGAAGGGCATCCCCAAATCGGTCCGCGACAATCCCGGGTCGTATCGCTCGAGCTACGGGACGCGGCCCTACACGGGAGCGAAATGATGATGATCCCCGAGTTCCGCTGGGTCCCCATGGTCGCTGCGCTGGTGTATGCCGCGATCGGCCTCGTCATCTTCGGCGTGGCCTTCGTGGTGGTCGATCGCCTCACCCCCTATCACCTGTGGAAGGAGATCGTGGACGAGAAGAACGCCGCGCTGGCCATCGTGGTGGGCGCGATGGCCATCGGCATCTCGATCATCATCTCGGCGGCCATCCGCTGAGCGGCCGGGCCTGACCGCGTGACCTCGGCGATCTACGTCACGGTCGTCGTCGTGGCTACCGCCGGCCTGGTCTACGAGCTGGTGGCGGCGGCGGCGGCCTCGTATCTGCTGGGCGATTCCATCACGCAGTTCTCCACGGTCATCGGCGCCTACCTGTTCGCGATGGGCGTCGGCTCGTTCCTCTCGCGCTGGGTGCAGCGCGGCCTGGCCGCCCGGTTCGTGCAGATCGAGATGCTCGTCGGCCTGACCGGGGGCTGGGCGGCCACGCTGCTCTTCGTCGCCTTTGGCCAGACCGCGCACTTCCGCGTCGTCCTGTACGGCGTGGTCGGCCTGGTGGGCATGCTGGTCGGACTCGAGATCCCACTGCTCCTGCGCTTGCTGCGGGGCCGGCTCGTCTTTCGCGAGCTGGTGGCCCAGGTGCTCTCGCTCGACTACGTCGGCGCGCTGGCGGCGTCGATCCTGTTTCCGCTGCTGCTGGTGCCCAAGCTGGGGCTCATCCGCACCTCGCTGCTGGTGGGGCTGGCCAACGCCGCCGTCGGCCTCTGGTCCACCTGGATCTTCCGGCGCGACCTGTCCGCCGTCGGCCCGCTCCGCGCGCTCGGCGTGATCGTCCTGCTGGCCCTGGGCGCGGGCGTGGTGACGGCCGATCGCATCACCGCGTGGTCGGAGGATCGCCTGTACAGCGACGACATCATCCTGGCCCAGACCACGCCGTACCAGCGCATCGTGCTCACGCGCTGGAACGACGACCTCCGGCTCTTCCTCAACGGCCACCTGCAGTTTTCCTCGCGCGACGAGTACCGCTACCACGAGGCGCTCGTGCATCCGGCCCTGGCCGCGCACCCCGCCCCCCGCCGCGTGCTGGTCCTCGGCGGGGGCGACGGCATGGCCGTGCGCGAGATTCTCCGTTATCCCGCCGTGCAGTCGGTCACCCTGGTCGACCTCGACCGGGAAGTGACGCGCCTGTTCACCGACAACCCGCTGCTGGTCCACCTCAACGCCGGCGCGCTGCGCGATCCGCGGGTGCGCATCGTCAACGCCGACGCCTTCATCTGGCTGACAGACACGCGTGACACCTTCGACGTCGTCGTGGCCGACTTCCCCGATCCGCACAACTTCTCGCTGGGCAAGCTGTACTCGCGCAGCTTCTACCGGACCCTCCGCGGGCGACTGGCGCCGGGCGGCGTGGCGGTGGTGCAGGCCACCTCGCCGATGTTCGCGCGCCGGTCGTTCTGGTGCATCACCGAGACGATGCGCAGCGCCGGGCTGGCGCCGCGTCCCTACCACGTCTACGTGCCGTCCTTCGGCGAGTGGGGCTTCGTCCTGGCCGGCGTAGACGGCTGGACGCCGCCGCAGGCGTACCCGGCAGGCCTGCGCTTTCTCACGGTCGAGGCCACGCCGGCCCTGTTCGCCTTCCCGCCGGACATGGCCGCCGTGCCCGTGGAGGTCAACCGTCTCGACAACCAGATCCTGGTTCACTACTACGGGGCTGATTCTTGATGGGGGGCCCCGATATGGCCCCCCATACCCCCCACCGCTCCGGGCGCCCCGGCGGAGCCGTGGCGCCCGTCGGTATTGCGCGGCGGTTTGGAGGCGCGACTTCCGTGGGTGCGACGCCCGTAGGGGCGACGCCGGTCGGTGCGACAGCGGCTGGGATGACTCGGCGTGAGGTGTTGGCGGGAGGCGCGCTCCTGGCGACCGGTGGCTGTCGAGCGAGCGTGGCCGCGCCGATCGAGGGCGGGTTTGTGGGCGCGGCGCACGGCCTTGGGCATTTGTTGCGTGAGCCGCAGCGGCTTCCGCCACCGACGCGCACCGAGCGAGTGGGGGTCGTGATCGTGGGCGCCGGAGTGGCGGGGCTGGCGGCGGCCTGGCACCTGCACCGCGCCGGGGTGCGCGACCTCGTGCTGCTCGAGCCCGAGGACGCCGCGGGCGGCAACGCCCGGGCCGGAGCCTCGTCGGTGACCCGCTATCCGTGGGGCGCGCACTACCTGCCGCTGCCCGGGTCCCCGGCGCGCGGGGTACGCGCCCTGCTGCGTGAGCTCGGCGTGATCGAAGGATTCGGCCGCGACGGCCATCCCATCTACGACGAGCGCCATCTGTGCCACGCGCCCCAGGAGCGGTTGTTCATCCACGGCCGGTGGCAGGAGGGCGTCTTCCCCGCGCTCGGCGCCACCGCAGAAGACCGTGCGCAGCACGAGGCCTTTCGCCGCGAGATGGACGGCTATCGACGCTGGCGCGATGCCGCGGGCCGGCGCGGCTTCGCCACGCCCCGGGCGGCGGGCGCCCCCGGCGCATTCCGCGAGCTCGACGCCGTCTCGATGGCCGAGTTCCTCACTGCGCGTGGCTTCACCTCGCCCCGCCTGCGCTGGTGGGTGGAGTACGCGTGCCGGGACGATTTCGGGACCGATCTGGCCGGGACGTCGGCATGGGCCGGCGTGCACTACTACGCGGGGCGCGATCCCGATCCCGAGTACGGCGACGTGGTGCTGACCTGGCCGGAAGGCAACGGCTGGCTGACGCAGCGGATGGCCGAGCCGGTGGCGGATCGGATCCGGCTCGGCCAGCTGGTGATCAACGTCGAGCCCGCCGGCGATGGCGCCACCGTTGACACGTTCGACGCCGGTGAAGGGCGGACGCGGCGGCTGCTGGCGCGCGAGGTGGTGCTGGCGTGTCCGGTTTTCATCGCCGCGCGCATCTACCGCCCGTGGCGCGAGCGGCCGCCGGCGTTCGTGCCGGCCTTCCACTATGCGCCCTGGCTCGTTGCCAACCTGCACCTGGATCGCCCGCCGGCGTCGAGCACCGGCGCGCCCCTGGCCTGGGACAACGTGCTGTACGACAGCGACGGGCTCGGCTATGTCGTGGCCACGCACCAGTCGCTGCGCACGCACGCGGGCGCCACCGTGTTGACCTACTATCACCCGTTCGCCGGGCCGGGGCCCGCCACCGCCCGCCGCGTGCTATTGGAGGCGTCCTGGAGCACGCTGCGCGAGGGCGTCCTGCGCGATCTGGCCCGGCCGCACCCGGGGATCGCCCGCGACGTCCGGCGACTGGACATCATGCGCTACGGCCACGCCATGGTGCGGCCGGAGGTCGGCTTCGTGTGCGGATCCGCGCTGGGGGCCGCGGCGAGCGCGCTTGCCGGACCCGTCCACCTTGCGCACGCCGATCTGTCGGGATTCTCGATCTTCGAGGAAGCGTTCGATTGGGGCGGCCGGGCCGCCGCGCGCATCGTCGCCCGCCGCCCACGATTCTCTTGACGCGCCCGCCCGCGACACCCTAGGTTGCGAGAAATGCCGGGCCCGTCCGACGACATTCCGCGCTGGCAACCGCCCGAGTCTCTCGATGATGTCCCCCGGTGGGAGCCGCCGCCGCCGTCGCCGTCCCACGACGTGCCGCGCTGGGAGCCGCCCGCCGCCCCCGTCGAGACTCCCCGCCGCCGGGAGCCGCCGGCTCCCCGCCGCCGGGAGCCGCCGGCTCCCCGCCGCCGTGAGCCGCCGCCGTCTCCCACCCCGCGACGAGCGCCCGCCGCGCCGGCGCCCGGCGGGGCACCGCCGCCGTCGTCCCGACTGCCCGCGCGCCCGGCGTCGTGGTGGCGACGTCATCCCTGGGCGGTCGTCTGGGCGCTGGTCCTCATCGCGCCCTTCGCGGTCTTCGCCCTTCGCCTGCTCGACGAGTCGGGACACGACGGCCTGCTCGCGCCCGTGACGTGGGTGCTGGGGGCGCTGTTCGTGGCCGCGCTGGTGGGCGCGGTGGTGCCGACCATCCGGCGCTCGGTCGCGCGGACGGTGCTCGGCGTCGCCGGCGCGCTCGTCGCGCTCTTCATCCTGATGGCTCCGCTGATCCGCGTCACGCTCGATCACACGCCGTGCCCGCCCCGCGCCGGCGTCGATCTCGGTGTGCCCGCCGCGGTGGGCGTGCTCGCGTCGTGGGAGCGCGGCGAGGCGGACGACACCGGGTGGCGCGGCGGCACCGCCGCACCGGGCTGGCGCGAACGGGTGCGCGAAACCAAGCTGATCGACTATCAGCTCGTCGACTCCGGCTGCTGGGAGCGTGTGGCGCCGGTGGACGTCACGCGCACGTGGCACGAGTTCCGGGTGACGATCGAGACGGGCGCACGCGAGCCGCTGTCGAAGGTGGTCGTCGTGCATACGGCGGCCGAGCGCGGGGACTGGAAGATCACGTCGGTCGAGGAACCGCTGCCGTAAGATAGTCGGGGCGAGCTTCACGATGACCGACTTCGCCGACGTCGAGCAGTTCGGACACCAGCACGCCAGCCATGGCGGCTTGACACCCAGCGCGAAGCCGCAGCCCGGCGGTGGCTTTGTGCTCAGGCTGACCTGCGCCTGTGGCGAGAGCTTCGATCGCCGGGTCACGCCGGAGGAGGCCAAGCAACCGCTGCCCCAGATCCCGCTCGCGCCTCGCGGCGCGCCGGCTTCAACGCCGGCCGCCCCTGCGACCTCGCCGCCTCCTCCGACACCGCCGCGTCCCCCGACGTCCCAAGCGCCTCCGCGAGAGGTCGCGCCGCCTCCCTCGCGGCGCCGCGGCGAGCGCCCACGTGTGACGCCGAGCCCTGAGCTCGAAGACGCCCTGCGCGCTGCGCTCGAAGCCGAGTCGGGGACGGTCGTCCACCCGTCCGCGCCCCCGAGCCCGTCCAAAACGGCGCCCCCGGCCGATCTCAAGCTCTACCGTGAGGCGCTCGCCGCGGAAGAGGCGGCGGCAAGCTCGCCTCCGGCGACCCGGCCGGCCGCGCCGCCGGCGAGCCCCGCGGGCCCGCGTCGGGAGCGCCATGCGGTGACGCGTCTGGATCTCGACGTGACGATCCGCGAGGCGCTCGACCGGCAGCGGGCTGATGCGGCCGAGCCGCGCGAGGCGCCGGAGCCGCCGGCCACGCGGCGCATCGGGCTGGTGCTTCTGGTCGTCGCGCTGCTCGGCGCGGCGGGAGGGGGTGCCTACTGGTACCTGAGCGATTGGTCGGAGGAAGAGGTCGAGACGACCGCATCGAGCGGGTCCAAGCTGCCCTCGGAGCAGGGCGCGGCCCTGGCGGAGGTCGTCAAGTCGCTGCGCCAGGTCCAGTCATCGACGCCGCCCGACTCGACGTTCCCGGTCTACTCCAGCCGGGTGCTCGTCGGGAAGACCGACGTCGAGAAGTTCGCGCAGTCCAGCGCACCGCAGGCGTCCCGCACGAGCGCGCGGGAGTTCATGGAGCTGCACCTGCTGGCCACCTCCACGCTGCGGGCGCGCTCGCTGGACCGCAAGGACGTCTGGGAGACGCTGTCGCGGGATCCGACCCTCAGCCTCTGCCCCGACGTCAAGACCGTGCTCGAGCGCGCTTCGCAGACCGGGAGCGTGTCGCCCGACGAGGCGAAGGCCGCCGCCGTGTCCGCGGCCTTGCCGAAGATGTGGGAGTGCGCGCGCGCCCGGCTGGGCGGGCTCGAGCGGTTGCTCGCCGAACAGCGCTGACCCCGGCCAGCCGCGCCAGCGGCGTGCCGGTCAGCCGCGTGAGGATCCAGTCCCGCCGTAGCGCGGCCCCGAGGTGCTGGTAAACGCGGATCGCCGGCCGGTTCCAGTCTAGCACCGTCCACTCCATGCGTCCGCACCGCCGCCGCAGCGCGATGCGGGCCAGCGCCCGCAGCAGCGCCCGTCCGGCGCCGCGGCCGCGCTCGGTGGGCAGCACGAAGAGATCTTCGAGATACAGCGTGGGGCGCGCCAGGAACGTCGAGTACGTGAAGAAGTAGAGCGCGAAGCCGATGGGCCGGCCGCCGCGACGACAGATGAGGGTCTCGAAGTAGCGCCGCCGGCCGAAGCCGTCACGCCGGATCCCGCCGGGCGTGGCGACGCACTCGTGGGCCAGGCGCTCGTAGTCGGCCAGGCCCCGGATCAGCGCGAGGATCGTCGGGACGTCGCGCCGGGTGCCCGGGCGGATCGTCAGGCGGGCGGCGGCCACGACGGGTGTCAGGCCGCGGCCACGGTCAGCAGCATCTCGGTGTAGGCGCGCACGCCGGCACGGATGTTGTCGAGCGAGATCCGCTCGTCGTTACCGTGGATGCGCCGCGTCTCCTCGTCGTCCACCACGAACGGGCTCCAGCCGTAGCCGTGCAGGCCGATCTCGCGGAAGACCCAGTTGTCGGTGAAGGCCACGAGGATCGCGGGCGCCACCACCGCGCCGGGCGCGCGCGTGCGGAGCGAATCGGCCAGCGCCTTGTAGAGCTCGGTGTCGGGCGGCGAGAGATTGGGCAGCTTCGGCTCGCGCACCGTGGTGATCTCCACCGCCTCGTCGTCGATCACGCCGCGCACCCAGCGCAGGATCTCCTGGGGATCGTCGCCGGCCAGCATGCGGCAATCGATGTCGGCCACCGCCTCCGGCGGGATCACGTTGAGCTTCTCGCTGCCCCGCAGCATGTTGACGGCGAAGGTCGTGCGCACGGTCGCGGCGCGATAGCGATCGGCCAGGAAGCGGGCGCGGAACGCGGGATCGCGCAGCGAGGTCGTGATGTCGTCGAAGCCGCGGGCGTCGTCCGGCGGCAGCACGTGCGCCATCTGCCGGAAGAATTCGGCGACCTCGGGCAGCACGCGCAGGGGACGGTCGGCCGCCAGCAGGCGGCCCAACGCTCGGACCAGGCGGTGAGGCGCGGTCTCGGGCCACGGCATCGAGCCGTGGCCGGGCTCGCTCCGCGCCGTCAGCTTCAGCGGCAGCCCGGTCTTCTCGGAGATCACGATGCTGCCGAACGGCGCGCGATACCCGGCGTGCTGCTCGATGCCGGCCAGCTCCGACAGCGCGTACTCCGCGCCGGCGAACCAGTCGCGATGCCGATCGGCCAGGAAGCGCGCGCCGTAGGCGCTGCCGGCTTCCTCGTCGGCGGTGCCCAGGTAGATGAGATCGCGCTTGAGCGGGATCCGCGCGCGCTTGATCGCCAGCATCGCCCCCAGCTGCAGGATGCCGGTGGACTTCATGTCCAGCGCGCCGCGCCCGTAGAGGTAGCCGTCCTTGATGACACCGCCGAAGGGATCGACGGTCCAGTAGCGGCGGTCGGCATAGACGACGTCGATGTGGTGGTGCAGCACGATGCCGCCCAGCGAGCCGTCGCCGCGCAGCCGCGCGACGAGATTGGCCCGCCCCGGCGCGGATTCCACCGTCTGGCTGTCGATGTTCTGGCGGCCCAGGGCCTCGGCCAGGAACGTGGTGCCCGCCACCTCGTTGCCGGGCGGGTTCGTCGTGTCGATCGCCAGGTACTGGCGTAGCAGCTCGACCGTCTCGTCCCCGAGCCCACTCCAATCGATGGCGCCCATCGTCATCCGGCCCCCCTGGGCCTTCGTTGCCGCCGCAGCCGCGGTCCGCGCATTCTAGGCTAGAACCGCGCGCTGGGCTCGCCGATGTGGACGTGGGCGCCGGTGGCGATCCCCGTCTGTGCGCCGCGAAACGCCAGGAACGGAATGCCGTGCCCTCTCAGAAACTGCATCAGCGCCCGCCCCTCGGGGGTGTCGGGGTGGACGGCGATGTCGATCGCGTTTCGATGATCGAAGCCCAGGCGATCGTGAGCGGCCGTCTGTCCCAGCGCGCTGACCGGTAGCGGACGATGGAAGCGCTCGGCGAAGAAGCGATCGAGTGTCGGCACCAGCGCCAGCGACCAGCCCTTGCCTCCGTCGTAGCGGATGATCGTCTCACCTTCGCGCACGCCGTCGGGCGCTGGCGGTGGCAGGGCCGCCAGCTCGCGCGCCGCCTCGACCTCGGCCACCACCGTGTCGGCTTCGCCGATCGCCGCGCGCGTCGCCTCGGCAGCCGCACGCGCCTCGGCGAGTGCGCGTTCCGCCGCCGTCGCCTCTACCGCGGCGATGAGACCCTGGGCCGCCAGCGCGCGCCGCCGCTCGGCCTCGGTGGCCGCGCGCTCCACCGCGGCCTCGCGCAGTGGCCGGAGCGACTCGAGGCTCTCGCGATACCGCCGGGCGGCGTCGATCTGTGCGAGCCGGGCGCTGTCGAGATCGAGGGCGGGGCCGGGCAGGGCGGAATTGCTCGCCCCCGCGACGTGGCCGGCGAGCGCGGCGGCGACGAGCACGGCGGCCGCGAGGGCGCGGCGCGGGATCACGCCTCCACGTCCACGCGGATCGTCGCCGTCATGACGTGGCGCTGTCCCGGCTCGAGCGTCACCGCATCGTCGGCCGCGTTTGCGGTCTCGACGCACACCATCCGGCGCCAGTCGTCCGGCTCGAGATCCGCGATCCCCGCGGCCTTGGTCGACCACGGATTCCACACGACGGTGGTGGCCGACCCTGTCTTGTCCACCAGCAGGCGCCGGCCCAGCACGCGATCTTCGACGACGCAGCGACTGCGTGTGCCGACGAACACCCGGTCGGTCTCGCCGGTGAGGCGCAGGGGCTCGGTGCCCTGCCGCTTGCGCGTCATGCCGTCGACCTTGTCGATGTAGGTGGTGTTCTCGAGCCCGGTGACCGCCACCGCGCGCACGTCACCCACGGCCAGGTAGGTGTGGAGCGCGGCCTCGAACGTGAACGCCTGAGCGGACGTGTTGGTCACCTCGAACGACAGACCGAGCGCCCCGCCGACGCTCACGCGATAGCGCAGCGTGAACGCGTGCGGCCAGGCGGCCCGGCTCGTCTCGTCGTCCTCCAACCCGAGCTCGACGATCACCGCGTCGTCGGCCGCGGGACCGTGGTCCACCAGCCGCCAGGGACGGGTCCGGGCGAAGCCGTGCATCGCCGCCTTGGCGTTGGTCGCGTGGGCGCCGAACCAGGGGAAGATGAGCGGGACACCGCCGCGGATCGCGCGACCCGCCGCCCAGGTCGCCCGGTTCGAGAGGAAGAGGACGGGAGCCGCTCCGCGGGGCTGGAAGTGGGTGACCGTGCCGCCCTGAAGATAGATGTGGGCCTCGGCGCGCGCGCCCTCGACGCGCGCGCGCTCCAGACCTCCGGCGCCCGCCTCCACGACCACGGTTTCCACGCTCCGGCTTGACCTCCGACAGCCCCTACGCGCAAAGTATCCCAGATGGGGGAAGCCGCCGGCCGGCCGCTGCTGCTCCCCGACAACGTCGTCTTCACCTGCCAGAATTCTGGCGCCTGCTGTCGCAGCGACTGGCTCATCGGCGTCGATGCCGCCTCGCACGCCCGGCTGCGCGACGTGGCGTGGCCCACCGTCGATCCCGCCCTCCCTCCCGGCGAGAAATTCGTGCCGCTCGCGTTTCCGTTGCCGAGCGGCGAGCGGCAGACCTTCGCCCGCACGCCGACCGGCAGCTGCGTGTTCCTCACCGCCGATACACGCTGCTCGATCCACCGGCATCTGGGCGCCGCCGCCAAGCCGCAGGTCTGCCGCGAGTTCCCCTATCACTTCGTCGAGACGCCGGACGGCGTGGCGGTGGGCGTGTCCTTCGCCTGCACGGCCGTGCGCGGTCACCATGGCGCGTCGCTGCCGGCCCAGCGTGACGCGATCGAGTCCGTGCTGGCCGGCAGCACGCGCGTGGAGAGCCTGCCGGAGCCCCTGACGCTGATCGGCTCGGTGGACCTCGCCTGGAACGACTACCGGCCCATCGAGACCGGGTTGCTCGATCTGCTGGCGAACCATACCGTGCCGCTGCCGGTCACGCTGCTGGCCGGCAGTGCGCTCCTGAGCGTGTGCGTGGGGATGACGCAGCTCGAGGCGCAAGCGCGGAAGAAGGGCGCGGCTCCCCGCGCGACGCTGGCCAGCGCGCTGGCCGAGCTCCATGCCGATGGCTATCGCCGGCTGGTCGAGGTCGCGGCCGGCGCGCGCTATCCGCGGCGGCCATCGCTCACGTATCTGGCCCCGCTCTACACGTGGCTGCAGTTCTCGCGCCGCCGCGTCTCGCGCCTGCGCCTGCTCACGACGCTCTACGGCAACTACTTCCGCTTTCGCCGGGCGCGAGGGCCGCTCGCGGATGCGATCACAGGCGGCGAGCCGTTTGCCCTCGACGCCGCACTCGCGGTCCGCTTCGACGCCGCCGCGCCAGGGGTCGACGCGTTCCTGCGCGAGTACTGGAGCCACGTCATCTTCCGAAAGACGCTGACGCCCATGCACGGCGTGTTCCGCGGCTACCAGACCCTGCTGGCCCTGTACTCGTTCATGAAGCTGGCGGCTCGCCTGCACGCCCTCCGCGCCGCCCGACCCGTGACCATCCTCGCCGACGTCCAGGAAGGGGTCCGCCTGGTCGAGCGCGCCTTCGTCCTCCACGCCCGCTACACCGACCTCTTCACCCTGACCCCCATGGTCACCGTCATGGCCGACCGCCT
>Ga0075428_100001383_pt1 | contig 25822 bp, 19 predicted proteins | sample RhiMetdeltSRZDD2_FD_75291 | JGI IMG/M metagenome (GOLD analysis project Ga0075428, IMG submission 75291) | Populus rhizosphere microbial communities from Tennessee, USA - Rhizosphere MetaG P. deltoides SRZDD2 | ecosystem: Host-associated > Plants > Roots > Rhizosphere > Soil | place: USA... | reverse complement strand
CTTGGCATCGACCTGATCGGGCTCAACTGCGCGTCCGGCCCGGAGGAGTATACTGAGCATCTTCGATATCTTTCAAGATATTCGAGTGTACCGCTGAGCGTGATGCCCAACGCGGGATTGCCGATTCTGACCAAGGACGGCGCGGTCTATCCGCTGACCCCCGCCGAGCTGGCCGAGGCGCTGGCGCGGTTCGTCGACGACTACGGCCTGGCGCTCGTGGGCGGGTGTTGCGGCACCACGCCCGAGCACATCCGGCACGTCGTCGACGCCTTGCGTGGGCAGCCGGCGCCCCAGCGGGGTCCCGAGATCGAGCCGGGCGTGTCGTCGCTCTACCACCACGTCCCGTTCGCTCAGGACGCGTCGGTGCTGATGGTGGGGGAGCGGACAAACGCCAACGGCTCCAAGGCTTTCCGCGAGGCGATGCTGGCGACCGACTACACCCGGTGCATCGAGATCGCCCGGGAGCAGGCCCGGGACGGCTCGCACCTGCTCGACCTGTGCGTCGACTACGTGGGTCGTGACGGCGCGGCCGACATGCGGGCGCTGGCCGGCCGGTTCGCCACCGCGAGCACGCTGCCGGTGATGCTGGACTCGACCGAGGCGCCGGTGATCGAGGCGGGCCTGGAGATGCTGGGCGGGCGCTGCATCGTGAACTCGGTGAACTTCGAGGACGGCGATGGGCCCGATTCGCGGTACCAGAGAGTCATGCCGATCGTCAAAGAACACGGCGCCGCCGTGGTGGCCCTCACCATCGACGAGGAGGGGCAGGCGCGCACCGCGGAGTGGAAGGTGCGGGTGGCCTCCCGGCTCATCGACGACCTGACCGGCCGGTGGGGGATGCGGGTCTCCGACATCCTGGTCGACGCGCTGACCTTCCCGATCTCGACGGGTCAGGAGGAGACGCGGCGCGACGCGCTGGAGACCATCGAGGCGATCCGCGAGATCGCGCGGCGCTATCCCGGGGTCAACTTCACCCTAGGCATCTCCAACGTGTCGTTCGGGCTCAACCCGGCGGCGCGACAGGTGCTCAACTCGGTGTTCCTGCACGAGTGCCAGCAGGCCGGGCTGACGTCGGCGATCGTGCACGCCAGCAAGATCCTGCCGATGGCGCGGATCCCGGAGGAGCAGCGCCAGATCGCCCTGGACATGGTCTATGACCGGCGTTCCGAGGGCTACGATCCGTTGCAGCGCTTCATCGAGCTATTTGAGGGCGTGGACGCGGCCTCGGCCAAGGCGAGCCGGGCCGAGGAGTTGCTGCGGCTGCCGCTGGACGAGCGGTTGCAGCGCCGCATCGTCGACGGCGAGCGCAACGGGCTCGAGGCCGATCTCGATCTTGCTTTGGCCGAGCGGTCGGCATTGGCGATCATCAACGACACGCTGCTCGAGGGCATGAAGACGGTAGGTGACCTGTTCGGCTCGGGGCAGATGCAACTGCCGTTCGTGCTGCAGTCGGCCGAGGTGATGAAGACGGCCGTGGCCTACCTCGAGCCGCACATCGAGCAGCAGAGCGAAGGCGGGCCGACCAACAAGGGCACGATCGTGCTGGCGACCGTGAAGGGCGACGTGCACGACATCGGCAAGAACCTGGTGGACATCATCCTGTCCAACAACGGTTACACGGTGGTCAACATCGGCATCAAGCAGCCGGTCAACGCCATCCTCGACGCGGCCGAGCAGCACGACGCCGACGTGATCGGCATGTCCGGGCTGCTGGTCAAGAGCACCGTCATCATGAAGGAGAACCTGGCCGAGATGATCGCGCGCGGCCTGCACGGCCGGTGGCCGGTGCTGCTGGGCGGCGCGGCGCTGACCCGCTCCTATGTGGAGGACGATCTGCGGGAGCTGTTCACCGGCGGTGAGGTGCATTATGCGCGGGACGCCTTCGAGGGCCTGGCGCTGATGGACCGGGTGATGGCGGCCAAGCGAAGCGGCGCCTCGGTCGTGGATCCGGCGCGGGAACAGGCTCTGGCGGCGCGCCGTGCCCGGCGGGCCACCACCCAGGCGTCCAAACTGGACAGTCTGCCGTCGCTGGCGGACGACTCGGTGCGATCCGATGTGGCCCTTGATGTTCCCGTGCCTGCCGCGCCGTTCATCGGGACCCGTGTCATCAAAGGCATCCCGCTGGCCGACTACGCTTCGATGCTTGACGAGCGGGCGCTTTTCCTTGGGCAGTGGGGGTTGCGCGGCGCACGGGGTGGCTCCGGACCGTCCTATGAGGAGCTTGTCGAGACCGAGGGGCGGCCCCGGCTGCGTTACTGGCTCGACCGTTTCGCCACGGATCAGCTGCTCGAGGCGGCGGTGGTGTACGGATACTTCCCGGCGCGGTCGAAGGGCAACGACCTGATCGTGCTCGACGGTGACCGTGAGGTCCGCTTCACCTTCCCGCGCCAGCGGGCCGAGCGGCGGCTGTGCCTGGCCGACTTCTTCCGCCCCGACGAGGACGTGGTCGTCTTCCAGCTGGTGACCGTGGGCCACCCGATCAGCGAGTTCACCGCGAAGCTGTTCGCCGGCAACAACTACCGCGATTACCTTGAGGTGCATGGCCTTTCGGTGCAGCTGACCGAGGCCCTGGCCGAGCACTGGCACCGGCGCGTGCGTCACGAGCTGACCCTGCCCGACGGCCGGTCCGTGTCGGTGTTCGACCCGCCGGACCTGGCCGGAGTCCTGCGCACGGATTATCGAGGCTGCCGTTACTCTTTCGGGTATCCTGCCTGCCCCGAACTGGAGGACAGGGCGAAAATCGTCGACCTGCTCGACGCCTCCCGCATCGGCGTGGAGCTGTCCGAAGGGTTCCAGCTGCACCCGGAGCAAGCCACCGACGCCATTGTGGTGCACCACCCGGAGGCCTCGTACTTCAACGCAAAGTGAGCGGCGCCGATGAGTGATTTCACCATTCCGCTGGCGGTGTCCGGTCGGCTGACGCCCGACGTCGCGCGCGAAATCGCCGCCGTGTACCAGGACAGGGCGGTCTACCCTGACCGGATCGTCGTGGACACGCCGGACGATCTTGATCGCCTCTTTCCCCGCTGGCCGACTCCGGTGCTGCACATCATGACCGAGAACCAGGGTGTGTGCGTGTGGGGTGTTCCGCTGGACAGCCTTCATCCGGTGGTGGTCACTTGTGACGCCTTGGTCGGGGCGGTTTGGCAGGAGACGACGCGGGTGCACGCGCCGAGCATGGAGCACTTCATCGCTGCCCGCCGGTGGGATCAGGTATGCCTGTACCGGGAGCCCCACCTATGGGCCCAGGCCGACGTGCTCGACGACGAATCGCTGGCCTACCTTCGGGCCCACTTCGAGGAAGTGTTGCCGACAACGGCTTTTCCGGCCCCGACCACCCATCGTTTCCAGGACGGCACCTCCATGGTGATGCTCTGGAGCGGTGAGCATGGCTGCGAGTGGCGGATCTCCAGCTCGGACATGGGTGCGCTGGAGGGTCTGACGAGCGACCTGCTCGGTCTGTCGAATCTTCGGCGGGAACTGTGGTGCGGTCACGAGGCCGGGGAAGCGTTGTTGGATCGGCTCCGGGCCAAGTGAGGAGCGCGCCCGAGGCCGTTCTGTTCGACATGGACGGCACGCTGTTCGACAGCGAGGTGCTGTGGGACGCGGCCATCAACGAGCTGGCCGCAAGCTTCGGCGCCGTGGTACCGGTCGAGATCCGGCTGGCGATGGTCGGCACCTCGATGCACGACTCCGTACAGCTGCTGCACGACGGCATCGGCCAGCCTTGGCGGGACGGGCCGGCCAGCGCCGAGTGGATCAACGAGCGGGTGGGGCAGCTGTTCGAGACGTCGCTGGTCTGGCGGCCCGGCGCCCGTGAGCTGCTGCACGCGGTGCGGGCGGCCGGGGTGCCGACGGCGTTGGTGACCGCCACCCCGCGCAAGCTGGTGGAGTTGGCGGTCGAGACGGCCGGCCGGCAAAACTTCGACGTGCTGGTCTGCGGCGACGAGGTGACGCACACCAAGCCGCACCCGGAGCCCTACGCGACGGCCGCCCGGTTGTTGGGCGTCGACATCACGCGGTGCGTGGCGATCGAGGACTCGCCGACCGGGGTCGCCTCCGCCGTGGCGGCGGGCGCGACCGTGCTGGCGGTGCCCAATCACGTGCCGTTGGAAGCCGGGCCACGCGTAACCTTGCGCGAATCCCTTGCCGGCGTTGGCCTCGCGGATCTGACCGCCCTCACCGGCTGAGAGCTTGACCGCGATCCCTCAGTAAGCATAGATACAGCTATATTGACTGTATGTGGTCCCGGATCGGATCGTTCTCGTCGGCGGTGCTCCTCGGTGTGGTGTCCGCCGTTGTCGCGGCCTCGCCCGCGCAGGCGGTGCTCGACGCTACCGGGCAGTGGGGTCCGTTGCTGTCGTGGCCGGTGGTGCCGATCAACAGCGCGCTTACCGCCGACGGCAAGGTGATGACGTTCGGCACCGACGGTGCGGGTGTCCAAGGTGGACAGTGGAATTTCGACGTCTGGGATCCGGCCAGCGGGGTCCACGTGACCCCGGCCAACACCACGATGACCGACCTGTTCTGCTCCGCCCAGGTCTATGACCCGATCCGCGACGCGGTCTTCACGGTCGGCGGCGACGATAGCCGTAACGACACCAACAACGCGCCCACCGGTTTCACGAGCTATTCGACGGCGACCGGGATCCTCAACGAGGCGCCGATGAACTCGCCGCGCTGGTACCCGACCGCCACCGTGATGCCCAGCGGGGAGATCGTGGTCGAGGGCGGGTCGGCGCAGGGCGTGAGCGGGCCGGGCGTCCTGACACCGGAGAAGTACGTGCCGGGCTCGGGATGGACGACACTTTCCGGCGCCACAAGCGATTTCGCCTATGGCAACTCCCAGAACCGCTGGTGGTACCCGCGCTCCTGGGTCGCGCCCAACGGCCGGCTCTTCGGCGTCTCCGGCTCCAACATGTACTACCTGGACCCCAGAGGCTCGGGCTCGGTCGAGGCCGCGGGGACGCTGGCCGGCGGCAACATCGGGGCCACGTCGACCGCCGTCATGTACCGGACCGGGATGATCCTCCAGGTGGGCGGGGGCACGTTCAGCAATGGGGGAGGCGGATCCGGCTCGAACGCGGCGACGGTGATCGATATTAGCGGCGCCTCGCCGGTGGTGAGCCCGGCGCCGGCCCTCGCGTTCGGCCGGCACTGGGCCAACTCGACCGTGCTGCCCACCGGCGACGTGCTGGTGACCGGCGGCTCGTTGGGCAACAACGACGGCAACGGCGTGGCGTACCAACCGGAACTGTGGAACCCGTCGCTGAACAGTTGGACCACGCTCGCCGCCGAGCAGCAGATGCGCCTGTACCACTCCACCGCGCTGCTGCTGCCGGACGCGCGGATCCTCGTGGCGGGCGGGGGTGCGCCCGGACCGCAGACCAACCTCAACGCGCAGATATTTTCACCGCCGTACCTGTTCAACGGCGACGCCCCGGCGCCGCGGCCCGCCATCACCGCGGCGCCCACGAGTGTCGCATATGGACAGTCGTTCACCATCTCGGTGAGCGGTGCGCCCACGCGGGCCACGCTCGTCCGGGCGGGCGCGGTGACGCATTCCTTCAACGGCGGCCAGCGGTTCACGGAGCTGGCGATCTCCGGCACCGGCGCCAGCCGCCTGGTGACCTCCCCGGCCAGCGCGGTGACGGCGCCGCCCGGGCTCTACCTGTTGTTCGTGATGGACGCGGACGGTACCCCGTCGGTCGCGAGGCTCATCGACATCAACCCGCCCGGTGGCAGCGGCGCGTCCGCCAAGGTTTTCGACGGCTTCGAGGACGGTCCGGTCGCGGCGCCCGGGCTCTGGGTGGACCACGGTCCCGGCTCGACGTTCGGGCCGTGGAGCGTGATCAGCGCGGTGTCACGGGACCAGGGCGCGCATCACGGCGGGCAGGGCCCCTTCGGGCACCTGCTCGACCTGGACGCCACCGGGCAGGTGCAGCGCACCATCACCGAACTCAACCCCGGGACCACTTACACCCTGGCGGTGAAGTACGCGCGGCACTTCGGCACGCCCGGGCCGGTGTCGGCCAACGTGTCGATCGCCAACCTCAACTCGACATGGTCGGCGTCGAACCCGTCCAACGGTCCATTCCAGACACTCGCCTTGACGTTCACGGCCACCGGCACCTCACACACCTTGACGCTGCGGGGCGTGTCGAGCACGGCGCCGTGGGGCGGGATGATCCTCGACGACCTGGTGATCACGCCGACCGGGGTGCCCGCCCTGCTACCGCTGCTCGTCGACGGGATCGAAGCCGGCGGCGTCGCCGCCTTCGGCGGGTTCATCGAGTACGACCCGCCCAGCACGTTCGGCCCGTGGAGCGTCGTCTCGCACGTGTCGCGGGACCAGGCCGCCCATCACGCCGGCGGGCTCGGACTCGTGGGCCACTTCCTCGATCTCGACGCCACCGGGCAGGTGCAGCGAACCGTCACCGGGCTCACCCCCGGGGTCACGTACCGGATCTCGTTGCGCTACGCGCGGCACCTGGGCACACCGGGGCCGGTGTCGGCCAACGTGTCGATCGCCAACCTCAACTCGACATGGTCGGCGTCGAACCCGTCCAACGGTCCATTCCAGACACTCGTCCTGACGTTCACCGCCACCGGTACCTCACACACCTTGACGCTGCGCGGGGTGTCAAGCACCAGCCCGTGCTGCGGGATGATCGTGGACGACATCGTGATCTGGCGTGGCGCGACCATCTTCAGCGGGACCGCCAACGTGCGCCCGCCCGACCCGGCCCTGGCAAAACCCGGGACCCAGGCGCACCACCACTGAACGAGCGGCGGCCGCGCTGTTCGACATCGTTCGACATCGTTCGACAGGGCCGGTGTGATTCCGGTGAACGCCCAAGCAAGTAGCACTTTGCGTGGAAAGTACGAATCGACAGATGTCAACGTCGCGATAAAATCGGTCATGCGGTCAACGTTCGGCGGCGAGCTAAGACGACTGCGTGAACTCAATGGACTGTCGCTGTCCGGCCTGTCGCAGCGGGTCAATTACAGCTGCAGTTGGCTGAGCCGGATCGAGACCGGATGCAGCCGGCCCAACGCGGAACTGGCCAGGCGGTGTGACAGTGCACTCAACGCCGGCGGCGTGCTGATCAGTCTGGCCTCGACCGCGCCCGAGCCGCGCCCGACGCACCTGTCGGGGCTGCCCGCCGCCACCCGCCTGCTGACCGGCCGCGAGGCCGACGCCGAGCGGCTGGCCGCCATCCTACTGGCGCCCTCGCCCGGCCAGCCCGCCGTGGGGACACCGAAAACCGTTGTGGTGCATGGCATGCCGGGCGTCGGCAAAACCGCCCTGGCGGTCGACGTCGCCTACCGGATCGCGGCCCACTTCCCGGACGGGCTTGCCTTCGTGGACCTGGGCGGGCACGGCGCGGCCGGTCACCCCATGCCGCTGGCCGAGGCGTGCGACCGGCTGCTGGCCCAGGTGGGAGTCGCCACCCCGTGGCCGTCCACGCATCCGCAGGATCGCCTTGCCCTGTACCGGGACCGCCTGCGCGGCCGCCGGATGCTGGTCATTCTCGACAACGCCCGCGACAGCGCCCAGGTCCGGCCGCTGCTGCCGCCGGGAGCGGACTGCCGTGTCCTGATCACGAGCCGGGATTGGCTGGTGGCGCTCGACGAGGCCGAACGGCTGCCGCTGAGCGTGCTGGCCACAGATGACTCCGCGCGGCTGCTGGAGCCCAGTTCCGGGCAGCTGAGCCAGGAGATAGCCCACTGGTGTGGCGATCTGCCGCTGGCCCTTCGCATCATCGCGGCCCGCTGCCGCGGCCACGACGCCACCTTCGTCAAGGCGGTGCTCGACGGCCTCGCCGACGAGCAGCAGCGGCTCGACGAGCTCGACGACGGCGAGCGCAGCGCCGCGGCGGCGTTCGCTACCTCCTACGACCTGCTCACCAGCGCCGAACGAAGGCTGCTCACCCTGGTGGCGCTGGCGGGAAGTGCGGTGGTCGACGCCGACGACGCCGCCGTCCTCACGGGTTTCGGCCTTCGCGAGTCCGGGCGGCTGCTGGCCCGGCTCGCCGACGCCAGCCTGCTCGTCCGCAGCGGCGCGGGCGGGTTCGGTATGCACATTCTCATGCGCGACTACGCGCTGCAGCGCTCATGCACCGGGGATCTCGACCCATCTGACGTTGTCGCAGTTGGCTTGGGCGTAGCCGATGGCGGGTTCGGTGTCACCGGCCCGCGCGCTGGCGGCGATCTGCTCGGCGACCTTGGCCGAGCCGGGGTCGAGCCTCGCCATCGGGAGGCTGGATAGCATCGGCAGCCGGCGGCTGGCCTGCTCCATGCGGCCCTGCTTGACCGCGTCGCTCCACGACAGGTACCAGGCGCAGGCGTTCACCATGGACAGCACGATCTCTATCAATCCCTCCTCGGCCATTTCACCACCGGTCGGCCCGGAGTCGCGGATCACCTTTTCGATGTCCGGCCGGCGGTCCGCCGGCCACGAATAGGTCTTCTCGGCTTCCCGGAGCGCTTGCGCATACCCGTCACCGGAAAGGACCCGCTCCGTGGCGGGTGGCGCCGCAACCGCGCAGGCGCCGAGCGAGAGCGCCGGTAGCACCAGGCAAGCCGCGATGACCCTGACAAAGACGGCCACACCGTTTCCCTTCCTCGGGCTTGCGGGGCAGGCGTGGGGTACTGCCCCGCAAGCTGCCTGTCGACTGTCAGGAGAAGACGTTCCACCAGATCGTGCCGCTCCAAGTGTCTGTCGCGTTGTTGCCGTGGCTCCAAGCCGCGAGGCAGAAAACGGTGCCGGACAAGAAACCCGACCCGATGCGCTTGCGCGCGGTGGGGTCGGCGTTCAGGAATTCGATCCAGGCACCGGAGACGCCTCGGTTACCGCACTTGTACCACTTGGCGTGCAGGTGCGGGCCGTCGGTCTTCTGGATGAAGATGTGCGAGCCGCCCACGGTAATGGTGCGGCCGTTGGAGTAGAAGACCTGCTGGTCTTTGACGAGCGAGCCGGTGAAACCGGACGAGGTGGCCGACGCCGGCGTCGCGACCACTAGCACCATGGCGAGGGCGGCTGCTACGACCGCTAAAGCTTTCTTCATTCCGCCAAGCTGACATCGTTACCCATAAGATCAGTAGGCGTTGCTTGTTTCGTGCTTCAGCACAAAACAAGCAACGCCTACCCGACGATGGGCTATTCGTAGGCGATCGCGTTGAGCACGTTGGTGCGCGCGGCTTTTATCGCGGGCAGGACCGCCGCCAGTACGCCCACGATCGCGCCGACCGCCAGGTAAACGCCCATCTGGTCCCAGGGCAGGACGATGTCCTTGAAGCCGTCGTCGGACAGTCCTTTCACGACAGCCGAACCCAGGCCGACCCCGACACCCAGTCCGAGCAGCGCCCCGAACATCGTGATGACCACGGCCTCGACGGTCACCATGCGCATGGTGGCCATCCGGCTCAGGCCGATCGCGCGCAGCAGGCCCAGCTCGCGGGTGCGCTCCAGCACCGACAGCGCCAGCGTGTTGATCACACCCAGGATGGCGATGAGGATCGCCAGGCCCAGCAGTACCTGGATCATCAGCAGGAACTGGGCGATCTCACCGGTGAGGCTGTCGATGTACTCCTTCTGGTTCTGTACGTTCATCTCCGGGCTGTCGACCAGCAGTGCCTCGAGCCCCTTACGGGCGGTCGCCTCGTCGGCGCCGTCCTTCAGGTCGACATAGGCGAAGACCGGTTGCTGGGATCGCATTCCCTCAATCATGGAGGAGCCGAACTGGTACCCCCCAAAAAGCTCTTGGTCTTTGTAAATGCCTGTGACCGTGTAACTTTCCTCGATGCCCTTGGCTGAGCGGATGGTCAGCGAGTCCCCGATCGCGTGCCCCCGAGCCTCGTCGACGACGACCTCACGCGGCCCGGGAATGCCGCTTCCGGCCACCATCGGCACCGACAGCATGCGCAGCACCGCGGGCAGATCCGTCTGGACATAACCGAAGCGTGGCGCGCCGTCGACCAGGATCTGGTCGGCATAGGTGGCCACCACCGTCTGCACGCCCGGCACCGACTGCATCCTCGGCAGCAGGGCCGGGTCGAAACTCGGCATCACCCCGGGGCTCTCCTGGCCGGAGATGACCAGATCGCCGTGGAAGTTCTGGGCCACGTCGCCGCGGAAGCTTCGCTCGGCCGAGGTCAGCACGGTGTTGAACCCGGTGACCAGCGCGATGCCGACCATCAGCGCCGCCGCCGTGATCGCGGTGCGGCGCGGGTTGCGCCCCGAGTTGACCCGGCCCAACTTGCCCGCCACCGACCAGGAGAACAGCCTTCCCAGCAGGGAGACGGCCGGCCTGGCGATGAAGGGGCTGAGCAAGGCGACGCCGATGAAACAACCCAAAACCCCTCCCATGAGGTACCAGACAGAGTTGTTCAGTCCGTAAGCAATCGCCCCTCCGCCGCCGGCCGTGACGATCGCCCCGGCCAGGGTGAGTTTGGTCAGCGGCCGGTCGGGCGTGGCCACCTCCTGCAGCGCGGCGACCGGCGGCACCCGCGACGCCCGCACCGCCGGCAGCAGCGCGGCGACAACGGTGATGACGATCCCGACCGTGAACGCGGCGACCACGGCGGCCACGGGCACGGTGATCCCGGCCAGTTGCAGGGTGGTGAAGTTGGCGAACCAGGCGGCCATGGCGGCGCCCACGCCGATCCCGGCGGCCAGGCCCAGCACCGAGGCGATCAGTCCAATCACGACCGCCTCGAGGAGTACCGAGCCGATCATCTGGGAGCGGCTCGCGCCCAAGGCCCGCGCCAGAGCCAGTTCCTTGGTGCGCTGCGCCACGATGATGGAGAAGGTGTTGAGAATCAAGAAGATTCCCACGAACAATGCCACACCCGCGAACCCCAGCAGGATCTTGTTCATCACGTCGAGAGCATCCTTGAAGCCGTTGGCCGCCACGGCCGCCGCCTCCTGGCCCGTCTGCACGTTGTAGCCCTCGCCCAGCTCGGCCTTGATGGCGTCGCGGGCCGCCTCCGGAGTCACGCCGTCCTTGGCCACGACCGTGATGCTGGTGAAGCCGGGGCCGCCGAGCATCAACCGCTGCGCGGCGGGCGTGGTGAAGCGGACCTCGTCGACCGGACCGCGGCTGTCGAGCCCACCCTCGTACCCGAAGATGCCCACCAGCTCAAAGGTCTCCTTGGGCTGCGTGGTGAGCACCCCGACCTGGTCGTGCAGCTTGAGCCCGGCCTTGCGGGCCAGCGCCGCGTTGACGGCGATCTGCTTGTCGCTCTTGGGAATCGCGCCCTGGCGCAGCTCGATGCCACCGGTGTCGGTCCAGTTGCCGCCCAAGCGCGGCGGGCCGTAGGTGGTGACCACCTTGCCGTTGGAGCCGATGACCCGCGCCCCGTCCACCTGGATGGTGCCGGTCGCCTTGCCCACGACCGACTTCAGGCCCTCGACCCGGGCCACGTCGCCCGGGGTCAGCAGACCCGGTATCGGCTCACCCTCCATTTCGGACACGTCGATGGTCGGTTTGGCCGTGACGATGACGTCCAGGTCCGCGACCGCGTTGGCGAACATGTTCTCGAAAGAGCGGCCGATGGCGTCGGTGAGCACGAACGAACCGGAGACGAACATGACGCCCAGCAGCACCGCCAGCCCGGACAGGATCAGCCTGACCTTGCGCGCCAGCAGGCTCTTCAGCGTTGCCCTCAGCATCAGACATCAGCCCCGATGCGCTTGATGGTGTCCAGCACGGTCTCCGCCGTCGGATTGTCCAATGTGGACACCATGCGCCCGTCGGCCAGAAACAGCACCCGGTCGGCGTACGAGGCGGCGTTGGCGTCGTGCGTCACCATCACGATGGTCTGCCCGAACTCGTCCACGCTCCGCTTGAGGAAACCCAGGATCTCCCCGCCCGACCTCGAGTCGAGGTTGCCCGTCGGCTCGTCCGCGAAGATCACCTCGGGCCGGCTCACCAGCGCGCGGGCACACGCCACCCGCTGCTGCTGGCCGCCGGACAGCTGCGACGGGCGGTGACCCAGCCGGTCACCCAGCCCCACCGTGTCGATCACCGTCTTGAACCAGGCCTTGTCCGGCTTGCGCCCGGCAATGGCCAGCGGAAGCGTGATGTTCTCCTCCGCGGTCAAGGTGGGCAACAGGTTGAACTGCTGGAAGACGAAGCCGACCTTCTCCCGGCGCAGCTTCGTCAGTCCCGCGTCGCTCAGGCCGGTCAGTTTGGTGTCGCCCACATACACGTCGCCGCGCGTGACCGCGTCGAGCCCGGCCAGGCAGTGCATCAGCGTCGACTTGCCCGAGCCGGAGGGTCCCATGATCGCGGTGTACCTGCCCCGCTCCAGCTCGACGCTGACATCGCGCAGCGCCACCACCTGCGCCTCGCCCGAGCCGTAGACCTTCCACACGCCTGTCGCCCTCGCGGCGGCGACTGTCGGCGGAGTCAAAGTGGTCAGAGTCGTTGCCGCTAATGTCATCCCGATCCCTCACATAGATGTTGGACTGGCTTTCCAAGGCGGTAGAAAGCCAGTACACACATCATTGAGGCGGGCAGACCCGAAAACCTCGGCCCACAGGGCGAGCGGACCCCGTTCCCCAACCACGGGTCGCCCCCGACTAAATACTCAGGGATGACCCCGACACCCACTCCCAAGATCCCGCCTTACGCGGTCACTCGTAGGCGATGGCCTGCAACACATTCAGCCTGGCCGCCCGGGCCGCCGGAAGCAGAGCCGCGAGCACGCCCACGACGATCGCCGCCACCAGCGTGATCACGAGGTACCCCCAAGGAATGGTCAGCCGCAGGAAATCGCCCCCGAGGATCTTGACCAGGGCGATGCCCAGCGCCGTTCCCAACACCATGCCCATCAATGCGCCGAACAGCGAGATCAGTATCGACTCCACGGTGATCATCCAGCTGACCCGGCTGCGGCTCATGCCCACCGCGCGCAGCATGCCCAGCTCGCGCGTGCGCTCGAACACCGACAGCAGCAACGTGTTGATCACCCCGAGCACAGCGACGAGGATCGTCAAACCCAGCAGGAAGTTCAGGATCAGCAGGAGCAGGTCGAGGAACGCGGTAGCCTGCTTGAGCTGGTCGGCCGGGCTGCCGACGCTCACCTCCGGGTTGTTGGCGACGAGGGCGTTCATCTGCTGCCGCACGCTGTCGACCTGGCTCTCATCGGTCACCTTGACGTAGGCCTGTTGCGCCAGCGGCGACCTGAACCCGGAGGCGTCCTGCTCGCTGATGATCGGCCCGGTGACCAATTGGTTGGGTTCGATGATGCCCACGACGGTCAGGTTTTTCGATTCCCCCCGGGCCGCCCGCATGGTCGTGCTCTGCCCCACCGGCAGACCGGCCTGTTCGGCGAAGCCGTCGGGCAGGATGACCTCGCCCGGGTTCAGCGCGCGCACCTCGCCGGCCTTGGCCTTGACGCTGAAAAGTGTCTGCGCCGCAAAGGGATCCAGCGCACTGGCGACCGTGTCCCGCCCGGCCATGCGCACCGTGTCACCCCGGATGGCGGTCGCCGCCTCCACCCCCGGGATCGCCTGGAGCCGCTGCTGTAGCGCGGGGTCGAACCCGGCCGTCGGCCCGGCCGAGAAGTCGGCCTGCAGCGTCAAATCAGCGTTCAGGTCCTGTTGGAAAAGATCCGTCACTCCCGACTTGACCGACGAAGCGAACAGCCCCGCGCCCGTCGCCAAGGTCACCCCGATCATCAGTGCCGCCGCGGTCAGGGCCGTGCGGCGCGGGTTGCGGCCGGTGTTGCGCACTCCGAGGCGCCCCGGCATCGCCCGGTCCACCGGCTTGCCGATGAACCGCGTGATCGGGCGGCTGAGCGCCGGCGCCAGCATCACCGCGCCCAGGAATACCAGCAGGCTGCCCAGCCCGAGCGTCAGCAGGTTGTTGTCCACCGCCTTGCTGCCTCGCAGCACCAAAAGCACCAGGCCGGCAACCAGCACCGCGAGGCCCGTGATTGTCAAGCCCCGCAACGGTTTATCGGGCTTGGCCGCGTCGCGCATCGCCTCCAGCGGCGCCACCCGGCTGGCCCGGATCGCGGGCAGCAGCGCCGCCAGCATGGTGATCAGGATGCCGGCCAGAAGCGTTGCCACCACGACGATCGGGCGCACCACGACCCCGCTGCCCGGCAACGGGTTACCGCCAACTTCGCCCAGCCCCCACTTCAGCAGCCATCCCAGCCCGATCCCGACGATCAGCCCCACCACCGAACTGACGAGTCCTAATAGGAGCGACTCCACCAGCACGGACTTCAGGACCTGTTGCCGGTTGGCCCCGAAACTCCTATACAGCGCCAACTCCCGGGTCCGTTGGGCCACCAGCATCGAGAAGGTGTTGAAAATCAGGAAGACTCCGGTGATGAGCCCAAGCAAACCGAAGACCGACAGGGCGATTTTGAAGACATTGAGAAACGTCTCGATCGGCCCGGCTTGTTCGACCGCCGTCTCCTCCGCCGTCAGCGCCTCGTAGTCGCCCCCCAGCACCTGCTGCACGTTCGCCTTCAGCCGCTCCGGCGTGACGCCGGGCTTCGCCTTCAAGTCCACATTGGAGTAGACATCCGGGCGCCCCAGCATCAACCGCTGCGCGCGCGGCTCGGTGAACATCACATAGGTCTCGCCGCCGAGTGAGTCCCGATCCTCCGACACGCCAACGATTCCGGTGATGGTGAAGGGCTGCCGCGGCTGCAGGGTGATGACTTCGACTTTATCTCCTACTTGGTACCCGGTGACATCCGCGAGATTCTTGCTGATGGCCACCTGGTCCGGGGCGGTCGGCGGCTGCCCCTCACGCATCACCACCAACGGTTGGTCACCCGGGCCGGTCGGCCACCCGATGCCGAAGCGCGGCGGCCCGGTCGAAGGCACCGCCTTGCCGTTCTTGTCTATGACCCTCGCCCCATCGGAGATCACCTGCGGCGTCGCGTGCTCCACACCGTCCACGGTCTCCAGCCTGTCCGCCACATCCTTGGGCACCACGGCCGTCACGATGTCAGAGCCGCCCTGCGGTTGCGGCGCATCGCTTTTCGCGGTCACCTGCACGTCGAGGTTCTCGTTGATCTGCGAGAACATCTCGGTGAAGCCCTTGGAGATGGTGTCGCCGCCGACGAACGCCGCCGACATGAACGCCGTGCCGAGCACGATGGCCAGGGCCGAAAGCAGCAGCCGCAGCTTGTGCGCGAGCAGGCCGCGCAGCATCGCCTTGAGCATCAGCCCTCCCCGCGGTCGAGTTTCTTCATCCGGTCGAGTACGGACTCCGCGGTCGGTTCGCCCATCTCGTCGACGATCTGCCCATCGGCCAGGAACACCACCCGGTCGGCGAACGAGGCCGCGTTGGGGTCGTGCGTCACCATCACGATCGTCTGCCCGTGCCGGCGCACCGAATCCCTCAGGAAATTCAGCACGTCCGTTCCCGACCGGCTGTCCAGGTTGCCCGTCGGCTCATCCGCGAAAATGACCTCCGGCCGGCTCACCAGCGCCCGCGCGCACGCGACCCGCTGCTGCTGGCCGCCGGACAGCTCGCTGGGCCGGTGCTTGAGCCGGTCACCCAGGCCTACCGTGTCGATCACCGTCTTGTACCAGGCCGGGTCTGGTTTGCGTCCGGCTATCGCCAGCGGAAGCGTGATGTTTTCCTCGGCGGTCAGCGTCGGCAGCAGGTTGAACTGCTGGAAGATGAAGCCGACCTTGTCGCGCCGCAGCTTGGTCAGCCCGGCGTCGCTCAGCCCGGTCACCTTCGTCTCACCGATGTAGACCTGACCCGACGACACCGTGTCCAACCCGGCCAGGCAGTGCATCAGCGTCGATTTGCCCGAGCCGGACGGTCCCATGATCGCCGTATACCGCCCGCGGTCGAACTCGGCGCTCACCCCTCTTAACGCCTGTACGGCCGCTTCCCCCTGGCCGTACACCTTCCAGACTTCTTCCGCACGCGCGGCAGGCGTCATGGACGTCGTGCTCATAGAAGCATTTTTGCGGGTGTTCGCCCGGTAATGCAACGAAATCGCCGTTACCTTGCTCCGCACCCAAGACACAACCATGATCGGCTGAGGCAGCAATTTCCCAGGAAATGCTGCCTCGCGCGGCGCGGAGGCAGCATTTTCCCGGAAAATGCTGGATCACTCGTAGGCGGATCACTCGTAGGCGGATCACTCGTAGGCGATGGCGTCCAGGACGTTGAGCTTGGCCGCCCGGCGCGCCGGCCACAGGGCCGCCAGCACGCCGAAGACCAGCGCCACGAACACATAGGTGACCAGGCTCGTCCACGGCAGAGCGAACGTCGTCATCACCTTCATGTCGATGAGCGCCTTGACCGCCGCCGCGGCCAGGCCGATGCCCAGGGCAACCCCGAGCAGGCAGCCGAAGATGGCGATCAGCACCGACTCGACGCCGATCATCCGGACCACCCCGCCGCGGCTCAGGCCCACGGCCCGGACCAGCCCCAGCTCACGGGTGCGTTCGACGATCGACAGCAGCAGCGTGTTGATGATGCCCAGCAGTGCGATGATCAGGGCCACGCCCAGCAGCACGGTGATGGCGTTGACCAGGAAGTCGAACGCCTGCCCGGTCTGTTCGACATAGGCGGACATGTCGCCGACCTGGACGCCGGGGTAGTCTTCCATGATCTTCTCGACCGCGGCGACCGTCCAGCCCACGTCGGCGCTGCTGTCAAGACTGACAAACCCTTGGTAGGCAAGCTTTCCGGCGAAGTCGTCGACGGCGGGCAGGCCCAGGATCGGCCCCTGCACCGTGGGCGACGCCTTGTAGATGCCGACGACTGTGTACTGCTTGCTGCTGTGGCCGACGCGTACGTCGAGCTTGTCGCCGACCTTCCACCGGTTCGCCTCGGCCATCTTGTCGTCGAGCACAAGTTCTTGCTCGCCAAGGGTTTTCAGCTGCCCGCCGACCGTCTCCAGGCGCCACATCCGCTGCGCCACCGCGACATCGGTGGCCGCCAGGAACGCGGGTGTCCCGTTGACCGCCGCGTCGATGGTGATGTGCCAGGCCGCGGCCTCGGTCACCCCGGGCAGTTGCTTGACCTTGTCCATCGCGGACGGGTTGAAGCCGGCCTCGCCGGTGGGCGGCGCGGTCGGCGGCGCCTGGATCATCACCTCGACCCCGAAGTCACCGCCCAGGATCTCGGTGAGGCTGGTCTTGAACGACTGCGCCACCGTGGCGGCCATGCTGATCAGGGTCACACCGATCATCAGGGCGGCCGCGGTGACGGCGGTGCGGCGCGGGTTGCGCAGCGCGTTGCGCACGCCGAGCTTGCCCGCCTGGCCGCGCCCGACAATGGCGCCGACCGCCCGCACCACGGGCTTGGCCAGCAGCGGCGACAGCAACGCCACGCCCACGAAGATCATCACCACTCCGATGGCCAGGAGGAGAGCGGTCAGACTGCCGACACCGGCCAGAGCCAAAAACAAAAGACCAGCACCTAGTACCAGGAAAGCAGCCCCCACAATGGAAAGACCCACCAGGGACTTGTCGGGGCGGACCACTTCGCGCATGGCGGCCACCGGCGGCACCATCGAGGCCTTGACCGCCGGGATGAACGCGGCGATCACCGTCACGATCACACCGACCACATAGGACCACACCACGGCCCACAGCGAGACCACGATGCCGCCGCTGGGTAGGGCGATGCCCAGCTGGCTGCTGAGCCAGGCCTCGGCGCCCGCGCCGACCCCGATCCCGGCCGCCAGGCCCAGCGTGGCCCCGACGCCGCCGACGACCAGCGCCTCCAGCAGCACCGTCCCGATCACCTGACCCCAGCCCGCGCCCATCGCGCGCAGCAGCGCCAGCTCCCGCGAGCGCTGGGCAACGATGATGTTGAACGTGTTGTAGATCAGGAAGATGCCGACGAAGGCGGCGATGCCGGCGAACGCCGACAGGATGATGGTGAAGGCGCTGAACTGGTCGCTGACCGAGTTGGACGCCTCCTCGGTCGCCTCGTCACCCGTGGTGGCCTTGAAACCCTTGGGCAGCTTGGCTTCTATCCGCTTCTTCAGCTCCGCCTGGGACACCCCGTCCTTGGCGCTGAACGACGCCCCCTGGTACAGGCCGGACTCGCCGTAGATCAGCTTCTGGGCGTGGTCGAGTTGGAACATGATCAGCGTCTCGCCGGCCAGGGTGTCGCGGCCGCCGGCGAACCCGACGATGCCGCTGACCCGGTAGGTCCGGGCCTCGCCCAGCCGCGGGATGAAGATCTTGATCTCGTCATTGAGCCCGACCTTGGCGAGCTTGGCGGTGTTGGCCGAGATCGCGACGTCGCCGGAGCCGGCCGGCCAGTCACCGCGGCGCTTCTCCACCAGGCCCAGCTGGTCGCCCTCGGGGCCGACCCCGACGGCCAGCGTCGTCTGGGCGGTTACCGCCTTTCCGGTGTCGCTGCGGAACGGGATGAAGCCGTTGGCGGTGACGTCACCGGAGACCTTGTCCACCCCGTCGACTTTCAGATTGGCCAGGTCGGCGTCGGTCAGCCGCGCCGGGGTCTCGGTACGGTCGTCGTTGGGCTGCACCTGCACGGCCACGTTCTGGTTGATGGTGCGGAACAGGCCGGCGAAACGGTTGTTGAGGGTGTCGCCGAGCACGATGCTGCCGGCCAGGAAGCCGACCGACAGCACGATCGCCACCACGGCCAGGGTCAGCCTCAGCTTGCGGTGAAGCAGCCCACGGAGGCTTGCCTTGATCATTCGTCGGCCCCGGTCATCACGTCGAGGGACTTGATCTTGTCTAGCACGGCCTCGGCCGTCGGCGAGCTCATCTCGTCGACGATGCGGCCGTCGGCAAGGAACACCACCCGATCGGCGTACGAGGCGGCGTTGGCGTCGTGCGTGACCATCACGATGGTCTGCCCGAACTCGGAGACGCTGCGGCGCAGGAAGGTGAGGATGTCGGCGCCGGACTTGCTGTCGAGGTTGCCGGTGGGCTCGTCGGCGAAGATCACCTCCGGGCGGCTGACGAGCGCGCGGGCACAGGCCACCCGCTGCTGCTGGCCGCCGGACAGCTCGCTGGGCCGGTGCTTGAGCCGGTCACCCAGCCCTACCGTGTCGATCACCGTCTTGAACCAGGCGGGATCGGCCTTGCGCCCGGCGATGGCCAGGGGCAGCGAGATGTTCTCCTCGGCGGTCAGCGTCGGCAGCAGGTTGAACTGCTGGAAGACGAAGCCCACCTTTTCCCGGCGAAGCTTGGTCAGACCGCCGTCGGACAGGCCGGTCACCAGGGTGTCCCCGACCGCGACCTGGCCCCGGCTGACCGAGTCCAGCCCGGCCAGGCAGTGCATCAGGGTCGACTTGCCGGAGCCGGAAGGTCCCATGATCGCAGTGAACTTGCCCCGCTCCACCTCGAGGCTCACCCCGCGCAGGGCGATCACCTGCGCCTCACCGGATCCGTAAACCTTCCACACGTCCACCGCGCGGGCGGCGGCGTTCATAGGCGAATTCATGTCACACAGCGTGGCAGCGCCGTCCTGATTCACCCTCCGACCGCAGCACGGTTTTGGCTACTCCTTAGGGAGGAGTGCCGGGTCGTACCAGACCCGTCTCGTAGGCCAGAACCACAGCCTGGACCCGGTCGCGCAGCCCCAGTTTGGTGAGCATATGCCCGACATGTGTCTTCACTGTCGTCTCGCTGACCATCAGCACCTGGGCGATCTCCGCGTTGGACAATCCCCGGGCCACCTGCACCAGCACCTCCCGCTCCCGGTCGGTAAGGGTGGAAAGCTGGTTGGGCAGCGAGGAGTTGGGGTCGGGCAACAGTTCGGCGAAGCGGTCCAGCAGCCGGCGCAGAATCCTCGGCGCCACAACGGCTTCGCCCGCCGCGACGGTGCGGATCGCCGCCACCAGCTCCTCGGCCGGCACATCCTTGGCCAGGAAGCCGCTGGCCCCGGCGCGCAAGGCGCCCACGACATACTCGTCGAGGTCGAACGTGGTCAGGATCAGCACCCGCACCGGAAGCTTCTGCGCCACGATGTCGGCGGTCGCGGCCACCCCGTCCTTGCGGGGCATGCGTACGTCCATCAGCACCACGTCGGGCAGCAGCCGCCGGGCCATCTCCACCGCCTCGACCCCATCGGTGGCCTCACCGACGATGTCCAGATCGGGCTCGGTGCCCAGCACCATCTTGAAGCCCGTGCGCAGCAGCTGCTGGTCATCGGCGAGCAACACTCGGATGGGTTTCAAGCCACCGCCCCCACCTGATCGTTTTGGTCCTGCGTTTCCACCGGAATCTTGGCGTACACCCGGAATCCTCCCCCGGGCCGGGGTCCCGTCCGCAGCGCTCCGCCGTAAACGGCCACGCGTTCGCGCATCCCGAGCAGCCCGTGGCCGGGCGAGTCGGAGCCTTTGGGGCCGGAGCCGGTGTCGAAGACCTCGATGGTGAGCAGCTGCGGGTCGAAGGTCAGGCGCACCTCGGCGGTGGCCTGACCGGCGTGCTTGAGCGTGTTGGTCAAAGCTTCTTGCACGATGCGGTACGCGGTCAGCGCCACCCCGGGATCGAGACCGAGCGGCTCGCCCTCCACCCGCAGGCTCACCGGCAGCCCCGCCTCGCGCACCTGATCGATCAGGGTGCGGATACCCTCCAGCCCGGGCTGCGGCGACAGTTCGGTGTCGGCATCGGACTCCACCCGCAGCAGGAACAGCAACCTTCTCAGCTCGCGCAGCGTGGTGCGGCTGGTCTGCTCGATGGTGCCCAGCGCCTGCTCGGCCGACTCCGGATCGATCTTGAGTACCCGTTTGGCGCCCGTGGCCATCACCCCGATGACGCTGACGTGGTGCGCCACCACGTCATGCAGCTCGCGGGCGATACGCCGCCGCTCCTCGGCCACCGCCTGCTCGGCGTGCGCGTGCCGCCCCGCCTCGGCCGCCGCCGCCCGCTCCGCCAGCACCGCCGAAGCCTCCCGCCGGGCCCTGATGGTCCGGCCGAGCATGAAGATGACCACCATCATGACGAGGTTGACCAGGATGGCGGTGGACAGCGACACCAGTTGCTGGCCTTCGACGCTCTCCACCCAGCCCTTGTTGTAGGCGGCGACCAGGGCCAGGTTGTTGGTCAGCCAGAGCCCGGCCGAGCCGAGCGCCGCCCGCCACCACGGCTCGCTGGTGGCCAGCGTGTAGGCCACCACCCACAACGCGATGCCCTGGCTTGACCACAACGGCATGTACAGCAGGCCCGCGGCGACCAACAACCCGGTCATCCCGACCGCCGGCCACAGCCAGCGCCGCCGGATCACCACCGGGGCCAAGGTCAGCGCCGTCCACAGCGGCCACCAGTCGTCGGTGAGCATGCCGAACTCGGCGGCGTTGGTGTGCAGCAGCAGCACCTCGACCAACCACACCCCGGCGGCCAGCGCGGCGTCCGCGCGCATCGGCGTCCAGAACGCCGAGCGCACGAAGGGCCGCAGCCAGGAGGGGAGTGCGGGCACGCTTGAACATTAGCGACTAGCGGCAAGGTTCTCACTCAACCCAGGCGGCTGGCGTGGGTTGACTCTGTTCAGGCGGCTGCCGTGGGTTGACTCTGTTCAGGCGCAGCCGTGCTTTGGGGCGTCGCCTGGGTCGAGCACGGAGTGGTCAACCCAGGCGACTGCCTTGAAAACTCAGAGTCCCAGTTTCAGTTGACGGCTGTCGATGGCGGCGACGCTGACCTGCCGCGGGAACGGCGGGATCTGCCCGCCGAACTCGGGGCAGCGCACCTGATGGCTGCACCAGCCGCACAGTTTGCTGGGCTGGGGGCGGAAATCCTGCGCCTGCGTGGCCGCCTCGATCGCCCGCCACAGCGCCAGCAGGGTGCGCTCGAACCGCATCAGCTCCTCGGCGTCGGGGGCGTAGTCGCAGATCTCGGCGTCGCGAAGGTAAAGCAGGCGAAGCACTTTCGGCACGATGCCGCGGGTGCGCCAGAGCACGAGCGCGTAGAACTTGAGCTGGAACAGGGCCCGTGCCTCGAAAGCCTCCCTCGGGGCGCCGCCGGTCTTGTAATCCACCACCCGCAGCTCGCCTCCGGGTGAGACGTCGAGGCGATCGAGGTACCCCCGGATCAGTAATTGGTCTTCGACGATCGCCTCGATGAGCGCCTCCCGCTCGGCCGGCTCGAGCCGCCGCGGATCCTCCACCGCGAAGTAGCCGTCGAGCAGCTCGGTGGCGGAGGCCAGGAACCCGGGCTCCTCCTCGGCCGGGAACATCTCACCCAGCTCCGGCTCCTCCTCGACCAGCCGCCGCCACTGCGGCTCGATCAGCGACGCGGCCACCGCCGGGGTGCGCTCGGCCGCCGGATGGTCAAACAAGCGCTCCAGCACGGCGTGCACGAGCGTGCCGCGGGCCTTGTCGGGCGTGGGCGGCTCGGGCAGCCGGTCGATGCTGCGGAAGCGAAACAGCAGCGGGCAGGTCTTGAAATCGGCTGCCCGCGAAGGGGAGAGCGTGGGCAGGGCCGGAGTTTCGCGCAGTGCCGCTGTCTGTGCCTCTGGTGGTGCCTCCGTCGGCGCTTCGGTCATGGTTAGAGGTTATTTCAGGGGTCTGACAGCCACATGCGTAGCATGGTCTCGCATGGAGTTGATGTCGTGAGCGCACGCTTGCGGGAGCGCACCATGAGATGGGGATTCGCTCATGCCAACGCCGCGGGCGATGGCCGGCGGCAGGAGGCCATGGCATGAGTCAACCCGCTGATCGGCAGGGCGATGACTACCGCCCGGGCGGATTCCACGTTGGACGGATCTTCGGTTTCCCGCTGCGCCTGACCGCGTCGTGGGTCTTCCTGGCCATCTTCTTCGTGTTCTTCTGGAGCCCCGGACTGGGCGAGGCGATGAATGTCACCGGCCCGGCGCAGTACCTGCTGGGCCTGCTTTTCGTCGCCGGCCTGCTGTTTTCGGTGCTGCTGCACGAGCTCGGCCACGCTTTCACCGCCCGTTTCTACGGCGTGGGTGTGCGCGGCATCACCCTGGACCTGCTCGGCGGCTACACCGAGTTCAACCAGGACTCGCCCAGCCCGAGGGCGGAGCTGGCGACGGCGGTGGCTGGCCCGGCGGTCTCGGCGATCCTGGGGATCGGCTGTGCGTTTGCCGCGTATCCGTTGCCAAACGGGACGATCCCGGAGCGGCTGGCGATCCAGCTGGCGATCGCCAACATCATTGTGGCGGTCTACAACGCGCTGCCGGGCTGGCCGCTGGACGGCGGGCGGGTGGTGCGGGCCGCGGTGTGGGCGGCGCGCGGCGACCGCGACCGGGGTCTGCTGATCGCCGGCTGGTCGGGCCGGGTGGTTGCGGTGCTGACCGGCCTGGTGTCGCTGTGGCTGGTGCTCGTCGGCTTCTTCGGCTACTTCTCGCTGGTCATCGGCGCGTTCATCGCGTTCAGCATCTGGCGCGGCGCCACCATGGCCGTGCTCACCGCTCGGGTCCGCGCCCGCTACCCGATGGTCAACCCGGTCGCTCTGGCGCGGCCGATTTTCGCCGTCCCGTCCGGCACTTCACTGGCCGAGGCGACCCGCCGGGCCAAGGAGGCCGGGGCCACCGGCGCCGCGCTGGGCGTCACGGACCCCGACGGGCGGCTGACCGCCCTGGTGGTGCCGGCCGCCGCGCAGGCGGTACCCGATCAGCGCCGCCCATGGGTCGCGGTGGAAACTCTTGCCCGGGGCATCGACGCGGTCGCCACCATCCCGGCCACCGCCCGCGGCGCCGACGTGATCAAGCTCCTTCAGGGTGACGCCGACCGGCCGTATCTGGTGACCTCCGGCGACCAGGTCGTGGGAGTCTTGACCATCATGGACGTGATCCGGGTGCTGGACCCGGAGGGAAACAGGCGGTGAGAGTTGCCCAACAGGGGCCCGTTCGCGCCCGGTGACCGGGTGCAGTTGACCGACCCGAAAGGCCGCATGCACACGATCGTGCTCGAGCCGGGAAAGGAGTACCACACCCATCGCGGGGCGCTGGCCCACGACGACCTAATCGGCCTGCCCGACGGCAGCGTCGTGTCGTCCACCGGCGGCACGAGCTACCTGGCGCTGCGGCCGCTGCTGGCCGACTATGTGCTGTCGATGCCGCGCGGCGCCCAGGTGATCTACCCGAAGGACGCGGCGCAGATCGTGGCGATGGGTGACATCTTCCCCGGCGCCAAGGTGCTGGAGGCGGGCGCCGGTTCGGGGGCGCTGTCATGTTCGCTGCTGCGCGCAGTCGGCGACTCGGGTCAGCTGTGGTCCTATGAGATCCGGGAGGATTTCGCGGCGATAGCGAAAAAGAACGTCGAAGCGTGGTTCGGGGGTACCCATCCGGCCTGGCGGCTTAAGGTCGGTGATGTGGGCGGATGCACCGAGACCGGCTTTGATCGGATCGTTCTCGACATGCTGACCCCCTATGAGGCGCTCGACCTGGTGGAGCGGGCTCTGCTGCCGGGTGGGGTTTTCATCGGCTATGTGGCGACCACGACCCAGCTGTCGGATCTCGTCGAGGCGTTGCGCGAGCAGGGCGGGTTCACCGAGCCGCTGGCCTGGGAGACGCTGGTGCGCGACTGGCACGCCGAGGGTCTGGCCGTGCGCCCCGACCACCGGATGATCGCCCACACCGCGTTCCTGGTGCGCTCCCGCCGCCTGGCCCCCGGCGTCACCGCCCCGCCCCGGAGGCGTAAGCCGAGCAAGGGCATCGAGGCCTACCAGCAAAGGAAAATCCAAGAAAGGGAACAGTCCCAAGCATGAGCGTTCCTCCGGCGGTGTTCCCGGACTGGTCGCCATATCCGGATCTGGAGTCGGCCGCCCGCGCCTACCTGCGCGACCCGGAGATCGCGCTCGAGGTGCTCGGCGGTGTCCTGGCCGGTGCCCAGGTGCTCGGCTTCACCTTGGAGCGTTTCGTCAACGAGCACAACGGGGTGTGGCAGGAAGTCGTGGTGTGCGACGGTTCGCGCCTGCTGCTGTGGCACGGCGAGGATCTGTCGCCCACCGACGGCCCCACCGGCGCGATGATCTCCTCCCTGCGGGTGGTGCCGCTCAGCTTCGTCATCGAGGTGGGATGCCGCAGGCGCTTGCGCCGCACCGTGAGTGGACAGTCGCGTGTGGACAGTGTCGATGTCTACCTGCTGCTCAACTCGATTGACGAGGCGCCCAACGGCGGTTTCGAGGACGGCCGCGTCATGATGCGTCAGGACGCCCTGCGGTTCGGCAAGACACTGGAGGACGGCGGGCCCGGACAGATCGCGCGGCTGGAGGAGTTCGCCCAACTTGTCGCGTCCCTGGCGGGAAGACCTTTGTTGTGACTAGGAATGCTGCTCAAGCCGGGCTTGAGCGCGCTCGGATTCACTCAGCTGATGGGAGTCGGATGTCCGGTGCAGATGGATGCACTCACCGGGGCATTCGGCGGCGGCGTCGATGACCTCCAGGCGCAGGCGCTCTGGCACATCGACCATCATCCCTTTGGTCAGCTGGAGCTCACCGGTCTCGTCCTTGACATAGGCGAGCCCGTCGATGTCGAACTCGAAGACCTCCGGCGCATATTGCACACACAGCCCGTCGCCGGTGCAAAGGTCCTGATCCACACGTACGCGAAGCTCGGTCACGGTTTTAGCGTACCGTCGCTATCTTGTTGGTTTACGGGGTGTCGGGAGGGTCCGTCAGGCGCCAAGAGCAGCTAGTGTTAAGAGCACCCTAACGCTTGGTCCGTCAGGAGGAGCCAAGCTCGAAGGAGAAGCCCCCGGGGAGGTGGGACGTGGCACGCAGCGATGACGCGGATGCGCGCGCAGCACGGTGGGAGAAGGAAGCCAACGATCTCTCCACGCAGGTCGCGTTCCTGCAGGAAGAGCTCGCCCTTCTGCGGCGCAAGCTCAGTGAGAGTCCGCGGCACGTGCGCCAGCTGGAGGAGCGGCTCGCCGC
>Ga0075428_100001382_pt1 | contig 25828 bp, 20 predicted proteins | sample RhiMetdeltSRZDD2_FD_75291 | JGI IMG/M metagenome (GOLD analysis project Ga0075428, IMG submission 75291) | Populus rhizosphere microbial communities from Tennessee, USA - Rhizosphere MetaG P. deltoides SRZDD2 | ecosystem: Host-associated > Plants > Roots > Rhizosphere > Soil | place: USA... | reverse complement strand
GGTATGGGCAGCGTGGCCATATTCAACTGTACGAGCCCGTGGGAGATCTGCGATTACGGCATTCAGACCAAGCTGGTGTCGCCTCTGATAGATCAGTATTTCTATCGACGAGACAGCGCCGTTCATGCCACACGAGCGATTTCGCTGCAAACAGTACTGGCCGCAACGTTGGACCGCCTCACACGGAATCCGTGAGGCGGGCGTATCGGCCTCGATGATCAAGCTACCGCACTCCGCATCATTGAGCCGGCGCCGAGGGCCCGGGTAAGTAGCGGGGCGCAGCGTTAAGGCTCCAGGACGAAACGGATTTGGAACCAGTAAAGATCTTGCTCCAGTGCCCTGATTCGATCGTGCCGAAGGCACGGTACGTGTTCGACACCTTGCTCATGGCTGCTGGCGTTCCGGCGGAATATGTCGACGCCCCACCCGGAGGGGGTAGTTGGATTCTGTATGGTACGGACTGCCGGCGGTCAGTCTCGTCGGCGAGATGCGCAAATGTCGCATACGTGCCGGCGGCCTGGCGGTTCCTGGACAGCGACGCCTCGCTGCGTGCCACATCTTGTCTCGATGGCATACCGGTCCTGTTTCCTGACCGAGGCGTGGGCTTCAACGGTCCGGGGGACATTGCGTTCGATGTCATTGCAAACGCCTTCTACCTGCTCTCGTCGTGGCCGGAAAGAATGGAAGGCGAGAAGAGCGGCCATCGGGCTCTCTTCGCGAACAGCATATTCGCTCGACTTCGGTTACCGCTTAATACCGTCGATCAGTATCAACAGAAGCTCGTACACTGCCTGCAGCATGAATCTAAGTCGGCAAGAGTTCAGAGTCCTGCCCGGGCGAAGTGGCCAAACGGAGCGCGATATGCGGTGGTGTTGTCCCACGATGTGGACTTTCTACCATCCGGGCACCTAGAGAACGCCAAGCAAGCGGTCAAGACCCTGGCACGTCATGCAATTCGTGAGCGCGAACCGAAAGATGCCCTTCGCGCAGGCTTGGGATATCTCCGAGCCATTCGAGATGGTCGCGACCCGTACGGCTGCGTACCTGAGATCGTTGAGCGGGAGCAATCCCTGGGGGTACGTTCGTCGTTTCAAGTCGCAGTCGGGCATCGCCATCGGCTCGATGTGAACTACCGAATCGAGGACGATCGAGTTCGAGACTATCTCCGGCAGATCATCGATAAGGGTTTCGAGGTTTGCCTTCATGGCAGCTTTTTATCGTCAGAACATCCCTCTTGGTACCTGGAAGAAGTCGAACTGCTTACTGATCGGCTGGCGAAGCCGTTGGGCTCTCGGCAGCACTTCCTGTCGTTCGAATACGACGCCTTGTTCAAGGCGCAGGAGGAGGCGGGAGTCCAGTACGACATGTCAATCGGATTTCCTGATCACGTTGGATCGCGGGTGGGCTTCTCCAGCCCGTTCTTTCCTTACTGCCTCGAGGAGGATCGTCCGTATCGAGTGTTGCAGATCGGTCTCGTGCTCATGGACGTGACGCTCCGCAGCTACATGAGATTGCGAGAGGGTGATGCTTGGGCAGCTGTGAGGCATCAACTCGACGAGATCCGTGCAATTGGTGGATGTGCATCCGTCGTCTGGCATCCAATCGTGTTCGGAGAGGCGCGGGATCCCGGTTGGGCGGCCTTGTACTGGCGCCTGGTCCAGTACGTTCTTGACACGTCGGGACTCGCCACGGATGGGCGGACGGTCAACGATTTGTGGCGCATGCGGGCCAGGCCATACCGAAGTTTCTCGGAGGTTGCCGAATCTCGAGCCGGGTGCATGAAGCGGTGACGACTCCACTTACAGAGGTACCGATCGAAGCAGGCGTCATGGGGCGCGAAAGCTTCGTGAACCCCGGAGCACGGGTGCTGGTGACTGGCGCGAGCGGTTTCATCGGTACGAGGGTCGTTGCCGCGCTGCTAGCGTACGGGTTTTCCGAGATTCGTTGCTTCGTCCGACCGTCGAGCCGACTGGAGCGCCTTCGCCAGGTAATCGCCGGCAAGAGAGAAAACCAATCAGTCGATATTGTGTACGGAGATTTGCTGGTGCGGAACGACTGTAACGGAGCCGCAGACGGCGTATCGGTGGTTTTTCACCTTGCGGCTGGCTTCGACAAGTCGTTCGCCGGTGCATTCATGAATTCTGCCCTCGCGACACGCAATCTAGTCGAATCGTTCCTGGAGCGTGGGTCCGTGACCCGATTCGTGAACGTGAGCTCGTTCTCCGTGTACTCGAACCTTCGGCTCAAGCGTGGAGAGCTTCTGGATGAGAACACACCGCTCGAGGACGCACCTCAGCTGCGACACGATGCGTATGGATTCGGCAAGCTGGAACAGGAGAAGGTCATCAGAGAGTACGGCGCAGCGAAGGGCCTTCCATACGTCATCCTACGGCCAGGAACGGTATATGGCCCTGGCAAGAGAGAGCTCACTGGACGAATTGGTATCGATACCTTCGGCCTGTTCATGCACATCGGTGGAGCAAACGATCTCCCGTTGACTTATGTCGACAACTGTGCGGAAGCGATTGTGCTGGCCGGGCTTGTGCCAGGCGTAGACGGTGAGACGTACAACGTCGTCGACGACGAGACCTTAACAAGCAGCCAGTTTCTTAGGGAGTATGGACGGAAGGTGGAGAGCTTCCGCTCGATCAAAGTGCCGTACTTTGTTGCATTCGCGTTTTCGGTTCTTTGGGAGGAGCACTCGCGCCGGACCGGCGGTCAGTTACCGCCGGCATTCAATCGACGGAGATGCGCGGCGGATTGGAAGGGCAATCGGTTCTCGAATGCCAAGGTCAAAGCGGGTTTGGGGTGGAGACCGCGCGTGCCGTTGATGGAGGGCATGGCGAGATATCTGGAACAATACTCTCACGGCAGCGGTTGACGCATGTTGCGTGTTGCCATCGTAGGGTGTGGAAGGATTGCTGATCAGCATGTACTGGCCATTCGCAGGATACCAGGCTGCCTGATTGCGGCAGTTTGCGATCGCGAGCCACGCATGGCCAGGCAACTGGCGGAACGCTTCGAGATCCAGCATTGGTTCGCGGACGTTGGCGAGTTACTTCGGACAGTCATGCCCGAAGTCGTACACATAACTACGCCGCCGCAAAGTCATCTCGAGCTTGGAACCATTTGTCTGGAGTCTGGGAGCAATGTCTATATCGAGAAACCGTTCACGGTGACCGCAGCAGAAGCGCACTCCTTGGTCGAGCTGGCTCAGCGTCGCAATCTCAAGGTAACAGCCGGGCACAACTACCAGTTCACGGCGGAGATGCTCGAGATGCGACGTCTGGTCTCCAGCGGGTTTCTCGGGGGGGCGCCGGTGCACCTGGAGAGTTATTGGTCCTATGCGCTCAGCGACGTCAGCTATGCCGGGCCATTACTCGGAAATTCGAATCATTGGGTTCGGCAACTGCCGGGTCAACTCCTTCATAACATCATCAGTCACGGAATCGCGAGGCTGGCCGAGTTCTTGGACGACGAAATCCAGGAGCTGACGGCTAGCGCTCACCAAAGCTCGCGGCTTAAGGCGCTCGGCGAGCGAGATCTCCGCGATGAGCTACGTGTCATGTTGCGGGACAGAAACAACACCACCGGTACATTCTGCTTCTCAACCCAGATCAGGCCTGGTCTGAACCAGTTCCGGATTCACGGGCCAGAGAACTCGATGGATGTGGACGTAGCGCATGGCACCCTGATAGCGCGGCGCGGACGATCATACAAGAGTTACTTGACGTACCTCGTGCCCCCCTGGCAACAGCGCCGTGCCTATGCGTCCGCTGCCACCCGCAATGCAGTTGAAATACTTCGGGGGCGGCTGCACCAGGATTTCGGCATGAAGACCTTGATCGAGCGCTTCTACGCGAGCTTGCGAATTGACGCTCCACCACCCATTCCGTATCGAGAAATCGTCCTCACAGCGAGCATCATGGACGACATATTTGCACGAATCAGAGGCGCTACAAACGGTGTCTGCATCGAGCCGCGCTGAAATGTCGACGGATGAGTGTAGGGCTGGCTGTGACGCTAACGCCTCGGCATCCGTCGCACTACTGACCGGCGGAGGAGACCGCCCATATGCCTTGGGCCTGGCTACGAGCCTGGCCGCGATTGGCGTGCGAATTGATTTTGTCGGCAGCGATTTTCTGGAAGCGCCGGAACTGAGGAGATGCCCGAACATCCGATTTCTCAATCTCCGCGGAGACATGCGACCGGAGGCTCCGCGGGTAGCCAAGATCAGGCGAGTATTCAGTTACTACTGGAAACTCCTGAAGTACGCTGCTACGTCCAGAGAGAGGATATTTCATGTTCTCTGGAACAACCGATGGGAGTCGTTTGATAGAACGCTACTGCAGGGCTATTACCGTATCCTCGGGAAAAGAATTGCCCTTACGGTGCATAACGTAAACATTCGGAAGAGGGACGGTAATGACTCTGCGCTCAACAGAGCGACGTTGGCTGTGCAGTATCGATTGGCGTCTCACATGTTCGTGCACACTGCTCCTATGAAACGGGAGCTGGAGGAGGATTTCGGAGTAGCAGCGGACAAGATCAGTGTCATACCATTTGGCATCAACAGCACGGTTCCGTCGACGAGTATCGAGTCAGCTCAGGCGAGGCGGCTGCTTGGCCTGCGTCAGGAAGACAAGGTCTTACTTTTCTTCGGGAATATTGCGCCTTACAAAGGCCTGGAATTCCTGATCGAGGCCATGCATAGGCTGCGCCAACTCGGCCTCGAGGACGCTCGCCTTGTAATTGCAGGGAGACCGAAGGGCGCGGAAGAGTACTGGTCAATGATCGAGGAGCGAATCCAAAGGCTGGGCATTGGAGGAATGGTCGTAACGCGAATAGGGTATGTGCCTGATGATGAGACTGAGATCTACTTCAAGGCCGCCGACGTGCTGGTACTCCCGTACACGCACGTGTATCAAAGCGGCGTCTTGTTCCTCGGCTACAATTTCGGCTTGCCGGTCATTGCAGCGGATATAGCGTCTCTGAAAGATGATGTGGTTGTTGGCGAAACGGGCTACCTCTTTCCGCCTCGAAATACAGAAGCCTTGTCGCTGAGCCTTTTCGAATATTTTGGCAGCGAGCTGTATCGGACCCTGCCAGCGTCTCGAGCCAAAATCCGGCACTTCGCCTCCACCCGCTACTCATGGGCAGAGGTGGCCAGAATCACGAAGGCTGTGTACGCAAAGCTGGAAAAGGCCGTTGCCTGCTGACGTTAGTTCGTGATCTGGACATCCGTCGGAGGTAGCGGTCTAACAACAGCGCCCGATCCCGACTCGTAGGCGCCCAGATCCCAGTCACCGGTTGCAGGCCGTGTGACGCTGTTGATACTCCCCGCATATGTCGCCGGCAGCGTCGTTGCGGCGTTCAGCGCTACAGACCCTGCCTGCAGACTCAAGCCGTCCTTGTCAGGAGCAAGACTGCTCGGGTAGGTGCCGGAAAAACCGGTTGGTATGGCCGCGGTGTTCTTGAACGCCGGACTGGCACTGATCGCAGATGCTTCGTAGCTTCCGAGTGTCGACGACGTATAACTCGCGCTTCCAGAGGTCACCAGGGTGCCTCCACCCGACCTGTAGAACAAGTTGTCGGAATGCGCCGTGATCTTCCGCCCCGGATCCGTAAGTGGGGTGCCAGACGCATAGGACAGCAGGTTGTTCCTGAACTCGAAAGTCCGGAACTGGGCAGAGCTGTTCTCGACAATGACCGGCGCGTTGTAGAAGGTGTTGTTGAAGACCTGAAGATCGACTGTTCCGACGAGACGGCTGTGAACCAGGAGGCCGCCATTGACGGTGCTGTTGTGGACGATATTGCCGTAGATCTTTACGTCCTTGGGATCGTTGCCGGCACCTTTGTCGTAAATAAGTATTGCGCCGTTGGGCGTCGAGTTGGTCACGATGTTGTACCGGATGTGAATGTTCTTGGGCCCGGTACCAAAGTGATTCGTTTCATTGCTGTTGATCATGATACCGGTGCCGTCGGTGTCATGAAGGTGGTTGTACTCGATGATCGCATCTACGACATACCCTTTGACGACGATGCCTTCGCCGGTGAAGTAGTCTGGATCTGTGCCGGTGTCGTACACCTCGTTTCCCCGCACGAGCATGTTCCTGATGCGCGTCTCCCCGTTCTCATCACCAGGGTAGAGGTTGATTCCGGACCGGGATACATTGTGGACGACGTTATTGACGATCTCGACGTTGTCACAGTACGCAGAGGCGCCGCCGTGATTGCTCACGATGATGCCGTAGTTGTATTGTCCCAGGGACTGCCGGCTGAACACTCCGTGGACGATGTTGTTCTCGATGCGCTTGTTGGCGCCATTCATCAATTGATAGTAGCCAGTATTTACGTCAATGCCATTGGCCGCCTTGCCGTTGGCATCGACCTCGAAGCCCTTGAACACAGTTGGGACCGTGGGGTGATCCTTGAAGCGGACAAGGCCCGCTTCAAAGTTCGTCGTCGCGCGAATTCTCGCGCGTGTCCCGGTTCCCCAGTCGTTGCCGATGTACGTCACACCGCCGACAAGGTAGAGGCCCCAGGACCCGCCGCCGACATCCCACGTATCGGCGCTGTCGAAATACACCGTGTCGCCCGGGTTCAGTCGCGCAGGTCCTGAGTACCCTGCCATGCCCGGGACACTTCGCCATGGTGAAGTAGGACTGGTGCCGTTATTCGCGTCGTTTCCCAGCGTTCGGTCGACGTAGTATGTCGCGGCCTGCGCACATGGCGCGCTCGCGAATAGAATCAGGGCACAGCAAGTCGTGGATCGGAACATAGGAAGCCTCATGGATCTCCGCAGTAGGCGAATGTCGCCTGGACAGGTGGGCAGCTGGGGCTGCGATCTCGTTATCGCAAGTCTTCGATCTGCTTGAAGTACCTTACTATATGGTCTGCAGACAGAGCCGCTTGAAAAGAGTCTCTAAGGGCAGACATGCACCAACAGCGTCGCGCGGCAACGGATCACATTGTGAGTGGTTGTCGACGAGCGATCGTGATGGCCGTCACAAATTCGATGCATTCGATTGTGATGCGCATCACTGGTGAAAGAGCCAGTTAGGGAACAAGATTCCACGAGTGGAACTAGTTGAGGGTCAGTTGATTGAGACAAGCTGCACCACTGGGGGCGGAGCCTTGTTCCGGCGTATCCGTGACTGGGAAGCGCCTGGTGATTCGATCAAGCACACCTAGCCGCGCCTGCCGCTAGGTGCCTGCCGTAGTTGTCGAACTGCATAGCGTATCGAAATTGCGACACTTGGAGCAAGTGCGCCAACGGAAACATTGGATATCCTTGCCGCGGAAATGCATCTGACTAATCGGGTTGTGCCAATGAAATCGCTATTCGGACCGTTCGCAATTCTAATGGGTGTCAGTTTCCTTCCCATCGGCGCCGTCTCGGCCGGCACGCTGGTGGCCTCCAGCTGTTCCACTACGGCAGTGCAGGCGGCGGTTAACTCCGCGGCCGAGGGCGATTCAGTTGAGATCCCAAACGGATCATGTTCCTGGACCGCCCGAGTCTTGATCGCTGGCAAGGGTATTCACGTCAAAGCGCAGAGCAGTCAAGGCGTCACGCTGACACACAATGCAGGGGGCGGTACCCTGTTCGAAATCGATCGTGACGGGAGTCACTCGACGCGAATCAGCGGGATTCGTTTCATGAACGGATCCGGCACGGGTACGTTCATCGACATCAGCGGTCGGGGCAAGCCGTGGTTGGTCGATGACTGCTACTTCCAGTCGACCGGGCAGCTGTTTCAAACACTTCGTGCGACCGCAAATGGCGGCGTGTTCTGGGACAACGTGGTGGAGGCTCCGGCAGGCAAATATCACTTGAACGGCAACATCCAGATCAACGCAGGTGCGTATGGCACCACGGAATGGCAATTACCGCCCACGCTTGGGTCAGCCGATACGACTGGCGAGTCGAACACCTACATTGAGTCCAACACTTTCACTGGGATCCTACAGGTAACAATTGATGCCTCGAACGGCGGGCGAATCGTGTTTCGACACAATACGATGCGAGACGCTGCCACTGTCGTTCATGGTGCCGACACGGACCAGTTCGGCGGTGTTCGGCATTTCGAGTTTTATGACAATACGTTCACTCGAGTATCGGACAGCTACCCGATTAACAGATGGTTCTACATCCGCGGAGGAACGGGCGTCATCGCCGACAACGTCTTCCCGGACGCGTCGAGCTCCAGCTACCCAAACAAGCAGGAGATAGATCTGACGATCCAGAATCTGCGACGATCCGACGGTCCATACGCATGCTGGAGTGGGGGGTACCCGGCTCCACATCAGGTCGGTCAAGTCACGGACTCACGCGACTCTACGCCTAGTTGGCCGTTGGCCATCTGGAACAACACGAAACCAGGTGGAGCGGCATGGGTGGCGGGCGAGGGAAACTACATCTCTATTTCTGACTACCCTTCGAGCGAGTGCGGCGCTGGTGCGCCCTCGGCGAGCACGTTCATTGTCCGCGACCGGGATTACATCACGCGCCAACCGGCGGGTTATACGAAGTACACCTACCCCCATCCATTGGCGCGGGGCGATGACGCCACAAAGCCATTGCCGCCGGCTGGTGTCACAATTGGCACGCCCTAACGGCGGCCGTGCCTTCTACGCGCATTGCTATGGCGGAGCGCGTACTACGTCGCTGTAGAAGGACACAAATTTCTCCCGTTCCGTCTGCCAGACGTAACGGGTAAGCAGTATCTGCGCATTATCGATGCGTGCCTGGACGAGGTGCGGGTTCTGGCATATCGTCACCAACGTGTCGGAAAGGCCATCGATGTCTCCAGGCCTAAAGAAGAATATGGCTTCCTCCGGGATGTACTCAGCGAGGCTGCGCGTCCGGCTGCACACCACAGGCAACCCTTGGGTCATGTATTCGATGACCTTGTTTGAAAGGTAGAGATCACCAAATATGCCCGACTGATGAGTCGTTATCCCCACGTCTGCGGCGGCCATGTAGTCCTTCACCTTCTCCATGCTGACAGCGGGCAGCACCTCCAGGAGGTGTGGAACGCCCAGTTCTTGTGCAAGTGAGAGCACATCCTTTAGTGCCGGACCGTTGCCGAGGATCTGAAAACGAACGCCGGGGATGATCGGCGAAATCTTCGCCAGGGCGCGCAGCGCGATATCCAATCGATAATGCTCCGAGACTGTGCCGGCGTACAGAAACACGAAGCGCCCGTCATCGTGGGGCCAGCGAGCTCGATTCTTGCGAATTGGAAAGTAATTGAGATCGGGAAAGTTGTGTACGACCATGACCGCCTCCTTCGAAACTCCTGCCTTCCGGGCAATGTTGTCGGCCATGGGATCGCTAACGGTTATGAGTCGGTCTACCCTTCCGAAGGAGATGCGTTCCTGCCATTGCAGGGCCCGGACCATTGGGCTTCGGGAATCGGCACCGTAGTTCTCCTGGAACAGCTCAGGCATAGGGTCGTGTACGTCGAGGAGCAAGCGAGCTCCCATCCATTTCGCAGGAAGTCCAGCAAATACCAGCAAGTCGGGCATATTGTGGATGTGAACAACATCAAATCTCCTGCGCAGGTGCAGGGCCGTGACCTTCCACACGCCCAGTAGCAGCAGCGCGGAGAACTCAAACAAGTATCGAAACGTCGTGCCACGCTTCTTGCGGAGTGGTAATCGATGGATGGTCACGCCGTTGACCGCGTCTGTTCGAGCCTCAGAGAAGTCGGCTGACTTCGCGGGAGGCCTCACGCAAATGACGTGAACTTCGAAGCCGCTTGCCGCCAATGTCTCTGCCTGACGTCGCACCCGCACGTCGGCAGGATAGGTGGCATGTACGAGCATGCCGATCCGGCCCTTGTGGCCCGGCCTATCGGCGGAATCGCTTCTCGAGATCATCCACGATTCTCACATGAGCCTTGCCATCGCCGAAAATTTCGACATGCTCACCGGTTGGTTCGAATGAGTTCACCAGATGAGCGATGTTTTCTGGATCGGGGCCTGTCAGAACCTTCCAACCGGCTCGGGAAATCTCCGGAAACCAAGACAATTCGATCAGAACGATGCACGGCTTCTTCAGAAGATATGCCTCGCGACGGACACCACCCGAATCCGTCAGGACCTTGTCGGCGCCAGCCATGAGCTTGGTGAACTCGACATAGCCAAGGGGTTTGATCAGTTCGATCGACGATCGGGCGAGCATCTTCATCAGTCCAATGCTCTCCAAGGCCTTTCGCGTCCTCGGGTGGGCGGGAAAGACGATTCGCCGGCGTGATAGTACCAACCCGTCGAAAATCGCCCGGAGCCTGGCTGGATCTTGTACGTTTTCCTGCCTATGCAAAGTCAGGACGAGATAGTCCCCACGCATCGGTTTGATGTTGTATGCCGCCATTGTGTCGGTTAGCGCGTCATTCATCAGGTCGCCACTGAGAACGATCCGATTCGTGGTGTAGTTCTCGCGGGTGAGGGTTTGCACATCGGTTTTGGTGCAGCAGTAGATGACTTCGGCAAGCACGTCCGATACGCGACGATTGATCTCCTCAGGATTGTAAAGATCATGTCCGCGAATGCCGCCCTCTACATGTGCGAACGGCACCGCATTCTTGGTGGCTGCCACGGCCGCCGACAGAGTCGAATTGACGTCTCCGTAGCTGAGAACAAAGTCCGGCCGCTCATCGAGAATCAGCTTGTTGAGTCGTATGATGGCCTCGCCGGAGAACTGGGCGGTGTTCTGGTTCTCGATGGCAAGGTGGTGGTCCGGAGCCGGCAGCTGAAATCCATCAAAGAAGACCTGAGACATTTCGTAGTCGTAATGCTGCCCAGTGTGTACGAGTATCTCCGCAATACCCTTGAGACGGCATTGCCGGTTCATGAGAAATTCCTTGACGAAGTTGGGTCTCGTGCCAACAACAGACAGGAACTTCATGTGATTCTCCGAGGATGGTGACCCAAGACGGGGTCATTGTGGCTTTGGAAGCGGTCAGTTCCGAAAATGGACCTAATCCGAGTTCAGGCTTCTAGCATGGTTTCGTAGACGAGCTGCAGGGATAGCGCCCGATTGATCGGGGACAAGTGATTATGAGTGCCGGCGGTATGCTGGTTGACCATATGACTGATCGCCTGGTAGTCGAAGTAGTTGCCGTAGCTGCTCCCGGGCTTCAACAAGGTGTCGCGCAAATAGTCCGCAAAGTGAGTGCGTAGCCACAGGCGATAGCCCTCCCACTTCTGCCGACCGGACAACACATGCTCCGGGTGCCACCCTTCGAGCATGCAATCCAGACGAGTCAACCAATGGGGTGTCGCAAACAAATAGATGTATTCGAGTTTGAACAACGCCCAGTAAGCCAAGTATGCCAATTTGGCAACAAACGAATTGTTGCTTGTAAATCGACCCAGGTTGGTCGGAACCTGCGCAAACACGGGCGCGAACTTCTTGACATAGTCCTCCTGAAGATCTCCCTTTTCGCGGCTGTGCGGCGGCGCCCGGTACATCAACTGTACGAGTCGGTTGTCCATGTACGGCGTGCGCATCCTGAGGTAGGTCTGCTCAACGGCCATGCGACTGTATTCGTGCCAGGCCACCTCTTCGGTCATAACCCGGGTGAGTGGATGGCCCGCAGCATTAGTCTGGTAGTACGACGGCATCTCGCTGACCAGCTTCTGGATGTCGGGAAGCAGCACACCGCGATCGTACGACAGAGACGGCATCAGGCGTCGGATACGAATGATCTCGCTTCCGAACTTTCCTGTTAGGCGGATCGGTGCGATCTTCGCGGCTTCCTGATTGAAGTAAACATCATGTGCGCCACAGGCTTCGTAATTTCCGTCGGAGAGGTAGACGGCTTGTCGCGCGTACTCGGAAAAGCCGGCGAAGAATTTCTGATCGATCTTGATGACGGAAAAGTCCTGATTCCATACACGAGCCAACCGCCGTGCTGTGCTTACATCGTATAGCTCGCCCCAGGCTCCACCGAAAGTGTATGCAGGGTGTGCAGCGCAGTGTTCACCCAAGGCGGCCATGATCAAGCGCGTGTCCAGTCCGGCCGTCAGGGACAATGCGACGTGCTGTGCACCGACGGCGTAGACCCCGAAGACATCGCCTACTACATCACTCCATTGTTGAAAGAACTCTTCCTCTGCAAGGGGCTCACTGTTCTCCCATTCGTCAAACTGGAAATACTTGCCCTTCGCTACCCCTGGGTCGTGCCCGAAGGTCCACGCAGAGCCCGCTGGAAGAAGACTGACGTTGGAAAACAAAGAGCGATTGCCAACAACGCAGTTGTAACGCAACTGCTCGGCTAAAGCGGTCGCATTGATCTTTTTCAGGGCCGGACGAATGCGGAGTAGTGCCTTGGCCTCAGATGCAAACAGGAACTCGTCCTCGGTCTCGACGTAGTAAAGTCGGCCGACGCCAAAGCGATCATTGAAAAGAGTAATTGTTCTTGTCTCGGGCAGGATCAACACGCCGACGAACCAGCCATTCAGTTCTCGGAGGAAACTGATCGTGTTGCCGCGATACAGATCCATTAGGCCGCCGCCGTTGTCACCGGTGGCGTTCAGCATGCCCGCTCGCCGGAATTGGGCCACGTCCTCTTTGGGGGGGAAGTGCTCTCCCTGAAACATTAGCAGTGCAGAACCGTCTCGGGAGCGCACAGGCATCGGATCAGAAAACGATCCCCGGAGGTCGATCCAGCCGATCCAAATGCCCATGGCTTGATCGATGAGGTAACCGTGGACCAGGTTGTCATGATGAGTAAGCACCTCAATCATCGACTGAAGATCGCGTTCGATGCCGTCGTACGGCCGTTTTCGAATTATTCCGACGATTCCTGGCATGATCGTACCTGCGCAATTTTCCTTTCGAGACACCCAGCGCACGATATGTGCGCCCGACAAAGTTGAGCATCCCGGGATTTGGAATTCGGCTTGACGCGGGCTATGCGTGACCTCAATGCGCTCGGAGTTCCGCTCTGATCTTCAAGTCGGCTCCGTGCCTGCGTAAGAAGGCGAGGCGAAATGGCCACTGGGTGCGCCTTCTAAACTCCAGCTTCTGAAGCCGTCGAACCAACGGTCCTGGCATGCCTTCAAGCACAAGGAGGTTGAACGAATTGTAAGCTGCAATTCGAAAGCCGGCCGCCTGCAGCTCGTCTACGTACCAGGCGAAAGATCGAAAGTGCTCGGCCAAAGATCGCTTCGATCCTACGAGGCGTTTCATAGACTTCAGAATTTGCAGCGTTGCCAGATAGGGTGAAGAAAGGTTTTTCACGTGAAGTACCAAGACCCCCTCAGGCCGCAACAGTCTGGCGAACGACCGCAGGCAGCTGCGCACCTGGTCGTCGGGAATGTAATGAAAGACGCTTAGGCAAATCACTCGATCGAAACTGCGCTCCGGCAATTGCGTGTCGCTGATGTCCCCGACCGACAGTTCCGCGTTCGTCACTCCCGCTAACTTGACGTTCGCCGTGGCTCGTTGAATGGCAGATTCCGCGAAGTCAATTGCGATAATGCGATCGACGATCGCATGTATCATCACGATCGTACCTCCCGAACCGCAGCCGGCGTCGAGAACCACTTCGCCCGGATGAGCATCAACGAACTCGAGCAACTCTGCATGTGACAGGGCATCCAGTTCGCGATCGCGCTGATCGGTCAGACGATCAGCTTCGACGTCCGAAGCGGCGGAGGCAAACGTGCGTTGCCAGAAGTCGCGCCACGCCTGGTTCTCTTTCATCGTTGGACTGGAGTTTTCTCGTGCCGCAAGGGCACTGCGTGGCAGCTGGATTCGGCTTCAATGTCGACCGTGACTCTCGTAATCATGGCGGAGATCCAGGGCTCTTCCGCCGGGGCTCCAGGTGTCGACGTGCGGTAAGCGATCTTGGGCGCAACGTTCCGATGCGTCGTGCGCGGCCACCGGTCACCGCCACTCGTCTCACCGTGGTCGGTTCCACGGTTGAGGAAGGCACAGGATCATGAAGTGCCGCGAGGACGAAGACAAAAAAGGAGAGATGTAGTCCTTTGAAAGTAGCATCCGTCATATTGAACGCGAGCAACCCGATCAAGAAGGCGAACTTGAACACGGCGTGACTACGACGATTGGACGCGTCACCGTTTGGGTCGTCGGGAGCGGGCTCCGCCAGCATCTCCCTCCTGACCCTCCTGTAGGTAGACACGATCATCGCCGCCAAGGCGATCAGCCCCAGGATGCCGAGATTGAGATACATCTCGTAGTAACCGTTGTGCGCCTGGTTGGGTTGCCACCAGTACTTGGCCCATAGCGGCGCCACCCGGCTCCCAAGCCAGAAGCTCTCAAAACCTGTGCCGAGAATTGGATTCACCTTGATACGCTGAAGGTCCTCCCACAGTTCGGTACGGCCCGTAAGAGTTGTGTCCTCTCCTAGCGCGAGAATGAACGAGTCCCGCACCGTAGTCGACGACAGCAGGAGCAAGAAAATCGCCAAGACGGACAAGAAGGGGGCCGAAAAGTGCTGGCGGATGGATTGCTTCTGGAGAACGAATACGATGGCGATCGCGGCAACTGTTGATACGGTTGCGGCGGAGCTGTCCGCCATCATCAGCAGCCATCCAGCCGCGACGAGGAACACGAGGCTGATCCAATTATCAAGTCGTGCGTCGAACGAGCGTTCTCTGCTGCGCGAGAACCACATTGCAAGCATGAAGGGCATGGTCACGAGAATCAGATTTCCAAGGGAGTTCTTGTTTGTGGTGACACCCGGGTTTATTGGGGCTCCCGTCCAATTGTCGAACCCACGGCCTAGTTCCGGGTAGTACTTTATGAACAGAACGGACAGTGGCAGGAGCACGTAAGCGCAGCGCTTGATTACGGCCGCAAACGCCTTTGAAGGCTGAGGATCGGTAAGCACGACGAGAGCCATGACGACATGGCCAAAAACCTTGATCCATCGTTTGAAGGCCACGAAGGGATAGTCGGACCAGATGATGCTGACCAACGCGTAGGCGAAGAAGATCGTGACTGCGGGATTGTCACGAAGAAACCGACTCCATTCCACTCGCCGCCTGATCAGCACGGCGATTCCGGCCGCGATCAGCAGAAGGAAAATGTTGCGATCGAGAGGACTCCCGTCAGCGTACGCGTAAGGGTTCGCTACACTGTATTGGCCAAAGATCCACTCGGATGGGAGCCGGGACCCGATGAGCAGTATCCAGATAACGGGGATCCAAATTGCTGGGGAAACACCCGACGCTGCTTTGACGTCTCGGATTAGCAAACCGAGGATTGCAAGCGTGCACAGGAATGCGGCGAGGATCGGGGGCATTTGTGCCCGTGGGACGTGCTACGCGCGGAACAGATCTGGGCGAGCTTGACGCAGTGTCCGGTGGACGAATGCGACGTTGATCAGGTTCTGTTGCATGGGGACCAACTCGCCGGCATCGACACGAAGTCCAACCTCACCGTCTGCTTCAATGTAGTGAGGTTCGTAGTTACGTGAATGCAGGAATTCCATGATCTGAGCCGCATAAACGCCGCGAATGGACGCGGGCGGCGGCCGTTGGTCCTGACCGGGGGCGATCATGAGAGCTAGCTCGCACACAATGAGCTTCGGCGGACACACGGTAAACGATTCGTCCATGCCACGAAACGCATCTAGCTCTGCGCCTTCAATGTCGATTTTCACAACGTCGATCCGGCTGATGCCCTGGGTGCGTCGGTACTCATCTATCGTCGTCATTGGCACGATGACGCTCTTAGAGCTGTCGAGCCAAGGAAGTCGATGCAGGGACGAGCCACCAATACGTTCAGGGTCATAGAGTCGCAGCTCTTTATTGGTCTCGCTACCGACCGCGACTGGATTCACCGTGATGTTTGCAATTGCCTCGTTTAGTGCGGCCGAGTGGCGGAGGTGTGGTATCAGAATCGGATTAGCTTCAAACGCATGGACGGCGCCTGTCTTGCCGCACAGAGGTGCCAGGAAAAAAGAGTAGAAACCCAAATTTGCACCAATGTCGAGAACCGTGTCCCCTGGTCGAACGGCACGACGCAGGAGATTCAGAACCGGACGCTCGTCTTCGTCCTGACCCGTGATGGTGCCCAAGAAATAGTGCATGGTGCTGGCCAGCGCGATGCTGTCGGTGCCGCGACACAGCATTTGCCCACCCGTATCGAACTTGACGAGCCGACTGAAGCCGGCGCCTTCCTTGCGAATTAGATTAGATCCGAAGTGTCGGCACGAACTGACAACAATGCGACTCGCCGGAAATCTATGGCCAAGGCGCCTCATCGCGCGCTCAAAGGGGGTCCGCCAGGGGCCCGCGACAGCGGCCGCGGTTGCCAGGTCAATTAGGCGACCCTTCCAGGTACTTGACGGCGACAAGATTCTTTGCCCAACAACCAAGATGACTGAGGCTCAACTGCCTGCGTGGACGTCGTAGCCTGCAATTGCCATTTGACAACGTTGAGGGCGGGTGCGCAATGACGTTTTGAAGCATGCCGAGCGAGAGTCGGCGACGCGGTTCAGTGCAGCGTCTTTGATTAATCGGCTTTGGTCAGCAGCAGGGGCTTGATAAGGCCGCATACAGCTGACTTGCCAGTCTCTGCCGGTATGGTTGACACTGTGTGGAAACTTCGGCTTTCCAAGACTCCGTACAAAGCTAATAATAGTCGCTACGGGAACTTCAGCGCCAATGCGTTATGTGAAGCGGCGCTGATCAGAAAAACAACAATAGAACGGGAGTTCGCCCACCCGAGGCGAAGTGGCGAGTCCCAAAGCGGTATGTCAGGTGAAGACGTGAAGATCGCAGTTGTCGGAGCAGGGCGCATGGGGCTGCCGCTCGCGTGCACGCTGGGTAGGCATGGTGCCGTTGTCACAGCCTGCGACGTCAACAAAGAGCTCGTGGCAAAGATTCAAGATGGCGTCTGCCCGTTCGAGGAGCCTGGCCTTGCGCAACTGATGTGGCAGCTGCGCAGCGATCAGCGCCTCATGGCGACGACGGACACTGCTGCTGGCGTGGCCGAGGCAAGCGCGGTGATCGTCATCGTTCCGGCACACCTGACTCCAGAGCGGAATATCGACTACGCGATTCTGAAGTCCGCGTCTGCGGATGTCGGTAGAGGGTTGAAACCAGGCACTTTGGTCATCTACGAGACCACGGTCAGCATGGGTGGCACCAGGCGGGTCCTGATCCCCGTGCTGGAGCATCACAGCGGACTGCGGGCCGGCCAGGACTTTCTCGTCGCCTACAGTCCGGAACGTGTGAAGGCAAACGTGGTGCTGGAAAGGCTTCGGACCACGCCAAAGGTGATCGGCGGCCTGAATGCGCAGTCGCGGACCGCGGCAGTCGCTCTGTACAGCGAGCATCTCGGCGCACCAATTGTGGATGTCGGGACCTTGGAAGCGGCGGAGATGACCAAGTTACTCGGCATGCTCTATCGCGATGTAAACATCGCCTTGGCCAACGAGCTTGCGGCTTACTGCGAGATTGCTGGAGTAGATTTCGAGCGCCTTCGTGCCGCGGTGAACAGTGACGGTGAAGCCAACGTGCTGGTTCCCGGCATTGGTGTCGGCGGTCACTGTACTCCGGTATACCCCTATTTCCTGACTCAGGAGTCGCGTCGCCTTGGTATGACGCAACGCATTTCGGAAGCCTCCCGCGAAATCAATGATCACCAGCCGTCGCGGCAGGTCGAACGAGTAGCCACGGCCTGGAAGTCGTTAGGCGGCAGAAGGGTTCACATAATGGGGCTTGGTTTTCGACCCGGAGTGAAGGTGGATACCCTGAGCCCGGCGTACACGCTGCGAACAGCCCTCGAATCGCACCAGGCAATCGTCACGATCGAGGACCCAAACTACAGTGAGGATGAGCTTCGGGCCGCGGGCTTCAGGCCCGGCGCCATCGCCGCCGCGGAGTTAGTCATACTGAACACTGCACATCCAGAGTTCGCGCATCCCGACTTCCGTACATGGCGCGCAGCGGGTGTGCAAGCTGTACTCGATGGAAGAAACCTTTGGGAGCGCTACGCAGTGGAATCGTGCGGCCTTGTGTACTTTGGTATCGGGAGATCGTCGAAGGCGGAACGGCCGATTGCGACGTAGCTTTCGGGGGACGTGGAGGACTTCGACCTGTCGCTGACGGTCGTGAAGTGTGCTCCAGGGCGGCGGATGAGTGGCCGGTGCGGGCGAGATAGACTGAGCTGACTCGACAGGGAACTGGTTGGATGATCCTCATTACTGGTGGCGCCGGTTTCATTGGCTCGAACCTCGCCGCGGTGTTGAGCGAGCGCGGAGTGCACACAGCGGTCTGCGATCATCTGCGCGACAATGGCAAGTGGAGGAACCTGGCCAAGTCGCACCTGCACGATATCGTTGCGCCCGAATCCCTCACTGGCTGGCTCGATACGCATCGGCTCAATGCAATCGTGCACCTGGGTGCGATTTCATCGACGACCGCGACTGACGCTGACCTGGTTTACGACGTCAACGTCAATTTGAGCACGCTGCTCTGGCACTGGTGCGCGCGGAATGACGTCCGCTTCATTTACGCCTCGTCCGCCGCAACCTACGGAGGAGGCGAGCAGGGGTTCGATGACGGCTTAGATTCGGGTGAACTTGCGAAGCTTCGACCCCTCAATGCCTATGGCTGGAGCAAGCATTTTTTCGATCGAAGGGTTGCGCGGATGGTTGCGGGCGGCGACAGACTGCCGCCACAGTGGGTTGGACTGAAGTTCTTCAATGTGTACGGGCCCAATGAGTATCACAAGGGCCCGATGCAGAGCGTGGTTGCACAGAAATACCCGCTTGTAGCTTCGGGTCGCCCGGCGACCTTGTTCCAGTCTCACCGCCCGGAATACCCGGACGGCGGACAGCTGCGCGATTTCATTTTCGTCGACGACTGTATTGACGTCATCCTATGGATCCTGGACCACCCCGGCGTCAATGGGCTCTTCAACCTTGGCACTGGGAAGGCGCGCAGCTTTGCGGATTTGGCCCAGGCGCTGTCAGCTGCCGCTGGTGTGCCACACCGCGTGGAGTTCATCCCAATGCCGGAGGAGATCCGCCCAAACTACCAGTATTTCACCCAGGCTCGAATGGAGCGCTTGCGGGCGGCGGGCTACGCGCGAGCCTTCACGTCGTTGGAGGATGGCGTGCAGCGGTACGTGGAAGAGTATCTCTCCAGGCCGGACCGTTACCGATGACGCGTCATGCTGTCCTATGGCAGTCCGACACCTGATACTCGACCGGGACGGCGTTCTGAACGTCGAGGCGCATGGATGCGGCTACGTAACGAAGCCTGACCAGTGGCAATGGATTCCAGGCGCGCTGGAGGCTTTGGCGCAGCTGCATCAGGCGGGCATCCGAATGTCGATCGCCACAAACCAGTCCGCAGTGGGGCGCGGCCTCATGACCAGGGCGGACCTGGACTCAGTTCATCGGCACATGTTGGCTGATGTGGTGCAAGCAGGTGGCTCCATTGCGGCTGTTTACGTCTGTCCCCATCGCCCGGAGCAAGGCTGCGGTTGCCGCAAGCCCGCTCCAGGCCTGATTCGAAGCGCCGTCGCCGAATCGGGGATCGGCGTGCAAGAGACGCTGGTTGTCGGCGACGACATCCGCGACCTCGCGGCGGCCCGCGGAGCGGGTGTCGAGGCGGTGCTCGTCCTGACGGGCAAGGGGCAGCACGCGGCCGCGCTACGTCGTCCGGCGACCCCGATATATGATGACATTGGCGCACTGGCGCGTTTTCTAGTCGCAGTCGGCGGTCCCGAACGAGGGCAATGCAATGACGATACGCGCCGCTTTTGAAGATCACTCACGCGTTTTGCAGGTGGCAGCCGGTCGGCTCCCCGTGCTCCTGGAAGCCGTAGCCGAGGAATTGTTCCAATGCTTCACGCGCGGGAACAAGCTGCTTGTGTGCGGAAACGGTGGCAGTGCGTCGGATGCCGAGCACCTCGTAGCGGAGCTTGTAGGGCGCTACCGGGAAGAACGAAGGCCACTGCCGGCACTGGCACTCTCCGCGGGTGGCACCGCGACGCTGACGGCGGTTTCAAACGACTACGGATACGAAACGGTCTTCGCGCGCCAAGTCGAGGCGCTCGCGGTCCCTGGCGACATGATATTCGCGATCAGCACGAGCGGGAACTCGCCAAATGTCCTGGCAGCGGTCACGGCTGCTCGCACTCGAGGATGTCGAGTCGTGGCTTTCACGGGTGAAAGTGGCGGACGCCTGGCCGCCATGGCCGACGTGCTGCTCGCAGTGCCGTCCAAGGTCACGGCGCGAATCCAGGAAGTCCATGGCGTGTGTATCCATACCATTTGTGAGTCTCTCGATGTGAAGTTGCTCGCAGGTCAATCCGGATGACTGCCCCAGCCGCGCCCCATCGCCAAGATGAGTTGCTCCGCATCCTGCACGGCTGCAAGGGCCGGCAAGTGTGGGTCGTCGGCGACCTTATGCTCGACGAGTACGTACACGGGATCGTCGAGCGAATTTCACCCGAAGCACCTGTTCCGGTCGTGCGTGCAGATATGCCGCAGTTTCGTCTGGGAGGCGCGGCAAACGTCGCGAGGCAGGTAGCAGTTCTTGGCGGGCGGGCGAGCTTGGCCGGTGTCATCGGCAATGACGAAGCCGGAAGACAAGTGCTCGCGGATTGTGCGGCAGCGGGCATAGATACGCGTGCGGTACTTCCGGAACCTCAGCGGCGCACAACTCGCAAGCTCCGGGTACTTGGGCGAGGGCAGCAGCTCATACGCCTTGACTGGGAGGACCCGAGCCCGTGCGCGGAGGGAACCGCGATCCGCTTGCACACGCTCCTCGAGAGCGGCGGGCGGCCCGACGTGATAATACTCAGTGATTACGCGAAAGGCGTTCTTACTGATTCGACTATCGGTCGGTTCATAGATGCCGGCCGCTCGCTTGGCTGCCGTGTGCTGGTGGATCCGAAGCGTAGCGACTTCGGGGCGTACCGCGGTGCCAGCATTTTGACGCCGAACATCGGCGAATTGGCTCGGGCGGCTGGTCGCCCATTGAGTCCGGATGATCCCGACGCTGTAGCCGCGGCCGCACGGCCGTTCGTCTACGCGGCTGAGCTGGAGTCACTGGTGGTCACCATGGGCGATCGCGGTATGCTGATCGTCGATTCGAGTGGGCACTCGCATTACATTGCCGCGGTGCGACGTGCTGTGTCGGACGTTACCGGTGCAGGAGATACTGCCGTCGCGGTGCTGGGAATTGCGTTGGCGACGGGTGCTTCATTGCGTGAGTCAGCTGAAATCGCGAATGTGGCAGCCGGACTTGCGGTAGCGGAAGTCGGAGCAGTCGCCGTGGAGCCAGGCAAGATCGGCATGGCGCTTGCTGACGTACCGGGAGGAAAGATTCTGAGTCGATCGGAGCTGGCCTCTCGAGCGGCCAGTTGGCGGGTGCTGGGTAAGAAGCTGGTTTTCACCAATGGGTGCTTTGATCTCCTCCACGCAGGGCACCTGTCTCTACTGCATGACGCGGCGGAATTTGGCGACGTCCTCATTCTTGCGATCAACAGCGACGATTCAGTGCGCCGTCTGAAAGGGCCGGACCGGCCGATCGTCACGGCGAGTGAACGTGCAGCGCTGCTGGCGGCCCTCTCCTGCGTGGACGCGGTCACGATCTTCGATGAGGACACTCCGCTGGAAACGCTGCGGGCAGTCCGGCCGCATGTCCTGGTGAAGGGACAGGATTACGGCATTGACACCGTGGTCGGTCGTGAACTCGTTGAAGGGGATGGGGGCCGCGTTGCGCTTATACCGCTGCTCTCGGAGAAGTCTACGAGCGCTCTCGTGGACCGAATTCGGCGTAGGACTTAGGGTTCTGGTGCACTGAGAGAATCCGCGACGCGCTGAGCTGGATTCTGCGGTAGATTCGACTAGTGGCGCTGCGCATTGAGCTTGGATGGCGCCGTTTGCGGGGAACATAATAGAACTGTAGCGGCGAGCGGAACGTGGCCATGCAGGACATTCTTCACGCAATTCTTGACGAGGCCCGGGGCGTACTGCGCTTTCGATTGCCGGCGATCATTGCCGCATGGGCGACCTGTTTGGTCGGCTGGGGAATCGTGCTCGTCCTTCCGGACGTGTACCAGGCAGGCGCACGCGTATTTGCCGATACACGGACCGCGTTGGCGCCGGTCATCCAGGGCTTGGCGATTCAGCAGGACGTCACAGCGCAGCTCAACCTGGTTGAACAGTCATTGCTTGGCGAGGAGCAACTCGACCGCGTTATCAAGGAAACGGACCTGCGCGAGAAGGCAACGACGCCGGCAAAGCGTGCAAAGATCATGCAGCGGCTGCGCGAACAGATCGATATCCAGGTCTTTCCCAGCAGTCAGAAGACCGACACGGGCGGCTCGGTGTACTGGCTAAGCTATCGCGATTCCGATCGCGACCGCACCTTGAAGGTCGTCGATATTCTGCTGAACGCATTCGTCAAGGACACCGTCAGTGGAAAGCTCGCAAACTCTGAGGCCGCACAGAGATTCCTGTCCGAGCAGATCAAGGAAACCGAGCTGCAGCTGCGGGCTGCGGAGCAACGCCTTGCCGGCTTCAAGAAACGCAATATTGACACCATGCCCGGTGCAGAAGGCGACTATTTCACGCGATTGCAGACCGAGATAGACGCGGCACGGACGGCCCGTACTGCGCTTTCCGTTGCAGTGTCGCGCCGCGACGAGTTGTCGAAGCAGCTGCGTGACGGTGCGATGCTGGCGGCCCGCAGCGGCGTGGCGCCGCCGCCGACGTCGGACAGGAGCGCCGCGCGTGACACACTTACCCAGCTTGCCGAGGCCCAGGCAAAGCTGGACGCCCTGCTGCGACAGTTCACGGAGCGACATCCGGACGTTGGCGCATTACGAGAAACGATTGCTCAGCTCAAGGAGCAGCATGAGCGAGAGCTTGAGGCATTGCGGCGCGGCGACGATGACACGGCATTGCCGGCAGGCGTCACGTCAAATCCTGTGTACCAGAGCGTGCGCCTGGCTCTCAATCAAGCCAACGTCGAAGTCGCTGCGCTCGGACGCGAGTTGTCGGCGCACGAGAGCAAGGTGGCCGAACTGCGCCGGCTCGTTAACTCGATGCCCGAGGTCGAAGCTGAGTTTGCACGCCTGAATCGCGACTACGACGTCCACAAGAGCCAATACGTCGCGCTCGTCGATCGGCTCGAGAAGGCGAAACTGGGTCAGGATGCTGAGTCGATAGGGTCGGGTGTTCGCTTGGAGATTCTCGATCCTCCGACTGCGCCATTTGGCCCCGTCGCACCCAATCGTCCGGCCCTGTTGCTTGTGGTTTTCATGTTTGCTTGCGGGGCTGCGGTGGCGCTGGCGTTTGTGCTCTCGAAACTGAACCCTGTCTTCAATCATAGTCGGGATCTCGAGAAGATCACCGGGCTTCCGGTATTGGGCGAGGTCAGCCTGACCTGGCTCGAGAAGTACAACCGAACGACGCGCCGACTCTTCTTGGGCTACTCGGCTGCTGCCGGCGCCCTGTTCCTGGTCTGTGCCACACTCGTGATGATTCAGGTCAAAGCACACTAGCGTCGCTTTGCCGCCCAACCCACCGTCCCTCGCTGTCTCGCAACAGACAGCTGGGATCCGACGCGATCGGCAATCCTAAGACCTCGACCGCTCGATGCGAGCGTCTTTCCGCGCAATTCGGTGCGCGAATCGAAGCACCCGTGCAAGTTGAAACTGTAAGTCGTAGCGCTGCGGGTTATCCGGGGGAAAGAGAATTCGCCAAGGGAGTCTTGTCAGCTTGATCATGGAGTGGCCAGTGTCGAGCAGATTTGTCCAGAGGTGCCAGCTGTTGAACCATCGGAACGCGCGGCCCGCAATGAGGTAACGATCGATTATCGTGCCGATGAGGCGTCGCTCCAAGGCACCGACGTATGCCTGTTCACTGCCTAAACGGTCCATCACCGACGATGGAACGTCGACTCCCGCGTTCGATCGAAGACAGTCCAAAAGCAGAAGTAGCGAAGCCCGCGCGGCGTCGTTGGGGACCACCTCGACCAGGCGAGACCAGTCGAGCGCCCCGCGAGTTCCGCTCGTTAGTCGGACCGCATCAAATACTGGCATGAGGAAGCTGGGATGGATTCGGCGGACGCTCAGGTCCGCGGTCCAGTAGGAGGCGACATATGCGAGCTGCAGTTCGGCAGTAAGCCGTCGGACTGGGATCTTGTGGAAGGCGGACTCGGCTGACTCGCGCGCCACATGCGCCGCGCCGAAGGCGTCGTTCTGCCGGAACTTTGAGGTCCGAGGGAACAGAGCCGTATGAAGCTCTATCCAGACGCCGCGCTTCGGGTCGATCAGCGGCACGCCGTGGTGCGAGCCCTCACCGAGGACCTCTGGTCCATGGCGGTACCCTCGACGAATCAGTAGCGCCTCGATTGCGGCGTACGATTCCTCCGGCAAAAGGATGTCGATATCGGTCATGGGCCGGAGGTGACCGGACGCGTAGTGCTGTTCGCCGATAGAGATTCCCTTCAGTAGTGTGACGGGCACTTCGACGTCACGGCACAGTTCGATGACATCGAGCGCAGCGTCTACGCGCTCACCGTGCTCGACTCGGGCGGTCAGGTCGGCGCCGAGAAGCCGAGCGCGCAATCCGGGGTTTATCTGCGCAAGATGCTGCGTGACGGTGGTGTAGAGCAGGGGTCCCAGACCCGCGTCAAGCGTCCATCCAATCGCGTGCTCGTCGGCACAATTGAGTACCTCGGCGACGTGACCGGCCTCGCCCGATTGCGCAGCATGTCTCAACAGGGCCTGTATGAGCACGAACCGGTCGATAAGCCTATGCAAGTAATCCGAGCGCCCGGAACCGGTCTATGGTCGTGGATACGTCCAAGTTCGCTGCCTGCTCCTCTACGTCGAATGCGGAGCAAAGTATCCGGGCAATCTCCGCATCGGATAACCCCTCACCGAGCTTCGTCCAAATCAATGCAGCGGTTTGGTTCAGCTGGTGGATCTGGTCTCGAGCGGTGTCAAGTATCAAGAGCTCGTCGTCCGCTGTTCGACGAACGATCAAGTCGTGCTGTCGTCCAAGTACACGAGGTGTCATCCCGACCCCCGCAGCGCAGTAGCCATGTGCGGTACAGCGCTGTCGTTGTAGGCGACGTTCGACTGCCATGAGACCACGGCTGGATAGTATCCGGCCAGTTCGTCAGGGTCTAAGCGATACAGTAAGTTTCACGCCGTGCGGTACCAGATATGCGGCGCCGTTCAGGTTGCGCCGTTCGATTCCGCGTCGCCGCCATCATCGCCGTCGGAGCCACCTATCTGCCGACGGCGGAGTCGTCCTAATCCTCCGGGGTGTGTCTTTGCAGACGTAGGTTGACTTGGCGTCCGCGCCTGACAAGCGCGACCCCGTGCATAACGGGCGTTAGCCGCTTGACTCTCGCAGCGGCCCAGCCCCACACTCGCCGGCTTTTCCGCAACCGTCCGACAAAAGCTCGCCGGCCGCGCCATGCCGACCATAACGCTGCCCGACGGCAGCCAGCGGACCTATCCGCAGCCGTTGACCGTCGCCCAACTGGCCGCCGACATCGGACCCGGCCTCGCCAGGGCCGCCCTCGCGGGCAAGGTCGATGGCCGTCTAGTGGACACTTCCCACGTCATCGACCGCGACGCCACGGTCGCCATCGTCACCGGCAAGGACCCCGAAGGTCTTTCGATCCTGCGCCACTCGACCGCACACCTGCTCGCGCAGGCCGTGCAGTCGATCTACCCCGACGCCCAGGTCACGATCGGACCCGTGATCGAGGATGGTTTCTACTACGACTTCGCGTTCAAGCGGCCCTTTACCCCGGAGGACCTTGAGAAGTTCGAGGGTCGGATGAAGGAGCTGGCTGCCGC
>Ga0075428_100001378_pt1 | contig 25844 bp, 40 predicted proteins | sample RhiMetdeltSRZDD2_FD_75291 | JGI IMG/M metagenome (GOLD analysis project Ga0075428, IMG submission 75291) | Populus rhizosphere microbial communities from Tennessee, USA - Rhizosphere MetaG P. deltoides SRZDD2 | ecosystem: Host-associated > Plants > Roots > Rhizosphere > Soil | place: USA... | reverse complement strand
GGCACGATTATTTCTCTTGTTTTTCAACGGTGCTCACTTTTTCCTTGACAAGCTTTTCAATAAAAGGTTTCTTAATGATCTTCCAAAACCCCGCCCATGCTCAGTCCAGCAGCCAGCTAGTTATGACACCAGCGACGTACGAGCACCCGCCTATCACCACCGCTGCCACCCACCTGTCGCGCCTCATCTGCTTCTCGCATAGGTCCAGTTTGTAGGTCAGCGGCTCCATGAACTTCCTAAGCTGCTCCTCATTCATCAGAGCACCAGACCGGTTGAACATCGACATTGGACGTGGGCCGGTGGTCTTTGAATCAACCGCCCGTCGCCGGTCTTGAACGGGTCTCTGAGCTTTCGCTTCTGCCCTCCCATCGGCTCGCAGATCTCCTCACACAGCCGGGCGTCCTTGGCGACTATCCAAACCTTGGTCTCGTCGCCTGTAAGAAACCCCTGGTCGATGGCCGCCTGCCATGCAGACTGCTGTCCGGCTGCCGAGGCCGAGAGGGTCTCGTTTCTCGCTATGGTGTTTGCCCGGTAGCGGAGCACCTTGTCGGCATAGCGCTGGACCTTGGCTTCTATGTTGATCTCCCCTCTGTCCAGCAGGCGAAGCTCGTAGTTCATGACCCATCTCATCTGCTGGTCCGTCAGGCCGACCATGGTCCTTATTTGGCGTGCCGTGTCCCTGACAGTTATGCCTTCTGTGATGCCCCTGTTTATGAGAGTTTGCACGCCCTCCATGGTGGTCTGGGTGATGTTTCGTATGAGGCGGCCCACCTCGCGGCGTGCGTAGTCTGCGGCGTAGGGGTTGACGATGTCGAACCGGGCGATCTCGCGAATTTGGGTTGGCAGTTGTGGGCGCAGGGACTCTGTCACCTGAGAGCCTGCTGCCTCCACTATGTCGGCCAGGGTGTTTTGCATTTGGGAGAATTCCAGGCCTCCTGTGGCGGACCTGATGGCCTGGGCGGGGTCGATCTGGGTTAGGGCTTGCTCGATGGTCTCCAGAGTGGCTCGCTGTCGTGCTGACCTGATGGCGGCTAAGAAGGCGTCGCGCAGGGCCGGCTCGTAGGATCGGGCCAGGGCTTCGAGGCGGTTGACGAGGCGGCGGTCAACGGATGCTTTGCGAAGTAAAAAGCTATTATTTTTCACGCGATTGTTATATATACTTCTCATGCCCCAATCAACCAAATCATTACCCAATGCTGTCCGATTCTGGCGAATGGTTCTCAAGACAGAAACCTGCTGGATATGGCAGGGCGGTAAAAGGCGCGATGGTTACGGTGCTTTTACTTTTCGCCTTGCCCCAAAAAAAGTAGTTATGAAAGTTGCTCATCGAGTCGCTTGGGAAATGACCCATGGTGAAATCCCGCCAGGGCTTTACGTCCTCCACCGCTGCGACAATCCGCCTTGTGTTCGTCCCGACCATCTATTTCTAGGAACGCCACTTGATAACATGCGCGACAAGTATGCAAAGAACCGTGGCGGATGGTGTGCAACACATAATCCTCGCAGAGGCGAAGAACATCACAACTCGGTGCTTGATCCTACTACTGCCAATCAAATTCTGGAGCAGTATAAACCGCGCATCACCAGCCTCAACAAATTAGCCGCACGCTTTAACGTCAGCAAACGTACTATTCTTCGGGTTGTTCAGCATCGGCATTGGACGGTACAGCCGGTTCGTTAGGTTGCACCGGTTCCTCGGTCACGGGCTGACGTACCGTATAAGCCCAATCCTCTGGAATCGCTGGTTCGTCTGGTGCTGGTGGTAAATCACCTGCAGTCCTAACATATTCCTCAAGGGCATCGTCTGGAAAATTTATCGCACCTATATCGGTCAGGGTCTTTAAGTAGGTGCCAAGTTGGCTCAGGTCCTTCGTCTCTATGTCGCCGTGGCTAAGGCTCGGGGGACGGGTAGAGTCCATGCTGTTGAGCTCCAGCAGGCTCGGGATGGCGAACCGGTTGACGACCTCCTCTATTCTTTTCAGGTAAGCTGACAGGCACAGGACCGACATGTCGGTCTTGTCGACCGACAGTGCCCTCGACCCGGTCTGGCCGTGGCCGAGCATCACCCAGTCGGCGGCAACGCTCTGGGCGATCCGGGTGTCGTAGCGGATGATCGTCGTGTTCAGGTCGGACTGGCGGCGGGAGGATGAAGACAGGAGTTCCAGGGTCCAGCCGAACGGCTTGACGACTCCCTCATTCTCTCCACGCCTGATGCGGGTGACGAGCTTGGAGGCGGCTGAGAGCGCCATCGACATGTCGGGATCGTTCTCGTTCCAGATGTCCACGCCTTCGGGTGGAGTCAGGACGGCGAGCCCGGCGGCGTCGCGCTCGTGGCCGATCGCCTCGAACTCCTTCAGCCGCTTGCCGTACCACCAGGGAACGTAAGCGTGACGCAGGATCGACAAGCCTTCGGGATTGTTCTTGTCGATCTTGGTGCGCCAAAGTAACGCTTTTGCGATGGGGATGGTGACTTCCTCGTAGACGGTCGGGCTGATGGTCTGGGTCATCCCGGCTATCCCGCCGGACTCGTCGAACTCCCAGCGGATGAGCGTGTTCTGGCCCCTGATCGCCCACTTCCGCCAACCTATCTTGTTGTCGTTGTGCTTCGATTTCGGCATCCCGTTGGGCGGGTTGGTCCCCTTGCGCATCTTGTAGCAGGTCTCAGTGAGTGCCCACCCAAACACGAACATCGAGCAGATCTCTGAAAGGGTCTCGGGCCACGATTGCGACATGTCGTCCAGACACTGCTCGATGAACAGCCGTGAATCCTCGTCCTTCTTCTCCTCGCTGAACGGGATCACCTTCCACTCGACCTGCTGGATCGACTGCTCGATGACAAATAAGATAAAGCCGATGATGGGGTCGTTGCGGCTCATCTCCTCGTAGATCTTGATTCCCGGCAGGCCGACGAGCTCGCGGCGAAACTCCTCGTAGAGGACCCCGGTCTGGGCGTTGAGACCGGTGTTGCCGATCTCGCCGAACCGGTTCTGCCTGGATCGTCTGGGGGTGATGCGTGCGGTGGCTTCAGCCATATATAACCCTGCCCTCTATGCCCCTCGTATCCCTCTTGCCTTAACGACCCAAGATGAAATACAGTAGGCTCAGCTGCCTTCCGTAACAAGGTAGTCGAACGTTCGTTGCGTCAGGCCGGGGGGCACTTACTTCCGGCCTTTCGCATTTCTTACGTCCTATGTCCTGACCACCTGCAAGCTCCTGAACCGCCAGGGTTGGCTCTCATCAACTTTGAGGTGGAGAGCAGCGCGTTCGCCGACCAGTTTTTCGCTTGCTTGAGACATACCCGATCCCATATGCAAGGTGATCGCTCCTGGAGACCGTTGTGGATGGTCAACGTAGTGCGCTCATGAACGGGTACTGTGAAAACAGTTCCAAGCACGAAACGCATTAGGCTTTTCCGGAGCCGTAACCTCCGCCTTACGATTTCGGGTTATATATCAACTAAAAATGAGAGTAAAATTGAATTTTTCAATCGTCGTCGTCTGACTCGTAGTCGCCGTCCATTTTTTTTATCTTCGCGCCCACGCCACGCCCGATGCTTATTGGGACCGCAATCTTTCCCGGTCGCCTCGGCTTGGACTTCTCCTGCTTGAGGATCTCGTCCAGGGTCAGCGGTTTCTGGCGGTCTTCTTCTTCGTCGCTCATACGACACCCGTTATGAATCGATGCCAGCTCGACACGTAGTCCTCCACCGTTCCGGCCCCCTCGTGGGTGTTGTACACCCGTTTCCAGTACTCCGCCTGGCCTTCGAGTGTGCTCGGGATCGGGTAAGGGTCGCGGTAATACTTCACCCTGCACATGGCCACGGAGTAGTTCAGATTGCCGATCATCTCCTCGGGATCGGGAATGCCAAAGTGGTACTTGATGCTGCTGAACGCCATGACCTTCGTCAGTAGGTCGGGGTTGAAGTTCAGGAAGTTGACGTAGCAGTCGTCGTGCGTCGCCGGTTCCATCTGGCAGATGCCGAGGGCGGGACCGGCGCCGAGCTGCTTCAGCCAGCGGCCGCACTCCGACTCCTGGCAGATCGTACCCAGGACCAGGCGCTCGGAGTTAACCGACCACATGCCCAGAAACTGATCCACGGGCCGGATGACGTAGTCGCACAGGTGGATGGGGTCTATCACTTGCCCGCCTTAAATCCCAAGCATTCACGGCAGGCACCGCCGTAGAACTTGTGCTTGTTAAGACCATGCGTCGATATCGCGTCGGTTACCTCGCGCTTGCAGTTAAGACACAGACACCACCAATAGTGCTTCCAGTCATATCCCCTGGTGCGCAAAGGGGCGGGGTTCCACCCTGGGCCGATCCACCATCCCGGTTTGACTATCTCATTTTTGGTGCTTCTCGCTCGTCGTTTATCTTTTTTTGAATACGCGTAGCCGCACACGACGAGTTTGCCGAATATTTCCCCTCTATGATCCCATATGTTTCCGGGCGGGGCTCTGTTCTTGTCCGGCTCGCTCAACGTGACGGTAATCTTTTTCTTGGCAAACGTCGCCGGAGGTAAGGAGTATTGCGAACTAGGAGAGGTGACCATCATCGCCTGTTTATTGGTCGCCTTCAGCGGATCGCCGTTGATCACCCGCTCGCGGAAATCGATCACCCTCTTTTTTACTTTAGCCATCGTGTTCCGTTTCCCACCGCCAGCGGGGCCGACGACGACGGGATCTGCTCGATGTACTGCAAAGCCTGGGTCAAGGCGTCAACGTCGTCATCGAATTCTGCGTCAGGGAATGAGGCGCAATATTCTATAAATTCCTCGACCCATCCTACCTTCTGCGGGTCGGGCAGGTAAAGGTTCCCGGCCTGCTGGAGAGGTTGGACCGACCACGCTCTTCCGATCTTGCTGTCCATCCTTTCGCCCTTCGGCGGCCAAGGAATCAGCCCGGAAATCTCGTCTTTAAGAGTATTGATGACAGCCGTGCCGTTGGCCTTGTCTTCGATGACCTTCGCCCTCGCCTTCGGCCATAGCTGGGTCATCGCCCGAACCGCCGCGACGGTGCCGACGAACGACAGATGCTCCAACCGGCGATCGAGCAGAAAGTAGTTCCCGCCCATCTTACCCCAGACCTGACCGGCGACCATCGACGACAGCGGCTCGTCCTTGAATGCGCAGTCCCAGCTCTGCAGCTGAGTCTCCATGTGCTGGCCCATCGTCCTCGGGTCCTCGGAGTAGAACCGCCAGAGGTTGCGCTTGAAGATCGCGCCGGCGTCGGTCGAAGGGTTCTGCTGGTGCTGGCTGGCGAATATCCTGGGGCGCTTCTCCTTCTCTGTGCGTACTTGCTCGGCGCTGAAGCGCTTGGGGCAAAGAAGTTCTCCCGGTCGCTGTCGTGGGTCCTTCCACCCCAGGACCGTCGCCTTGCTGCGCTTGGGGTCGTACTCGGTCGGGAGCATCAGGTGCTCCCACCCCTGACGGGCGACGTGCATCCCCAGGTCGCGCTCCGAAATTCTCTGCATGATCATCACCCGGCGGGGGTCGTTCGGGTTGTTCAGTCGGTTGTGCACCGAGGCGTCGTAGGTGTCGAGGGTCCGCTTGAGCTTGGTAGGGCTCGTCCAGTCCTTTACGTCATGGGGGTCGTCGACCACGATAATCCTGGCCCCAGACCCGGTCGTGCCGCCCATGCCGTAGGCCTCGCGCACCCCGCGCTTGTCGTTTGAGAACTTCATTTTTTCGTTCTGGTCCGAAGTCAGCCGGAAGAGATGCCCCCAGTGCCTCTGATACCAGGACGACTCGATCAGCCTTCTGCATTTGACCGAATGATCGGAGGCGAGGTCACGGCTAAACGAGACGTACATGAACGACCACGACGGGTCCTGAGTCCACACCCAAGGCGTAAATTTTATCGATCCGAGAGTGGACTTCGACATGCGCGGCGCGATGGTGATCAGCAGGTTCTGGATGTGGCCGTGAAAGACGGCTTGAAGGTGGTCCGAGATCGCTTGCAGGTGCCAGCCATCTATAAGCGGCTCTGTAGGGTTGAGGATCGGCCAGCTGACGCGGTTGAACTCGTAGAGCGAGCGGGATGCCAACTCCGACTCGATCTCGTCGAGCGAGGGCAGGTCGGAGAGGTCCAGGTGATTCATTCGAACAAGTCTCCGACCGCCAACCTTGCCCGACGGTTCCTCTTGGCGTGCCTGACATGCAAGGGAACATCAACGCGAAGGTGGCATCGATTACACATCGCCTTCAAGTGCGACTCGTCCCCGCATAGCGGGTCACAGTCACAAAGATGGGCCGTGGTCAGAACTATTTTACCCTTGGCCCACTTCGCCGCGTGTCCGTGCTGCTCGGTGCACCGGCGCGGCCCCGGCATCGTCTTGTGCAATCCACACTCGCCTTCGCACTCGCACCGACCCTTTGCCCTTTCAAAACGGATGAACGTCGAGATTTCTTTCCAGTTCGGCGGGTAGTCGGCTTTCATTTGTCCTCCTCTCCCACCATCGCCTTCATTTGAATTTCCTTGAGTTTCAGCAGCTCTTCGGTGGACAGCTTGCGCCAGTCGTACCTTGCCCTGCGGCCCTCGTTGGGGTCCTCCGTGATGGCGATCTTCTGCATCGGCTTCCCTTCCACCCGGTCGTAGAGCTCGGCCCTCTCTTTCCATCCCGCAGGTCGCATCGCCTGCATCAGGTGAATCCAGGAGACGAACTCCAGGACGGTGATCTTCTCGATCGGCTTGGAGCGCCACGGCTCTGGCATCCTCTTCTGCAATTCCTTCAGCTGCTCGGGGCCGTGCTTCCCGTACTCGGCCATGGCGAAGGCGTGCAGGACCTCCGATGGGGTCTTCCTCGGCGGACGGCCCTTCGGGTTGCCCGACTGCCCCGGCTTGTAGGTCTGCGGCAGGTGCCTGATCTTTTCCTTCCACTCTGCCACCTCTTCCGGTGTTCCGTTTTTTTGTCCTCGCATTTTTTAAACCCTCGCTAACCGGCGCCGGTGGCGGCACTTGATCGCCTCGGCGTCCTCCCTGACGTAGATACCATCGAAATTAATCTTGGCGCAGTAGCAGCAGATCTCAGACTCGGCTCGAATCATCGCGAACAGGACTTCCTCGCCGCGCTTCTTCTCCCAACAGCTAGCGCAGATGTTGGCGCTGTGCCACTTCATCCCCTGAAGTCCTCCTCCCGCACCTCGAAGCCGGACCGCCGCTTCTCCGGTTCGACCTTGTAGCGCCACAGGCTCAGCACGATCCGCCCACCAGAAATAAGCCAGTCCTTTGCCACCAGGTTGTCTCTAAGGGCTTGGAGCTTGGTCGAATGGTCTGCCCAGCGGCCCACCTGGATCATCACGTACTCCCCCGGCTTGACGGGTCCCCGATGGCGAAAGCAAAACAGATCGGCGAACCCGAACATGTCGAAGGCGAACCCGCCCCATCTCGACTCGCAGTTAGCCACACGGTAACCCCTCTCCTCCCAGAGCTTCTTGGTCTTAGCCTTTAGGTTGACCGGTCTTCTTCTTCGCATCGCGGATGACCTTGATCGACTCCCTAAGTTTCTGCTCGAGGACGGCGTCCTGCCCGTGGACGATCCAGTCGGTCAGCAGCCGGGAGTTCTCCTGCCATAGGTTTATCCTATAGTCGCGCTGGAACTTCTCCACCCCGCCGTATTCGACCTCGGTGTGGTGCTGTCGGCAAAGGGGAATGCAGGTGAAGTCGTTTCGCTTGCTCTCCCGCTGGCCCCTGGCGATCAGGTGATGGGGATCGATCGGGCCGCCGCAGCCGGGAAGCTTGACCACGCAGGACTTCGACTTCACGAACTGCAGGTAGGTCTTGCTGATGAGGATCTCGTTCATGTCGTCATTTCCCTTACCGCCTGAAACTGGGCTTCCCATTCCTGCCGCGCCTCTTCATCCGCGTGCTTCGGCTCATAGATGTGATTGATTGCCCACTTTAGAAGCTCCAGACAGGACGGCTTCTCCGGCGGTTCCAGTTCCAGCTCCGGCTCCTGGTAGACTTCTACTCTCTCCCGCGCCGCTCTTAGCTGCTCCTCCATCTCGCGCACCGACCAGCCGTTTCTCCTGGCCCTTTCCAGCCAGTCCCGCTGGTCCTCTTCCACCATCTTGGCGACTAACCGATGGTGCGACCAGTGAAGCTCGCTGATACGTGTCGTCGGCTTCACCCGGTTCTCGACGTACTTGATGATGGACAAATATTCCGGCGGGTAACCGGTCTCGTCGGCCCCCTGAGCGTACTTCTCCCCGTAGTGGCTCTCACCGTAGTTCAACATGGCCCCGACCGCCCACTTGCAGAACTCCCCGACCGTCACCAATTGAAACAGGTAGACCCGCCACTCCTCGTAGGCGAGATCGGCAGGCGGCTCGTAGGAGGTCGCCGTCTTGAGGCCTGGGAGCACGACGTCCGGCAATGTGGACAGCAGCCGCTCCTCTTCCTCCTTCTGCTTCTTGGTTGCCTTCTTCTTGGGTTTCTTGATGATGATGGTTTTCTTCTTGGTCGCTTTCTTGGGCATTTCTCCTCCTTTTTATTTGAACCATTCGCGGTCTCGGCATCATGTCAAGATCCTTAACTTGCCATTCCCCATCTCCTGATTCTGCAACTCCCTCCACACCGCGTGACTGTCGAGGTTCAGCGTCTCGCACACAGCCGGAAACGAGAACACGTGGCGCGGCGCAGGCTTGGTGAACCACAGAACGGCGTCCTCCTTCTGGTGGCGGCCGTTCTTCTTGCTGCTCGTCCTCGGGCTAAGGTAGTCGTTGATCGCGCTCATCAGGACGGCGTGACACAAGCGGACCTCCCCCAAGTGGTAGTGACTTGTGCAGGGCTCATCTATGCTAGTTAGTTTTCTAGCCACGTTAGGCTCCACGTTTCTTTTCCTTTGCCTCCAAAACTCTTAGTTGCTCCTTTAAAAACCTCCGTCGGGCGTTCAGCCGCATCTGCTCCTCGCGGGTAAGAGGTATTTGCGGCACCCTCTGCGCGATCTCCTCCCGCTCGATCTGTCTCCGCGCCGACTCGAAGTCAACCTTTTTTCTCCCCATCGGACGAGCCCTCGGGACTGTGTTCCGCCTGCTCCTCCCCTTGTTTTTCCCAATCATACAGCATCCAAGATCTTGTTTTGGCCATCTGTTCGCGGACGATCCGACTTTTCGCATACTGCGTTCGTTCGTTATCCCAAGACTTTTCAATTTCGATGGCCTCTTTATCCCAACCATTCTGGCGCATCCACGCGCTGTATTGCGGTCGTGATATTTCGTGCCTTATGTACTTATCTGTTTCGTCTAAAAACTCTTGTCCAATTTCTCTGGTTGTCCGATTCCAGAGGCGTAGTCCACGGTCAGTAAGAACGCGAGGCACCTTCTCATTCGGGACTACGTCGCCGTGCCGGTCGATGCCAATCCTGCAGGCCCAGTTGTGGCATTTCAAACAAATCAGATCGGACAGCGACTCGCAGCACCACGTGCAGCCCATTCTCGTTCCGCAACGATAACAGGATACCAATGCCCCTTCCTTGTGCTCGTACCTCTGGCGGTTAAACGACGCGCCGCCCTTGCATGTCTCTCTCGTGTCAGTCGTTTTTCGTTTCGGCATATAGGTCGACCAGTCCTCTCTGATAATCTTGCTCGGCATCACCTGACCGCTCAGCGCTCAAATTTAGTTTTGCCTCTACCTTGAGGATCACGCTATCTAAATACCCCCACCAGTTATTCATGTCCGGTCTCTTTATGTAGCGTTCACAGTCAGTGAGAGTTTTAGCGATCACCTCGTCGGTATAGTTGTATTTCTGACCCTGCTTAACCCACTTGATCAGATCGCGAAACTTGTTTGGATCGCTTTCAAAAATTCGGTCGGTCAAGGTTTTTATGCGCGGATCCAGTTCCGATTTCTTCTTCGCTGCTTTAGCTGCAATCAGGCCGTTTGCGGCCTCATGATTCTTAATCTGTATATTCTCTTGTAACTCTCTTGTAATTCTCTTGTTCCTTTTAACGAAACGCCCTTTATGGCGTTCCCGAACTTCACTTTGTGATTTTCGGGGAATGACGGTTCTGGTTTTCGGGGATTGCCGTTCTGTCATTTCGCCATTTTCAATAATTCGGTCGATCCCGGCGAGGTCCAGGGCAAAATAGAGTCTGTGTTCCAGTCGCGCATGTCGTTCCCTTATAACGCCAAGACTGACGAGGTTTTTCCTGGCGGTCAGTTGTTCCTTAACGGTCAGCCCGGTTTCGTTTTCGATTTCCTCCATTGTTTTGTAGATTTCCTTGGTTCGGTTCGTCCCTGGCACCCACTGACAGATGTTGGTGAAGAATACCGTCTCCTTGATCCCGCCCAACAGCTTGACCACCCAGGGATGAATCGTGATCGTCCGCACGTCCTCGGCCTCTTGCAAGGCGAGGAACAGATCACTCATCCGCATGTCGATCCTCACTTCCATTGTTTTCGGTTCCGCCTTCATATATCCCCAAACTATATTACAGTTTGTAACTACTTTTCAATATGAAATCTTGACACGTGTCACGACCTCCTCATGACCTCATGCTTGACCGCCCTGACTCCCGGGTAAATGAACCGGTTCCCATTCTTGACCTCTGCCCGGTCGTAGAGCCGACGCGCCTCAGCGTTTAAGAACTTCGACACCGGCTCCAGGCAGTCTGCCGGGGCCTTGCCTTGAAATATGGCGCGACAGAGGATCTTCATCCCGAGCTCCTGGTGGATCGCCTGGTGAAAGGACGGCGTCGAGTGCTTGCACTTGCACTCCTCCCCGTCGCACCACCATACCTCGCCCGACGTTCTTTCTTGGGTGCCCATTCCCTGGATCTCGACAGGCGGCGGCGTGTAGACGTAGTCCTCGTCAATCTTTCTAACCTCCGCGTTGATCTCTGCCGCTTTCGCCTCCCGCTTTACCCGCTCTTCGTCCAGCCACTTCTGGTTGGCGGTCTTCAACGCACGCTCCCAAGTCTCCAGCTTGGCGTCGCCGGCGATCCACCGGTTACGCAGCGACTCCCAGACCGACCGGGCGTTGCGGATGTCCTGCGCCCACTCGTTTTTCCAGCGGTTTCGAAGCGCCGCGATCCTCCCGACGATCTGCCCGGCCAGGTTCGCCTCCCCCTGGTTTCGGACGACGCAGACGGCGGCCCCGAACGCTCCCGCCGTCAGCGCCTTGAGCGACTTTTCAATTTCCTTCCAGTCCGCCGCGTAGCTAACTTCACGCGGGTCATCTTTCTTCGTCAATTCTTTTTTCGCCACTTTTCCTCCTTCTCAATTCGGCTTCCAGGGTGCAGCACGTCGCCAGATTCAGCAGCCAATGTGCCTGCATGTCTGGGTCCAGATCGAGCCCTTCCAGAGTAAATAAGATAGCCCCCCACAACAGACTTTCATCTCCCGTCACGGTTCTTTCCTTTCTTTTGGTTTTAATTCCATGTTTCCTATTTGTCCCAATTCAGTATCGATACCGTCCACTAATGATTGAAAATGATTGCGCAATTTTTCAAAAGCGTCATCCAAGTCCTCGGCATCAAATTCAATATCTGCGGTAAATACGAACGTCATTGATGATGACATCCTTTCAAAACACCCTCTATTTGGGCCACAGATGCCCTAGGATCGACGATCGGCATAACTATGGGCCTTTCTCCACATCACGCTGGTGGCCATAGAGAAGAACACCCTGAGATCGTTTATGTCCTTATAGGCTCGGGCCTCGTAGGTTCCGTCCGCCTTTAATTGAACCCCCCAACGGTCGGGGCTCGACTCCAGGCTAAGCGGCTTCCCCAGATACCACGTTCGAACGCAATACTCCTGGAACGCCAGCTGCAGCCCGAAGTGGTCTTCCAATGCCCCGGTTTTTATTTCCACGGTTATCTGGCCGAGTGACGAATCCCCCCAGGCGTCCAGGGTGGTCGCTATCCTCCGGCCAATGTCGTAGGTCGAGTACTCCCGCAGGACCGGCCGAAACTTGAATTCCTTCTTGAACAGCTGCCACCCGGCGACATGCCCCTCGTACTGGCCGTAACGTTTCCGCCAGGGTTTCCCGTCGTCCAGGAGGCAGGTCGCGTCATGGACATCGGTCCCGACCATCTGGGCTATTTTCAATTGGTGCGGCGGTACCATGGAGAAGTCCGACAGCCCCTCGGCGGCGAGGATCTCGGTGTTGCTGATGATCCTCTGACCGCCGAGAGTGTACTCGTGCTTTTCCCTATTGAACGCGAAGTTCATTTCTTGCCCTGGGCGATCTTGCAGTACTCGCGAAACTTCCCGATAGCCACCTGCGCCATCTTGTCGCTGATCTGCGCAAAGTTGTAATTCATGATCCCGGCAAAACCCGATACCGTTTTGTCTCCTTTCGTATACGGTTCATACGAGGTCACCATCGCGAGAATGTCGCACTTGTCGTTGTCGCTTAAATTGAACTTCACCGCATGGGCGTCGATCTCGTCCTTGAGCTTCTGCTGGTTCTGGCCGAGCGGCTTGGGTTCGTCCTTGTGCGGTGGTTGTTGTCTTGGCGGCTGTTTCTGTTCGATCGGTGGCAGGTCAGGCGTCGCGCTCTGCCCGTCGTCGTCTGCCGATGCCGCCACGCCGACCGCCGCCTTCAGCGTGTAGCGTTGCAGATATGTCACCGCCGAGCCCAACGCCTGGATCGGGTTCTTGTTGCCCGACGTGTCGTGCCTTGCCGAGAGTGAATTTTCTTCGCTGTGCCCTGCTCGGTGCGATATGATGCAACTGACCGTCACCTTGTCCGGTCCGTCGCTCACGGTGCGCCACCTGAAGGACAGCCCGTGCTTCGCCATAGGGGGCGACAGCGCCTCAGTAACCGACTGCAGGTCTTCGTAGCGGTAGTGGGTCCGTCCCCTCTCGGTGGTGAAGTCCACGCTGCGGTTCTTGATGATCTCCGGCAGGTCCGGACGTAAATCGGCTATGGCGCTGGCGTAGGCCTTCTTCGCCTGACCCTCCTCCCATCGCTGCTGCAAAGATAGCAGCCGCTCCATCACTTCTACCGAAGCCCCCGACTCTATGGCCCTCTCGATCAGCGCAGGCGGCGTCTTCATGTCCTGCCAATCGTCGACTGGTTTTGTTTTCTTTACTGCCATTGTTTTTCTCCCTTCTCTCGATACGTTATTACAATTTTAAATAGAAATATACAAAAAAATTCAGCCCTTCTTCTTTCTCCCGATCTGCTGGTGCTGTGCGATCACCTCCTTGATCTTCTGGTCCCACAGGACCGGCACCGGGCGATTGGGATCTCGCTGTCCTGAGTTGTTCTTGATCCCGCACGCCCAGCGCCAGACCGTCACGTGCGACCTGCCGATCATGTCGCCGAGGTCGTAGATCGACAGGTTCGCACGTTCCATTCGTTCTCGTAGTTCTCTCGCAGTCATGGCCGTTTTTTACCACACGCTATTACACCTTGCAATTTTTATTGCGCCGCTCCTCTAGTCTTTTTTGAAACCAGGTACCCTCGGGGAACTTCCACGGCACAACTGTGACGATGGCGTTCTGCGCGAGCCAGCGGCGTTGCGCCTCCTCGCGGGAGACCTCTCGCTTCTTGTCTGGAAATTTTAGGAGCTTGCCCATGTCACTTGCCTCCCTTCTTGACGGTCTTCATCGGCGCGGGGATCGCCAGGAAGCCGTGCGTCGTGTAGATCGGGTCGCCGTGAACCGGGTCGATAGCTCCGGTCTTGATCCTGTATGTCCCGACGAAGTGTTCGCGGTTGTTCATCCCGCCGACCGAAGTAACCTGCCAGCCTTCAGGAAACCTGATGTCGAAAAACAACCCGTCGTCCCAGAGAAACACCTGGTATGGAGTCCCGTCGTTGTTCGATCGCATCCCGATCAAGACACCGTCCTCGTTCATGTCGGTGAAATCGACCCACGGACCGCCTACATGTATGAACGACTTGCCCAACGGTGTGACGGTCCCGTTGTCATAGATCACCACTCCTTGCTCAATGGTCTCGTTCTGGTCGGTGACGGTGTTGTAGACCATCAGGATCTGGCCTTTGTTGTTGATCGCCTCGCAGGAAACAAATGTATTCGCCACCGGGTAATCGATCTGCCGGTATTGCCCATCGATCAGCGTCCAGCAGTGAAACCGATACGCCAGCGCCCCCCGAAGTGGTTGGTTCAGTGGACCGTAAAACTGGCCGACCAGCTTTCCGTCGGTCGATCTCCCGGTCGCCATTGTTCCGTCCGCGCCGGGGAAGTCGATCAGTTGTAATTGCCCATTCAGCGGTTTTATAAAACCTAAGGACTTATAAGGCGGCGCGTCCACGCACATCCCGACGACCACATCATCGACGAGAGAGATCCCTGAGGTGTCCGGCCCGTTGCAGGACACGAATACCCATGGTTGATTGCGGAAAACTCTGGTCTTGCCACCCGCAGGGGTCACGACGGCCTGGCCCACACCGTCGACCGTCCGGATATTGGTCAGGATGCGTCCCTGATCGTTGATGTCGACCGGTATTCGAAGCTGCAGCGGCTGGTCGGGCACCGCTATGTCCAGAGTCTCGAACGTGTAGGGCAGCTCTGCCCCATCCGCCAGCGACAGCCACATGGCGAATATTACTTCGACAATAAAAAGTATCTTGAGTCGCATTTCCTTCGTCATTTGCCTTCTTCCTTCCTTTGCTTGGTTAAGGTTATTGTTTCTCTCCCGGCCATTTGCCCGTTTCGTAGTACGTTTCCTCGGCGCGTTCCTTGATGAGTGACGGCGTACAGTCCATGCAGATAGATTCATCAGGCTTCTGGCAGTGAGTGATCTGAGGGCAGTACTTGTGGCCTTTGCACTTCGGGCAGTAGTGGCTATGATTCGATGGTTGCATTTTCTGCATTTTTTTCCTCCTTCTATTCTGCAATTTCCAGCACACGATCCCTGCCGGCGAATAAAAGGAGCCCGGCAATCGGCCACCCATTTATAAAGCAGCCGACTGCCGAACCCCACAGCACGCCTAGAACGATGCCTTCCGATTGAGTCATTTCATCCAGCGAATTACCGCCGACCCGATTTCAGCCACCGTGAATAGAAGCAACGCCCAAGCAGGGAACAACCCCCGCTGTCCCATAGGTCGTTTCCATAGAAACAAAGACGCCGCGACAAACGCGAGGCAGCTGCCGATGAAACTCGCTACTAACATTGTGGACACTCCTGTTTCATTTCGTCAGCTACCTCGTAAAGCAGGTCAGCAATCGCCCCCGCCAGTCCCCAGTCCTCCGTGTTGTCAGCCAGAAATGACATGCCATCGCCCACTAGCTCAAGATGAATCCCTGCCGCCCAAATAAACATTTCCATCCGCTTCTTCTGCCATTCAAAGCAATCATCCCGGCCGAGGTCCAAACACGACTGCGACCTATTCATTGACGTGTAAACGCCGTCCAAAAACTGAGCGACAGAGCCTAGCCGCTCGTTTATCCAACAACCAAGGTTGGTCTCACAAGACAATCCCAAGTCGGGAAATGGCGGATCGTACGGCACGCCGTATTGCGGATCGAAGGGGTCCGTCAGGTTGATCCACCACCGAGCCACGCGCAGCCCGACCGCCACGCTGATGTACAAACGGGTATTTGCGCACATGTCGCTCTCATTCGACGCCGCACAGTAAACCGCTGAAACTGCCGCCAGTGAGTCGACATAGAAAGTTGCTTGATCGATCCTCTCGACCCACTTCTTCGTGCGCTGCTTTTGCTCCGGTGACTGAACGGCTTTAGGTTCCGGCGGTATGCCGCACGGCGGCGGGTGCCAGTCCAGGGGACAATTCTCCTCCGCCGTCGCGTCTACGCCGTCTATGCCGACCATCGCCAGCAACACGAAACCCGCCAATAAAAATTTCCTCATACCTACCTTCCTTTCTTGAAGGCTGACCGGTTGGTGGTAGGCTTGGATCGTTAGGCCAAACCTACCCGGGGTTGATCCATGAAGGGCTAAGAGCTACGAACTCTTAGCCCTTCGCTTTATTGGTCCGAACTTTTTCGTGTGGCATCACCTCCTTCTACGACTCGTACGAATTGAACTTTGCGCACCCAGTGGCCACAGTCTTCAGCTTCCTTGCGGACCTGCGCCAGACTATCTCCAAACCACTGAACGTAAGTGGGGTGCAAACGATCCTTTCCACAAACCAAATTATATTCATTCATAAGTTTTCCCCTTATATTTCATTTAGTAATAAAAGTACACAAAAAATATTTCACCGTTCGGCGACATAGATCTTGCTCGACGGCGGCTTGATCGGCTTGTCCTCCGGTCCTTTGATGTAGGACTCGATGAAGATCGGCCGGTGCACGCCTTCGCTTTGATACCATTGATCGCGCCAATGACCGGATACGGCCCAGCGCCATTGCCAGTCGACCGGTAGCGGCTTGCCCCTGGACTCCTCGTCCCGCGCCATCTGCTTTCGGCGCAGCGTCACGATCTCGATCCACGGCGGCGGGGTCTGGTTGTTGCGCTCGATTCTCCGCCGGGTCTGGCGGCTCGTATGATGACGGGCCCGGGTCGCCAGCCGCTGTGACATCATGTAGAACGCCGTGAAGATCCACCGTATCTCGTGGAGCAGGTCGTACTTGCGGTCGGCGTTCTTGGTGTACCAGCCCTGATCGCCGCCACGAAAGCGCGGTCGCTGATCGCCTTCGAACTGCTCGATGCGCGGCAGGAGCTTGTCGCCGTGCGCTATAGTCAAAAACGACCACGCGCCGAACCCCGCACGCTCGCCCCTCTTCGGGATCATCGGGTCATTCTTCCAGGGGTCGCCCGTCTCCACGATCCGGTTGTGATCGACGAAGCAGGCGAACCAGTAGCGGTCGGGCCCTGCCGTATACTCTGACCCTTCGTGCTGCTTCTTGATCCGTTGATCTTCGGGGATCTTTCGCCAGCCCAGAGCGCTGACCGTCATGGTCATGTCCTTCATCGGGTTTTTATTTTCTTCTAGGCTCTGCTGGTCCTCGATGTCGGGAACGGTGAACGGCTTCGCCAGCCACAGCCAGCCGAACGGCGACACCATCCAGTCGTGGTGAAATTCAATCTCGCCCGGTATGGATTGCCGAGCGCCGTCGACAAGCTCGCAGAAATGCTGATCCATGTAGTAGGTGTCCCCATGGTCGAGCGTGTACTTGAACAATTCCAGCTTCTCCACCCCGTAGTCGAGCCAGGCGATCGGGCCGCGCACTTCCGCCCACCTCGACCACTCCAGACGCTTCTCGATTGCCGCCATGTACTGCGCGTGACCCTCTGCTATTCGTTTCGGCGGAGGCGGGACGAGCTTGTCGATCTCAGTGATCGGGACCGCCGGGCCGTAGCGGTTCTGATGGAACCGGACGTGCATCTCTTTCATTCCTTTGGCGAGCTTCTCTACCTGCTCGGGAGTCCGGTCCTTAGGTTCCTTGCGCTGGAACATCTCGGTGGTTCGCTTGCTCAACTCCTTTTTCTGATCGGCGTCGATCAGCGCCTTGCACTCGTCGCACGCGCTCCATCCCTTGGTCGACCGCGAGCCGACCATCGGCATGATGAAATCGCGGCTAGGGAAGAGCCACGGGGGGTTCGGCTCGGTGCAGAAGTCGCAGACTAGCGGCTTCTTCTTGTCGCACCCGTCGCAGAGCATACCGTAGACGGACAGGTTGTGCGGGTTTGGCTGTCCACACATGTCGCAGTGCTGTTCCATTTCAATCGTCCTCTCTCTGCGCATCCTTGCAGTATGGACACCACGGCTCGCAGTCGTTGCCGTTTAGCTGGTTCTCCTCGTGCATCCCGCGCTCCGCCGACTCATCAACTTCCCTGGCATAGTCTTCATAGGACCCGTAACGGTTTTTCATTTGACTGTTTCCTCCTTATCGTATAGACCAAACTGTCGTTTGTTTCTTCCTTCCAGAATGACGAAGGGGACCCTGGCAGCGGGTCCCCTTTCGTTTTTCCTCCTGCCATCCTTTCCCCTTTTTAGGCCGCCTCGGCGATCTCCTTCCACTGACTCTGTGGCAATTCCAGAACCTTCGGGCCGAGCCGTTCCAACTCCGTTGCGCGGTCATAACTCTCAACGTCCTGGCTGACACGTGTCACGGCGTTCATCAGCCCGTATGCAGACAGGTCGCGGCCCTCGATCAGGTGGCGCAGGATGCCTGACTGCTCGGTGTCGGAGAGGGACAGCTTTTTCGCCGTTACTTCGACCACCTTCTCAAGCGAGCCGGTGATTTTCTGCTCGGTCGCCTCTTTCCAGCGTTTCACGATTTTGCCGAAGGTGACTTCGGTTAGGGACGCCGCGACGACATCGTTCACTTTCATCCAGAAAGCCTGGTCGTCGATCTTGCGGGTGGAGTCCCGGAAAAACTCGGCCGCTGCTTCGAGGTCCATGCTTCCGTTCGCCTTGCCGACATGGTGGCGGCGCATCCCGTAGTCCTGAGCGATGGCCCCGTTCAGGCAGACCAACCGGAAGATAAGCGGGTCGATCTGGATCGCGCCCAGCCCGACCTCACTGTTGGAGATCGCCAACCCCGCTTGGACAACATCGCCCTTGCTGATTTCTCCCTGAATGCGGGGAGTCACCGCCTTGATGTACAAACGTCTCTCGGTCAATTCGCAGGATTGGATCTGGCAGCCGGTGTCGAGCAGCCGAGGCAGAACGATATTGGCGAGATCGAAATTGTCCAGGGGGCGATAGCGCTCGGAGAGAAATGCTCTGGCGTTGTGGTCCAAGGTGCGGACCATATGCCGCTGAGGCTCCTGGTTGAACCAGGTGTTGACATTAGATGCCAACAGGTTGGGCTGATCTTTCAACATCCTGTCGTAGTATTTGCGCGGGATGTCGAGCTTGGCGGCGACCTGATCGTGGGCGATCTCGTTCAGCCCAAACGTGTCGTCAATCCCGTTGATGGCCAGCAGCGGCTGCTTGTTCTCGACCCGCATCGACAGGGCGCGAGAGTCCGCGACGTAGTCGTGCTTCGCGTTCGCCTGCCGTTCGATCTCGGCGGCCAGTTCTTGGAGAGTTCTTCCAGTCTTCATGTTTCTTCCTTCCCTTTCGTCGGTTAGGGTTCCGGCGCAATTCCGGTCCAGGTTATTTCTTGCCGTTCAGCGTGGCGCGAACAATGGTTGACACTGCGTCTCGAAGCCAAACGAAATTAGAGTCGGCAGGCATCAGGCAGCGTTGATGGATCTCGTTTAGTCCCCGCCGCAGCAATTCGTTCTGCCGGTTGAGGTCCGCGATTATCTCGCGGAGCCCCGAAATTGATTCGTTGTCGGATGTTTCCATTTTTGTTTCCCCTTCCAGAAAGCCCGAAGGCCGCTGTTACGCGGCCTCCGTCTTGGACAATTCTTTCGCCATCTCCGACAGAGACTTCTTCGGCTTGCTGGCGGTCTGCGCTTTCTTGCTGAACTTCAATTCCTTCTTGCCGTTCTTGGCCTTCGCTTTCTTGGCGACCTTCTTGGACTTGATCGGTCGCGCAGGTGGGGGTTCTACCGCTCTGACGGGAATCTTTCTTTTCTCGACCTTGGGTTTCTCGATCTCGCTGAAGTCCTTGACGACCTGGATGCTCTTGGCTCGGAAGAACTGGGGAGGACTCCACGCGTCCATGCGCTTGGTGTCGGCCAACCCCTTGGCGATGGTCGTCATCGCGTCGCGCAGCGTCACGGCATCCTTGCTGCCGTCAAGCAACCATCCCTCGCCCTTGCGCTCCATCGTGTGAACGGTGCCCTGGTACTTTCGGACGAATATGTCCGGCAACTCGGCCCCGTTATTCTTGGCAACCTTATCCTTTTTTACCTTCATGACCCTGTCCTCCTTGACTGCGTTAGTGTCGGCTCGATCCGACGCCGTGACCTTTGCCAGTTCCTTTTCCGTTTCGTCCTTTTCGAGCACGCGCTGGATCTCCGTCATCGGCGATACGTTGACCCGCCTCATCTCGTCACGGACGAAGATCTGAGCGCGGCAATCATTCAATACATCCAATCGACAAAGTTTGCCGTCCCATTTAACGAAATGATCACCGACCTTGAGATTCCTTATTTCCATGTCATTCGCTCCTTCATTTCACAATGTAATACTTCTGGCAGCGTTTGTACACCAAAAGTGCTTTATTTTCACTTATTTGCTGGGTATCAGCTAAGTACGCAGGGCTACGAGACTTTCTGGGTGACCGTCCGCATGAACCCGCTCGCCCTGGCGCGGTTTCGGGGGTCGTTGTACCAGCGGTTCCGACCGCTCGGGTGCGGGAGAACGGCGACTCGACCGCCGTTGAAGTCGATCCATCTGAGAATGGAAATGCGCAGATTGAATGCCCTCGCGACGCCGGAGCCGAGCAGGATCAGGGATCGACCGCGCAGGCGACGACGCAGGATCTCCGCGCCGCGTCGCGCCGGTTCATTCGGGAATATATCACCGGGATAGAATTCGATCAGGTTTAGGCGGTCGAACGTCCGCAGGTACTCATCGTCGGTCAGGCCCGACATCATGGCTAATTTTCGACCCAGCGCTCCCATCAACGGGCGATCCGTTAGTCCCGCCCGGTTCGGCGCCTGCCCGATCAGCACGATCCTCATGGGTCGGACTGTATTTCATACTGAAAGAGGAGTAAACCGGCAATAGCGAACAGAGATCATCGTAGTCGCTCGTCGTCGCGCTCGCGATGTCGCGCCACAAGGTCTCGCTGCGCTCAAGATAGACGGCCTCGTCGCGGAGATTCTTCCAGACGTTGCTCTGTCGGGCGTGACGGATCAGCGGACCTGCGAGGTTGAAGCAGTACCCGCGCCTGTAGGCCTCCTTCTGCCAAAGCCAACCCATCCAGATGTCGTCAAACCTCGGCACATCGATGAACTGACACCAGGGCAGCCATTCGGCGGGCCTGAAGGCGAGGTTCATCCCGCACAGCGGAAAGTAGCGACCGTGGATCCTCTCGCGGCGAAACGTCATCGGGGCGGCATTATAGGCGAGTTGGCGCACCGAGCAGTAGTCGCCGATCTCTGTCCAGAAACCCATGCTGGCCGCCACCGGCATCGTCATCTTGATTTCTTTGTACGGGGTCCCGCGTGAGGGCGGTCCGGTCACGGTCTCGAACATCTCGACCGACTGCGGCTCCAGCGCCGACACGTGTCGCTCGATCAGGTCGTCAAGGGTTCGCGCCTCGCCGCTCGGGTAGCAGTCGCCGTCGAGCACGACCACGATCTCCGCGCCGCGCCGAAGTGCCTCGCGGACGCCATTGTTCTTCGTGACCCCGCAGCCCTCTCTGGTCTTATCCTGCTGAAGAACGAGCCAGTCGGGTATCGCACCGATCTGCCAAGCGTCCTTGAATGCCGAGACTTCGACATCCGTCACCCAGGGGGTCACGACGCAGATCACTTCTGTTCCGCAAGCAGTCTTAATAGGTTGGGACTCCGGACTTCCTTGACGGCCTTCAGCTTGAGTCCGTAGTTATTCGGTTTCATCTTCGATGGATCGATGCCCGGCTTGAGCTTCAGCGGCGTGTCGAACTTCTTCCAAACACCCTTGACGACATGCTGCGGCCGACCGAATCGCCTCTTGGTCTCGACCACGCCCGGCCACACTCGTTCTAGCTGCCGCGCCATTCGAAGCCGTCCATCGTTCACGTAGATGTCCGTCTGTCCACCCTTGGCGCTCATCGTCTCCGGGGTCTGGATGGCGAATGTATTGAACATGATGGTGCACCACCCATCGGCAAGGACCTGAAGCGACATATCCGTGTCCTCGTTATATCGATGGCGCCAACGATTGGGGAGCGCGTTCAGGACGAGAAAGCAGGTATAACAACGATAATTGATGTAAAAGGGAGGAAGCTTGTTGTACGCGATGCCTGACGCGCACGGCAAGAAGAAGTACGAGTTGAAGGTTGATAACGCCACGTTCTCGTAGCGATCTACGAAGTCCTCCATCACGCACAAGGCGATCCTCGAGCTGCACGCGAGTCGAAACCCTCTGTGATACCGATACATCTCCTTGATATCGTCATCGAATTGCCAGTGGCGAGCATGTCCTTCAGAGATCGAATGATCTTTGATCCAGTTGCGTGAATAGACGAGTCCCTTGTTATCTTCGGGCAACACCAGCAAACGATCCTTGAACGCCCGATAAGCTTCTACCTGAGATGGTTCGACCACGACTCGAAAATCAACGTCATCAGCGACAAACATCGCCGCGGTCATCAGGTTGTCGGCACGTCCCTTCGAGGGAATATAGATCGGGTAACGAGGATTCAATTATCTTACTCGAAGCGAACCGAGTTTATATCGTCGTCCTTTTCCTTCGGTGGCCACCAACAAGACCATCTTCTGCCGTTGCTGAACTGTGTGGTTCTACCGATGTCGATCTTCCGAACAAACTCCGCTCGATCATCCTCGTTTCGGAAGGATACGATCAAGGTGAACGATTCCGATCCCGTTTCGTAGTCAGGCATGCCGACCCAATGTGCCGCAATATCCTGGTTATTTATCTCGGTACGCGTGACGAATGCCAATGCAGCTAATTTCATCTTGTCGAAGCCGGTTCCCAAGAGCTCATTACCGGAGTCGATGATACCCTTCAACGTATCGGCTAACGATCGGTCATCCACATCAGCGGCCTTACTCACCTCGTTATCGCCCACGAGGATCTTGAGTGCCAACGGGTCGTTCTTGTCGATCCCGAGACGCATCACCGGTACGTAGCGCATCCCCATCTTGGCGGCGGCCTTGACGACCCCGTGACCCGCCAGGATCGTGTTGTCCATCGCCACGACCACGTTGCGGGTAAACCCGCTCTTCTTGATGCTCTCGATCAAGTGATCGACCTGATCGTCCGGGTGCTCGCGGTAGTTGAGCGGGTGGGGCTTCAGCTCCCCGATGGGCAACGAGAAGCGCTGCTGGCCCCTAACGGCCTGCGGCTGGAAGTTATCGTTGAAGTAGTAGTCCTCGAACTGAAGCACGTCGAACTCCGGTAGCTCCACCGTATCGAGCGAGTCAAGGCCGAGGTCGCTCCCGCTCATGAACTCGTAGAGCGAGTCCATCGACATCTTGCCGTACTGCGAGGACAGGAGCAGGATCTTCTCCTTCGCCTCCTTCTCGTTCTTGGCGTCGACGTAGACCACCGGGACCGGGGGAATAGTCCATCCCTCCTTTCTCATTTCGGTGAGGACCCGTGACCGCTGGTGACCGTCCAGGCACTTCGCGCTGTCGTTCTGCTTCCAGATGAAGCTCGGGAACGACAACCCGAATTTGACGATGGACTTCTTGAGCTTCTCGAACTCTGCCTTGGACAATGACTTGAGCTCCCCCTGGAAGGCGACGATCTTGTCCAAGGGTAGGGAGTCGGCGGTCCGGCAGGTGACGGCTATTTGCCTGTTAGCGGCCCCGTTGCCGGGACTGGCCCTACTCTGCGTCTTTGGCACGATCCCCCCCTAGAAACTAAAGCCTGGCCCGAATTCGACCATTCTGGAAGGGACTAAAGCGACGCCGAGTAGGATACGTTAAGTGTGTCGCCGTTTCCCACGACCTTATCACCACCGCTGAACGTCCCGGCGCTGTAAAGAGTCCCGCCAGTATTATCGATGGTGCTCAATGCGCCTGAGCCGTAGACCAAGAAGGCACCCTTGACTGTCCCGGCGCCGGTGATCGCGTAGGAGGCCGCTGCAGACAACGACTTCGATCCTGCGCTCGCCGTGGACCAGGCCGCCGTCTTTCTCGGCGCTGTGTAGGTCGGCGCGTTGGCCAGACCTGCTTCGGTCCAGCCGCCGTGAGATCCCATCGTGTCGCCTGCTGCGGGTCCTGTCGTGTAGCTGACCGAGCTGATCAACCCGAGAAACGGGCCGACCACCGTGTAGCCCGATCCGGCGAGGTAGGTGTCGAGGGCAAGGTTCTTCCCCACCGTGGTGACGAGGTTGCTGCACTCCTCTTTCCATTTGAGCTTCCCGTCCGGTCCGTAGCACTCGAAGGCAAACTTACCTTCGGCCCTGGCCGCCTCGTCAGCGCGGCCGCCACGGATCACCTCGGCAAAGAACTTAATGTCGGCGTTCGCTTTTTCATCTGGCATGGAATTTTCTCCTTCTTCATTTAGGGTTGGCACAAACATTCAAAACATCGGGGGCGGTTCTTCCCTGAAAGACTGGCATGACGAGCTCAGCTTGAACCCGGTAGTTTCCCGCCGGGGTGAGGTCGTCCGCCGTCGTGGTCGTGTACTTCAGTAAGCCATCAAGGCCGTCGGTCACGAATAAGGCATCCTTCACCATCACAACGCCCTTCGCCTTGGTGAAAATCAGTTTCTTGGCTCCCGGCAGGTTGGCCGAGGAAATATTCTCCGCTGAGCCGTCCTCTTTCAAGACGGTGTACTGGATCTCAACTCCGATCGATCCTTCCTGGACGCTCATGGGAACGGTGCCTCTCCGTGCAGTTGTACAGTACGAGGCATTTTACCGTCAAGCCCGACTTTGTTGGTGAGCGTGCCGGACAGGAAAACCATGCTCTTCTCGATCGGTCCGAGGAAGCTGTTCATCTGCTCGTCGGCGGTGGCGCTCTCGCTAAGGCTCATCGCGACGTACTCCACCCCCGCGAACATAAGGTCGACGGCAAAAACGCTGTCGGTCTGCTGCGCTCCGATGCTTCCGATGGTGTCTGACAGATCGAGCGCAGCGGCCGGTTCCGCCATCGTGCCTATCTGGGTAAGGAGTAAGCTCTGTGTGTCCTGGGCGCTCAAAGGTTCGGCGACGCTCGCGAACAAACCTGCAGCGAAGGAATCGGCGGCGCTGCCCGGCTCGGTCAGAAGACCGGCGGCGGTGATGAGAGCGGAGACGGCATCGGTTGCTGCGACTGCATCGACCTGGCTGATCTCGTTTCCGGAAGTTTGCGAGATGGCATCGGCAGCGCTCACGAACTCCTGCACCATGACGAACGGGATCTGGACAGTCGCGAAAACCGAGTCCACTGCCGCCGCCGATTCGAACTGGCTGATCGCGGTTGAGGAAGTCGTCGAGAGGGCATCGGCGGCGCTGCTGAACTCTAGGATGCTGTCGAACGTCGGCGTCTGTGTGGTCGCGAAGCTGGAGTCGCCCGCGGGAGTAGACTCGAATTGACTGACTCCGGTCGCGGCGATCACCGAGAGAGCATCGGCGGCCACACCGCCTTCAAGGATGATGTTTAACCCGGCGGTCGTGGCTGCAAAGAGGGATTCGCCTGCCGGCGTAGATTCGAACATCGAAGCTACGCCGACCTGTTGCGGGGCCGGTGCGTCGGCAGCGCTGCTGGCTTCTACGATGATCCCGATTACGACTTCTGCCGCCGCGATGGTGTCCAGAGTAGAGAGCGGTTCAGCGATCGCGCGCGCTGTGATTTGGAATGCGGCGTCAACTTCGGCAGCCGTGGCCGCCTCTGCGAGGGTTCCAATGTTCAGCACCCCAACGGTCGCGCTTAATTGGTCCACCGCCTCGTTGACGATGACCGTGATCGGTTGGCCGTTCTCGTCGACGATCTGGTTCCCGTTCTCGTCGGTCAGGTAGAGAACAACCAGAGGGGTTTCAATCAACGACGCCGCAGATCCAACTGCCGCCGCTTGAGCACTCTGCCCGGTGGCGGCCTCGTCCATGCTCGCCTGTACAGGAATCCTCTTGACGAAAGACGTGTAGCGACGCGAGGGCCACAGGGCGGCGTTGAGCTGGGTCTTCCTGCCGAGGCTCGGCTTAGTTCCGTTGGAGGTCTCAGTGGCCGATGCCGCCTCGGTCACCGATGCCGAGCTGATCCAGGTCGCCGCCAGGACATCGACGGCGCCGGCCGGATTGGTGGAAGCTGCAGTGGTTCCCCAGGTCGTGGACGATGACTCTCCGGCAGTGATCGGCTCGCCGATCGAGGCCGGGGTCGCGTAGGTCGAGGACTGACTGTGATCGGCTGTCGTCGGTTCCGTCAGCGAGGCCGGGCGCGCGCTGATTGCCGTAGGCGCG
>Ga0075428_100001376_pt1 | contig 25857 bp, 29 predicted proteins | sample RhiMetdeltSRZDD2_FD_75291 | JGI IMG/M metagenome (GOLD analysis project Ga0075428, IMG submission 75291) | Populus rhizosphere microbial communities from Tennessee, USA - Rhizosphere MetaG P. deltoides SRZDD2 | ecosystem: Host-associated > Plants > Roots > Rhizosphere > Soil | place: USA... | reverse complement strand
AGAACTCTACCGACAAAACATACTATAACACATTAAAACCCAAATTGCGAGTGCAATTTAGCAACAATAAGCTCATGAACTGCTGCAATAGAAAGCAACTGACCATCGCGAGTGCAATCTATAGAGGTAAACTCGTCTGGAAACAGGCTGCACAGTTCTTCGTAAGTTGCTACGGCTCGCTGTAAATGATTCAAATCCGCCTCATGAATATCACGTTTTTTATCGGTATAGCCCCGTGTTTCTTTTTGGTCGACCAGCTTTTGGGCGGTCTCGGCGGGCACTAGCAGTACGATGTTCAGGTCGGGGCGCGGGATACCCAGAATGTTGAATTCAATGTTCAGCAGCCAGTCGTAGTACGTCTTGCGCGCGGCCTCGTCGTCTATTTTCTGGCCTTGGTGCGCCAGGTTCGACCCTATGAAACGGTTGCACAGAACTATCTTGCCAGCCGCTATATCCGCGCGGATGTTTTTGGCTGCCTGAAACCTATCCAGCGCATAAAAAAGCGACGGTCCATACGCGCCTAATTCTTCGGCGCTACCGTAATTGCCGTTCAGATATTCGCGCACGAAATACGAAGATTCCTGCGTGTACTGCGGGAAGTCGTAGGTGGCGACGGCGTGTCCGGCGGCTTGTAACGATTCAGCCAGTAGTTTGAACTGCGTCCCCTTCCCTGACCCGTCGCTGCCTTCTATAACAATGAATTGGCCGGCAGCCATTATTTCAAGCCTTCGGGCAGCCCGGCGATAACTGGCGCTGCCTTGCGCTGGTCTTTGTAGGCGCGCGGCAGCATTTGGCTGGGCGACCAGCTGGCCACAATGGCGTCTAAATTATCGGCGGCGCCCGTCTGATACTTACCGCTGAGGTGCCTGTACTCCTGCTCTACCTCGCCGGTTTCGTAAAAGACAATTTGTGCGATGCGTTCGCCGACGGGCAGTACGACACTTTCATGCTGGTTCATGTTGTAGATTTCCATAGTCCAGCGATTAATATAGCCTGGGTCGCCCCATCCTGCGTCAAGGCAAACGGCGACTCCGTTTCGTCCCCATGTGCTGCGTGCCTGCATGGTCGAGGTACCCGGCGCTTTAATGCCGATAAACTCATGGGTGTGTGCCAATATACGTTCGCCAGGCTGCAAGACGATAATAGGGTGGTCGGCTGGGATGTTGGCAAAAAGTGTGTAGCCGTGTTTCTCGCACCACTGCGCATGCGGCATGGCCTCTAGTGGGCCTTTGAAATAGCGGGCGACGTCGTCTTGGTCGAATGGGTTGTAGACGCGCGCCTCCTCCTGATATTCTTGTTTGTAAAAATAGTGGCCAAGGGTCACATCGACACTACTGCCTGCAATGTGCGCATCTTGGCGAGGGTGAAAGACGATTTTGCCCGCGTCTATCGCGGCTCGTATCTGGACGTTACTGTATACACTCATCGCTTTTCCCCAACAATACGCAGGGCGTATTGGGCGCGGCTATGAACGCCCTTGGGCATCGGCGCCAGCTTCTCGATTTCGTCAACCGTAAACCATTCTAGCTGCTCGGCGCCACCCTCTTCTTTGCGAACGGTAAGGGTGTCGCTGATAAAAATGTACCCAAAATCAATGTGCTGATGACCGCCGGGCGTGACCGTGTGGATGTCGATGTCAAACGGCATAGGTTCGGTGCGATTGGTGGCTGGGTCGCGCTGGAAGTCAAGGTTGTCGGTAAAGGGTGTGATGAGCGTGAGATGGCCTTTGGTGAGCCCCGTTTCCTCCTCGACCTCCCGGTATAGCGCCTCGATGGGTGTTTCATCCAGTTCTACATGGCCGGCCGGCGGCAGCCACAGGTGTAATTTGTGGTGAAATAACAATAAAACCTTATTTTCGTGCACGATGGTCGCGCTGACGGTGTAGTCGTACTGACTGTCAGAATGTATGTGTCCCATAATCTCCCTCTCTATTCTTATCGATTGTATCATGTCGTGCTACTATAAAGGTTATGAAAAGCATAATTGTGGCCTACGACAAAAACCGGGTGATTGGCAATAGCAACGGGCTACCCTGGATGGGCAAACTGCCAGCAGATATGCGCCATTTCAAGGAGCTGACGACAGGCAAAACGGTGATAATGGGGCGGAAAACGTACGAATCGATTGGCCGGGCGCTGCCGAATCGGCAGAATATTGTGGTGTCGCGCGGGGATTTTGAGGCTCCGGGCATTACTGTCGTGCATGGCTTGCCTGATGCGTATGCCTTGGCAACTGGTGAGGTGATGATCATTGGCGGCGGGCAGATTTACCTAGAGACGCTCGATGACGTGGATACTATTTACGCAACCGAAATCGCGACCGAGGCCGTGGGAGACGTGTACTTTCCCCAGTTACCAGCGGACTGGGTGGAGACGTATCGCGAAAATCACGCGGCCGACGAAAAAAATGCCTACGACTATGCATTCGTAACCTTTACTAAACAGCAATCGGTGCTTTAATGCCCGGGTATGGCTTGTAGTCTTCTAAGGTAAAATCGTCGATGGTAAAATCGAAAATCGAGGTAATTTCTGGATTGAGCCTCATGGTTGGCAATGGCCGCGGCGTGCGAGACAATTGCAAATCTACCTGTTTTTGGTGATTAAGGTAAATATGCGCATCGCCAAATGTATGTACGAATTCCCCGGGCTGCAGGCCGGTTACCTGGGCAATCATCATAGTCAGTAGCGCGTACGAGGCAATGTTGAACGGAACCCCTAGTAGCGTATCGGCACTGCGTTGGTATAGCTGGCAGCTCAGTTTGCCATCGGTGACGTAAAACTGAAAAAGGCTGTGACATGGCGGCAGGCCGGCCTTGGCCATCTCCTGAATATCCGCCACATTCCAGGCGCTCACGATGATGCGGCGAGAGTCGGGATTGTTTTTGATTGTGTCGATTGCTTGGCTAATTTGGTCTATTTCACCGCCGTCACGGGCTGGCCAGTGGCGCCATTGGTAGCCATATACTGGCCCTAGTTCGCCGTATTGTTTGGCGAATTCGTGATCGGTGGCTATCTTCGTGGTGAATTCTGCCAGTTTCTCGTTCCACTCAGGCGAGCTTTGCGCGGGTATTTCCTGGCTCGTTGCCTGCAAATACGCCTTGAACGGCCACTCATCCCAGATATGCACGTTGTTTTTCACCAGATATTCAATGTTGCTGTCGCCGCGCAAAAACCATAACAATTCGTGGATGATGCCGCGCAGGAATACTTTTTTTGTGGTAACCAACGGAAAGCTCTCGGCCAGGTCAAATCGCAGCTGGCGGCCAAAAACGCTTTTTGTGCCAGTGCCGGTGCGGTCGGTTTTTACCGTGCCGTTATCTTTAATATCTTGGAGTAGGTCTAAATACTGCCGCATGCACGCCTCCGTCATTTTGCTAGTGGTTTTATTATGACACAAGTCGGCGGGTATGGAAACCAAAACCCCGCTCATGGCGGGGTTTTACGTCTCTTGGCGGATTGAGGCTAGTTAACGCTATTTTCTACCTTAATACCAGGACCCATCGTGGTGGTGATACTAACGGTTTTAACGTACGCACCTTTCAGGCTGGTTGGTTTTTGCGATTGCAGGCTGTCGAAGAACGCTTTGGCGTTGACGGCGAGTTTGTCGGCGCCAAACGATACCTTGCCGATGGCTAGGTGTACGATGGCTTGCTTGTCGACGCGGTATTCTACCTTGCCGGCTTTGGCTTCCGTTACGGCTTTGGCTACATCAGTAGCGACGGTGCCGCTTTTAGGGTTTGGCATCAAGCCGCGCGGCCCGAGTAGACGAGCGTATTTGCCCAGTTTTGGCATGTAGGCAGGGGTTGCGACCAAGATGTCAAAGTTCAGGTCTTCTTTTTCCAATTGTTTCAAGAAGGTTTCGTCACCTACGACATCTGCGCCGGCTTTTTTCGCAGCAGCGTGTTCGGCTTCGGGTGCAAATACGGCCACGCGAACAACCTTACCGGTACCGTTTGGTAGGCTGACGGTCGCGCGGATGTTTTGGTCTGCCTGGCGTGGGTCGACACCGAGGCGAACGTGAACTTCGACTGAAGCGTCAAATTTAGCTGGGTTGGTTTTGGTGGCTAGTTCCAGTGCTTCGGCGAGCGAATAAACCTTGCCAGTTTCAACTAGTTCGGCTACCTTGCGGTAACTTTTACCGCGACGTTCAATCAGCGGGCGAACGGTAGGTTTTGGGCCTTTTTTACCATTTGCTTCGGCTTCTTCGGACTGAGGTGCGGTGTCGCCAGCTTCTTTGCGGGCTTCCTTCTCAGCTTTTTCCTCGGCTTCACGCTGTGCTTTTTCGCTGCGTTTGCCAGCTTTGGCGGCTTTTTCTTCCGTCGGCTCCGCTACGGGCGCTTCCGTGCCAGCATCGTTAATTGCAGCTTCAATCTCTGCAATAGTGTTCTTCTCGGTCACTTCTAGCCCGAGTTCTTTAGCCGTTTCCAACAATTCGGCTTTTTTAGCCATATGGGTAAACCCTTTCTGTGGTGATAGCGGCGTTTCACGGCCTCCCAACATTGATTTGGTATGGATGCATTGTATCATACATTGAGGTATCTGGCTAGGCGTTGCGTTTCGCACCGACGGCCGTGGGTTAAGAAATGTGAATGACGACCCCGGCCACACATGGCCGTTGCGTGCTTTCAACGCGGCCACGATGACCCATGGCGGGTCATCGTGGTCTCCTACCTTTACTTTAATGATACCGTAGCCCTCTTTCATGTAGGGGCGCACTTGCTCCCGTATTTCAGTCGTGCTGCTTGTGACTTCCGGGGTAAAGTCAGGAGGATATGTGGCAAGCGGGGTGGCGATGTCACATATTAATTAGCGCTGGCCACTGCTAAAATGTTGGCCACAGTAGGGGCAATGGCGGGCAGTTATTTTCACTTCGCGCTCGCATTTTTTGCAGCGCCCCACTACCCTGCGTGGCCTGGGATTTCCTTCCTTCTGAGCGTTTGTCGGCTCGGGAGCCTTTTGCCAGATGATCCAATAAGTCTCCTTATCGGGCATATATTCCTCGCAGAATCTTCTCAAGCCACCCCGCCTGCAGACGCTGAAGCTGAAGCGTCCTATTTATTATATGGGCAATCAAAATAAGTGCAACAAGGAGAGGCGACGAAACCTCTCCCTCTTGCTACCGGGTCATCCCCAGCAGCGTCCATTCGCCGCCATCACTTCGCAGCCGGTAGCTGCGCGTGCCATCCGTCATGGCAAATATGTGCGCGATACGCTCGCCGCGGCGGACAACCATGCGGATGCCGGCGTCGACGAAGCTATAGGTTGCTCCGTCGAATTCCATACGGCGCGGGTAGCTGCGCATGTTTTTGCCGAATCCCATGGCGGTGACGTCGACGGGACTGTTGATGTTAATGAAGTGTGTCATATTCGTACTCCTCGAGACCTCGTTTTATTTTTTGGTAAATAAAAAACTGACAACAAGAAAATCGGTCAGCTACGGAATTATGAGTAAGCTACGAGGAGACAATATGGCACCGCCGGCCAAACTGCTGTATTACCTGAAGTAGCGTTGAATATGTAGCCGTGCAGGGACGCTTGACGTATTGAAACGTTAGTGTGTATGCTGGCTAAGTTTATTGTAGGTCTGTTAGTAAAAAGGCTCTCCACCAGTACTCTCACGACCTATTCTAGTATAGCGCGCGGGTCAGTTGGACGGTCAATGGCTTGTGCAGTTTTTACAACTTAATTTCAAATAGATTTGTTTTAAGGCGCTACTCGTCACTAGCCGAACGAAAAGCCACGCCTGGCGGCGTGGCTTAAATTGCTGCTGACAGTTGTCTACTCGACGACTTCAACGCCCATGCTGCGGGCGCTGCCGGCGATTACTTTTACGCGGCCTTCGAGGTCGATTGCGTTGAGCTGGTCTTTTTTCAGCTCGGCAATTTCCTCTAGCTGTGCGCGGGTAATTTTGCCTACTTTTTCAGCGTGTGGCTTGCCGCTGCCCTTTTTGATGCCGATTTTTTCACGGATCATGTCGTCAACTGGCTGGCCAAGTGACTTCCAGGCGAACGTGCGGTCTTCGAACACTTGCAGGTGCACGATAACGTCCTTGCCCATTAGGTCTTTGGTGGCGTCGTTGAATGGATTGATGAAATCCATCATGTTGAGACCCCATTGCCCTAGGGTTGAACCTACTGGTGGGCCTGCGGTAGCGCGGCCGGCTGGAATACGCAACTTCAGGTTGCCGATTATTTTCTTTGCCATATTTTTCCTTCTTTTGACTCGTATTACCGAGTGCGTAACGCCCTTTAGTATACATCTTTCCGTGCGAAATGTACAGCGAATATTATGCTTGACAGGCGCTACGCAATCACCGATGATAAGAGTAATGTAACCATAAGGAACTTCATATGCCCGAGAATGAAACACCTCCCGCACCAGTCATCGAACCTAGCCAGCCAACGGATGGTCCGGAGCCGGGCACGGAACCTGATTTTAGCTTTAGTCAGCCGCCTGCGCAGCCACCGGTAGAAACGCCGCCGCAGCCCAAGAAAAAAGGGATTATGACATGGATTATTGTGCTACTGGTGGTGGTTGTATTGGCGGCGGCCGGCATCGCGGGCTACAACTGGTATCGGTCGACCACGGTGCCACAGCAAAAGCCGACCGTAAAGGTGGGCGTGCTGATGGCATTTACCGGCGGCTCCAGTAGTATGGGGTACGGCACGATGAAAGGCATTCAGCTGGCGAAGAAGCACCTGGGCGCTAATAATATAGAGTTAGTGCAGGCCGATTCCCAGTGCGACCCGAACGTTGCGCGCGAGGCAGTGAAAAAGCTCATCGACCAAAAGGTTGTGGCGATCATTGGCGACGGTTGTTCGAGCGCATCGGTAGCGGTGTTGCCAACGGCTAATAATAGCCGGACGGTGATGGTTAGTCCTTCGGCTTCGTCGACGACGCTGAGCACGCCTAACGATTATTTCTTCCGGGTAGTTCCACCCGATAATTTCCAGGCCGGCTATGTAGCCCAGACTATCAACAGCAAGGGTATCCAAAAAGCAGCGGTTTTTTACACCAACGAGCCCTACGGCGCCAACATGAACAAGGCGTTTCAAGAGAAGTTCGCTGCCTTGGGCGGCCAGGTGGTGGCGACAGCCTACGCCGACCCTGACGACATTGAAATTTCGGCACAAATGCAAAAACTGAAAGATGCCAAGCCGGATGCGGTGTTTATTGCGCCCAATTCCGCCGTGACGGCAACGGCAGCGATACAGATAGCGCGCCAGGTGGGTATCACGGCGCCGCTATTCGGTGCGGACATTTTCTACGACCTGTCTATTTTGCGGAATGCACCAGCGGCTTCGCAGGGATTGACTATTACCTCCTTCCCTACCGGCTCGACGGTGTTTAAGGACATGCTGCTGAACGAATATCAGGTGGTGGAACAGCTATATGCTGCACCGCAAGCATTTGATGCATTCGATGCGATTTATCGTGCGGTTGAAAGCGGCGCGGTAACGGGCGAACAAATTAAAGACAAGCTACCTTCCATTAGCTTTGATGGCATGTCGGCACACATCTCGTTTGACGAGAACGGCGAGGTACCGGGCGCTGACTATAAATATGACGTACTGCAAGTGAAGGAAGGTGCATTTACCAAGCTAGAAAACTAGCCCGCCGCTACTATGAATATTCGCCAAAAATTCGTCACACTCCTGCTGCTCATTGGTTTGCTGCCGATGCTGGCTGTGAGTGTGATTGCGTTTAATACGATCAGTGGCGCGCTGCTGAATTCGACCGGCGATCAGTTGAATAGCTTGGCAATCAAGCAGGAGCAGCGGATTAGCACGTTGCTGCAAAACAAACGCGAAGAAGTGGTGAAGCTGAGTAACCAGTATGATTTTCAAGTAAGTCTCAGAAAATACAACGCAACGGTGGGCAAAGAAGGTAGGGACACCCTAGGGGCGATACTGCAGAGCAAAAAGGTGGATGTGCCGACTATTCAGGCGATGTATTTAACGGGTGCGGACGGCTCGGCAATTGCGACATCGGAGATTGGCGGCCGAACGTTGGCGGAGCGTGGCGGGGCTACCTCGCTGGACGTGACCGAGACGAATGTGGCAATGCGTAAAGACCCGGTGGACGGATTTAGCAAGCTATTTATTACGACTGCGGTGACTATAAACAAGCAAAAGGCCGGGTTATTAACGGCTATTTTCCGAACGGACGACCTGGTGGCGGTCGTGCAAGATTATACAGGGTTGGACGAAACCGGTGAGACTGTGGTGGTGGCTAAAGACGGCGTGTCGCTTTTCCCGCTGCGTTTTGACACCGAGGCGGGGCTGCGTACTAGCCTGGCAAGCCTCGATTTATTTAAAAACGTCGATGTCCCCCATAAAGAAGCGGTTGATTATCGCAAAAAAGATATTTTACTGGTGGCGCACGACGTTGGGCTGACCGACTGGGTGGTGGCGACCAAGATTGATAAAGATGAGGCATTTGCACCCATTACGCTCCTACGCAACAGTATGGTTGTGATTCTTTTGTTTGTTTCGTTGGGAATTGTGCTTGTGGCGCTGTTTTTCACGCGCCTGTTTACGGGTCCTATTCTGCAAATTGGCCGGGTGTCGGAACGGATTGGTCGCGGTGATTTTGCGGCGCGCACCACCATAGAGCGCAGCGACGAGATTGGCACACTGGCTCATAGTGTGAATACTATGGGTATGAACCTGAGCGGTTTGGTGGGTAATATCGAGTCTCAGCGCCGGCGGCTGCAGATTATCCTGGACAACATTACCGAGGGTATATTTGCCATCGATGAACACGACAACGTGCTGTTGGCCAACAAGGCTGTCCAAGGGCTTTTGCTGGTCGATCCTGTTACCTTGGTGGGTAAAAATATGCAAGAGCTGTTCCATATGCAGCACGGACTGCAAGATTTTACACCCGATTATCAGGCAGAGGGCGTGCATGTGTACACTAACCTGCAATACATCGATTCGGCCAATGCACAGCGCTACGTGAAGCTGATTGTCACGAGGGTGAAAGAAGGTGTGGGTAGCGCGGCGCGAGCAATCGTGACCATTCACGACGAAACCTCCAGCCATGAATTGGAGAATATGAAGACCGATTTTGTGTCGATGGCTGCGCACGAATTACGGACGCCATTGACGGCGATTCGCGGTTATCTAGAAGTGGCGTTATTTAAGGATGGCCGGCACGAAACCGCCGACCTGATGACCTATGTGCGGCAGGCGCTGAAAAATGTTGCCGAGCTTGGCGGGCTGATTAATAACCTACTAGATGTGACGCGTATTGAACGCGGTACGCTCACGCTCAACATGGAAAAGGTAGATGTTGCGGCAGAAACGGCGCGCGCCGTAGAGGACGCACGGTTTGCGGCTGAGGATAAGAAATTGAGTATCTCGTATGCTGGTCCAACCAGCGGGGTGTATGCGGTGGCGGATTCACTTGCGCTGCATGAAGTGGTGAATAATCTTGTGTCGAACGCTATTAAATACACGATGCCCGACGGAAAAGTAGAGGTGGTTGTGAGCCAGGATGACGCCAATTGTACGGTGTCTGTCAAAGATAGTGGTGTGGGCATTGCCAAAAATGCGCAACAGTATTTGTTTACGAAATTTTACCGCGTTCATGGCGGACTGGATAGTGGTAGCACGGGCACCGGCCTAGGGTTATTTATTGCAAAGTCGATTATTGATCGGCATCGTGGTACCATTAAAGTTGAGTCGGAAGAAGGTAAAGGTTCGACATTTACCCTTAGTCTCCCCGTCTTTACCGCTGAACGGTTGGCGCAGTTGCAGCCGATTACCGACAATGCGGGAGAAGCTAATATAAGGAGGAAACGTGGCTGGATTACAAAAAATATTGCTCGTTGAGGATAATATTGAGCTTCGCAATATCTATGAAATGTTCTTGAAGCATCGCGGATATGATATTGCTACTGCTGTTGATGGCGAAGATGGCTTGCGCAAGGCCAAAGAAGTGCAGCCCGACCTGGTATTCCTGGATATTATGATGCCAAACCTCGACGGGCTAAAGGTGTTAAAGATATTGCGCCACGATGAAAGTTATGGCTGCACCAAAGCGAAAATCGTACTACTAACCAACCTGGGTGACGCCAGTCGTGTAAATGCCCAAGTAAAACAAGATATGGATGGGTATGTGATTAAGGCTGAGATTGAGCTGAATGATTTGATTGATATTATCAAATCATTTGAATAATAAACTCGTTCTGTCGGCTCCTGTTCGCCTCTTCGACCACCCTCACTCGCAAACGGCTTCGCTCCGGGGCCGAACAAGGGTCCCGACGCCTTGTCGGCCTCGGGCTGCAGATGTTTGTTCATAAGGATAGTCGAGCGGCTCGACAGCGTTGAGGCCTAAACTTTCTTTACCTGCAGTGCGTCCAGCTCGACGGGTGTGTCGCGACCAAACATGCTTACCATCACCTTAATCTTGCCCTTTTGGGTGTCAATTTCGCTAATGGCACCGTCAAAGCCCTTGAACGGCCCGTCCACAATAGAAACCACTTCGCCGGGTGTAAAGTCGATGTGATGCTTGGGGTCGTCGACGCCCATGCGTTTTTTAATCTTGGCAATTTCGCTGGCTGACACGGGTGTTGGCTCGGTGCCGCTGCCCACGAAGCCGGTCACGCCTGGCGTGTTGCGAACAATGTACCATGTTTCATCGGTCAGTTTCATCTCAACCAACGCGTAGCCCTGGAAGATTTTACTTTCCACTACCTTGCGTTTGCCGTTTTTGATTTGGATTTGCTTTTCCTTCGGTACCATCACATCGAAAATCTTGTCGGCCATGTCTACGGCGTTAATGCGCTGACGAATGCTGTCGGCGACTTTTTCTTCGTAGCCGCTATATGTGTGAATGGCGTACCATTGGCGGGTGCTGTCGTATCGGTTTGTGCTCATATTTTTTATCCTAAAATTAATTGAAATACATATTTAAATAGTGCGTCCAGGAGCAGGATGAGCACGGCAAAGAAGGCGGTAAAAGCCAGCATTGCAGCAGTCAAACCCCAGGTAGCACTGCGGGTTGGCCAGCGAACTTGACGCAGCTCAGCCCAGGCGCCTGCGAAATAGCCTGCGATGGCACGGAGCGGGTTGGCGATGCGCTTTTTGGTTTTTGTGGTTGCGGGAACGGCTGTTTTGGCCTTTTTAACGGGTGTTGCCGGTGCTTTTTTGGCGGGCGCTGGCTCGTCATTGGCTTTGATACGGGCTACCGTAGTCGTTGCCTTGTCGGCGGGTTTCTTTGCCACTGTTGGCCTCCTGTTGCGTTACCAAATAAAATAGCCTGCTAGTTGCAGACTGTCAAGTACTAGTGTAGCCTGCTACTGCCAGCGCGTCAAGCATGATATGATAGATGTGTGATAGAACTTATTCTTGTGGTTTGTTCAATTCTTTTAACGGCGGGCGCGGCGTGGTTTGCGTTGCGGCTGCAGGTGGCGCTACGGCGATTCCGGATTCGTAAACAGTACACGGCGGCTATAGAGGCGCCTAGCGTCAGCGTGTGTATACCTGCACGTAACGAAACGCACGCCATGACAGAATGTATTCAGGCGGTGCTGGCCAGTGATTATAAAAAGATGGAGATACTTGTCTTCGATGACGATTCGGGCGATGACACTTCGGCGCTGGTGCGGTCGTTTGCCTACGCGGGCGTGCGATTTGTGTCTGGCGCGACGCTGCCTGAGGGTTGGCTGGGTAAAAACCACGCGCTGGATACGCTGGCGCGCGAGGCCAGTGGGACATATGTGTTGTTTATGGACGTCGACACGCGCATTACGCCAACGACGATTAATTGGTTGGTGGGCTATATGATGACTGAAAAGTTAGAGATGGCTTCGGTAATACCGATGCGCAAAGATATCTGGCGCGTCAGTACATTACTAGGGTCGCTACGGTATTTTTGGCAGCTGGTTTTATGGCGCCAATCGGCACCGGCGGCTGCGGGAACGTTCTGGGCGGTGCGACGCCAGACTTTGCTGGAGAATCTAGGCGGCTTTGCGGCGTTTAAGGGTGAGGTGTTGCCGGAATCGCATATGGCATCACTATTGGGCACCACGTATCACTGTTTGATTAGCAATTCAACTTTGGGTGTGACGTTCGAAAAGAAATGGAGCTCGCAGCGCGAAACAAGCCGGCGTCTGCTGTACCCCATGGTTGGCGGCCACTGGCAAGGTGGTTTGGCGGGGCTTTGCGGGCTGTTGCTGTTGAATTTGCCCGTCGTGATGATTGTTGTCGCTGGTTTTCTGGAATGGACATTATGGCAAGTGATGGCGGCCTGGCTACTGGTGGCCTATATGGCGGTGTACGGTATGTATTTGAGCCACGTATGGCAGCGCGGCTGGTGGCTGGGCGGGCTGTTGTGGCCGGTGGTTGTATTGCAAGAATTGGGCTTTTTCGTGATGAGTCTGTACGGGTATGCACGAGGCAAGGTGACATGGAAAGGCCGTTCGATCGGACCGATTGCCAGTGCGCGACGTAGTAGCGAAGCGTAGGTCAGTTATTTTTCTTGTCTTGGCTGGGGAGTGTGAAGCTAAAGCTCGATCCGTGGTTGAGGCGACTGACGAGCTCTATTTTGGTGTCGAGTTTGTCGGCGAGCTTGGCTGCCACATACAGCCCCAGTCCGGTGCCGCCAGTTTCACGAGTGCGGTAATCTTCTGAACGATAGAATTTATGAAATATCTTGGCTTGGTCGCTTTTGCTAATGCCGATGCCGGTATCTTTAACTGTGATGGAAAGAATATCGTCGGAACGGTGCGCCGATAGTGTGACGCTTCCCTCTTTGGTGTATTTGATCGCATTGGTAATGAGATTTTGCAGCATTTCCTGTAGGTAGAGTTTGCTGACGTGTATGTAGCCCAGGTGTGCGCCCACATCGAGATTAAAGTGTAATTTTTTAGCAGCCGCCTGTGGTGCGTACTCGGCGTAGAATTCATCCACAAGATCGCGCACTTTGATAGTCTCCGCGGTATCGGCGGTGCCGCGTTCGGCGCGCGACAGGGTACTGAGGTCGTTGACCATGCGAGCCAAGAATATAACTTGGTCGTGGGCGGATTTCAGGCCGTCTTTTAGAATATTCTTAGCGATATTCTGACGATCCATCATCACCTGAATGTTGCTGAGCGTGCCCTCGGCAATGGTAATGGGCGTGCGTAGTTCGTGGCTAACGACGCTGATAAATTCGTCGCGTTCTTCTTCGAGGCTTTTGGCCTTGGTGATGTCGCGCAGAATCAACACATAGCCGTTGCCGGCGTCGGAGCGCTTGGATTTGGTGTAGGTATTACGAATTGGTGAATAGGTAATTTCCAGTCGAATCACTTCGTCCTCAAGCTTCATGACCAGGTCGTCGCGCGAGATAACGGCGTGCGCCTGATGCAGCTCGTCAATGAGGTTGATGGGGTTGTCGTCTTTGTCGCGCAGCTTCAAAATTTCGCCGATACTTTGGCCGTTCAGGCTGGTGTTGGTGTCGAGCAAGCTGAGACAGGCTGCGTTGTAGATGCGCACGACGCCTTTTTCATCGGTACTCAGAACGGCATCTGCCAGGTTGTTGACTAGTGTCAGGATTCTGTCGCGCTGCAGAATTTCTTGGGCGCGGCTGCGCGAGGTTTCGCTTTCCTGGATGCGACCCAGGGCAATGGCGGTCATACCCAACAGTAGTACGCCTATGGCGGTGATGGTGTTGACGGACAAAAGTGTTAGGTTGAAATGAAGGATACTGTCTGCGATTGCGGCTAAAATGAGCATGACAACGCTGAAATAGAGCCCCTCCTTTTTGAAATAAGCGTACGACGCCAGGAAAAGCATCGTCCATCCGGGTGTCAGCGGGGTGCTAAACGAGGTGATAAACACCAGCACAAGCCCGGCAAATAGGTGTACCAAAAAGAGGAACGCCCAGCCGACTATTTTGCGCTGGATGGGCAATATTAGTTGAGCAAGGCCAATAGCAACCCACGGCGCAGTAATGGCGAGATAGGTGAGATTGTTGACAGGATAGGTGAATTTATCGAAATGAAGAAACTGCACCAGGACACCGTACACGAAAATAATACCGGGGATGAGAAAACTTGCGTATCTGACAACCCGGGCAATGCGTTTGTCTACTACCACCTCACCCTTGAACATATCTGTCTGTAGTATACAGAAACATGAGCTTTTTAAATAGAGGGAGCTTCTTTTTTTAATGCCTGGCGGTGTTGTTTGTATAGTGGATCGGCTGCGGCCACCAGCGCCCAAAAGCTTTCCGAGTGATTCATCTCGACAGTGTGGCTGAGCTCATGCACTAAAACGTAGTCAATGAGCTCGAACGGCAGTTTCATCAGGGCGATGTTCAGGCTGATAGTGCCGGTGCTACTGCAACTTCCCCATCGCCCGCTGGCGTGTGAAAAACGGACGCGTTCGTAGGTGTGGCCGTGTTGGGCGGCCAGATGCGCCAGGCGTTTTGGCAGATGGCTTTTGGCTTGCAGACGCAAAGCATCGATCACCGCTTCGCGAATAGTCCTGGTTGCCAAGGGGTTGGTGGGCGACATGTCTACGGGCAATTGGACGATGATTTGCTGGCCATGGCGCTGGGCAACGGGCTGCTGGCTGGTGCCGTCGCGAATAATGAGCGTATGGCTTTTGCCAATTTGCATACCATGGGTGAAAGTTGCTGTGCCTTGTTGTTCGGCCAAAAGTGCGCGCAGCTGAGTGCGTGATGATGCCACCAGACGTTTGACTAAAAATGCTGGCGCATACAGCGGTAGCGAGGCGCGCAACTGGCCGTTTGGCGCCACGCGCACGCGAATTTGCGAGGCTCGCACACTGCGGCGCAAGGTGATGATGCCGAATTCTTCGTCGGTAATAGTCGCCATGGGTTTATCCTATGGCGATGCGCTGGCGGCCGTGCCTTTCGGGGCGCGCGGGCGCGGCGATTTGCCGGGATATTTCGGCGCGCGGACTACTGAGCCGCAGCAATACGACCTTTGCCTGCGACGCGTAGGTGTGTTTGCCGCTGACGACCACGGGGTTTTCTAGGTTGTTGGGGGGTGTGAAGCGAGCGATGGCGCGATCATAGGTGTCGTTGGTTAGTGTTGTGGCTTTGTCGCGTAGGGCGCGTGCCTTGGCCGTGGCTGGGTCGGTCTGTACCCATATTGTTAGGGCGTCGTAGCCCGCCGCACGTGCGGCTTTGGCAAGTTCCAGCCGCTCGGCACGCGTATGGGTGTCGCCCTCAAAAATAATGGGCTGTTTGGTTTTGAGCAGCTGGCCTAGTTGCATAGAGGCAAGTTGTTTGGCACCGGCTGGGTCGGCTGCGTATTCGGCGATTTTTTCCTGCTGCACGAAGGCCGTATGGAATGTCTCGGCAAATTTTTCAGCAAAAAAGCTTTTTCCACTACCCGGAATGCCCACTAGTATCATCAAGTGTGGTTTTGTGAGGCTCAGCGACTTCATATATGACAGTATAGCAAATTTATGCAGCAATACGTAGTGGATTTCATGATGCTGATGGTATAAGAAAATTGACCATATGAAAAGTAAGTGATACTATAATGACAAACAAAGGCTTGTGGAGAGTCGCGGAGGAGATGAGCATGAAGAGATGGCAAAAACATGTAGGTATAGCGGCGCTGCTACTAGGCGCGGTGACTTTTTGGGGCTTAGGCAGCTTGGTGGTGCGCGCAGATTTGCCGCGGGATTGTGACACGAACTCGATTATCAACTGCGGCGCCACGACGGCCGACGAACTAAAAAAGAAATATCTTGAAAACAAATCGGGTGATTTGCCGGCAGTCTATGACGCCTATGGGTTGAACGGCGCTGCCGTTACCGGTGCGGCGACGAGCGCCAAAATGGGTGAAGTTCGCAAAGATGGAACTGTAGTGGTAGACGGCCAAGTCGTCGCTACTGACGCCAAAAGCATCGGCCATCATAATGCTGCGGGCAGTACGCCGAAAGTCATTGCCGGTAAAACCTATTACGAACGCGCGCCTAGTATTTCATTTCAAAGCCCATCCATTGTGGCCTATGTATTCTTTGGTCCAGATGGCCAGTTCCGCGCGGCTATTTTAACGTCTTGCGGCAACCCAGTGAGCGCCAAGCCGGTGCCACCCAAGAAACCCACCCCAACTTACGTGTGTAATACCCTCACGGCAACCTTACTGGCCGAGAAAAAGTATAGCTTTGCTGCAGCGGCAACAACTACTGGCGACGCGACGATTGTGGGATACAGCTACGACTTTGGTGATGGCAAAACGCTCAATTCGCCTGACAAAACAGTTCAACACACCTACGCGCAACCCGGTACTTACCTTGCGACCGTGACGGTGAGCGTTAAGGTTGGCGCCGAGACGAAGACTGTCACTGGTGCCGGCTGCCAAACACAGGTCAAGCCCGTGGCACCGCCCGAAATGTGCCCCACGAATCCTCAACTGCCAAAAGATGACAAAGGTTGCGCGCCCTGCGACGTACCCGGGAAAGAGCACCTGCCTAAAAACAGCCCCGACTGTGCTGTTGTGCCACCACCAGTGACACCCCCTGTCTTACCGCAAACTGGGCCGGCCGATATCATTGGCGGCGTCCTAGGCCTGGGCGCGTTGGTTGCAGCTGGATACTACTGGATGGCGAGCCGCCGCGACCTGCACGCCGCAGTCTTTAACCGCTAGTCGACGTACAAAATACACCAGCCCGAAACGCCGGGTTGGTGTATACTAAGTACAATCATGTCCGCACCTCACTCACCTCTTCGCATCTTCGCCGTTTCGGGTATTGTTAGTATCGCCGCGCTTGTTTTGGTGTATGCCTATCTGGGGCTTTCAGCCGCTTTGGTTGCGCTTATGCTGATGGTTATTGAAATAACATTCAGCTTCGACAACGCTATTATTAACGCCCGCGTGCTGGCCACTATGAGCCCGTTCTGGCGGCGAATGTTTATGACCGTCGGTATCTTGGTTGCTGTTTTCGGCATGCGCGTGGTCTTCCCTATTATTATCGTTATGTTCTCGGCTGGTTTAGGTTGGTCGGAAGTCATCCAGCTGGCACTGCAGGATCCGCAAAAATACGCCGAAGTATTGCGCACCGCACACCCGGCCATCGCATCGTTTGGCGGTATGTTCTTGCTGATGCTGATGCTGCACTTTTTCTTTGACGATTCGCGGACAGTTCACTGGCTAGGCAAAATAGAGCGGCCTATGCAGGTGATTGGGCGCAAATGGCTGCATGCGGTTGTGTGTTCGTTCGCGCTCGTCATCCTGACATTTTTACCGTTCAACCATCATCCTAATGAAACAATGATCGCGGGATTGGCGGGTATTCTTAGCTACGCGGCTATCCATGGTGTGTCTGAATTATTCACGAAACAGCGCGAACTGGCAGCTAAAAAAACCGGCCGCATCTCGCGACGTCAGGCGGCGTTGGCCGGTCTCTCGTCGTTTGCCTACCTGGAAGTTTTGGATGCGAGCTTTAGTTTCGACGGTGTCATTGGGGCGTTCGCCATTACGCAAGATGTGATATTGATTGCCGTTGGCCTGGGTATTGGCGCGCTGTGGGTACGTTCGCTAACGCTATACATTGTGCACCACAAAGTGCTGGATGTGTACCGTTATCTGGAGCACGGCGCCCACTACGTGATTGGAATCTTGGCACTTACTTTGCTGGCCGGTTTGTTTTATGAAATCCCTGAAGCTGTGGCTGGGCTGGTGGGTATAGGTGTTATTGCTGCTGCAATTACCAGCTCCGTCGCACACAACAAGCGCGAGGCCGCGCACGCCGAGCTGCCGCGTTAACGAGGCGAATTGGCTATCAAGTCTATCGTGGCAGTTGCGCGGCGACGTTTCAGATTGAGTATCTACCTAATCCCCTACCAGATGCGGAAAACTCATGGTATAATCTGTAGGTACATCTAGGGGCATAGTACAACGGTTAGTATATGGGTCTCCAAAACCTAGGATCGTGGTTCGATTCCACGTGCCCCTGCCATAGTGACAAAAGGTCTTCTTCGGAAGTCTTTTTTGTTTGATTAACAGTTCTCGAACTAACATTATTTTCGGTTATAACCTTTTGATATGCGCTTTTCAGTTTATCTACATTGTCATGGATTGGTTTTAGCCAGCTGTAAACTGTTAATTCAAACTTTTGATCAATTAAAGTTGCGTTATAACCTATAGCATCAAGAATCTCTTTTCTGCTCATATAATCTGAATCTTTAACTTATGCATTTACCTGAGAGCTCATCTACTGTACTTAACAAGTTCTCATGTACTAAGTAAAATCGAACCAATATGTCGCTATAGCCATCGACTACAACAATCTCTGCCTTTTGAGCCTTCTGATTGCTAGCTTCCACAAACACTTCTTGGGGATTAATTTTCGCCAAATTAAAATATTGTATTCCTTTATTGAGAGATAGTAGCTTACCGATATGAGCTAATGGTGTAGTAGCCGTATGGTTCAGTCCCCTTACATATACTTTTTTGTTCTTTATACTCAGGCCCTTACCCTGCCAGTCTCCATCGGGTAAAGACTTCGCATCCTTCTCACTTAGATACCTAGATTGGATTTCACTGGTAACCCACATGTTGCCATCAGGGTGATAGGTAATCTTTGGAGCTGATAGACCCTGCTTACTGTATTTCCGTCCCAAAGGCATACCCATATAAAGACTTCCGTCACTACCTACCCGTATTGTGACTAATTTATAAACTTTGTCCTTGAGTTGCATGCATACCCTACCTACGGTTTGCTCGTGCTGTTGTAGCCTATCCTCATTCATATCTGTAGTGTATATTCATTTATCGAAACTTTATACATTATTGCCGTGCTCTGTTTGCTAAGATATAGGTATGAGTAAATTTTGGGAACTAATCGAGTTTGAGCCTAAGCTCATACAGATAAGCTACTCCGACAATAAGCCTCTGTATGACCTAGTAACCCATGCTTGGGAGAAGTTCATAGCCCCTAATTACTTTGAAGGCTTTGGATATGATGCGACTTACTTATTGCTCTACAAGACTCAAGCAGACGTTGCATTAAAAAGAGCTGTTTCTTCTGTGTTGACAAAAGAATATGCCCAAGCTGTTTACAATTTAAGGATTGCTGTTGAAAACATGCAAATTGCAATCTATGCATATGAAAATCCCGTAGAGATATCGAAACTCTTCAGCGAAACCGATGATACAGATAGAAAGATAAAGAAAGCATCTATCAAATTTATGGTCGAAAACCTATCTACCGCAAGTGACAGGTTCAAGGCACTTCATAAAGAATGTGACCGATTTGGATCACATCAAACAATCGCTCATCACAGCAGTTATGTTAGCTTTGGTGACGGAAATAAAAACATAAAAATAAATTATATTGGTGAAAATAGAGAAGAGTTAAATGTCGGCCTTGTCGGAATAACCATTGGATGTATGATTGAATTCCATAATGTAATCGAGACACTACCCACGAAAGAATGGGTGATATTAAACTCGAGCAATAAAGAGATTTTCGATGACATATCTCAGCAGTTTGAGCAGTTAAAAATTAACTACATACCAATGTTTAGAAAACACGGAGTAATCTAGGTATCCTGTGGCTTACGGATTGGATGTCTTGCATTTTTATTAAACCTCCACTCGTCCTCATAGCTATATCTTTTAAGTTCGACCGTTAAGCCTCGCGCATTAAGTTCGCTCACATAACTAATATTTGCCAAGGTCAGTGCTGGATTATAGATAACGAGATATACATCCGTGAATGAATTAGCCAGATCTTTTATATCATTATAAATTTTCGACCTATCAATAGCCGCTTGACTACTGAATACATTGACAATCAGCATACAATTCTCAGGATAACTATCACGTTGTAGAATCTTTTTCTTTATTGCAACCACAACATCGTCGTTTGTGATCGGCTGTTTAGGGTAATACCCTTGAACCATAACTTGCTGTGCAAGCATCTTCGCATGTGCCTGATCATGCCAAATAGCACCATCTGACAATAAGTTTTCAATCTGTTGTTTAGTAGAGTCTTCAACGCCTACTATACTTTGATAGGTGTTCTTCGTTCTCGCTTCTTCACTGCTCCAGTTAAAGTAAGTTGCCACACACCCGATTCCTAAAAGTTCGCTTAGGTTAAGATCGATAGTTTTGCCACTCGTAAAATTCTTAGGTAAATCAATAGAGTTAAGATCTTTTATTGGCCGATTATTTAATAAAGCCTTAATCTTCTCATCGTCGGAGCTTTTATTGTCAAAGATATTAAGCGCTATCTTGAGTACATTGTCTGGGTGCAGGCCTATTACGTCAAAGTTCATATTATAATTCTACGCTTAATAATTAGGTTGAGTGCTATTTCGTATGCTCAATTTATTGCTACAATAAAACAAGATTGGAACAGAGTAAAATATGAAGAATAAGGATACTAAGACTCGCTTAAGTTTTGGGATAAACTTTGGACAAAGTAACTATGTTTATGATTCGGAGTATATCGGTAAAAAGTTGACTCACGAGTTGGAGGACTTATGTGAAGCTAAAGGTATAGCTATCGAATCCTATCGACCTACTGGCTGGGGTGCCACTGGCGGAATGCAAGGTTTTCTAGATGCATTAATAGCACTTTATCATAGCAACGAAGCGCTTGTAACACTTTTATCAAAGATACCAATAGCTTTGAAGATTATTAAAATAGTAGTCTCTCTTCCCGGTAACATTCGTAACTACTTTAACGAGCGTACATGGAAGAAATATCAAAATGATCATAGATATGATCATTCTTTAAATATTGATATTCATGTTTGGACGCAACCTCACGGTCCTTCCGGGGAGATTATTAAGGAATCGGTTCACGGAACAGTTAATCAAATCCTATTGCTTTTACCCGAGTTAAGCCAAAAGATAAAGGATTCTTATCCTGAGTTTAAACAAGTTTTTAGTATTGTTGTAGTTCCAAAAACTAGATCAGAGTTTATTGTTCGGCTTCGAGACATTAATGCAAACGAAAAGCATAGAATGCTAGTATTAACTGGTTTTGATAAGATTAAGGACAAGGACTATCCGATATCGATCGGTATAGCTAAAAGTAGGTTCGGAAACGATAAAATAGAAATAGGAAAAAACCTCTCTTTTTTAAGCTATATGTATGACTACTAGTCTAGCTGGAATTGTTCAATTAACACATTACTCGGTACGTTTAAATCTTCTAAGTTCAATCTTTTCTGACTAGCCAAAACTAGATGCAGATTCGGTTTACCTGATACACTTTTAGCGTATTCTTTTAGCTGTGAAACTCCCGTATCTACGATTTTGTGAACTAATGATGCTGAACGCACGAACTTTATTTCATAAAGCTCATCACCTTTGGAGCTTTTTATATAAAGGTCCGCTCGATATCTATTGCCGATACGATAATCTCTTATAATTTCAGCACCCGATCCGTACTTGCTTATAATAGAATTAATAACACGATATTCGATGTCTCGATAAGATAAATAAGTATCAGTCGTAATAGCTTCTTTGTTCTCACGAATGTTTTCTAGTGTTTTTTGATCGAACTCGGCCTTAATACCGTCTTTGATACTCATAGTTAAGGATTTAAGAGTATCTAGCTTAGCTAATATTAATAGAATTACAAGGCACGCCACGCCCCATCCATATTGATCTTTGAGGTACAGTAGAATAAGTAAAATGCTTGTAAGCCCAGCCGTAAGGTATTCAAGGTATTTTTCTTGGATCGTGTGCTTCATTAAGGCTAAGTATAGCCATTGTCTCTGTAATAAGCTAGGGTCGCTCTATCTAATTCCAGCAGTAACACTAGCCAACCTGAAGTCTACCCTAAAATTTTCGTTCTAACTTCATACATGATGCTCTGCCAAGAAATTATTGAATATCTACAGATTGAACTGTAGATATTTTTATAACAAAAAAGTTTGGTTACCCCATTGCAGCTCCAGTAGTCGTCCCTAACTTAGCTATCCTGTCTACAAATTATTGCAAGTATATTGTATTGATGTTATAGTAATCCTGACTTGGCCGCCTGGCCGATCAAAAATTGCGACAGTACTTCATGTCGCCCGACCTCGAAACGAGGCGTCAATGTCAGTCCCACCCCGCCCACGGCGCTCAGACTACAGCAGCAACGGTGACTACAACGTTGCCGTCGCGTACCACGAAGAGCGTTACGGCAAGAGCGAGCGTCGCACAGGCCGGGCCACGGTAGCGATCGTGACCGGCGCCATCGGCGTCTACGGTGTCACAACTGGTATCCCCCAGTCGGGCAGCCAGCCGCTCAAGGACGAGGCGGATGCTTCTGTTCAGTCCGAGCGGAGCAACCGTGCCCGGTCACATCGTGGCGCCACCCGCGACAAGGGCAACCGTACCGGCGGCTCTCACCAGAGCTGACAGAAGTACTGCTTCGCAAGGTTACCCGCCGTCTCGATTCTGGGATGGCGGGTAACTGCGAAACACTAAAACAGTGTAGAATGAGATTATGAAAAGATTATTGAGAATTATCACTGGAGCCGTCGTCATAACAGCCGGCCTATTAATCGGCTTATTTAGTATATCGATATGGCCCCAGCCGTTTAACTGGAGCACGGTTTTCTTTTTCTTTGCACCAGTGATTGCGTTCGGTATAGCGCTTATTGCTATCGGATGGGCAGTACTTGCAGGATTGAGCCGCAAAGAGGCCTTTGAATTAATGATGTTTTTGTGGCATTAGAAGATTGGTAAAAATACTTTTAAATCTTTTTGACAGTAGTTATTGCCAGCCCACCAGGCTGGTCGTGTTTGCTGCGGCCAGCTTGGTGAGGCTCTCAATTGAATCCAATAAATAGAGGTTAATCCTTCATAGCATTGGCCGGCCTACCATTTGCTATGTGTCTAAAAGTTCCTGAATCCGTTTTAAATCACACTCGATTTCCATTGTAAAAGTTCGGTAGTTGTCCACGAACTCCTGCCAAGAAAATAACCAAACTTTTGTTTGGTTATTTTCTTGATTTAGGGCTATGCGGTAAGGGTTGGTATGGAATTATATCTTCTGGTGCGATTTCATCATATACGTGCCGTCAGCTATACTAACTAAGAATTATGAGCCTACTCGCCCTCCTCATTTTACTAATCATCATTGGTATACTCGTTTTCGTCGTTCGCTCAGTGGTTGCGGTATACAAACGCGGAACCAAGACACCTCAGTCCAGAGGCCGGTTTCCCGTGTTCAGTATTACGCTGTTGAGTATTTCTTTGCTGCTTTTGATAGTAGGAACGACCATCAGTCTCCAAATCAGCGATGCGCTGGGCGGGGCTATCGCCAGCATTGGCGGATTTATTAGTATGTTTGAAGCACATGTTCGCCATAAGCGCGAGGCGCTCCTGGGTGAGCCGGCTGATAAAGCATCTATTGGGAGTAAGGTATCATGATGAGCGACATACACAAGGCTGGCGGCGTTATTCTGCGCGACAGACATTTTCTCGTGACTCGATCATTCGGTAAGGACGTCTTCGTCGCCCCTGGCGGCAAGCTGGAGGATGACGAAACGCCTGAACAAGCTTTGCAGCGGGAAATGCTTGAGGAAATAAGCGTCGATATTGATACGGATACGCTCGAGCACCTGGGTGCCTTTCATGCTGACGCAGCCGGTCAGCCGGGCGTAAAATTGCGCATGGACGTTTATATCATCCAAGACTTTATAGGCGACCCTGTCCCGTCGAGTGAGATTGAAGAGATAAAATGGATTAATACGCGAACGACGGGTGTGAAAATCGGCTCAATTTTCGAGCATGCTGTCCTGCCGCTATTAAAGCGAAGGAATCTTATTGATTAATCTGAATTTACAGTCAACTCAACGAGCGTGCTTGTTGATATTTCTTCACAATTTTTACGACTGTCCTATATACTAAAAATAGTGCTTATGTAGCAAAACGACAATTGAAAGGATGAGAATATGGATCAAGCCCCAGCCCCCAACTCTAATGAGACGCCCCCGGTGCAGTCGCACCCTAAAGGTAAAATGTCACGCAAGACACTGTTTATAATCGGCGGCGTTGTTTTGCTGGTACTTGCAGTTGTTGCCGTGCTGTTCCTAACGAAAAAACCAACGACGAAGCCTCAGGCGAACGATAAATCCAGCTTGTATGTCACACGCGAAGGCTACCCTTATCATTCAGGCATTGGCGACGCCCTGGCGATTCAGTTCAAGCCAGTTGCCGAGCCCGTGGTATACCAAGGTGTGAAAATCATCCAAGCATGCAACGTGATGCCACTGGACGAACTGCGCGGACTGGGATTTAAGACCGAACAGCTGCAAATGTCTAACGCCTTTGAGCGTACGTATTTTGATGGTCAAGGTAAGGGTGTCGTGCCTCCGGAGCAATACCATGTCAGCGAGGGGCCGGAGTCCAACGGCTGTACGTATCAGCTAGAGGACAAGGGTGCGGTGTTGACATTGATCGTTGCCCAAGAGCCATATGTTTCAGTGGATGGATTAACGAACGAGGCGACGAAATTTACCAAGGTATCCCCCATCGGCAATTTTAACGTCTATGAAAAAAAGGAAGAGAATGCGAATCAATATATCATAGGTAAGGGCTCGACGGCGGTCGTTGTGCGTATATCTAGAACACCGGCCGACCAGGAAAAGAAGCTGATTGATAAAATAGCTGCTAATCTTGCGAAAGAACAAGCAAATCCCACCGGTCCGCCGCAGGTTGTACTAGAAAGTTCACTTATAAAGGGTGGTTATGCCGACGCCTGTAGCCTTTTGACGGTTGATGCCGTTAAGAAACTTTTTAACGCAGAGGTTAGCCCGATTACGACGCAGCGATTTGGTAACTCGGTAGGCGTGTCGTCATTCGATAACGGAGTTTCCGACAACTATGTATCCAATGACTGTATCCGTCCGATTCCCTTGACGCAAGCCGATATTCAAACGTTTAACACGCGCAAAGTAATGCTCGAAACCAGTACGTTCATGAAGGCTGACGCTGCAAAAGCCGAGATGGCATCCATGAAAGCATACAACAAGCAAAGGCCGCAAGTTGATGTGACTGGCAGCGGTGACGAAGCATTCTTCCTGGAGGATAACTACGGCGAAAAGCTATTCGTACGCAAAGATCGATTCGTCTTGCAGTTCTACTTCGAAGATAAATCTATGAAAGTAAACCAGGAACAAAAAATTCAAATTCTCAAAGACATCGCCAAGGGTGTGCTGGATAGGTTGAAATAGGCTACGCAGCAGTATCCAATGATGCGATGGGGATATTCGATTCCATTCCTTCTCGCCGTTTGATGTGGGTGGAGCGCAGCATAGCAACGACACGAAGCGTACATAGGCCGCGTTTGCGCTGGGCTGCGGCTATCGCCGCTTCGGAGGCTGGCGCTTCGCCGTGCTGTAGGTTGGCCAGTTCATGGCGAGCTGCCGCATGAAGCTCGTCTTCAAATACGGCCGCCCAAACAGCCTCGGTATTATTGCCGAGTCCAATCTGCGTGCCGTTGTTCGTTGTATCTAGAACATGATTGACGAGCTTAGCAAGAGCCCGTAATCTTGGTGTTATCTCGGCGCCTGCGTGCATGTGATCAATTACTTCAATGATAGATGAAGCATCTCCTCTGTGCAGGTACTGGTTGAATTGATCGAAAGCCTCCACGGCATCGTCCGTAGAGCAGCCTTCGTTAGAAAGTTCCGCTGCGAGCGGCTGGTGCGCTGATTCTTTGTTCATATTGTTGCCTCCGACGTTTTCCAGCCAAATAAAAAACGCCTATCAATAGTGATAGCGTTCGGGCACGGGACGTGCGGGAGCGTTATGGCTGATAAAATAATTATACGCCTCCCATTTTACCTGTAAAGGCCTGTCGGGTGTCGACTCGTTTCGCATTCCATGCTATTCTCGAAATATGATAGCAAAAACAGTATTCGAACAAGTTAT
>Ga0075428_100001369_pt1 | contig 25918 bp, 25 predicted proteins | sample RhiMetdeltSRZDD2_FD_75291 | JGI IMG/M metagenome (GOLD analysis project Ga0075428, IMG submission 75291) | Populus rhizosphere microbial communities from Tennessee, USA - Rhizosphere MetaG P. deltoides SRZDD2 | ecosystem: Host-associated > Plants > Roots > Rhizosphere > Soil | place: USA... | reverse complement strand
GCGAACCCGGCGCTGCCGGAGAACCTGATGAACCGTTTCCGCGGCCTCTACACCACGCTGCTGAACAAGTATTGGGTGGATGAGATTTACGACTCACTGATCGTCAATCGAACGAAGGGACTGGGCACGCTGCTGGCCCGATTCGATTTGGGTGTCATCGATGGTGGCGTTAATGGATCGGCTTGGCTGACACGGACGACTGCTTCAGTTTCTGGCTTTCTGGATTTTTGGGTAGTGGACTTCGCTGTGCGCCGCTCTGATCTGGTCTACTACCTAAGTTACCCGATCCGGCGGATGCAGACCGGAGTGGTTCAAAACTACGCGGCCTTCACCGTCGGCGGTATTGTGCTGCTGGTGAGCTATTTTGTAATGCGGTAGAGATCGACAAGGAGTAGACACCGCAGAGACGCCGAGACGCGGAGAAATAGCACCGAACTAGACTGCGTCAAGAGAATGAGGCGTCAGAGGTGCCAGGATTTATTCGGTGTTTTTTGTTTCGACCTTTGAAACGGTTGGCTACTCTTCTTCTCTGAGCCTCCGCGTCTCTGCGGTTAGCTTTTCGTCTTCGTATGAGCGTCGCTGTGTTTGACTGACTCCCAAGGAGCTTCGAAACATGTTTGAAAACCATCTCTTGTCGGTGATCGCTTATACGCCATTGGTTGGCGCCGTTTTGCTGTTGTTCATCAACAAGGAACACAAGAACTTCATCCGTTGGTTTGCGAACGTGATCGCGGCGATTGGGTTCCTGGTGTCGTTGCCGCTGCTCAAGAACTTTGACGTCAATGCTGACGGGATGCAGTTTATCGAACGGCATGCCTGGATTCCATCGATCGGCGTGGAGTATCACTTTGGCATTGATGGCATCAGCTTGTTGTTGATCCTTATGACGACGGGACTGGGGTTTCTGGCCATTCTTTCGTCCTGGTCGGCGATCGAAGAGCGCGTGAAGGAGTATTACATTTTCATGTTGCTCCTGCAGACCGGCATGTTGGGCGTTTTCATGGCCATGGACTTCTTTCTGTTCTACGTGTTCTGGGAAGTCATGCTGGTTCCCATGTACTTTCTCATTGGAGTTTGGGGCGGACCCCGCAAGCTGTACGCCGCCATCAAGTTTTTTCTCTATACGTTGCTGGGCTCGGTGCTGATGCTGCTAGGCATTTTGGCCCTCTACTTCTATAACTACAAAGTTACAGGCGTTCTCACCTTCAGCCTTCCTGAACTGCAAAAGCTGGCGCTGCCCTGGGAGTATCAGTTTTGGCTGTTCCTGGCTTTTTTCTTCGGCTTTGCTATCAAGGTGCCCATGTTTCCGTTTCATACCTGGCTGCCCGACGCCCACGTGGAGGCGCCGACAGCCGGATCTGTCATCCTGGCGGGCGTCCTGCTGAAGATGGGTACGTATGGATTCGTGCGCTTCAGCCTGCCGATGTTTCCCGATGCGGTCAAGGACACTGCTTCTCTCAATCTCTCGCACGCCACTTTCGGCTTGATCGACTATCAGTTCGGATTGTTGCATCTCATGATCTTTCTGTCCATCGTCGGGATTGTCTATGGGGCTTTGGTGGCCATGATGCAGAAGGATGCCAAGAAGCTCGTCGCCTACTCTTCAGTAAGCCATCTTGGCTTCTGCATGTTGGGGCTGTTTGCGCTGAACCCGAATGGAATTAACGGCAGCATCATTCAGCAGATCAACCATGGCATCTCGACGGGAGCACTGTTCTTGATTGTCGGAATCATTTACGAACGGCGGCACACTCGTGAAATCGCGGAATACGGCGGGTTGTCGCACGTGATGCCTGCCTACGCGACAATTTTTCTCATCATCACGATGTCATCCATCGGGTTGCCGTTGCTCAATGGCTTCATTGGCGAGTTCACCATTCTGGCCGGAGCATTTCAGCGGCAGATCAGTTGGGGCGCGTGGGGGTGCCTCGGCATCGTGCTGGGCGCAGCCTACATGCTCTGGCTGTACCAACGGATGATGTTTGGCCAGATCACGAATCCCAAGAACGAAAAGTTGAAGGATTTGAACCTGCGGGAATACGCCACACTGCTACCGCTGGTGGCGATGGCGTTCTGGATTGGGATCTACCCGAAACCCTTCTTTCGGATCATCGAAAAACCTGTGAACCAGATTGTGGAAAAAATCAACCCGGGCTTCTTCTCCAGACCTGTGCAGGCCGCCGCCGTGCCAGCTACCAACGAATCGGAGCTGCGGGGCAAGTTGCCGTCAGGCACAGCAGACCACTGAGTTTTGTGGTCACGGTTGTAAAGCAGCTTCTCTCGCCAACACTGACGTTTGTCTGGAATTCGCCTCACCAAACTTCACTCGAGCAATCTTTGCAGCGTTCGCTGCAGGACCAAACCCGAAGCGCTCTCGATTCCGGCCGACAATGATGGCCGCCATCAAGCGGGCGATGTGAGTGCGCGTCAACGCCGGGATTCGTCGCGTGGAGTACAAATGCCAGAAATCATTCTGGCGGTCGGCATTGGCCACAGTTTTCATGCGTGACTGCAACCGGCTCGGTCCCAGATTGTAAGCGGCTACGGCGACGAGTAGGGAAGTGTCGGGACCCAGCGTTTGTCGAAGGCTGACGATGTAGCGGCAGGCCGCCGCCGTGGATTTCTTTGGGTCGAGCCGCTCATCCACTTTGTTGTTCACTTTCAGGCCGTGCAGCCGGGCTGTGATCGGTTCCAGTTGCCACAGTCCCGCGTTGTTAGTTCGGCTGCGAACCTTGGGTTTGAATTCGCTCTCGACCAGAGTAATGAACGCCAGGTCTGGCGGCAGTTCAGCGTCTTGAACCTGCTGTCTCAGCGAATCGAAAAGGTCGCGTTGGCTCTCCAACACCTTCGCCATGTCCGAGCGGTCGCGTGTTTCATATAGACGAGCCCATCGCCGTACCTTCTCCAGGAAATCTGCCGGGATCCGCTCGGCATCCGATCCAAATTCATCGACAACAACCTTAAGCTCAGCATGAATGAAATCGGTCTGCTTCTTCTTCTGCCCAGGCAAGCCGGTATCGAATGCTTGAAGGCTTCCGCAAACGGTCAACCCTAACGCTAAACTTATCAAATGCCAGCGTTTGCAGCGAGGAACCCAGTTCTGTTGGGGACAGCACATAGTTGAACCCGCCAAGTTCAGATTTGGCCCCCGCTACTGCCTCGATCCACTAAACGGAATTGCAGCCGCATTGACCTTAAAGCACTTGCGAGCCAGGCGGCATAAACGTAGCGGATGAACCACGGCCTGAAACGAGCAATCGGTCAGCCACCGGGAGCGACAAAGGGTGGTTGGGTTGTTAGCTCAGGCCGCCGTTCGGCAGTTCTTGAGATGGAGCTGAATTCAGTTTGAAGGTTCCGGATGGGATTTGGGAGACCGGTAGCCACAATAGTCGGCGTAGCCCGCCAACAAGAGTGGGCCAACAAGGACGACGGAAATCATCTGCGCAAGGACAATCGCAGGTGCCGGGAGTTGAACCCCCAGCGAAACGAGAGCAAATTGTACAACCAGGAAGAGCGCGGGTCCCGCTGCAAGGCAAAACAGCATGATGACCCACCTCAATAGCAACTCCATGCCGAATTGCCAGGTTGGGATGAATTGTTTCATGTGATCCTCCTTTCGGGAGCAACCACGAGTTGGCTGATTGTACCCTGCTCTTACGTTGTGCTTCACTGGGTTTCCGAGTTGATGCTGCGTCAAAGGCTGGGCAGGAATCCAATCGGGAGACTAACTGGGACTGAGAGAGTCGATCGATCGCAATTTCAGTCTAGCAAATCTCCGAAGAGTTTCTCCACTTGCACTGTTTATGTCGATCAGCGATGCGCCAATATGAAAAGCCGTCGAAACGGGAACAGAACGCGCCCATCCTTTTGAGCTGGGTAAGCCTTCGTCAGACCTGCGAGAAACAATTCCTCAAATCGCTGTTTTTGCTCTTCTGACGGCAGAGCTTCCAGGAAGGGTCGTAGTCCCGTCCCGCGAATCCATTCGAGAATTGCAACCGGACTATTCATCACGTGAATGTATTCGGTTTCCCAAAGATCGAGCTTTGAAACGTGAGGGTTCAGGAGATCATAGTAGAACGCCGGCCGTTCCACCTTGATCGCGTGGGTCGCATCTTCCATTTTGTCTTGCCAGGCGGGGTTCATGGCAGTCTCAATCATGAGCTCGTGCACCGGGGACCGAAAGTGTGCGGGCATTTGAATGGCAAGCGCACCCTCCGCACGAACCTGCCTGAGCAGATGAGGCATCACCTCAGCGTGGTTGGCCACCCAGTGCAGCGCGGCGTTCGAGAAAACGAGGTCAAACGGTACTGCAGCTGTCCAAGTAGCGATGTCACCCTCAACCCACGTCCAGTCTGGATGGGCTTGCGAAGCGGTGTTGATCATTTCGGGCGAGTTGTCCAGGCCGGTGATTTCAGCGGCGGGCCAGCGCTGCCGGAGCATTGCGGTGCTGTTGCCAGGACCGCAACCCAGATCGATGATTCGGCTCGGATCAGTCAGGGAAATTCTCGAGATTAGATCAATGGCCGGCTGGGTGCGTTCGCCAGCAAATTTCAGATAGAGATCGGCATCCCAAGTTGGCATGGTGGTCATCCATTAACTAGTTTCTGTCGCGAAACTCGGCGGGGGTTGTTCGAACGGAAGGACTGCGCTAGTAGCGGGGGTTACAGCGATCACACCACCCCCGTGGCGCTGCGCGCCACATCCCCTCCTCAGCTGAGGAGGGGAGTTTTCCTGCGATCCTCCGAGCTTTGCAACAGAAACTGACTAGTCCAGTGCTGTCGCCCTTGATATCCCAAGCAGGGTGCGTTGCACTTTTCAACGCATCAAATCATCGCTGGCTCATGCTCTCTAGGCTGCGCACACGCAGGGACATGGCGCGGCTATCGAGGTAACCCCACGATCTCAGTCCTCAGCTTGTAAAGCGTCTTGCCGGCTGTGACATAAAGAGTCTTCATATCCAGCCCTCCGAAGGCGTTGTTGGTGATCGTGTCCTCGGGAATCGGGATGAACTTGATTCGCTTGCCTTCTGGCGAGATCACATGGACTCCACATGGCGTGTCAAGCGTTTCGGAAGTGCCGCGGCGGCTGTGCAGTCCGGCAGAAGCGTAGAGATTCCCTTGAGTATCAATGCTCATGCCGTCGGCGCTTCGTCCGGGGTAGAAGTTGTAATGGACGCGCATGTTGTGGACCGTACCGTCGGGTTGCAGATCGTAAGCCCGGATCATGCGAGCACCGTCCTGCGCTCCGTTGGCTTCGACGAGGTAAAGCGTCTTGTCGTCCGGTGAAACCTGGATCCCATTGGGGCGCTGAATGTCTGGTGCAGCGAGGATGCGGGCGACCTTACCGAGTGCATCAATGCGATAGACAGCGGCGCCGGCCATGTCGGTGAAATAGAGGCGTCCCTTTCCGTCGATGGTGACGTCGTTGGGGCCTTGTAGAGACACGCCCGAGCCACTCTCGGCGAGGACTTCGAGCTTGCCAGTGCGCAGATCCGTGCGAGTGACTCGCGGCTTGCCACTGACTGCCGCTCCACCGCGCCGGAACTCCGCGCCTTCACACGCAACCAGTCTGCCCTGAGGATCAATCAGCAGACCATTGGCAGCGTTGCTATGTTCACGATACGTTGAGACCACTCCATCAATGCCGAGCTTCAGGATCCGCTGCGACATGATTTCGGTGAAGTAGACATTGCCTTCCCGATCTACTGTCGGGCCTTCGGTGAACGCCACTGATGCCACGATTTCGATTTCTTCCTGCGCTGCTGAAGGCCATAGAAGAACAAAGCAGACAAAGAAAGCAGCAATCGCCAAGGTGGTCACTTTGCGGTGTGTTGGAGCCATTCCTTCCTCCTCAGAACCCATAGGCTAACCGGCGGCCCAATGCCTTTCCTGATAGCTGCTTGGTAAGCAAGAATTTCGCATGCGTTCAAAAACTACGAGAAGCAAAGAAATGCGAGTCAAAGACATCCTGAGTTCACTTCTGGGATCGTGAAGCCAAGCATGATTTCCCACAGTCGCATGGAGTTCCTTCACTTTTCCTGTTGTTTCAACCTTGTAGTCATGCCGTGGCGCCCGCGGCTCGCAATTGATCGACGATGTGGCGATGCCCTCGTTTCGTCGCCCAGGCGAGCGGCGTGGCCCAGGGGTCGTCATCTGGCAGGTTTGTAGGCGCGCCCCGGGAGAGCAAATATTCGACCATGTCGGGCAGGTTGCACCGTGCTGCCCACGCTAGGGGAGTCGAGCGGTAGTCCTCATCCTTCGCGGAAATTGTGGCCCCGGCGTCCAGAAAAATGGTAGCGCATTCCACTCGATGAGCGCGTGGACGACCCCGACCGTCGCGCCCGCATAGGTCATGCAGAGGAGTCGCATGTTGCCAGTTGGGCAGGTCGGGGTCCATGCCGCTTTCCAGCAGTAGGCGGAGCGATTCGGGGTCGCTCCACAGGTACGATCGGCAGCCATCCACGACCGGTGGGACGCGCGCACCTGCGGCAAGCAGCCGAACCACCAAGTCGCGCTTGCCCTGGGTGCACGCGGCTGCGAACACGCCGCCACAGCCGGAGTTTGCCGATCTGGGGTCTGCGGATACGCGGCGCACCACCTCATCGTCTTCACCCAGCCACACTAGGTCGTAGGTGTCGAGCATACCACCGTGCGCGAAGAGGAGTGCGCGCAGTTCACGGGTTTGGGCGACATAGGTGGCGCTGCCAGAGGAGTCGATATAGCTGTTCGGATCTGCTCCATGCGCCAACAGCAGCTCTACTAGCGGACGATTGCCGGCTTTGGCGGCGGCATGCAGCGCCGCTCCACGGGGTGCATTCGGCCCTTCCGGCCAGTTGGGGTCGGCCCCCCGGTCGAGCAATAGGCGAACGATGGGCGCATGGCCAAACTGGACGGCGGAAGAGACTGCGCGCTTGCCACACGGGCGCGCTTCGCTGATTCGTCTGGGATCCTCGTTCAGGAAGGCTTGCACGCGGTCGAAGTCACCGAGAGCGGACGCAATCACCAGATCGTAGGTCGCCCCGCGCTCAAGGAGCAAACCTGCCGTTTCGATGTCGCCGCGAACGCCCCAGAATGGGCCATTCCATAGGGCCAGGTCGATTGGCTGGAGGTCTACCGCAGCGTAGCCGCGTTCAGAGCCAGGGCCGGCGCCATGCAGAGTATGGAGATCGGCACCACGATCCAGCAATAGCTTGACCACTGCTCGAGCCGAAGCGGCCACGGCTCGATGCAATGGTGTGCCCCCGGCGCGATCGCTCATGTGCACGAGTTGAGGTTCGGCGTCCAGGAGCTCTTGCACCCGCCTTACATCGCCAGAGGCCGCCGCCACGTGGATTGGGTGATCAGCCTCAGCTGGCTTGATTCGACCGCGACGGGTGCGAGTCTCTTCAAGCAATCGAGCCACTGCTTCGTGATCCCGATCCCGGGCAATGGTGAGTAACCCTTCGTCGCTGTCCGCACCTGCGTCGAGTAGCAACCGTGCTGCATCGAGGTGGCCTTCGCGCACTGCGAAGTAGAGAGGCTGGTCGTATTTGGATAGCTTGGGATCGCGCTCAAGCAGGCTGCCAAGCGCTCCAGCGTCACCATTGACGGCGGCACAGATCGCGTCCCACACGTCACAGCCACGGCTCAACCATGGTCCGTAAGGACGGTCGGATTCAAATTCTTCCAACTTGATCATGTTCCTTGGCGAATGGGAAGTAGTGCAGTCAAGGCGCAAGCCGTCAGCTGTCGATAGGCTCCGATTGCCTACCTTGAGTTTTAAGCGCCTACTAAGAGCACCTGTATTTTGGAAGCTTTTGTGCGCCAAAATCTAGAGATTTCTGAGCGCCTGTAGCTCACTGGAGCGATTCAAGGCCCGATAGAAGGGCGAAAGAGCGTAATGAGTCGCACCGAGTGTCGCTCGAGAAGGATCAATGGGGAAGAGTCTCCCGAAATTATTCGAATTGTGCCATCTCTGTCAAGACGACCGACAAGTGTCTCGACATTGTTGTGGCAGCTTCGTTCTGAGCCTCTCTGCATAACTGGAAAGCAGCGAGCAGTGCGCATTTTCGGGCTATCGGTGTTTCCAGAAATGCGCTTGACAGTGTCTTTTCGCATTACTTATACTCTGCGTCCTGTTTGGGGCGCTGGAACAGTTTCTGAGGATTTCCTGCTTTTTTCGTTCCACAGTGAACTGCACGACCGTTATCATTCAAGAACATTTCGCCGCAGCATTGAGATTGTTGAAACACCAAGGAGGGATTGAACGTGGCTTACTGTCCTGAGTGCGAAGCCGACATTGAGCTGGAGGAAGTGGAAAAGGGAGAGATTGTGAACTGCCCGGATTGCGGGGCGGATCTGGAAGTGGTGGGAACCGATCCCGTCGAGCTCGAACTGGCCCCTGAAGAAGAAGAGGATTGGGGAGAGTAACCCGGCGAGTGGCGTCAGCGGCTTCAGACCAGAATTCTTTTGAAATTATAGCCACAGCTCCTATCGGGAAATGGAATCGCACCGAAGGGGCTGTGGTTTTTTGTTTTCAGGCGCAACTATGAAAATTGGTTTGCTGTGCTCGATTGTCCGCAAGGAAGAGAAGCTCCTGATTGAAGAGCTGAGGAGCCGCGGACTGGATTTCCAGGTGCTCGATGACCGCGAACTTGTCTTTCAGCTGAACGCCAAACATATGGACTTTGACGTCGTGCTGGAGCGGTGCGTCAATCACTCGCGTGCCCTGTACGCGCTCAAGGTGCTCAATGACTGGGGTATTGCCACTGTGAACCGGTTTGAAGTCGCCGATGTTTGCGGGAACAAGTTTCTGACCACGAACGCTCTGATACGCGAGGGTGTGCCTTCACCGAAAACGCTGTTGGCGTTTACTCCCGAGTCGGCGCTGCAAGCCATCGAAGAACTGGGCTACCCGGTGGTGTTGAAGCCGGCGGTGGGCTCGTGGGGACGCTTGCTTTCGAAAATCAACGACCGCGAGGCGGCTGAAGCGATTTTGGAGCACAAGGAAGTTCTGGGCTCGTATCATCATTCCATCTTTTATATTCAGGAGTACATCCCCAAGGCAGGTCGTGACATTCGAAGCTTCGTGGTAGGAGATGAGACGATCTGTGCGATTTATCGTTACTCCTCGCATTGGATCACAAACACCGCGCGCGGGGGCAAGGCGGAGAATTGTCCGGTGACCGACGAATTGAATCGGCTCTCGCTTGATGCTGCGAAGGCTGTGGGAGGTGGCATTGTGGCCATCGATCTATTTGAATCGGACCGTGGGATGCTGGTGAACGAAGTAAACTATACGATGGAGTTTCGGAACTCGATTGACACGACAGGTGTCAACATTCCCGCGAAGGTGATTGACTACGTGTTGCAAGTGGGGAAGAGGAGTGATGAGTACTGAGTACTGCGCGCAGGCAGTCATATCCATGAGTGTCGGGAGAGGTTGATGATTTCGGTTTCAATTGTTGGGGCCTCCGGTTACACCGGTGGCGAAACGTTACGCTTGCTGCTAGGCCACCCTCAAGTAAAGGTGAGCCAGGTGACTTCGGAATCGAATGCTGGCAAGTATGTGCATTCGGTTCATCCGAATCTGCGCAAGCGCACCGACTTGAAGTTTGTGGCCAGCGCCGACTTGAAGAAAGCCGATCTGCTCTTCTTGTGCCTCCCGCATGGCATGGCGATGGGGCGCATCGGGGAGTTCTTGCAGCTGGGCGAACGGGTCATTGATCTCTCGTCCGATTTCCGGTTGCGGAGTGCCACAGACTATCCAATCTGGTATGAGCACGAGCACTCGAATCCGGAATTTCTCCAGAAAGCGGTTTACGGCGTTCCTGAACTGCATCGGGAAGCCATCCGCGGCGCCCAGTTGGTAACGGGCGCCGGCTGCCTGGCTACAACAGCAATTCTAGGACTGTACCCGCTTCTCAAAAACGGGATGGTCGACGTTCAGAATATTTTTATCGAGGGCAAAGTGGGCTCTTCGGCCGCGGGGAACAAGTCGAGCCTGGCTTCGCATCACCCGGAGCGTAGCGGTTCGTTGCGCTCCTTTCAGCCAACCCGCCACCGGCACACGGCTGAGATTCAGCAGGAGCTGACGTTCGATGGTGTGAAACCGCGGATTCATTTCTCGGCCACTGCCACCGATGCGGTTCGCGGCATTCTTTCGACTGCGCATGTCCTTCTCAAAGATCGGTTGGAAGAAAAAGACATTTGGAAGATCTATCGGAAAGAGTACGGCTCAGAACCCTTCATACGCATCGTTAAAGAGAAGGCAGGCATCTACCGTTATCCAGAACCGAAGCTCTTGGCGGGATCGAACTATTGTGACGTTGGGTTTGAATTGGATCCTGTGGAGAATCGCCTGGTCGTCTTGTCAGCGCTCGATAACTTGATGAAGGGGGCCGCAGGCAACGGAGTGCAGGCGATGAACGTGATGTACGGGTGGGAGGAGACTAGGGCACTCGAGTTTCCAGGACTGCATCCGGTTTAGGTGCGGCAATCGCTTGTCCGTAGCGGGGAGATGGTATGCAGCGTAGCGCAAAAGCCAACTGGAGCTACTTTTCCTTTGCCTTGGTGTTTCTGTTAGCCACTCAATTTTCGCCAGCCAAAGACAAAGGAAACCAGTCTGAGTCCTATGCCCTCCTTTCCGGCACTTGCTTCGATGGGAGAGGCTTCCGGCTGTCGGGTGCCAGCGTCCAGGTCGAGCTGACCTCTGAACCCAAGGTGAAGTTGAAGAAGAAAAAGTGGGAGGCAATTTCCAGCCCACGGGGTGAGTTTGCGATCCGCCTTCCGGCCGGGCAATACACGTTCCGAGTGGCGGCGGCCAAGGATGGCTTTAAGTCTATCGAGAAGACAGTATCCTTTGAAGCCGATGAGCGGCAAGACATTGCCCTGAGTCTGGAAGCCGAGCCAACCAAGAAATAGCTCGGCTGATTACGATCCACTTGCGGGCGATTCGGAGGGCCGTCTGCAAGCCTAGGCTTGAACTGGAACTCGGTTTCTGAGGAGGAGCGAATGACGCTGAATCGACTGCCAAAGGCTGTGCTGCTGGTTTGCTGGGCTGCAGGTTCAATTCTTTTGAATTCACTCCCGACCGAAGGGAAAAAGAAGGAGCCTCCTACCAAGTCGATACACGGCCATGTTGTCGACACGCGAAAAAGGTCTATTGTTGGCGCGAAGGTGTTCATCCGCAACGTCAACAAGAAGACGACTACCACTTTGATTACTGACGAAAACGGACTCTATGCGATCTATGGCCTGGACCCTAAAGTGGATTATGAGGTTCATGCAGAGTACGGCAAGTTCGTTTCTGAGAAGAGAGGTGTCAGTTCCTTCCTTGATCGCTTTGACAATGTTTTCAATTTTGAGCTGGGTTCTTCTAGCACCCCGAATGCGGCGTCCGGCAACGCTGTTTCGGGCCAACCGGTGCTGCTGAACACGACCGACCAGGTCAAACTAGCTGGTGATTGGTATTCTCCAATTGGCGGTGATGCCAAACTGCCTGCCGTGCTGCTGGTGCATGGATTCGGACAGGATCGGAGACAGTGGGATTCTTTTGTACGGGAGCGGTTACTTCCAGCAGGCTTTGCTGCGCTGACCTTTGACTTGCGAGGCCATGGTGGAAGCAAGGAGAAGGCCGGGGCATCGCTCGCCGCAGAGCCGAGCTGGAGTTCCGATCCGAAGCAGTTTCCACTCGACATTGGCGCGGCGATCCAGTGGTTGAAGGCCCGAAACGACGTCGATGTGAACCGCATTGCGATAATCGGGTGCGAGCTGGGCGCCGATCTGGCGTTTTTGGCTTCTGGAAAGTATGAGGAGGTGCGATCGGCAATTGTGATTTCTGGAGATGCCGGGAATGCCGAGGTCTTGACCAAGGCAATACCTGGTTTTCAACCCCATTCGATTCTCTTTATTGCTGCTCAGGGGGACTCGCAGGCTGCGAGTTCAGCTCGCGAGTTCGAAAAGCAAACGGGGTTTCCCGTGCGCGTGCAGATCTATGAGAACTCCGAGGCTCGTGGCATTAAGATTCTGCAGGACAACCCAGAAGCATCTGGGTTGATGATCGATTGGCTGAAGAAGATGTAGCCTCCTTGGAGGGCGAGTCTCTAGGGCGTCGAAACGAGGGCAAAGCATAGTGATAGTGGTCAAGGTGGGCGGGAGTCTTGGAATTGACTACGATGCGGTGTGCTCGGATCTCGCATCCATCGTCAAAGCCGGGCGTCAGGCTATCTTGGTGCACGGTGGGTCGGCCGAGACCAACCGCGTCTCAGAAAAGCTTGGCAAACCGCCCCGCATGGTGACCTCCGTTTCGGGTTACGAATCCCGGTACACAGATAGGGAAACGCTAGAAATCTTCGAAATGGTTTATTGTGGCAAGATGAACAAAGGCATTGTGGAGAGGTTACAGCGAAATGGAGTCAATGCTGTTGGCCTGTCAGGACTGGATGGACGTATCTGGGAGGGTGTGCGCAAGGCTACGATCACGATTCTTGAGGCAGGCAAGAAAAAAGTGCTCAGAGATGATTTCACCGGAAGGGTAGAGAAGGTCAATTTGGATCTGATTTACCTTCTCTTGGGCGGAGGTTTCACCCCGGTCTTGACCCCACCTGCAATCAGCTATGGAGGAGAAGCCATTAACGTTGATGGCGACCGGGCCGCCGCAATATTGGCTTCAGCATTGAAGGTTGACAAACTGATTATTCTCTCGAATGTTCCAGGGTTACTGAAAGATGTGAACGATGAAGGGAGTCTGATTCCTGAGATTCCTTTTCAGCGCATTGAAGAGTTTGCGGCTTTCGCAAAAGGCCGAATGAAGAAGAAAGTCCTGGGTGCTGTTGAGGCAATTCGCGAAGGAGTGAAAGAGGTTGTGTTCGCGGATGCTCGAAGGGCCCTGCCGATTACAGAAGCCCTTTTGGGCAAAGGCACTGTAATCCATTAGATTGCAGGAGAACCCTCCCAAGACCGACTATGGTTGATCGATGATGCCTTAACCTCCAAGTTGAGCCCGTACCTGCTCATTCACCAGCTTACCATCCACAATCTTTCCAGCAAACTTACCCATCACAGTTTTCATGACCCGACCGATGTCCTTGGGATTGGTTACCTGCAGTTCCGCGATGACTTCTGTCACGACTTGCCGGATTTCCTGTTCCGAGACCGCAGCCGGTAGAAAAGACTCCAGAATCTTCAGTTCGTCTTCTTCCCGCGCCACCAAGTCTGCCCTTCCGCCCTTCTTGAATTGATCAATCGAATCTTTGCGCTGCTTCACGAGCGTGTGCAGGACCTGGAAAACCTCGGATTCTTCAAGGGTTCGGATCTTCTCGATCTCTTTGTGCTTAATCGCTGATTTCATCCCGCGCAAGACATCCAGCCGGAGCGCGTCCTTGAGTTTCATACTGTCCTTAATATCTTCTTGGATTCTCTCTTGAATCGTCATTGACCCTCCCAGGGACGGTTTGGTTTCTCCCCGTCATTGGCTAATCTGGCTGGAGCGCTCTGTACCTGCCTAGGCACTAACCCCTGTATTTTATAAGAATTTGAGAACTTCTGGACGATAAATAACCCAAGATGCCAAACAAAGACGGTTCCCGTCAGGAATGGCTCGATTTCAACGATTTGACATACTTCGTATTACTGCGCTGTCCATCATAGATTTTGGCCCGTGAGTATGGTAAAAATTATGTCTGAATTTTGGCACTTTCGATGGAGTTTGAGGCTAGTTTCTGGCCCCGCCAAGGATTGAAAAGTGCGGCGGTTGGCTAGCGGGATTCGCCCTGATGATCCGGTACCCAATCAAGATTCTTTTGGTCGAGGACAATCCTGATCAGGTTCTCCTGACCGAGCGGGCCTTCAAGCGGCAAAACGGCGACATGCAAGTCGTCTCTGTGAAGGATGGGCAGGCGTGCGTCGACCGGCTCTCCCGGGAGCGATTTTCTGCCGTGATTGTGGACTACCGCTTGCCAGAGATGGACGGCACTGACGTGATTCGGAAGATCAGGCAGACCGGTGCACAGCTTCCCGTGATCATGGTGACGGGCCAGGGTGACGAGCAAGTTGCCGTGATGGCGATGAAGAGTGGTGCCAGCGACTACATCGTCAAGACCCAAGGCTATTTCAAACAGCTCCCGGCCGTCATAGAGAAGGCGATCCAGACGAGCGAACTGCAGCTGAAACTCAAGGATTCCGAGGAAAAGTACCGGCGATTAGCGGAAAATGCCAATGACTTGATATTTACCCTGGATGCCTCCGGTGCGTTCAACTTTCTGACGCTCCGGGTGAACCAGCTTCTGGGCTACTCTGCGGAGGAGTTGGTCGGTCGAAACATCCTCCAGGTTCTAACTCCTGAGAGCCAGGCGAAAGCTGGCAAGCTCCTGCAATCCGACACATTGGCGTTCAACAACAACCGGGTGGAACTCGATTTCCTGACGAAAGCCGGTGAAAGCAAGAGTTTCGAGTTGGGCCTGACGACACTGTTGCAAGCAGGCGCGGTGTCTGGGTTTGAAGCGATTGGCAGAGATATTACACGCCGGTTGCAACTTGAGCGTGAGGTGATGCAGCGCAATCGCGAATTGACGACGTTGCTCTCGGTAACATCGGCGATGGCACAGTCGCTGAACATTGAAGAAATATCCACAGCAGCGTTACAAAAAATTTGTGAGTTTGCTGACTGGAACTGTGGTGCCATTGCAACGCTCAAGTTCAGCAACGCCACCTATCAGGTGAGCGGCTCTGTAAACCTCTCCCAACAATTCGTAGAAACGCTCAATGACGAGACCTTTCTGGCCGATACCCGCGAGTCTCTCATGCGCTTCAAGCGCGTCCTGGTGGAATTCGAGATTCAAGCTGCAGGCGGGTCCAATTCCTTTATACGGCTGGCCGAGCTTTGCCGCCAGCAGCGTATTCCTTCGTTTGTCTTGTTACCGCTGTTCTTCAAGGAGAAGTTGTTGGGTTTTGTTTTTGGTGGACGCCATCTACGCAAAGATTTTCGTCCCGAGGAGATCGAAATTCTCAATTCCATTGGTAACCAGATCAGCGTCGCCATCGCGAATGCACGGCTTTTTCATGCAATCCGCGAAGCCAAGACGGAGTGGGAAACCACGTTCGATGCAATGTCAGAGCTGATCTGCATGCAGGATCTGGAGGGGAGAATCATTCGCGTCAACAAAGCCTTGGCGCGACGCCTGGGTTTGGAGCCGCGAGATGTCGTGAATCGCCAGGCGGTGGAGATATTCAAGGATGCGCAGTCGCCGTGGTGCCACCACGAAAAGCTTCAGATGTACGAGCCGGACAAGATTATTGCCATGGAGTTCGAAGACCAGGTACTCAATGGCAGTTTTGAGATTGCAACGACGCCGGTTTACAGCTCCGACGGAAGGCTGTTCGCTTGGCTGTTTGTCGGCAAGGATGTGACTGACCAGCGTCATTTGCAGAATCAAATTGTCCAAGTAGAGCGGTTGAAGGCATTGGGGGAGATGGCCAGTGGCGTTGCGCACGACTTCAACAACATCCTGGCCGGAATCTTGGGCAAGACGCAGGTTATGCTCGGCGCTCTGGAGCGGGGCAATGTTCCGGACCCGCAAAACTTGCGTACCAGCCTGAAAGTTATCGAACGTACGACTATTCAGGGGGCACAGACTGTGAAGCGCATTCAGGACTTCACGCGCATTCGGACTGATCAGAAGTTCCATCACGTGGATTTAAATCAGGTCATCGAAGATGCAATCAACGTTATCAAGCCGGTGTGGAGAGACCAGTGTGAGCTGAAGGGAGTAAAGATCGATTTGCAGTTTTCACCAGGAGACGTCCCGACAATCAGTGGCATCAGCTCCGAACTTACAGATGTCCTTGTCAATATTGTCGCGAATGCCATTGATGCAATGCCGGACGGGGGCACTATCCAGATTTCCAGTGGATCCTACCAGGCGGAGAACAATGAGTACGCAGAAATCAAGATTAGGGACAACGGCATCGGCATGTCGAACGAGGTCAAACAGAAGGTTTTTGATCCGTTCTTCTCGACCAAAGGGCCGAAAGGAACTGGCCTGGGAATGAGCGTGGCGTACGGCATTGTCGCGCGCCATCATGGAAATATAGCCCTTGAAAGCGAGTTGGGGCAGGGAACGACCTGTATGCTGTACTTCCCGGCCGCAACGCAGGCGGAACGAGCTAACCGTGCAAGGAGCGCTCCCATGGAGAAGCAGAAGATTCGAATCCTGGTCATCGATGATGAAGACGTCATTCGCGATTTCCTGGCGGAAATGTTTGTCACCGTCGGCCACGAAGCGGAGGTTGCCGCTACTGGCCCTGAAGGCATCGCCATGTTTGAAGCGGGGCAGTACGATGTAGTTTTCTCCGATTTGGGGCTGCCCGACATGTCCGGCTGGGATGTTGCCAGGGCAATTCGGGCAAAAAACGCGCAAGTGCCGATTGTTTTGCTAAGCGGTTGGGGCATCCAGCTTGACGATGTCAGGATCAAGGAGTGCGGTGTGGATCTTGTGCTTTCCAAGCCGTGCCAGATGGATGAACTGATTAACGCAGTCGACGAGGTTGTGAAGCGCCAGAGGGGCAAGCAGGCATGACCGTTTGACTCGGACGAGATCTTTTGCGGATTTGCACCCGGCGCTCCTGTTTCACGAACGTCCGACACACGCAGCAATCTCTTTAGAACAATTTCCAAGTTGTTATTCGTTGCGGACCCGCGCTGCGTTTTTGGATACCGCAACGATCAGACCCTATCCAGCGAGAAGGTACTCATGGAAAAAACAGAACGAGAAACTGTACTGATCGTTGACGATGAAGTGGACTTGAGAAACGCCATCGTTAGCTACCTCACGCAGGAAGGCTACGAAGTGCAAGCGGCCTCCAACGGGGAAGAGGCATTGGAGCGGGTTAAGTCCGTCCCGTTTGACATCCTGATAACAGACATGAAGCTGCCAGGCATCGACGGAACGACCGTTTTGCAGGAGGCGCTCGCACTCTATCCAGAGCTGATTGGAATCATTATTACCGGCTACGGAACGGTCGAGAGTGCCGTTCAGGCGATGAAGAAGGGGGCTTATGACTACATCGCCAAACCCTTTCAACTGGTCGAGATTTCTCTCGTCATCAAACAGGCCCTGGAACGTCGTCGTTTGAAGGAGGAGAATGCTTACCTCAAAACCCAGTTAAAAGAGAAGTACCGCTTCGAGAGCATCGTTGGCAACAGCAAGCCGATGCACGAAGTTTTTCACATGGTGGAGACTATCTCCGGCACCAACAGCACCGTGTTGATCACCGGCGAGACGGGTACAGGCAAGGAGCTTATCGCGAAAGCGATTCATTTCAACAGCCAGCGACGCGAACAGAAGATCGTCAGCATTAACTGTGGTGCGATTCCCGAGACGCTGTTGGAAAGCGAATTATTCGGGCATGTGAAAGGCGCCTTCACCGGAGCGCATCAGACGCGTATCGGGCGGTTTGAGCAGGCGCACAAGGGAACCATCTTCCTCGATGAAATAGGCAACATGAGTCAGACGCTGCAGGTGAAGTTGTTGCGCGTTCTTCAGGAGAGAGAGTTCGAACGTGTAGGCGGCACCGAAACGGTAAAGGTGGATGTGCGCATCATTGCGGCGACCAGCGCCGAACTGAAAGACATGGTGGATCGGAACGAGTTTCGCAGTGACCTCTACTACCGTTTGAACGTCATCCCGATCCACTTGCCATCGCTCAAAGACCGGCGCGAGGACGTTCCATTGCTGGCAAAGCACTTCATCAAGAAATACTGCCAGAGTTCCAATCTCGACCTGAAGACTATTGCTCAGGACGGCATGAAGATGTTGATGAACTACAGTTGGCCGGGCAATATTCGGCAGTTGGAGAACGCAATCGAGCGAGCCGTTGCGTTGGTTGGTTCGCGCAACATTATTCTGCCTTCCGATCTGCCGCGTGAAATTCAGAAAACTAACAACAATTTGTTCATTTCAGAAATCTACATTCCGGACGAAGGTGTTAACTTCAATACCGAAGTGTCATTTCTGGAACGCGAGCTCATTTTGCAGAGCCTGAAGAAATCTGGTGGCAACAAGAAACAGGCCGCGAAACTCCTCAATCTCAAACGGACCACCTTGATTGAAAAACTGAAGCGGTTGGATTTGATGAATGCCGTTGGATCTGATGAGTGAAGCGTGATATCGGTGAGTGATTTTCAGAAAATCCGACATACTTCGGAGACGCAACCGCAGCAGAGCCGATCCGAGATTTCGAAGTGGCAATGCGGCACATTCCAGCGAAATCCGTCACAGGAGTTCAGAGTGGCCGTTTCGCTCCAGGAGAGCTATCCATGGATTTCGACTTTCAAAAGGCGAGAAATTCCTTGCACCAATTGAACAACAAGGTTGCCCAGATTCTTGCATATGCCGAGTTAATGCAATTGGGTCTCACGGGCGAGAAAGAGAAGGAACGCATCAAGCTGGTCATAGCCGGTGCGCTGGAATGCCGACAGATTACGGCAAGCCTAATGAACGACATGCCCAAAACCACTCCTCCCGGAGAAAAGTGACTTCGGTCTGGCGTCGTTCCACCTTTCCTGCTCTCATGAAAAAGCCGAAGCTCAAATGGAACTTTGAAACCATTTTCGGACTCATCATATTCGGGATTTTAGGCTGCTACTACATCGTTCTGCTGTTTCTTTTTCTTCTGATCAAGTATCTCTAGAAGAATCCATCAATGGAAATCAGGCCGCTCCACCAGTTTAAGAGCCATGAACTACGGAACCTCTTTGATCAAGAGCGGGAAGTGTGGCAACACCAGCTCTATTGGGATTACAGTGAGCCGCAACGAGTGATTTCCGCGATGGTTGACGCGGGGACGCTGCCTGGTTTCGTGGCGATGCAAGACGGTGATCCGGTAGCTTACACATTTTATGTCGAAGTTTCGGGCAAAGGACTGCTTGGAGGATGTTTCGCGTCGGGATGGGCTGCACCCGGGGGCGTTGAACACCAGTTGCTGGAAGAGTCGCTTGCATCGTTGAAAAGAAACGCTGCGCTTCAGAGAATTGAATCGCAATTTATCAATTTCAGAGAATGGCCTATCGCTCGGTTTTTTGCAGGGAAAGGCTTCAGCCAGTTTGACCGGTGCTTTATGGTTCGAGACTGTCAGATCGACCATTTGCATCGTCGTCTCGTCGCGGCTGAGGTGAAACAATTGAGTCTTGGCGACCTCGATGACATGGCCAAGCTCACGGTGGACACCTATGCCTCGGTCATCGATAGGAGAGTAACCTACCACTATCAATCGCTCGCTGAGTGCCTGGAATTCCTGAGCAACCTGGTGTTTCGACCTGGGTGTGGTACCTTCTTGCCCGAGGGTTCTTACAGCGCCAGGGATCCAAGGACGAGTGACTTGATGGGGTACGTGCTCACATCCCGGATTTCACCCCAAGACGGTCACATTCCTCAGATTGCGGTTGCCCCGGCTCATCAAGGCAAGGGGCTAGGGGCAGAATTGCTGGGAAGGGCGGTTCGCTATCTGGGGCTGAATGGTTATCAGCGCGTTTCGTTGACTGTTACTGAGTCGAATCTGGCTGCACTGGTGCTCTATCAGCGGTTTGGATTCTCAGTACATTTCCGTTTCCCTGCTTTCGTCTGGCAGCGCGAAGGACTGCCTGCCGGGTAAGTCTCCAAGCGCGAGCCTAGAGGGCATAGTAGGGACTAGCGGGGCCGATACGACGAACTCTTCAGCTTCAGCTTCAAGCGCAGCATTGCTTTCGTATGGAGTTGCGATACACGGGATTCATTGACTCTCAACACAGCGCCAATTTCCTTCATTGTCAACTCTTCAAAGTAATAGAGCGAAACCACGAGTCGCTCCTTGCGGCTCAGTCCGTCGACGGCCTCGGCTAGGATGGCCTTGAGCTCTTCCTTCTCAAAAACATGCGTGGGGCCCTTCTCGATGTCGTCCGGATAATAGTTGATCAAACTTTCCGCATCACTCTCGTCTTCGCCGTATTTGCGCGAAGCGTCGTAGAAACTTCCGACGCTCAGCCCAGTCAGCTGATCCTCCAGCTTGTAGAGTTCGTTCAACTCGATGCCCATTTCATCGCAGATTTCCTGGTCGCTGACTTCCCGGCCCAGTTCCTGCTGAAGTTTCTGAGAAGCTTTCGACAGCTCCTTGCTCTTCTTTCGCAGGGATCGGGGGGCCCAGTCGAGCTCTCTTAAGCTATCAATCATGGCCCCGCGAATACGAAGCTCTGCATAGGTCTTAAACTTAACGCCGCGCGAAGGCTCGAATTTCTCGATCGCGTCCATCAAACCGAGAATCCCGGCATTGATCAGATCGTTGATCTCAATGTTTGGTGGAAGCTGTGTTGCGATCCGATAGGCGTGGTATTTGATGAGGGGAATGTGCTCCAGAATCTGATCTTCTCGTTTTTGGGCTGCAACGGCTGCACGATTCGTAACGATGTTTTTTTTCTGAGTCTGTAACATTAGTTTTGTCTCCTCAACCCCTGCCTCACCAAAAAGCGAGTGCAGGTCCCTTGCTTGCCGGTCTAAGTTAGGGAATTCAACGCACGTCCTAGACTGAAATCGCTTCCTAATTCCTTGCTGCGGTTGACCATTTTTTTGAGACTCACCACCAAGGGTGTTGCCCTTTCTTATGCAAGAGATGGTCCAGGTAAAAATGTCCGGATAACAATAGAGGACGCTTTCGCTTTGATCCGCAGTGTATCTAATTGATAAATATGGAAGAATCAGAGAGGAAAAACGTACGAGGAGGGCGGAGTCAAGGTCGCCTGAGGTACATTAGTGTACTCCAAATTGACCTGTTCCGATCGACTTTTGTCAAGTTTATGACATCAACAGTCATGAATCTGACACTGAATGTGAGGCGTCGAGCTAGGTGTGCCGACGAGTTCAATTGCGAATTCAAGCAATACTTCGAAACCTTTCCTGCGAAACTTTAGTATATTTATTTTTTGCTACAAACTGTTGTTAATAGATGAATTTGAAAGATATGATATTAAACTGATTGAAGTGCTATCAAATCAATAAACCTAGTTTTGTATGATATGGCATAAAACAAAAAGATTAACGTCACATGGTTTGTAGGACGACAAGGTGGACGCAGAACAAGCTGTGTCGCAGGATGCACAACTGAGGACTGTCGACTCGGCGTGAGGAAGGCGGACTAATCCGGATGCTAGAAACTCAAGACATACATTCAACTTCACCTGGCTTCGCTCCAGAGATTTCGGCTGAAGTCAGGTCGAAAGTAGAGAGAGTTTTGATTGTTGACGACGAGCCAATTATCCGTGACATCCTTTCGAAAGTCGTTAGTTCTGAAGGATATTCGTGGGGTATCGCCTCGAACGGCCAGGAAGCCATCGACCGCCTCTTATCGTCCGATTACCAAATTGTACTTACCGATGTTCGCATGCCTTCCGTAGACGGACTCCAGCTTTTGAAACACGTGACTGCAAACCATCCGGCTATCGCTGTGATCATGATCACTGCGATGAATGACGCTCGCTCCGCAGTGGAAGCGATGTCAATGGGCGCTTACGACTACGTAACCAAGCCATTCAACATTTTCGAGCTTCGCAGCAAGATTGGGCGGGCAGCCGAACGACGAAAGCTGATTCTGGAGAACAAAGAATATCAGAACTTTCTGGAAGAACGCGTTGACCAACAAACTGCGGATATCAAGGAGGCGCTAGAGCGGATCGAGAGTGCTTATTCGCACACGCTTGAAGCTCTCATCTCTGCTCTAGATGCAAGGGAGCACGAGACGCTGCGCCACTCCAAACGAGTGAGCGAGTATACGCTGCTAATTGCACGTTTCCTGGGGATTCCACGAACAGAACTTGTGGACATTGCTCGGGGATCACTTTTGCATGATATTGGGAAGATTGGGATTTCGGACAATATTCTGCTGAAACCAGCGAAGTTGACTGAGGATGAGTGGACGGAAATTCGCAAGCATCCTGAGATTGGATATTCCATCATCAACAAGATCGATTTCCTGGCAGGGGCAGCTGAAATGGTGCTTCAGCATCACGAGCGGTTCGACGGCACCGGTTATCCGCAGAAACTCAAGGGTAAGCAGATTCTGCTGCCTGCGAGGATTTTCGCTCTGGTCGATACCTTCGATGCGATGACTTCTGATCGCCCCTATCGCAAAGCACTCACCTACCAAGATGCCCGCAACGAAATTTCCCGCTGCTGCGGCACACAGTTTGATCCTGAGATCGTGAAGTGCTTCCTCGATATTCCGGAGGAAGTCTGGACTGAGATCAAGGCCCTCGTCAAATAACAGGCCCAGGAGCTGCAAAAGCTATTGCTCGTCCCGAAAGGGAACGGGATGGCCTTCATCGTTTACCGAAACGCAGACTACTTCCGCCTGCGTCACCCGAACCAGCTGTTTACTTATTTGTCTGAATCCTTCAGCTTCCACATCGACTTGCACCGCGACTGAAGTCCGCCCAAGCCGAATCACGCGGGCATAAAAGCTCACCACATCTCCAACTTGCACCGGCGCCACGAACTCTACGGCATTCATTGCTTTGGTGACAAAATTCCGGTTGAATTGGCGATGAGCCTCGATCGCAGCTGCTTGATCGATGTAACTCAGGATTACTCCACCGAATATGGTGCCGCGAGCGTTTGTGTCTTTGGGCATCATAATCACACGGATCGCCGGATTGAGCCGTTCGTCTTCCATAAGAGAGGTGTTCTCAGATATTGCTGGGTGGCAGGGCAACCCAATGCTAGTTTCAGCTGTCCTTCTGAATGGAGTACCTGCCCCGGTTTGCACACAGCCCTTCAACGTATTGGTGTAGCGCCTCTTGGGTACTGGGAAAAGCCAACTCATTCCACGGAATCGTTTCCGGACTGAACAGCCGAACATCGAGGGCTTCATCGGCAGCCTTCAGGAGCCCCCCAACCGCTTCAGCAAGGTAGACGACAATGATCACCGGACTGTGTCGGTAGGAATAGACGCCCAGGAGCGAGACGAGTCGAACCTCTAGGTTGACTTCCTCTTTGGCTTCTCGTACCGCCGCATCCGCAACCGTTTCGCCCCGGTCGACGTAGCCACCTGGGAACACCCATCTGCCATATCCCGGCTCAATGGCTCGCTGCAGAAGCACAATGCCACCTGGCTCGTGAATCACAGTACAGGCTGCGACCTTTGGATCCAGGAAGAACACAAACTCGCACTGTTTGCAAACGAGCCTGGCAGGCTCTGAAGTCTTCAGTAGCCGCGACTCCAATGCGCCGCCGCATTTGGGGCAGAACGAGTATTCCATCAGTATGTGTTCAGCAGATCTGCTGTTGTTGGTTCGTGTTCTGGCATCCGTGGAGGGTGGCAGCGGAGCCAGTAAGATTGTCGAGGGAAGCAGGTTCCTAGCCGTCCCCGGCCGTAGCGCCACCACAACTCGATCCAGCGCCGGCTGTGCAACCAAGACAATGGCGCGCCGTGACGATCTGGCGGCTGTTCAGGGCCGAGACATCAAAGTTTGAGATATGGCGCAGCGCGGCAAACCCCACCTCCAGATCGAGCATTTGATTGAAATCACAATCGTATAGGCGTCCATCCCACCCAACCGAGATCGTATTTCGGCACATCAAGCCCGCAACGGCGAGTGGATTGAACGCTTGGGCTAACCGTTCCATGTACTGCTCGTAGTTGCCAGATCTCAACAGAAATTCCAGGAATCTGCTGATGGGCATATTCGCAATACAAAAGAGTTGATTGAAAAATATTCCGAACTTGAGTTCTAGCACACGTCGAAAATCGGCCTCAATCGCGGCTTGCGGCGGAGGGAGGAAGGCCCCCACCGGGTTGTGAACCAAGTTCAGCACCAGGCCGCTGCCAGGCATCCCATAGCCAAGTGTATTAAGCCTGCGGAGTGCCTCGATGGAACGTTGAAACACGCCCTCGCCGCGCTGACGGTCGGTCTCGCGTTCTTGAAAGTAAGGCAACGAACAAATCACTTCGACGGAATGGAACGCCAGAAATTCCGGCAAATCTTCCTGACCTTTCAGAAGCAGGACCGTCAGGTTGCACCGATCCATGACATGTCTTCGCAGGCGTCGGGCTTCCGCAACTAGCCAGCGAAAGTTGGGATTCAGCTCGGGCGCGCCTCCGGTGATGTCAACCTTGGGAATACTGGTGCGTTCCAACGCACGAATGCATTCGGTGGCCGTTTCCTGGGTCATCATTTCCAAGCGATCCGGCCCGGCATCCACATGGCAGTGACCGCAAATCTGGTTGCACCGCTTACCCACATTAATTTGCAAGATTTCAATCCCGGTGGCGGACAAAGGATTGAGTCCGTTTTTCCGCAGGAGGTCATCGAATGACGGCACGGCGCTTGTCTCGTCGATGATACGCAGCTGCTCACTGGCGGACGCCAGCGGAGAATGCCTCTTCAGCAGGCTTCCTTTTTCCAATACGGGCATCATCTACATCTCGAGTTTTTCGACGATGTTTCTCATCTGGACGCCATGAACCAGAGAGGAGCCTCCTCTGATGGCGGCTGCGACGTGGACCGCTTCTGTCATTTGCGCGAGGTTCGAACCTTTCTCCAAACAGGTTGTGGTGTAAGCGTCGATGCAGTATGGGCACTGTACCGTGTGCGCCACGGCCAAGGCAATCAGTGACTTTTCTCGCTCCGATAGGGCGCCTTCAGCGAAGACTGCGTTATACCAGCCAAGAAACTTCTCCCAGAGCGCCGGACTTTCCTTACCGATGTCGGAAAATTTGGCCAAGTCGTGCCTGCAATAATAGTGGTCCATTTCAGTGCTCCTCAATCGATCAGGCAACTCCAGTAAGTCAAGCGCAAGTATAGCGGAGAATCGAGTGAGCCGAAGTCCTTTTGAGAAGCGTATGCTTTGGCGCGACATGTTGCTGCATCAGCGAAAATATCCTGGTCCGACTCGCATATTGAGCATCCATTCCCTCGGAAAGACATTGGAGAGTAGCAGTCCAATGGCGCCATGAAACACGCCAAGAACGAAAAGGTTCCGCGATTGGAGATAGAGCATCGAGCACGCGAAGCCCCCGACCAGCGTGAAGGCCATCAGGACCGGATTTGGAATGTGAAAGCTCATAAACACGACGGCGTTGACGGCGGAACTCCACAGCGGCTGCGAAATCACTCTTGAAAGCCGGTTGTGAAAATAACCCTGCAATCCATACTGCTGGAATGTGCCCCAAAGCATATAGCGCAAAACCGGTGTGACTGATCGCCAGTCAACTGGAATAGACCACAGGCGTTCGCTAAGAATTCCAATGAGCACAAGCAGAAGCAGCAAGGGGATGGCGGCCCAACAGGCTTCTCGGGCAGACGGGAGAAAGTTGTCGATCCGAAAACCAAGGCTGCGGAAACTGTCCCGATGCCACAAGTGCGAGGCGAGCAAAAGTAATAGGATCAACCCCACGGTGCTTGGCCATGTGGATTGCCAGCGCCAAATATAGATTTGGATCAGAGAGTAGATCAAACTGAGTTCGATTGCGATCCATCGCGAAGAGTGGGTTGGAGTTGACACGAGCGCGAGGTTTCCTCTAGACATTTTCGCGGCGTCTGATTCGTCCCCGAATGCCAGCCACTAACACACGAGTCTTCGGGTGTGAAGCGGGCGATTCACTTGAAGAAGGCGCGCCACACCGTATCGACCAGGGTGTGAACCAACGCCGGTGCCATCAGACTGCGGGTCCGTTGGTACGCATTGCCATAGAAAAGACCCGCCAAAGAGGCCAGTAAAAAGTAGCGCCAATCCGGCCTGGGACCGTTGTTCAGGTGGGCCGCACCAAAGATCAATGACGTGACAATGAGTGACAATACCGGTTTGCGAAAGGTTTTCTCCAGGAAGTTCTGGATAATGCCGCGAAACAATAGCTCTTCGGGGATGGCAATCAAGAAGAAGATGCCAAGTGCTGAGAGAAGCACCTGGCATCCGGAG
>Ga0075428_100001368_pt1 | contig 25918 bp, 21 predicted proteins | sample RhiMetdeltSRZDD2_FD_75291 | JGI IMG/M metagenome (GOLD analysis project Ga0075428, IMG submission 75291) | Populus rhizosphere microbial communities from Tennessee, USA - Rhizosphere MetaG P. deltoides SRZDD2 | ecosystem: Host-associated > Plants > Roots > Rhizosphere > Soil | place: USA... | reverse complement strand
GCATCCACGGTGAGGGCCGTATCCTCCTGCGTGGCGTAGAGATCGTCCGTCGCCGCCGGGGCATCGTTGACCGCCGTGACGTTGATGGTCACAGTCGTCTCGGCGCTCTCGGCCGTGCCATCGCTGGCCTTGTAGACGAAGCTGTCGCTGCCGTTGAAGTCGGCATTGGGCGTGTAATCGAATGAGCCGTCCGAGTTCAGCGTCAACGTGCCGTTGGCCGGACCGCTGACCAGGATCGCCGACAGGGCATCCCCTTCGAGATCCGAATCGTTGGTCAGCACGCCAGGCGCGGCGATCGACAGCGTGGTATCTTCCTGCGTCTCGTACGCATCCCCTTCGGCGGTGGGCGCGTCGTTGACCGCGTTGACCGTGATCGTGACCGTCGCCTCTGCGCTGTTGGCGGAGGCATCGGCCGATGTGTAGGTGAACGTGTCGGTGCCACTGAAATTGGCGTTGGGCGTGTACTCGAACGAGCCGTCGGCATTCAGCGTCACGGTGCCGTTGGACGGACCGGTGACCAGGGATGCCGTGAGCGAGTCCCCTTCGACGTCGGTGTCGTTGGCCAGCACGCCCGGCGCCGCGATCGAGAGCGTCGTGTCCTCGTCGGTCGTGTAGGTGTCGTCCACGCTGACCGGGGCGTCGTTGATCGGCGTGACGTTGATCGTGACCGTCGCCACGTCGCTTTCGCCGCTGCCGTCGCTGACTTTGTAGCTGAACCCGTCCACGCCGTCAAAGTCGGCATTGGGCGTGTAAGTGAAGGATCCGTCGGCATTCGCTGTGAGCGTGCCGTTGGCCGGACCGCTCACCAGGATCGACGTCAGCGCATCCCCTTCCACGTCGGTATCGTTCTCGAGCATTCCCGGCGCGGAAATCGTCAGCGTCTGGTCCTCGTCGGTGGTGTACTCGTCGTTGACCGCGATGGGCGCATCGTTGACCGGATTGACGTTGATCGCGACCGTGGCCACGTCGCTGTCCGCCGTTCCGTCGTTGACCACGTAGCTGAACGCGTCGAGGCCGTTGAAGTTGGCTTCCGGCGTGTAGCTGAACGATCCGTCCGCATTGAGCGAGAGTGAGCCGTGCGCCGGAGCGCTGATCATGACGGCGCTGAGTGTATCGCCGTCCGCATCGGAATCGTTGGCTATGACCCCCCCAGCGGCGTCCACGGTAAGCGTTGTGTCCTCATCGACGGAGAACGTGTCATTGCCCGCCACCGGTGTGGCATTGACGTTATTCACGTTGATGGTCACGGTCGCCGCGGCACTGCTGTCGGTGCCGTCGCTGGCCATGTAGGTAAACGTGTCCGCGCCGGTAAAGTCGGCGTTGGGCGTGTACTCGAACGAGCCGTCGGCATTCAGTGTGACAATGCCATTGGTCGGACCGTCGACCAGCACAGCGGACAGGGCGTCGCCGTCCGTATCGCTGTCGTTGGTGAGCACGCCCGGGGCGCCGATGGTCAGCACGGTCCCTTCGGCCATGTTGAACGTGTCGTCGCCGGCTACCGGCGCCGCGTTCGTCTTGATCCGCAGGGTGACGGCGGCCAGCCCGCTCAGCGAACTGCCATCGTCGGCCCGGTACATGAAGCTGTCCAGGCCAATGTAACCCGCTTCGGGAGTGTAGTTGAACGAGCCGTCGGCATTGAGCGAGAGCGTGCCATGCTGCGGCCCGCTGAAGAGGACGGCCGACATGCCGTCGCCTTCTGCATCCACGTCGTTATCCAGGATGCCGGGGGCCTCGATGGAGAGCGTCTCATCGGGGCTGAGGGTGAATGAATCATTCATCACGGCGGGGGGAAGGCCGGTAAGGACTTCGCGCCGTTCGAGTTGCTCCAGGAACATCCGGCGGAGCGTTTGTCGTTGGCGCTGGCGGCGCCCGGAGGAAAGAGAACGTGACTGAAGGCGCATGAACGAACTCCTTTCAATGTGGACCCGCACGAAGGCGGACAAAAGCGATTTAGCCCGGCGCCGGCCTCGAGCCGGCAGGGCGAGACGAGGCATCGCGTTGTGACGCGCGTCCGGATCTTGGACGCACGGCAAGATGTCCTCCGTGACGCAGGCCGCGGCAACGCAATCCGCGCACCTGGGGCGTAAAACGTCCCGGCTGGGGCGTTTTTTGGTTCGCCCAGTTTCGAGCAGTCGCTTTGCCGGACCCGTCCTAAGTCCGAGCAAGAAGTGGAGCCGTGTGGCGACGGAGGCCTGCCGTCGCGCAGCGCGATCCACCATGACCGTCGTGGAAAAGATCCGGCAAGTCCGTCCGCGGGACTGCCGCGCCTGCTACTTGGCGATCGGTGACTCCGCGTCGCCAACGGCAGGCAACACATCCATTAGATGTTCCCTGAGATTGTCATTGCCGCCTCCTCCTCCGTTAGTGGCAGATGACTGTTTGATTCGCCCCCCGGCGAATCAGCGTGCTGAAGAATATAGCCGCTTGCTTTCGCGAATCAACCACCCCTCTGCATAAATTCTTGAAAAATTACTGCGTAGGCTAGAGTGATCTCTTCAGGAATAGCGATGATGTGATAGCAGCGACAAGTTTCGAGTTCGTCACGACTTGCGTGCATCGAGGACCGTTTCTCCGGCACCGTTGCCGTCAGCCTGACATAAAACTTTTTTCCGCTGCGGGGGCTGTTCGCTTCCCGCGTGCGCCCTGTACGCAAGGATTGTTGCTGTGGTTCATTGCTCCGCCGCATCGCCGGCAAATAAATCTGTGCACGCACCACAGGCAATTGCTTCCCTCAGGATCGCAATCCCACTGCCTGCATCAATTTGTCAGTTTCGCGGTAAGCCTCAGCCACCCACTCCTGGATCTTCGCCGGCTCCGGACTGTACTCCAGTTCAATGGAGACCGCGCCGTCGATGCCGAGTTTCTTGATCTCCTTCAAGTAGGGCACAAAATCGACCACGCCTCGTCCCGGCGGCAGATCGCCGTGCTTTTTGCCGTCGCAATCGGAGATGTGCACATGGATCGCCTTCCCCTTGAGGCGCGCCAGCTCCCCCGGCGCGACCCGGGCCAAGTGCAGGTGCGACACGTCGATGTTGGCCCGCACGGCCGGGTGGTCAACCTCGTCGATGAAACGCACCATCGTATCGACGCTGTTGACGAGCGACAGCGGAAACGGCTCCAGCTCCAGCGCGATCTTCACGCCCAGCTTCGCGGCATAATCCCCCAGCCGCCGGCAATTGACCACGCCCGTTTTCCACTGCTCTGCCGGCGGGATTACCTCCTGATTCCAGATGTATTCACCCAATACCAGCAGCACGTTCTGCGCCTGGTACTCGTAGGCCAGGTCGAGGTAATTCTGCATGCGGTCGAGGTGGAACCGCTGGACGCTGGGATTGAAGTCGATTAGGCCCGTAGCCACGCAGGCGATCGACACGATCGGCAGTTCGAGCCGATTGCATTCGTCCTTGATCAGCCGCCGCTCGCGAACGTCGATGTCCAGCGGATCGGTAAAAATATCGACCGTGTCAAAGCCCAGCTCCTTCGTCTTCCGCAGGCCGTAAACGGTGGGCTGGTTGGCTTGCACCCAGGCGGAGTTGATCAGTCCCAGTTTCATGGCGGGCCTCCGGAGTGAATGCGTCGGCTTCGAATCGATTCGCGAGTCGGGTTTCGCGTGTGGAACTATGTCAACGCGATCTGCATCCCATCGTAACCCAGTTCCATCCCCGCCGGCAGCGTTGCGTTCGTGGCGGCGTGCGGCAGGTCGTGCGAAATGTGCGTGAAGATCGTGCGCTTCGGCCGAAGCTGCTCGGCGACGGCAATCGCTTCGGGCAGCGAGAAGTGCGTCGCATGCGGCCGGTGGCGCAAGGCGTCGAGGATTAGCACGTCCAGCCCTGCGAGCAGCGCCATGCTCTCGAGGGGTATGGCGTTGCAATCGGTGCAGTAGGCCACCGAGCCGATCCGAAAGCCGAGGACTTCAAACCGCGGCCCGTGCGTTAGCGGCACCGGAATGATACGGCCTCCCAGCACGTCAAACGGCGCTGTCGTAATCGTCCGAAACTCCAGCTGCGGCACTGCGCCGCTGTGCGTGTGCTGCACGTCGGCAAAGGCATAGCTGAACGACATACGGATCCGCTCTTCGACCTCGGACCGGCACAGCAGCGGCACCGAGTGCCCCAGATAAAACGGAAAAAGGCGCAGATCATCCAGGCCAAACAGGTGATCGGCATGTTCGTGCGTGAAGAGGACCGCGTGGACGATGCCGATCTGCTCGCGGAGGAGTTGAAACCGCAGGTCGGGAGGCGTGTCGATCAGCAGGTTGCCCTCGGCCAGTCCAAGGATGACGCTGGCCCGCGTCCGCTTGTCGCGCGGGTCGATGCTTTGGCAGACGTCGCACGGGCAGCCGATGCTGGGAACGCCGACCGAAGTGCCGGTCCCCAGCAGGATCATTTGTCCGCGAATGTCGGTGGTGAGGATCTGACGGGTCACGGTCGCGGGGCGTGCGTCATGCCTGCCGGGCTGGTCGGTACTGAACGGTTGAGGGACTGAGCGACGAGGGACAGAGGGATGGGGGATAGAAGTCTCCGTCACTCCGTCTGCCCCCTGCTCCAGTTCGCTTCACCGTACGAGAATTCCCGGCCGCTGGGAAGGCAGTCCCGTGCACTATCCTGCGGCGCGACTGCGGAAGACAAACGCTTTAGCGCCTAGCGCCCCTCGCGACGGAATTCGTACACGACTTGCCTCGAGCCTGGGCCGGCAGCGAATGAATTTGGGTATCGCTCGCCGGTGAGGTCGTAGCAGACCTTCAATGAATCCCCAAGCAGCTCGTAAATCCCTTTCAGCTTGCCGCCATACGTTCCCTCCGGCGTGTCGTGATGGAAGACGTCGATTCGCTTCTGGCTCGCATCGAGTGTGAAGTGATACGGGTCCGAACCCGTTTGCCCGTTGAGACGGATGTTGTAGAGGTCGCCGCTCACAATCCACTGCGTGTCGCCGTTTTGCGGCTCGCCATTCCAGGTACAAGCAACCAGGTTCCAGGTCCCCTGCCAATTCGCCGTATCGTCGGACGTGTCGGCAGCTTGAGAAGCGCAACCGGCGAGCAAACAGCTCAAGACTATGAACTTCCATCGGCACATAACTTTGGTCTCCCAGGGCGGTGGCCTGATTCGAATTCCTAGCTCATGCCCGGTCCGCTTGCCGCTGGCTGGTACACCCGGCGGGGCACTTTGAATCCCCCGTCCGATGCAGGGCGGAGCTTTAACCGGGTTGTAATCGGGATGTGGCCCAGCGAGTCTCCCTAAACCGGCCCGCGATTTGCGTTTAGCGTGTCCCCGGCCGGCAGCCGGCTGCCAAATCGGTCGCCACTAGTCCTGGCCCGCGCTGGCCATCCGCTGCGATTGACCGTCCGGAGCTATCGCTATAAACTTTTGTCACAGAGTAGTTTGCGCTGACGCTGTCGGTCCCCGCATGATGCGGCGCGGGCCCTTACGCTCTCCGCCTCTCCTGCTCAGCGCTTCACTCCCTCGACGCAAGCGTGCCATCTATGGACCTTTTGGAACGTACCTGGGAAGGGGTAGGGAACTTTTTCGGCGGAATCCTCCATGGATTCGAGCGGAGCGTGACTGCCGTCTTTGGCTCGTCCAACGCCCGCTACATTCGCCGGCTCCAGGCCAGGGTCGAGTCAATCAGCGCCCTGGAATCCCGCTATCAGGCCATGTCGGACGCCGAACTGCGGGAGCAGACGCCCAAGTTCAAGGAGCGGCTGAAGGCGGGCGAGACTCTCGATGACATTCTGATCGAAGCCTTTGCCGTCGCCCGTGAAGGGGGCCGCCGCTACCTCGGTATGCGCCACTTCGATGTGCAACTCATCGGCGGCATGGTCCTCCACAGCGGCGCCATTGCCGAGATGGTGACCGGCGAAGGGAAAACCCTGGTGGCCACCCTGCCCGCCTACCTGAACGCGCTGGCGGGGAAAGGCGTGCACGTCGTCACGGTGAACGACTACCTCGCCCGCCGCGACATGGAATGGATGGGACCGCTCTACCTCGGGCTGGGGCTGACCGTGGGCGCTATCCAGAGCGACATGGACCCCGACGATCGCCAGACAGCCTACGCCTGCGATATCACTTACGGCACCAACAACGAATTCGGCTTCGACTACCTGCGCGACAACATGCGCCCCGCCGCCCGCAGCGACAACCGCTACCCCAAGCACCGGCAGCAATCGCAGGGAAAGCTGAACTTCGCCATCATCGACGAGGTGGACAACATCCTCGTCGACGAGGCGCGCACTCCGCTGATCATCAGCGGCCCGGCCTTCGACAACCCGGGCAAATACAAGGACGCCGACCGGATTGCGCGGATGCTGACCAAGGAAAAGCACTTCGTCGTCAACGAGAAGGATCATACGGTCAACCTGACCGACGACGGCGTGCGAGAGGCGGAGCGGCTGGCGGGGGTGGAGAGCTTTTACACGGCGGGGAACATGGAGTGGCCCCACCTGATCGACAACGCCCTCAAGTCGCATCACCTGTACCAGAAGGACGTGCGGTACGTTGTCGAAAACGGCAAGGTGATCATCGTCGATGAATTCACTGGCCGCAAAATGGAAGGCCGGCAGTGGAGCGACGGCTTGCATCAGGCGGTCGAAGCCAAAGAAGGTGTGCCGATCAAGGAGGAAACGCAGACGCTGGCCACGATCACCCTGCAAAACTTCTTCAAGCTGTATGGCAAGATCTGCGGCATGACCGGCACGGCGATGACCGAAGCCGGCGAGTTCTGGAAGATTTACGGCTTGGACGTCGTGGCCATTCCGACGAACAAGCCGCTCAAGCGAATCGAAAATCCCGACGTCATTTATCGCAGCGAGCGGGAAAAGTTCGTTGCCGTCGCCGATGAAATCGAGCGGACGGTCAAGTACGACGCGTTGGTCATGAAAAACGGCGACGAACTGGTCGGAACGATCCAGCGCGAGACCGACAGCACCATCGAGTTCCAGGCGGTCGAGAGCCGGCAGCGGGACATAATCGAAAAGAGCACCGTGAAGCGCATCGAGCGCAAGGGGCGACCTGTGCTGGTCGGCACCGTGTCGATCGAAAAGAGCGAGCGGCTAAGCGCGCTGCTGGACAAACGGGGCGTCAAGCACGAAGTGCTCAACGCCAAGTACCACAAGCGCGAGGCCGAGATCGTTGCCCAAGCCGGCCGCCTGGGCGCCGTCACGATCGCCACCAACATGGCCGGCCGCGGCACCGACATCATCCTCGGCGGCAATCCCGAGACGATGGCCTGGGCCCAGCTTCAGGCCAAGTATCCCACGCGGCTCGACGTGCCCCCCGCCGAATGGGACGCGCTAGTGCGGTCGATCGACGAGCGCGAGCAGATGAAGCCCGAAGGGGCCAAGGTCCGCGACCTGGGTGGCCTGCACGTCATCGGCACCGAGCGGCACGAAGCGCGGCGCATCGACTTGCAGCTTCGCGGCCGCACCGGCCGCCAGGGCGATCCCGGCTCCAGTCGATTTTTCCTGTCGCTGGAAGACGATCTGATGCGGATCTTCGCCGGCCCCTGGGTGAAGACCATTCTCGAATCGCTGGGCATGAAAGAAGGGGAAAAAATCGAGAGCCGCATGGTCACGCGGCGAATTGAGGCGGCCCAGAAGAAGGTCGAAGAGCGCCACTTCGAAGCCCGCAAAAACCTCCTCGAATACGACGAGGTGATGGACGAGCAGCGCAAGCGGGTCTACGGCTTCCGCCAGAAGATCCTCGAAGGGGGCGATTGCCGCGAGGCGATTCTGGACATGATCCGCAAGCAGATCGACAAGAACGTCGGCAAATTCATGGAGCGGGATTTCGGCGCGGGGCAATTCGCGGCATTTGCTTCCAAGGAGCTGGCCTGTGAGTTTCAACCGCGGGACTTTCGCGGGATGACGTACGAGGAGGCGGAGACGTACGCCAAGGACGAGGCGGAGCGGGCCGCGGAGACGCAGGTTTTCGACGCCATCGAAGAAAACCTGCCTGGCGAGGAAGGGGACGAAGAGGCTCAGCTCGAATGGAACTGGGAGGCGCTCGCCCGCGGCTGCAATTCGCGCTGGAAAACCAACCTCCGCGACCGCGATCTGAAGCGCATCCCGCGCGAAGAGCTGAGCGAGTACCTGATCGATCTGGGGCGCAAAGCGATCCGCGAGCGCGACCTGGCCGAGGGAAAGGCTTTCCTGGACGAAGAGTTCCAGTACCGCTGGACGGCCGGCTGGGTGCAGCACAAATTCGGCATCGAAATCAAGCTGGACGAAATTCGCGGCAAGGATGCAGCGGCGGTCAAACGCTACATCATGGAGCAAGCGGAGGCGGCCTACGAACGTCGCGAGGCCGAGTATCCCGTCATGGTCGGACTGTACCGCTTTGCCGACCAGTCGCAGGGGGGCCGGCTCGACCGCGACGGCTTCGTCGCCTGGGCCCGCGAGAGGTTCGACGGCGAAATCCATCTGGACGACCTGAAAAGCAAACAGCGCGACGAGGTGCGGGCGCTATTGGTTCAGCACAGCCAGAAGTCGCGCGAGCTGGCCGCTGCCGCCGCGGATAAGGTGCGGCAGAAGGTGGCTGACCTGTACGGCCAGGCCGACAGCAAGCGCACGGCGCGCCAGGCGGGGGCAACCCGCGGCTCGCTCGAAACCCTGTCGCAGTGGCTCGAGCAAGAGCTTCGACACCAATTGCCCGCGGATGCAATTTCCGACATGGACCGGCCGACGCTGGAAACGAAACTGCTGGCAGCCGTTGAGGATCGCTTTCGCCCCGAAATGCGGCGTATGGAACGATCGCTGCTTCTGCAAATCGTGGATATGACCTGGAAGGATCACCTACTGGCGATGGACCACCTCCGTTCCAGCGTCGCATTCGTCGGCTACGCTCAGGTCGATCCCAAGGTGGAATACAAGCGCGAAGGGATGAAGCTCTTCGAGCAGATGTGGGACGTGATCGAGCGCGAAACGAGCGATCTGATCTTCAAGATGGAGAGCCTGGACGAAGGTTTCGTCAGCTCCACCTGGCAGGAGACGAGCGCCACGCACGCCGAAGCGGCCAGCGCGACCGAGGAGCTGGGCCGCAGCCAGGAGCAGACCGGCGCCGCCGCGCAAGGAGAAATCAAGGTCGAGACGATCCGCAACCGCGGCCAGCGAGTCGGCCGCAACGACCCGTGCCCCTGCAACAGCGGAAAGAAATTTAAACACTGCTGCATGCGGGCCGGACGAGATGTGGCATAGGGGTAGGACAGCCTTCCAACCAGTCCAGAATTTGGGACAGGTTGGAAACCTGTCCTACGAGGCAGCGAAAGGAATCGCGCATGGGACTGCTTCTCAACCTCGTCTATCTGGCCGCCATCACGCTGGCTCTGCCGTGGCTGATCTGGCAGCGGCTGACCAAGGGCAAATATCGCGAAGGCTGGTCGGCACGACTCCTGGGCAAAATCCCTCGCCGCGCGAGCCGGGCGCGTTGCCTGTGGCTGCACGCGGTCAGCGTCGGCGAGGTGAACCTGCTGGCGCCGATCCTGGCCCGCTTTGAGCGGCTGCACCCCGACTGGGAGTGCGTCATCTCCACAACTACGCAGGCCGGCTTTGCCCTCGCTCAAAAGCGCTACGCTCCGCGGATGGTTTTCTATATGCCGCTGGACTTCACCTGGGGCGTGCGGCGGGCGATGCGGCGGATCCGGCCCGATTTGCTCGTGCTGGCGGAGCTGGAGCTGTGGCCCAATCTGATTCGCGCCGCCAAAGCGTTTCGCGCCAAAGTCGCCGTCATCAACGGCCGGCTCTCCGAGCGCAGCTTTCGCGGCTATCAGCGGATCGGCTGGCTGGCGCGGCGGACGCTGGCGCGAGTCGATCTCATTGCCGCCCAGAGCGAGGAGTACGCGCAGCGGTTCTGTGCCCTGGGGGCCGATTCGCGCAAGGTCCACGTCACCGGTTCGGTCAAGTTCGACGGCGCCTCGCTGGACCGGGGCAATGTCGCCACCAGGCGGCTGGCCGAGCTGGCCGGCATCGGCGCTGACGACGTCGTATTCCTGGCCGGCAGCACGCAGCATCCGGAAGAGTCGCTGGCCATCGACCTGTATCGCCGCGTGCAAAAGGATTACCCGCGGTTGCGAATGATCTTGGTGCCACGTCATCCCGAGCGCTTCGAGGAGGTCGCGCGGCTGCTGGACAAGAGCGGCCTGACGTGGCAGCGGCGCTCGGCGCTGGGTCAGGAGTCAGGGGGCAGGGGTCAGGAGTCAGGAGTCGGGGGACAGGAGACAGGGGACAGGGGACAGGGGACATCACTCACTACTCACCTCTCACTACTCACCGCTCACCCCATTCTGCTCGTCGACGCCGTCGGCGAACTAGCCTCCTGGTGGGGGACGGCGGCAATTGCCTTCGTCGGCGGCAGTCTGGGCAGGCGCGGCGGCCAAAACATGATCGAGCCGGCGGCTTATGGAGCAGCCGTCGCATTCGGGCCAAACACCTGGAACTTTCGGGACGTGGTCTCGCTGCTGCTGGCGCAGGAGGCGGCCGTCGTGATGAAAAACGCCGCCGAACTGGAAACGTTCGTCCGCCGCTGCCTGGCCGATACGCAGTATGCACAAGCGCTTGGTCAGCGAGCGCGGGAAGTGGTCCTGCGGCAGATTGGTGCGGCTGATGCGACGGTCCAGCTCCTGGCCCTTCTGGCCGCGCCGGGGCAAGCTCGCTCGCTCGCCGCCTGATTGCACCCGGCCGCTGCGTCAGTAGTTGTTCGGACTCCCAGGCACTCCTTCGCGTCCATTTGCCGTCGTCAGGTCGGCGACCTCTTCGCTCGACAGCGTGTCCTTGAGGAACCGCACTTTGCCGTCGGCAAACAGGGCGTTCATGCCTCCTGAATGGCAGCCGCCTAGATCGACGCCAACCTGAAAGGACAACTGATTGTCGCGCAGGTCCCTGGGCTCCGTCCAGGCGATGCCCGAATTGGCGGCCTCCACGACCAGGATGGTGCTATACAATCCGTCGCCGATTTGCGAGCGTGCCAGCGGCTGGCTCGGAGGAAACGGCGTTGTGGCCCCGGCAATCACCACGTAGCTGGTCTCGTCGGCCGCGGCCGACGTGTCTCCAGGCGAGTGAAACACCTTGGGCATCTGCTTGAGGATCTGCATATTGGCTGGCGAGTTCCAAGGCTGGTCAGGGCGAAACTGGCTATACAGCCGCTGCTCCGAGGGACCGAGATACGGCAAGATCAGGACTCTCCAGCTATACAGCGGCGTGCCTTGAGCGTCGGTCACGGCTGCCGGTGGCAGCGTGCCGTAATCGCGCTCATATTGCAGCAAGGCAGCGCCGATCTGCCGCAGGTTGGCGGCGCACTTGCGGCGGCTGGCGCCGAGCCGGGTGGACTCCATCAAAGGGCCAACCACCAGCAGTGCGACGGTGGCCACTCCAGCCACTGCCGCCGCCAGACCGAGTGCCAGCAGCAAGTACGTCGAGCGCCTGCTGGAGGCCGCCTCGGCGCGGCGCATGTGCTCGCGAGAACCGACGCCGCCAAAATGGGGGACGATGATCGGCTTGCCGCAGGCGATGCACGGACCGCTCTGGCCAGCGAACTGCTCGTCCACAAGCGTCTGTTCGCCACAGTGAGGGCAGGCAAAGGGGACAGGCATGGCAACTTCGTAGTACGGGCTTGCCAGCCCGTCAAATGCATGGACGGGCTAGGAAACCCGTCCTACTCGAAACTCCCGCACGATCTGAACGTACTGCCGCGCCAAGTGCTCGATTTTCTTCAGGTCCTCGGCAGCCACGAGCTTGGGATCGACGAGCGAACTCCCCACCCCCAGGGCGCAGGCGCCATTCCGCAAAAACTCCGCCGCCGTCTCCAGGTTGACCCCGCCGGTCGGCATCAGCCGAACGTGCGGAAAGGGGCCGTGCAGCGCCTTTAGGTACCTGGGCCCGGTGATCTCCGAGGGAAAAACCTTTACGATGTCGGCCCCCGCCTGCCAGGCGGTGATCACTTCGGTCGGAGTCATGGCCCCGGGCATGACCACCTTGCTGTACCGTTTGCAGGTCTCGATCACGTCCGCATGGAGCGACGGCGAAACAATGAACTCGGCCCCGGCCAGGAGTGCGATCCGGCAGGTCTCGGCGTCCAGCACCGTGCCAGCACCGAGGAGAATTCGATTGCCGAGCTTGTCGGCCACCTTTTCGAGCACCTGCACGGCCCGCGGGACGGTGAAGGTGACTTCCATCACTTCGACGCCGCCGGCCAGTAGCGATTCCGCCACGTCCACGAGTAAATCGCTGTTTTCGGCGCGGATGACGGCGACAATCGTCTGGTCGAGGACGCGCTGAAGAGCAGAGACGGATTGGCTCATGATGGAAGGCGGCCAGCTGGCGATTCAACACAAAGCAAAACAGCCATTTTCAGCAGGCGCCGCGGTGGAATCAATCCGTCGAGCGGCACGACGACGTGCGCTCCGCCTAGATTGGGCGGCGAAAGCGATGCGAGCTGTGTGGAGAAGCGATCGGCGAGGCCTGGTCCCTTGCCCGGGCGACCGCGCGAAAAACGCCTGACCGCATCGCCAACCTACGTCCCAAACTCCGGCCGGCGGCGGGCGAGCTGGCCCTGAAGCCTGGCCACGATGGACGAGTGCATCTGGCTGACGCGGCTCTCGGACAGATCGAGCGTGGCACCGATCTCCTTCATCGTCAGCTCTTCGTAGTAATACAGAATGATGATCAGCCGCTCGTTGCGGTTGAGCCCCTTAGTGACGAGCCGCATCAGGTCGTTCTTCTGGATGCGGCGGGTGGGGTCTTCGCCCTTCTTGTCCTCCAGGATGTCGATCTCGCGGACGTCCTTGTAGCTGTCGGTTTCGTACCACTTCTTGTTGAGGCTGATCAGGTTGACCGCGCTGGCCTCGAGCTGCATCTTTTCCAACTCCTCCACCGGCATTTCCATCTGCACGGCGAGTTCGGCACCGGTGGGATGACGGCCCAGCCGCGCCTCGAGCATCTTGGTCGCTTCGTTGAGCCGGCTGGCCTTGCTGCGCACCAGTCGCGGCACCCAGTCCATCGTCCGCAGCTCGTCGAGCATCGCTCCGCGGATTCGCGGCACGCAGTACGTCTCGAACTTGACGCCCCGCGTCATGTCGAAGGCGTCGATGGCGTCCATCAGGCCAAAGATGCCGGCCGAAACCAGGTCGTCCAGCTCGACCCCTTCGGGGAGCCGGGCCCAGATGCGCTCGCCGTTGTACTTCACCAGCGGCAGGTAATTCTCGACCAGCGTATTGCGCAGCTCCTTGTTGGAAGGATCTGCTTTGTAGCGCTTCCAGACTTCCTCAATGTCATATGCAGGAGCAACTGAGGTTGCGCTCGCCATTCCATCCTCCGTGATGCTTCGCGTTTCCCGGCCGAATCCTTCCGAGCCGTCGGCGCTTCCTGGCGCCACTGCCGAATTCCACTGGCTACTTCGCTGCTGGCGATTTCTTCATGTTCACCTCACGCGGGGCCTTGGCCACCGGCAAGCGGCTGCGAACCGACTCCCCTGTGAACCGCTCCGCAAGCTGACCTGCGATGCAACCCAACGCGGCAAAGCAAAACAGCGCCAAGCACGCGCTGGCGACGCAGCATTCCAGACCGCTCCCAGCGATCAGGCCGCGGACCAGAATCATTCCAAATGCCAGCGTTCCGAGCACACCGGCATACGACCTGGCCATCGCTCGCTCCGCCCTCAAACTTCGCGCAATTTATGCAGCTTAACGCTAACAGGCGCTTTAGCGCCGCTTCGTTATCGGTCGGGGTGCCGCGATGAGTTGAACCGAACTTCACACTTTTTCCGATCCCTAGAGGAATACGATTGTTTGTCACCAGCTGCAGCCTGGCAATTTTGCTCATGCTGCGTCGAGGCCGGTGGTCTTTCCCCCCGCCAGCAGCCGCCCGGCAACCTGTTCCATTTTTTGCGCCGCCTCGGGAGTCGGCTCGTCGAGCATCCACGCCGCTGCCCCACAAGCCGCATGTTGGCCGCGAGCAACCGGCGGAATCCAACCGGCGTGCTCGATGCCGACCCCAAGAAAGCGCTGGCAGGAGCGGTGCATGCGGCGATGCACGTCGCTGGCGAGGGTTTCGCTGCCGACGTGATTCACCACCAGCGACAGCGGACCCAATTTCTCTTTCCCTCCGGTCAGCGTTTTGATCAGCGCATAGGCATCCATGACGGCCACCGAGTCCGGCGCCGTCACGACGACGACCTGATCCGCCGCCTGCCAGATCCGGCTCGTCAGGTCCGTTGGCGTACTCCCCGCGTCGATCACCACGGCCTCGGCGTGGCGCCCCAGCGCCTCGATCTGCGCAAGTAGCCGGCCAATGGAGCGATCGGTGCACAGCGCGCGGCAATGCGGGCTGTCGCAGCCCGCCGCCAGTTGAATGCCCCCCGGGCCGCGCTCCAGGACTTCGTGAATGCTGCGTTTCCCCGCCAGGACTTCGGCGATGTTGGCGGTGGGCGTAATGCCGCAGTGTCGGGCCACGTCGGCGCGGGCCAGGTCGGCATCGACGATCACCGTCCGCTGGCCTTGCTGCACCAGGGCGATCGCCAGGTTGACGCCGATCGTGGTCGCTCCGACGCCCACCTGGCCGCCGGACACGGCAAGGATGTGCGGCCGGGGCATGCCGGGGGAATTCGACAGCGAAACGCGTTTCATCATCGTTTTCGGAAATGCGGCCGGATCATGGGACATGGGGCTAGCAATCGCCAGCAAAGTCGTTTCGGTGACTCCACATTCGTTCGTTTGCCTCTTGTGCGCCGGCGGCAACCGCCTCGCCAACAACCAGTTTCGCAAGTCGTTGCCTGTCCGCCGGACGGATGTCATGCGGCACGTTCTGACCGCTGGTGACGTAGCTGACCGGCAAGCTCGGGTCCGTTAGCAGCGGCAACAAGCTTCCCGCCGTGGCGGCCTCGTCGATTTTCGTCAGCACGACGGCGCTGGCACCAATGGCGGCAAAAGTTTCCGCAGCGGCCGCCAAACTGCTGGCTGACGACGCGCCGGACAGCACGAGATGCGTCTGATCGGGTCTGGCCTGGGCCAGTAGGTCGGCTAGCTGTCGGACCTGCTGGTTGTCGCGCGGGCCCAAACCGGCCGTGTCGAGCAGCACCAGGTCCATCTCCGCATAGCGGACGAGCGCCGCGCGCAACTGTTGCGCGGAAGCGACCACTTCCATCGGCAAATGCATGAGCTGGGCATAAGTCCGAAGTCGATCGATCGTCGCCACCTTATGGTAAGAGATGGCAATTAGCGAGACCCGCTTTCCTTGCAGGTGAAAGTTGGCTGCGAGCTTGGCCACCGTCGTCGTTTTGCCGACGCCGGTCGGTCCGACCAGCGCCACGATGCGGCGCGACGCGGGCAATAGGCGCACCGGTGCGCCAGTCGCGATCCTGGCTGCCACGAGCTGGATCAGTTGCTGGCACAACTGGCGCCAGCTCCGCAGTCCTTCTAGCTCGGCCATCTCGCGCAATTCTGCGATCAGTAGGCCGGTCGCAGCCGGATCGATTTGCTGTGCTGCGAGCTGCCGGCCGATTCGCGCCAGCAGCGACGGCAGACCTTCCAGACCGTGTATGGGGTGACGCACCACATCCTCCAGCGCGGATGACCGACCGCTGCGCTGGCGCCGCAGATGCTCGCGAAATTGGCTGCGAAAATCGAGTAAATCGGCACGCGGCAGTCGCTGGTCAGCTTGTCGCAGGACGGAGGGGGCTTGCTCCTGGCTGGAGGCGGTTACTTCGATTTCGGGACCTCCCACGAGCCACCGCCATGCGCCGCCGCCAATTTGCCGCGTATGCAGCAGGGACGCCTCCGGACCGAGATCCTGGCGCACGAGGCGAAGTGCCTCGGCGAGAGTCTTGGCTCGGTAGGTGCGAACGTCCATGGTTGGGGGTCAGGAGTCAGGAGTCAGCAATCTTCTGTCGTCGTTCACGATTCCCACGATTTCCACCCTCGTGTCAGGCGTGATTTCGCTTAAGGAAAGGACGGTGAGCCGCGGGAGGTTTCCCGACATCAGTTGCTTGAGGTACGCCCGCAACGAGGGACTGACGAGCAGGATCGGCCTCTTCCCCAAGCTGGTCAGCCGGCGAAGCTCGGCGGCAATCGCCGCGCAGATTTTGTCAACTTTCGCCGGCGGCAGGCGAAGGAGCGATCCGCGATCGGTGAGTTCGATTTCGCTGGAGATTTTGTCTTCCAGCGACGGATCCAGCGTCAGCACATCGAGCGTCCCTTCCGCGCTGCGATAGCGGCTGCAAATCGTTCGTCCCAGCCGCTGGCGGACTTGCTCCGTCAGCATTGCCGCGTCCCTAGTCTTGGCCGCGTAGTCCCCCAGCGTCTCCAGAATCAGCCCCAGTTGCCGGATCGGCACTTCCTCGCGGAGCAGCGATCTAAGCACCTGCTGCACTTCCGCCAGCTTCATGGTGTGCGGGATTAGCTCGTCCACTACCGCCGGCATGGCCTTCTTGAGTTCGTCGATCAAGTGTCTGACTGCGTCGCGAGTCAGCAGTTCATCGGCGTGCCGCCGGACGATCTCCTGCACATGCGTTGCCAGCACGGCGGGCGCCTCGACCGCGGTATATCCCAGGACGGTCGCCCGCTCGGCCAACGCGTGGTCGATCCATACCGCCGGCTGCTCGAATGCGGGATCGCGAGTCTCGAGGCCCGGGAGCTGGCCGCTGGTGTGGCCAGTGTCGATGGCCAGAAGCTTTCCTGGCAGCACCTTGCCGCCGCCGACCGGATTGCCCGCGATCTTGATCCGATACTCGTTTTCCCCGAGGCGAATGTTGTCCCGAACGCGGACCTTGGGGAGGATGATCCCCAGGTCGGCGGCAACCGACTGGCGAATGCCAGAGATGCGGGGAAGCAAATCACCGCCATATTTGGGACTGGCGAGCTTCACGAGCCCAGCCCCAATCTCGATTTCCATTGGGTCGATGGCCAGAAAATCTTCGATCCTCTGTTCCGCTGGCTTTTTGGCCTGCTCCTCCGCCTTGATCTTCGCTGCCCGCTGCTCGTCTTCAGCTCTCTTGTTGCGCGTCAGCAGCAGCGCCAGGCCGCCGCAGCCGGCCCCCAGGGCCAGCAGCGGCACTTTGGGGAGGTTCGTGAGGACGAGAATGCCGAGGAAGCCGGCAGTGACTAGTAGCGCGCGGGGGTTGGTGAAGATCTGGCTGATGAACTGCACTGGCAAGTCAGTTTTCTGGCTGCTGCGCGTGGTGATCAGACCCGCGGCAAGCGACACGAGAAATGCTGGCACCTGGGTCACCAAGCCGTCGCCAATCGTCAGTTTGGTAAACACGTCGGCGGCCTGACTCCAGCCCATCCCCTGCTGGAAAACGCCGATGACAAAGCCCCCTACGATATTCACGAGCGTGATGACGATGCCTGCGATCGCGTCGCCGCGGACGAACTTGCTGGCGCCGTCCATGGCCCCGAAAAAATCGGCTTGCTGCGTGATTTCCTCTCGGCGTCGCTGAGCTTCTTTCTCGTCGATGATGCCGGCACTAAGGTCGGCGTCGATGGCCATCTGGCGGCCCGGCATACCGTCCAGGGCAAAGCGCGCGGCCACTTCGCTGATCCGCGTTGCCCCTTTAGTGATCACCACGAACTGGATGACCACGATGATTACAAACAGGATGATGCCGACCACAACCTCGTCGCCGGCGACGAATTCGCCGAAGGCGCGGATGACATGGCCGGCTGCGTCCAGACCGTCGCTGGCGCCGCGCGTCAGGATCAGCCGCGTAGAGGCTACGTTAAGCACCAGCCGCATTAGCGTGGTGGCTAGCAGCAGCGACGGAAAGACGTTGAACTCCAGCGGCGTGCGAACGTAGATTGTCGTCAGCAGCACGAGCACCGACAGCGTGATATTGGCCGCCAACAGCACATCCAACAGCGGTGACGGCAGCGGCACGAGGATCACCAGCACGCTGGCGATCAGCCCCAGCGGAAGCACGAGATCCTGATATCGAGACAAGCGCGGCATGATGCCCAAGGCCGCGCGGGGAAGGCCCGCGCAGCTCGTTTTGATGGTGGTAGATGAGCGGGCGGGACATTACGAAAACGGGCGGCTGCAAGCAAGGTCAGGCTGTGCCGCCGGGATTTTCCTGACTTGCGACTTTTTTTCCGCAGCGGATTAATCGATACGTCCAGCGGCGGGGTCATTAGTCCCAGCGCGACGGTCGATTTCTGGGTTCTGGCCGATTCCCTCTACCCCGCCGGCCACACCGATGCACCCCGACGCTAGCACCCCGTCGCCAACGTTGCTGGAAGAGATCGACGCCCAGCAGGATGAACTGCTGGACCAGCTTGACGCGCTGAATACCCGCATTGAGCGAGTGCTTAAGGAGTGCGCGCTGCGGGACTTGCCGCTGGACGTCGTGAGCTAGCCCGCATGCCGGTCGAGCTCGTTCGCTATCCCTTCCGATCCAAGTGCCCCGACTTGGCGATCGCTAGCAGCAGCCGCAGGCCGACCAGAATGGCGACGACGCACCCCAACAAACCCAGCAGCGAAATGTCCTCCAGCCCGAATATCTGAAGCGCTCGCACGAGCGCCCCGATGACGCGGTTCAGAAACCCTTCCTGGTTACCAGCGACATACGTTCTCATCCCGTAGAACAACAGTGGCGGTACCTTGTACGACAGCATCAGCGACGAGCCGAGAAACAACGCGCTGGTCAGCATGCCCAGCACCAGCCGGTTGACGCTCGGTCCCAGTCCGCGGTGATCGAGGTGGACGTCGAACTTCCCCGATTGGATCTGCTCCATGATCTGCATGATCCGCTGCGGGAGCACTTCCACCATTTGCTCCAGCTCGACGTACAGCCGTCTTAGCTTCCGCCATTGCCGGGCCGGGGAAAGCCGCCTCAGGAGCATCGAGCGCTGGAAGGGCTGCATCACTTCCAGCAGGCTGAAGTGCGGAGAAAGCAGCTTGCTCGTCCCCTCCAGCGTCACCAGCACCTTGATCAGCATCGCCACCTGCGGCGAAAGCATGATGCCGTAGCGACGGATGATCTCCATCATGTCGGTTAGCGCGCCGGCCAGGTCGAAATTCGCCAGCGATTGCGTCGCATAATGCCCCACGAAGTCCGCCACGTCGTTGTTCAGCGCCCCTTCGTCCAGGTTGGGAGGCGCTTGGCCGATCCGCTTGATGATCCGCGTCAGCATCAGCACGTCGTGGTTCACGATCGCCAGCAACATCTCCTCGATGTCCTCCCGCAGCCGCTCGTCGATCCGCCCCACCATCCCGAAGTCGAGCAGCCCGATCACGTTCCCCGGCAGGACCACGATGTTCCCCGGGTGCGGATCGGCGTGGAAATAGCCGTGCGTGAAAATCATCTGGAGATAAATGTCCGCTCCGCGGCGGGCCACTTCCTCGCGGTCAATGCCGGTGGCTTCGAGCTGCCCCGGTTCGCAGACGGCAATGCCTTCGACGTAGTCCATCGTCAGGACGCGGGCGGTGGACAGCTCCGTGAAGGCCCGCGGAATGCAGATGGTGGGGTCGTCCTTGAAGTGCTGGGCGAATTGGTGGAGGTTGCGCTCTTCGCGCCCGAAGTCGAGCTCGCGGCGAATCGTGCGGGCCATCTCGGCCACGTTGGCGACTGGGCGATAAGGTTTCAGCTCCGGCCGCGTCTCCGCCAGGTGGGCCAGCCCCATCAGCACGTCCAGGTCGTCGGCGACGGTGCTCTCGATCCCGGCGTGCTGCACTTTCACGACGACGCGCTCGCCCGATTTGAGTCGCGCTTTGTGGACCTGGCCGATCGAGGCGGAGGCGATGGGCGTCAGATCAAACTCGTCAAACAGGTCGTCCAGCGGCTGCCCCAACTCGCGCTCGACGGTCTTTCGCACCTGCTCGGGGGCGTCGGCCGGCGTCGAAGTTTGCAGTTGCTTGAGTTCATTGGCCAGATCGGCGCCAACGACGTCGGGGCGGGTGCTCAATAGTTGCCCCAATTTGATGAACGTCGGCCCCAACTCGCTGAGCACCAGCCGGATGCGGGCTTCGCGCGACAGTCTGGCCAGAACTTCCCCCTGCTTGTCCCGCAGCCGATCCTTCATGAATTCGATGTTCGTGTGACTCAACCAATCCGCCAGCCCGTACTTGGAGAGCACGCCGATGATTTCCGTCCAGCGTTTGACGTTGCGGTAGATGTTCATCGGCAATGATTCGCGGTCCTTTGGCGGCCAGCAAGCGGCGTTGGAAACGTCTCCATTATGACTCACGATCCGCGGCCAGGCGATGCGATCCTTGACCACCCGCTTCGGGTCATTCAAACTACGTGCATCCTGCCGGCCGTTCCACATCGGACTGCCACTAGCCCACCCGCTCAGGAATCCCCCATGTCTCGCTCTGTCGCTGTGCGCACCGGTTGTCTCATCGTCGCCCTGCTGGGACTGCTGACTGCATCGGCAGTCGCCGAAAACTGGCCTCAGTGGCGCGGCGCCAAGCTCGACGGCGTCAGCCACGAGAAAAACCTGCCGGTGAAGTGGAGCCAGACCGAAAACATCGCTTGGCGGCTGGCGCTGCCGGGCCAGGCCGGCTCGACGCCTGTCGTATGGGGAGACCGAATTTTTCTGACAAGTGCCGACGGAGCCGATTTGATCCTGATGTGCGTCGGCACCGACGGCAAACAGCAGTGGCGGCAAAAGCTCTCCACGGGCGACCACACAGTCCGCGGCGACGAAGGAAACGTCGCCTCCAATTCCCCCAGCACCGATGGCAAGCACGTTTGGGCCATGCTGGCCGACGGCACCCTTGGCTGCTACACGGTCGATGGCAAAGAAATATGGAAATTCGATCTCGAGGATCGGTACGGCAAGTTCAAGATTCAGTTCGGGCTCACAAGCACGCCCGTGCTCGACAATGGACGGCTTTTTCTCCAGATGATTCACGGCGATTACAACGCCGCCACCAGCGAAGCGCTGGTCATCTGTCTCGATGCAGCCACCGGCAAGCAGATTTGGAAATCGGATCGCGTCACTGGGGCGGACAACGAAAATGAGCACTCCTACGCCTCGCCGATCCTCTACCGCGATGCGCAGCGCGAATTTCTCCTCACCCACGGAGCGGATTATGCGATCGCCTACGATTTGAAAGACGGCCGCGAAATCTTCCGCTGCGGCGATCTCAATCCCAAAGGGACATATCATCCGACGCTGCGTTTCGTCGCCTCGCCTGCCGCCGCGGACGGTTTCATCGTCCTGCCCACCGCCAAGCACCAGGTCGTCTTCTGCATCAAGCCCGACGGCACTGGCGACATCACCGACAAGGAGCAGCATTTCCACTGGCGGCGGCTGCGCGACACGACCGATGTCCCCTCGCCACTGGTTGTGGACGGCCTGGTCTACATGTGTCGCGAGAACGGCAACCTCGTCTGCCTGGATGCCAGCACCGGCGAGGAATACTATGACCAGCGGACGACCGTCGATCGCCACCGGGCTTCGCCCGTCTATGCTGACGGGAAGGTTTACACGGCGGCTCGCAATGGTAAGGTGAGCGTCATCAAGGCGGGCAAGAAGTTCGAGCTGCTTTCCGTCAACGACATGACCGAGACGATTACCTCCTCGCCGGTCATTTCCGGCGGCCGCATCTACTTGCGGACGTTCGACGCACTGTATGCCGTCGGCAAATAGTGGTCCCATGAATCGAACGCTGCTGGGGATTTTGGCGCTGGTTTGTTTCGTCGCCGGAGTGGCCATGGTGGCGGCCGGCCGCGGTGGGGAAGTGGCCGGCGGGCTGGTCAAGGTGGGAGCTGTGCTGGGCGCGCTCTGGCTGGCGCTCCCCTCCATCACCGGCATTCTCTCGCGGACGCCTAAGTGGGTGCTGACGGCGGCCGTGATCGGAATCATCGTCTGCGTGGTGCGGCCGATGATGCTCTTGATCGTGGTCCCCGTAGTGCTCGGGCTGTGGTTCCTCTCCAGCCGGTTTTTATCGAGCCCCGCCGATCCGACCATCCTTGGCCGGCGGCAGCGGCGGCGGCGGGAGACAAATGTCGATAGTCGAAATTCAAATGACGAACGAATGTCGAAGCCCGAATGACGCAGGGAGCGTAAACGCGGCCGCCTCGGAGAGTCACGATGGATCGCCGACAACTTTTGGATGCCGCCGCCGCTTTTGTCCGCGACCACTTGGCCGGCGACAGCTCGGGGCACGACTGGTGGCACATCGAGCGCGTGCGGAATACGGCGCTGGCCATCGCTCGTGAGGAAAAAGCTGACTTGTTCATTGTCGAGCTGGCGGCGCTCTTGCACGACGTGGACGACTGGAAATTCGCCGCCGGCAATCACCTGGCCGGCCCGCAAGCCGCCCGCGCCTGGATGGAGAGCCAGCCGGTCGAGCCGCAGGTTGTCGAGCACGTCTGCCGGATCATCGGCGAGCTGTCGTTCAAAGGAGCGGGCGTGGCCACGCCGATGAGCTCGCTGGAAGGCCAGTGCGTCCAGGATGCTGACCGGCTCGACGCACTCGGCGCTATCGGCATTGCCCGCACGTTCGCCTACGGCGGGCACAAGGGACAGGCGATGCACGAACCAGAGCGGCCGCCGACGGCGCACGATTCCTTCGAGGCGTACAAAACCAACGTCGGCACGACGATCAACCACTTTTACGAGAAGCTGCTGTTGCTGAAGGACCGCATGAATACGGCAGCCGCCAGGAAGCTGGCCGCCGGTCGCCACGCCTACATGGAGCAGTTCCTCGCCCAGTTCCTGGCGGAGTGGGATGCGCAGCGCTAGAATGTCCGCCATGCCGGCATGCCCGTTTTCCAAATCTACGACGGTGTCAAATCGCATCCGCTTGAGCAAGGAGATTTCATGACGACCCGATTGTTTGCAGCTCTGGTCTTGTTTGTCTGCTTGAAAGCAACACCTCTTCATGCTCAAGACTTCCAGATCACTCCCGACGTGGTCTACGGCCACAAGGATGGCCTGGCCCTCACGTTCGACGTAATCAAGCCCAAGGAGCAAAACGGCGCGGCAATTCTGTTTCTCCAGAGCGGCGGCTGGTACTCCACCTGGAAGGAGCCCAAGGAACTGGTCCCCGCCTGCAAGGCTTTTCTCGATAAGGGTTACACGATCTACATCGTGCGGCATGGCAGCGCCCCCAAGTACACGGTTCCCGAAGCCGCGGCCGACGTCCGCCTCTGCGTGCGCTTCGTCCGCCTCACCGCCAAGGACTACGGCGTCGATCCCGAGCGCCTGGGCGTGCTCGGCGGCAGTGCCGGCGGGCATTTGACCTTGTTGCTCGCCACCACCGGGGACGATGGCAATCCAGACGCTGCCGATCCGCTGCACAAGACCAGCAGCCGGATTGCCGCGGGCGTAGCCCTGTTCCCGCCCACCGACCTGCGCGGCTGGACGACCGATCCGCCCGAGGAGATCAAGAAGCACGCCGGCCTCAAGCCGCCGCTGACGTTCGATGCGGCAAAAGAGGCGGATGTATCCCCCATCTTGCACGTCACGTCGGACGATGCGCCGGTGCTGATGATCCATGGCGACAAGGACTTGCTGGTGCCGATCGAGCACAGCCAGAAAATCGTGCCCGTTTTCGAGAAGGCAGGCGTCCCGAGCAAGTTGATCACGATCGAGGGGGCGGCGCATGGCTTTAGCCCCGAGCAAAACATCAAGACCGTCGGGCCGGCCACGCTCGCCTGGTTCGAGGAAAAACTGGCGGCCAAGAAGTGACCCTCGCGTCGAGGACGGAGCATGACCGCCGCGGGACACATCGTTCTGCTGGGAGACTCGATCTTCGACAACGCGGTCTATGTTCCCGGCGGGCCGTCGGTCATCGAGCACTTGAGCCGTGCGCTCCCTGCCGGCTGGCGTGCCACGCTGCTGGCCGTCGATGGCGCCCATGCCGACGGCGTCCATAGGCAGCTCGAACGTTTGCCGACGGATGCGACCCACCTGGTCGTCAGCGCCGGCGGCAATAACGCCCTGGGGGCCAGCGGCCTGATCTTGCAGGGAGCGGCCCGGTCGTTTGCCGACGTCCTGTCGCAGTTGGCTGCCGTGCAGGAGGAATTCGCTCGGGAGTACAAAGCCATGCTGCGCGCCGTGCTGCGGCACGGCAGGCCGACGGTCGTCTGTACGATTTACGACGCCATTCCAATCCTTGAATCCACCGAGCGAGCGGGGCTCTGTCTGTTTAACGACGTCATCCTGCGCGAGGCGTTTGCCGCCGCGCTGCCGGTGATTGACTTGCGGCTGATCTGTCACGAGGCGACCGACTACGCGCCGGTCTCTCCCATCGAACCCTCGGTAACCGGCGGCGGCAAAATTGCGCGGGCGATTGCCGAAGTCGTCACCACGGCGTCGTTTCAAACCGCCACGAGCGAAGTCTTCGCCCGGCCATGAATTCGGCCGGCGGCAAGTCTTTCGCGGAACGCGGTTTGCAACGCTGCTGGTTGTCTGGGGCGCTTTGCGGAGCAGCATCATGATCGAAACCACTACCATTCTGTTCGTGTTGGCCGCCCTCGGCGGCTTGACTTTGCTCGGCATTCGTCTCAGCGGAGTGCCGCGGCCACCCACCTGGCTGGCGCTGGTGCACGGGGCGGTCGCGGCGACAGCCCTGGGCATGCTCATTTACCTGGCGATCCTCGGCATTCCGCTGCTCAGCCAGATCGCGCTCGGCGTGTTTGTGCTGGCTGCGCTGGGCGGTTCTTTCATTTTCCTCACCTACCATCTGCGGCAGCGGCCGCTCCCCATTCCGCTAATCCTGGGACACGGGGCCGCGGCCATCACCGGCGTCGTGCTGCTGATTATCGATTACTTCTCGCGGACTTGAGCGTCCAGCTCATACCGGCGGCAGCACGTCGGGCTCGACCTGGTAGCCGTCGGCCAGGGCGTTGGTCGAGTTGAACAGCGCCACGATCCCCAGGATCTCGCCAAGTGCGGCGTCGTCGACGCCGAGCTTTTTCAGTGCGGCCGTATGCGAGTTGACGCAGTAGCGACAGCCGTTGGTGGCGGAGACGGCCAGGGCGATGATCTCCCGCGTGCGTGCGTCCAGCGGGGATGTGCGTCCGGCAGCCTCGGGGTGCATCAGCGCCTTGAGCCGCGTCCAGATCAGTTCCAGTTGATCGGGACTGGTGGCCAGCACGCGCCAGAAGCTGGGGACGAAGTCGAGGTTCTTGGTGCGCTTGATGTCCGCAAAGACGGCGGCGACCTTGCCGGTGGCCGCCGACTCGGCGACGGGGTTTACCGTGGCTATCCTGGTTCCAGGATCGTTCATAAACAGACCTCCAATTTCCGGCCTGAATCGCTTTTTGAGTCGGTTTCGCGAGACGGCCGGCGGCCGACTCGCGCTAGGTAACCGTTTGTACCATAACGTCTTGGGGTGAGTCGCTTGCCACCAATTTCCGCTCAGATGAGTCGGCCTGCGTCGCCTGCCGAATCACTGACCGATGACTGGTCACTCCTGACCCCTGGCGCGTGTCTGCCGGGGCGTGGCCTTGTGTCCGCGGGGCTAAACTCCGCGGCTCGCTCGGACTGACTTCAGGGCCCCAGTTGGGAATAGCGCGAGGGGGGCATCGATTGGAGCACTTACGGCGACGCCTTCGTGCGCCCATCCGGCGCAACGGCATGATATGTACACATTTATACACACTGGCCCTACTCCCCGCGTGCCCCAAGTCGAGTCAGACAGAACGTCTGAAGGGAATAACCTATTGGGGGGGAGGAAGACTGGAGTCAGGGGTCAGGCGTTAGGGTTCAGGGTTCAGTCGGACGTGGCGGAAATGCAAAGTGACCAGTGCAAAATGCAAAAGGCAAAAGTCAGCAGCGGGATTTCTGAGCGTTCAGCGGTTCGTTCCTTCTGACCTCCGACCTCTGACCTCCGACTTCCGAGCCTGAGTCGGTTTTTGAGTCGGTTTGGCGAGGCGGTCGGCGGCCGACTCGCGCTATGTAAACAGTTGTACCATAACGCCTTGCGATGAGTCGCCCGGTGCTACTCACTGCGGAGATGAGTCGGCCCCAGTCGCCTGCCGAGACT
>Ga0075428_100001366_pt1 | contig 25939 bp, 23 predicted proteins | sample RhiMetdeltSRZDD2_FD_75291 | JGI IMG/M metagenome (GOLD analysis project Ga0075428, IMG submission 75291) | Populus rhizosphere microbial communities from Tennessee, USA - Rhizosphere MetaG P. deltoides SRZDD2 | ecosystem: Host-associated > Plants > Roots > Rhizosphere > Soil | place: USA... | reverse complement strand
CTCGAACACCTCGTCCCATCGCGCGAGCACTCCCTGCCGAGAGTACATGCGCCCCCTGGGGTGCGCCAGGATGTGGACCGCGGGGTGGCGCACGGTCGCGAGCATGCGCGGCGTCTGATCCTCGGACCGGCGGAGCCTCGAGTGCGGCGCGGCCAGCACGAGCTCGAACGTGGCCAGCTCCTGCGCCGTCATGTCCACGCCACCGTCCACCGGTATGTTCGCCTCGACCGCATCGAAGACCCGGAACGCCCCGTCCCATCGCTCGTTCAGGCTCTTGATCTCGCGCCGCCGGCGCTCTGCGTCCTTCATGCTCATCCCGCGCGCGATCTTCAGGCCGTACGAGTGATCGCTCACCGCGAGGTACGCGTACCCGCGCTCGCGCGCCGCGGCGGCGAGCGTCTCGATGCTCTCGCCGCCGTCGCTCCACTCCGAATGGCTCTGGAGGTCGCCCTTGTAATCGCTCACGGCGATCGGGCCCTTCGCGCGCGACCGGAGGACGCGGAGCGCCCCCGCGCGGCTGAGGAAGTGCGTGCGATGGGCGCGCGCGGCCTCGACCTCGTCGCGCTTGCCGCTCTTGTCCACCGCCCGCTCGACCGTCGGGCTGCGCCCGCGCTCGAGGTACTCGAGGATCACGCGCTCGCTCGCGGGGCCGACGTAGGGGATCTCCCGCAGGGACCGCGCGGCGGCGATCGCATCGATCGGCTCCTCGATCTGGAGGATCGATCGGGAGGCCCGCTTGTAGGCGAGCCGTCCGTGGCGGGAGGGATGGATGAGGGCGAGATCGTTGAGCTGCCCCGCAGCCTCCATGTTGAGATCGCGGAAGGCCGGCACTAGACGGGCGTTCGCTTCAGGCGGCGCCGGATCAGCGCGTCCACACTCCAGTCCCCTCCCCCGTGCGCGGCCATGTATAGGAAGATGAAGCAGAGCAGGACGGCGGCCTCGCCGCGGTTCTGGATCGGCCAGGTCCCGTTCGGAGCGTGGAACTGCCAATAGGCGACCGCCATCTCGCCCGAGAGGATGAACGCAACCGGGCGCGTGAGCAGCCCGAGCATGATCAGGATGCCCCCGAAGAGCTCGAGGATCCCCGCGATCCCCACCTGCGACGTCAGCGGCGGCGGGCTCGGTTGATTCCCCGGCATGCCTCCGAACCAGCCGAGGAGCTTCATCGCGCCGGCGTGGAAGAAGAGGAGCCCCGACACCACCCTCAGCAGGAAGAACGTGACGCGCGTCGCGGTGGCCTTGAACCCTTCGTCAGCGAGCATGGCCGCCTCCAGACCGACGATACCCGCGCGCCGCCCGCGGCGCCTCACGGCTTGAAATCCCGGCGCCGTCGTCATCTACTTGTGCCCGTGCATCGACGTTGGGCGATCGTCTACGAGTATGTCGAGTGCGTGCGCGGGGAGCGGCGCGCGTTCGTCCACGAGACCGCGGTGGAAGCCGAGAGCCCGGAGGCCGCTCGGCAGCTCGCGATCGATCGCTTCCACGAGACCGCCCGGCTGTCCGGCGTCGGCTGGACCCGTCTCCTGAAGAGCTGCGTCGTTGCGTCGGCGTGACGCCGCCTGGATCGCGATCGGCGCGCTCGCGCTCCTTTGCGGCCTCGTCGTCGCGGATCGTCTGCGCCGGCCCGCGAGCGCTCCGCCGGACCCGGCCCTCGCCGCGCCGGTCCTCCCCGCGGCCACTCCCCCCGAGCCGGCCGCCGCTCCGCCTCCTCCACGAGAAGAGCCTCGCGACACCGCGCCGAGCGCCGAGCCGGCCGCGCCCGCGCGCCCCACACCCGGCGTCGCTCCGTCACCGTCGCCGGCGGCGGTCGCCGCGACACCTCCGGTGGTCTCCGCGCCCGCGCCGCAGCCCTCATCGCAAGCCGCGGCGCCACGCGCGCTTCCCGCGCCGGTGACACCGACTCCGGCCGCACCTGCCCCGGCGAGCCCTCCGGCTCCGGTCCTCCCGCGCGAGCCGACCGCGAAAGCGGTCGAGCCTCCCCCTGCGCCGCCGGACGACCCCGACTCCGACCGCCGGCTTCCCACGCTCCAGTTCCTGCGCTTCGAGCCGGCCGAGATCCCCGACGGCGGCACCTCGACGCTGTCGATCGGCACGAGCGACGATCTCTCGGGCGTGAAGTCGGTGTTCGGGACCGTGCGCAGTCCCGGTGAGGCCGCCGTCGTGACCTTCGCCGGCGAGGAGACCGGAGGCCAGGGGACTTTTTCCGCGAGGGTGACGATTCCCCGGCAGGCCGAGACCGGCGGCTGGTACGTCGCCACTCTCCAGATCGTCGATCGCGCCGGGAACTGGCTGAACCTCGCGTACAACCGGACCAGCGTCCCCGCAGGCGGAACCCTCCGCGTCGTCTCGGAGAGCTCCGACTCCGCGCCGCCGGTGATCCACAGCCTCGCGGTTCGCGACGCGACGCTGGACGCGGGACAGATGAACAAGCTCATCGTCAGCGTCGAGGACGAGGGCTCCGGGGTCGCATCGGTCACCGGCTCGATTCAGAGCCCGTCGCGAAGCGCCCTGGTCCCGTTCTCCTGCCAGGCGAACGTGGAGGCCGGGACCTGGGAGGCCGACCTCCCGATCCCAGCGAACGCGGACTGCGGAGCGTGGACCGTGGCCCACGTGCGCGCCGCCGACAAGGCCAACAACACCGTGGTCCTCGCGGCCGGCACCCCGGTCGTCGATGCGGTCAAGTTCGTCGTGTCCGGCGGAGGGGCCTGCGACGCGGAGCCCCCCCTCGTCGATTCGGTGACGCTCTCCCCGACCGTCGTCTCCAACACTGTCGCGACCGAGGTCGTCGTCACCGTGGTCGCCCACGACGCGGCCAGCGGCGTCGGCTCGCTCTCGGGCCGGATCGACGGGCCGGTCGCGGCGAACGGCCAGTTCCCCCGCGTTTTCTTCGCGGCCGAGCCGAACCCGAGCCGGCCGGACGCCCCGCTCACCGCGACGGTCGCCGTGCCTCCGTTCGCCGCCAAGGGGACCTGGAAAGTCACGGTGATCCAGATCCTCGACAAGGCGCGGAACCTCCGGACCTACCGGGACACCGACGCCCCCCTCGCCGGGGCCTCGTTCGAGGTCCGGTAGAAACCCCAAGAGAACGTCGGACATCCTGGCCGCGCTCCCCGCACCGCCGTATAGGAAAGCTCGACCCGGGGGGGAACACTGCCCATGAGCCGAGGGCTGCTCGCGCGCGGGTGTCTGTTGTTCACGGCGGGTGCGCTCTTCGCGGGTGGCGCGCGGGGAGCGCGGGAGATCGGGTTCGCCGAGCGGGTCGCGGCGGAGCGCGCGATCGCGCGCGTGTACTACGCCCACCAGATCGACGCGACGCGCCCCTTCGAGGAGGCCGTCCCGCAGGCCGTGCTGGAAGGCTCGGTGCGCCGCTCCCTCGCGCAGTCGGCGGCGCTGGCCTCGTACTGGGGCGCGCCCCTGGACGAGGACGCGCTGCGGACGGAGATGGCGCGCATCGCACGGGACACGCGGTTCCCCGACCGCCTCCGCGAGATCTACGCCGCGCTCGGGTACGACGCGCCCCTCGTCGAGGAGTCGCTCGCGCGCCGGTCGCTCGCCGATCGCCGCGCGCGCGAGCGCTTCGCGCGAGACCCGCGGATTCACCGGGAGGCCCGGCGCGAGGCGGAGACGCTTCGCGACCGGCTCGCCGGCGGCGCGCTCGGACTGCGCGCCGAAGACCCGCGCCGCCACGTGACCGAGCTGATCCGCGTGGGGGACGACGTCCGCGGCGAGCCGGGCGTCGCGATGCCCAGCGAGCATCGCTCGACGCTCACGGTCGGCGCGGAGGAGTTCGCACGGCTGCGGTCGCGGGCGCCGGAGCGGATCGGCGAGATCGGCGCGGTCGCCGAGGAGGACGACGCGTTCGTCATCCGCGCGGTGCTCGCCGACGACGGAGTCCGCGCGACGCTCTTGAGCTACGTCGTGCCGAAGAGAACCTGGGACGACTGGTGGAGTGAGGCCGGACCTTCGTTCGAGGGGCGCGCCGTCGCGACGGTCGCGAGCCCGGACGACACGCTCCCGGAGCCCGCGGGGTCGATGGGGCCGCCGACCTGCGCGCCGGGGGACACGTGGGACAACGGCGGGCTCGGAACCGTGCCCGACGGACGAACGCAGGCGCGAGCGGTGTGGACCGGAAGTGTGATGGTCGCCTGGGGCGGCTACCGCGAGGGGGTCTACCCCGTTGTCGGCGGACGCTACGATCCGGTGACCGACACCTGGTCGCGCACGACCCCGTTCAACGCCCCCATGGGCCGCGTCGGCCACACGGCCGTGTGGACCGGCTCGCGCGTGGCGATCTGGGGAGGCCAGTCGATCGGCGGGCAGCTCGGGAACGGCGCGCTCTACGATCCGATCGCCGACGCCTGGACGCCGATCGCGAACGCCAACGCGCCGGGACCGCGTCAGGACCACACCGCCGTCTGGACCGGGGATCGGATGGTCGTCTGGGGCGGCCTCTTCGGCGACATCACGGGGAACCAGTGGCTGCAGACGGGAGCGCGCTACGATCCGGTCGCGAACGCGTGGCAGCCGACCTCGACGGTGAACGCTCCCGCCGGCCGCCAGTACCACACCGCTGTCTGGACCGGGGACTCGATGATCGTGTGGGGAGGTCGCATCTCCGGTCTCGGGCAGGTCCTGCAGACCGGCGGACGCTACGACCCGGTCGGCGATCTCTGGACTCCGATGAGCACGACCGGCGCGCCGACGGCGCGCGAGCTTCACACGGCCGTGTGGAGCGGCAGCGAGATGCTGATCTGGGGAGGTCAGGACTACATCGCGGGGAGCCCGCACGTCTTCGGCTCCGGAGGGCGGTACGACCCCGTCGGCGACAGCTGGACCCCGATCGCCATGGCGGGCGCTCCTCCCGCGCGCCGGAGCCATGGCGCCGTCTGGGGCGGCGGCGTGATGGTCGTCTGGGGGGGAGATGCGCCGGGGACCTACTTCGGCGGCGGGGCGCGCTACGAGCCGCTCTCCGATTCGTGGCTACCGATATCGATGGCGAACGCCCCCCCGCCGCGCACGAGCTTCGTCTCCGTGTGGACGGGAACGCAGATGCTCGTCTGGGCGGGATACACCTCCGGCGGCAACTACCCGGCCTCGGGGGGGCGGTACGATCCCCTCCGCGACGTCTGGGCGCCGACGTACTGGATGAACCCGCCGAGGGCGCGGCACGCCGCGTCGTCGATCTGGACCGGCAGTCTCCTGCTCGTCTTCGGCGGCTTGACCGTCGACGAGCCTCTGACGACCGGCAGCCGGTACGATCCGTTGCTGGACGACTGGAGCCCGATGACGACCGTCGGCGTCGTGCGGCCGCGGGTCTTCCACACCGCCGTGTGGTCGGGGAGCGAGATGCTCGTCTGGGGCGGCGAGCCGTGCCCGTTCCCGCACGACTACGGAGGCCGGTACGATCCGATCGCGGATGCCTGGCAGCCGATCGACTACCTGACGGAGCCGCTCTTCCGGCGGCATCACACGGCCGTGTGGACCGGCTCGCGGATGCTCGTGTGGGGCGGCCTGACCTGCGAGAGCGCCACCACCGTGACGAACACCGGGGCGTTCTACGACCCGGTCGCGAACCTGTGGTCGCCGCTCACCGCGGCGAGCCCGCCCGCCGCGCGCCAGGAGCACAGCGCCGTGTGGACCGGAAGCTCGATGATCGTGTGGGGAGGACAGGACGGCGACACCCCGCCGCGGTTCAACGGGACCGGCGCGCGCTACGACGACGCGACGGCGACTTGGTTCACGCTGGCGAAAGGCGGCGCGCCGGCCGATCGCTCCCACCACACCGCGATCTGGACGGGGAGCAAGATGATCGTCTGGGGAGGGACCGGGAGCGCGGACTTCGCCACGGGCGGGATCTACGACCCGGTCTCGAACCACTGGACCGCGACGGCGACCGGCGGCGCTCCGACCGCGAGGCTGGGGCACTCCGCCGTCTGGACCGGCGACACGATGGTTGTCTGGGGAGGCGAGACGAGCGCGACGGGCTTCGACTCGGTGCTCACCGGCGGGCGCTTCAACCCCGCGACGAACTCCTGGTCCCCGACGTCGCTGTTCGGTGTCCCCGCGGCGCGGCACGACCACGTCGGCGCGTGGCTCGGGTCGTTCATGGCGGTCTGGGGCGGCCTCGGGGACTACGAGCTCGACAGCGGGGGGCGCTACGTCGTCACCAACCCCGACGGCGACACCGACGGCGTGGCCGACGTCTGCGATTGCGCACCGGCGAACCCGACCGCGTTCGCGATCCCCGACATCGGCGGACTGGTCTTCGCGGCCGACAAGGCGGGCCTGCAGTGGCGCTCGGCGGTGCCGGACAGCGGGAGCGGTACGACCTACGACATCGCGCGCGGACGGCTCGACGAGCTTCCCGTCGGCTCGGGCGCGAGTGAGACCTGCCTGGCCTCGGGCCTCGCGGCCCCCGGCGCGAGCGACGCTTCGATCCCGCCCTCCGACGGCGGCTTCTGGTACCTGGTCCGGGGGAAGAACGCCTGCGGCGCCGGCCCCTACGGCAAGACGTCGAGCGGAGCCGACGAGATCTCCGCCGTCTGTCCGTGACCTCGGGGAGCACCGGGAAAAAGCTCGAATTCCTGTCACCCCTATCATCTATATAGGGAACGAAAAAGCTGGGTGGTTCGTTCCCCTGTGGGTCGCCCAAGCGACCGTGCGCCTAGTGGCATAATGCCGCCATGCTGAAACGATGCCTGTCCCTTTCCCTTGCGCTAGCTCTGCTTTCGGCTTGCGCGGCCGCTCACAAAACCACTCCCGCACCGGCTTCGAAGGGCGCCGCCCCGGCAAGCGCCTCCGTCGCGTCGCTCACGAAGCGGGCCGATGCCGACCCGATGCTCGCGTCCTGGACCGGTCCTCACGGCGGGGTGCCGCCATGGGACAAGGTCCGCGCCGACCTTTTCCCCGCCTCGTTCGAGCTGGGTCTCGCGCTGCTGCTCGCAGAGATCGACGCGATCGCGCAGAGCCCCGCTCCCCCGACCTTCGACAACGTCATCAGGGCCCTGGAGAACGCGGGACGTCACGAGGGCAGGGCCGAGGTCCTGTTCAGCGTCCTCACGGGGAACCTCAACACAAAGGATGTGCAGGCGATCGATCGCGAGTGGTCGCCCAAGGTCGCGGCCGCCTACGACTCGATCACCTTCAATGAAAAGCTGTTCTCGCGGATCGCCGCGGTGTACGCCGCCCGCGAGACCTCGGGGCTCACCGCGGAGCAGAAGCGGCTCCTGGAGCGGACCTACGAGCAGTACGTCCGCGCCGGCGCCAAGCTGGATGCGAGCCAGAAGAAGCGCTTGGGGGAGATCAACCAGGACCTGGCGGTCGCGTTCACCGATTTCAGCAACAAGGTGCTCGCCGACGAGGACACCTGGATCGTCCTCGAGCGCGAGGGCGACCTGGCGGGGCTCCCGGAGTCCCTCCGCGCCGCCTACGCCGAAGCCGCCAAGGAGCGCAAGCTCGAGGGGAAGTGGGCGGTCGTCAACACACGGTCGAGTGTCGATCCGTTCCTGTCCTCCTCATCGCGGCGCGACCTCCGAGAGCGGGTCTGGAAAGCGTTCAAGAGCCGCGGGGACAACGGGAACGACAACGACACCAACGCGACGATCGCGAAGATCGTGAAGCTCAGGGCCGAGCGCGCGAAGCTCCTCGGCTACCCGTCTCACGCCCATTGGCGCATGTCGGACACCATGGCGAAGGACCCGGCGAAGGCGAGCGAGCTGATGATGAAGGTCTGGCCGGCCGCGGTCGGGCGCGTGCGCGAGGAGGTCGCCGACATGCAGGCGATCGCCGACAAGGAAGGCGCCGGGATCACGATCGAGCCGTGGGACTACCTCTACTACGCGGAGAAGGTGCGGAAGGCCAAGTACGACCTCGACCAGAGCGAGATCGCCGAGTACTTCGAGCTCGACAACATGATCTCCGGCGCGTTCTGGATGGCCGGGGAGCTGTACGGGCTCGGCTTCCGCGAGGTCACCGGCACGATTCCGGTCTTCAGCTCCGGCGTGAGGGTCTGGGAAGTCACCGACAAGGCGAGCGGGAGCTACGTCGGGCTCTTCTACGGCGACTATTTCGCCCGCTCGGGAAAGAGGTCCGGAGCATGGGCCTCCGGCTACCAGGGTCACGAGTCGTTCACCGGAAAGGTCGTCACGCCGATCACCTCGAACAACAACAACTTCGTGAAGGGCGCCGCCGGCGAGCCCGTGCTGATCTCGCTCGACGACGCGGAGACGCTGTTCCACGAGTTCGGGCACGCGCTCCACGGCCTCCTCTCGGAGGTGACCTATCCCGGGCTCGGCGTCACCCCCCGCGACTTCGTCGAGTACCCCTCGCAGGTCCACGAGATGTGGGTCCTCTCCCGCCCGGTGCTCGACCGCTTCGCGCTCCACTACAAGACCAAGAAGCCGATGCCGCAGGCTCTCGTCGACAAGGTCACCGCGTCGAGCAAGTTCAACCAGGGGTACGCGACGGTTGAGTACCTGTCGGCCGCGATCGTGGACATGGAGCTGCACACCAAGCCCGACGGCGTCGTCGATCCGGACGCCTTCGAGCGCCAGACGCTCGCCCGTATCGGCGCGCCGAAGGAGGTCCCGATGCGGCACCGGCTGCCGCAGTTCAACCACCTGTTCGCGAGCGACGCCTACTCGGCCGGCTACTACAGCTACCTGTGGTCGGAGGTCATGGACGCCGACACGCGCGAGGCGTTTGAGGAAGCCGGCAACGTCTTCGACAAGGCGACCGCCGCGAAGATGCGCCGGTACATCCTTGCCCCGGGGAACACGACCGATCGCGCCGAGGCCTACCGCCAGTTCCGCGGCCGCGATCCCGAGATCGCCGCGCTGCTCAAGAAGAGGGGGTTCCCCCCGACCGACTCCGCGAAACTGAACACCGCAACCAAGGAGACACCATGATTCGTAGGCTCACCGGAACGATGTTGACCGTCGCAGCGCTCGTCGCCGGCCCCGCGCTCGCGCAGGGCCAGCCCCCGGAGATGACTCCGGAGCAGAAGGCCGAGATGGAGGCGTACATGAAGGCCGGAACGCCGGGAGCGCCGCACAAGACGCTCGCCGCAACCGCCGGCAAGTACAGCCTGAAGGTGAAGAGCTGGCAGGACGCCGGCAGCCCCCCGAACGAGGAGGCCGGGACCGCCGTGCGCACGATGGCGCTCGACGGCCGCGTCCTCGTCGAGGAGGTGAACTCCACGATGATGGGGACGCCGTACGTGGGCCACGCCATGATGGGCTACGACAACGTCACCGGGAAGTACTGGTCCACCTGGAACGACAGCATGTCCACCGGCCTCATGGTCAGCGAGGGGACCTGCGACGCCAAGAACAACTGCACGTTCAAGGGGAGCTGGAACGACCCGATCAAGAAGGCCCCGATCACCTCGCGCATGACGACGCGCTGGACCAGCCCCACGACCCAGATCTTCGAGATGTTCGCCCCCGGCAGGGACGGGAAAGAGATGAAGATGATGGAGATCACCTACACGAAGATGTAGGCGCGTCCTCTCGCACGCTTCGAGGCCCGGGCCGGCGGATGCCGGTCCGGGCCTTTTCGCGTCAGGGCTCGGGATCCGGCGGCTTGCGCGTCATCCCGCCGGCCAACAGCGGCCTGAAGAAGCCGTCGGGAAGGAAACGGGTCATCGCGAGGACGAGCGCCCCTCGGACCGGATACCGGAGGCGCGCCGACCGGTCCTCGGCGGCGCGGAGGATCGCCTCCGCGACCGGCCCCGGCCCGGGAGCCTTCCGATCCTCACGGCGGACCCAGCCCATGTAGTTACGGAACGGGCCGTCGTACGAGGCGTGCGTCGTGGTGCGGAGCGAGCGGCTGATGAATCCCGTCTTGAAGTGGGCGGGCTCGATCAGCTTCAACCGGATCCCGTGGAGCGACAGCTCGTAGCGGAGCGACTCCGAGAGCCCCTCGATCGCGAACTTGCTCGCGTGGTAGAGCGAGGCGAACGGCGCGGCCGTGCGGCCGCCGATCGAGGAGACGTTGACGATGGCCCCGTCGCGCCGCTCGCGCATCGCGGGGAGCACCTGGCGGATCATCTCGATCGGACCCATCACGTTCGTCCGGAACTGGAGCTCGATCTCCTCCCGGGTGGCCCCTTCCAACGGGCCGAAGACGCCGTATCCCGCGTTGTTGACGAGGACGTCGATCCGCCCGAAGCGGGTCATCGCCGCCGCGACGGCGGCGGCCGCGCTGGCGGGGACGGCGACGTCGAGCTCGAGCGCCTCGATCCCGCGCTCCGCGGCCCAGGGCGAGAGCGCGAGCACGTTGCGCGAGGTCGCGGCGACCTGCCACCCGCGCCGGGCCATCAGCTCGGCCGTCGCGCGGCCGATGCCCGACGAGGCGCCCGTGACGAGGGCGACCTTCGACACTCAGCGCCCTTGCGCGGCGCGGCGCGCCTCGCGGAGCGTCTCCAGACGCTCGGTGACCTCCCCGGGATTCACGGCCGGATTGTAGACTCGTCGGAAGCTAAGACCTCTTGCTCCGAGCCCGCGTGACGCTCCGACGGGCGCGCCGCGCGGCGCGCCCTTGCTGCCTGCCGGAACGAGTCTTCGGGGCCCCGACCGTGATCTCAGATTCATACCAGAAATTGTGTGGCTGTCAAGCACCACGTTGCGTTTTTTCTAAGCATCATGTGGGGGCACGCCGGGACGCGAGCGCCGCTCGGCCGCGCGATCGCGGCAGGCCCATTCCCAAACGCACAACCTGGAGGGTTCCGTCATGCGCAACGTGTCTCTGGTGTCGCTCGTCCTCGCGCTCCTCGCCGCCTCGAGCCCGATCTCCGCCACGCCCGCGGACGTCCACGTCACCGGCTCGACCGTCTCCGGCAATCAGGTCGCGGTCACGATTCAGAACGTCGGGTCGTCTCCGCAGTCCACCCGCATCCAGGTCTCCGCCCAGCTCGCCAACGGATCGATCGTGACGCTGTTGAGCGCGGAGGTCAGCGTGGGCGCCGGCAGTAGCGCCGTGGTCACGGTGTCCGCTTCGGCGCCGATCGTCGCGATCAACGAGGACCCGCAGCCGATACCGTTCTAGCCGTGAGAGGAAGCCGCCTCACGCCGTCGTGCGCGCGCGTCGCGCGCGCTGGCCGCGGACCTCCGCGGCTTCGGCGGAGGTCTGATCGACGAACTGAAGGTAGTAGCCCGCCTCGCTCAGCTCGAGCGCGGCGCGAGCGGCGTTGCCGAGCGCGCGCTCGGCCTTCCACAGGTAGACGTGCGCGTAGAAGCTCGTCCTGTTGTCGTCGGCGACCATCGAATCGGCGAGGACCGACCGGAGGACGTCGCGGCTCGCCCGCATCGAGCCGAGCTCCTGGAGCGCGCGCGCCTGATCGACGAGGGCCGACAGGCGGAGACGGTTGAAGGCGTGGCGCTTGGCATGCACTTCCGCGCGACGGGCGACGGCGAGGGCGTCCTTGGGACGCCCCTCCTCGAAGCGAAGCCGCACCAGCGCGAGGTGGACGAGACCGACGTCGTGCGCGGAGCGAGCGCGGCGCTGGAGCCGGATCGCGCGCTCCAGGCTCGCCTCGGCCTCCGCAAAGCTCCGCTCCTCGAGCTGGATGAGCCCTCGCTGATGCTCGATCCAGCCTCTGTACTGCGCGGCGTCGGGCCGCACGAGCGCGGCCGCGCGCTCGACGAAGGCCCGAGCGGCCACGGCGGATCCGAGCCCCCTCCACACGACGGACTCCTGGATGAGGATCCGGACGAGCAGGTCCTCTCCCGGGTTCTCGAGGAGCAGCTCGTCGAGCATGTGTCGCGCGAGGTGGGCGCGGCCGAGGGTCCCCGCGGCGACGGCGAAGACGAGGATCGCCTCCTGCCGCATCCCGCGGTGGGCGCCGTCGTTGGGGACGCGGCGCCGGTACGCGAGGAAGCAGGCGAGCGCCTCCGCGATCCGGCCGGCCTGCCAAGCGGTGAGCGCACGGCGGCGAAGCTGCTCCGGGTCCCGCTCGATCGGCGTCGCGGCCGCGGCGATCGCTTCCAGGTCCAGCACCTCGCCGGCCGCCTGGATCGGCAGCTGGTAGAGGTCCAGGAGCTGACGGAGACGCCGTACGCCCGGGTCGAAGCGCCCCGCCTCGATCCGGGCGAGCGTGCTGTGCGGGATCGGATCCCCGCTCTCGCGGGAGAGCGCCTCCACCTGCCGGAGGGTCCACCCCAAGGTCCGCCGACGGTCCCGAAGCAGACCCGCGACCGCGGGAGATGCCAAGGTCGGCTTGCTGGGCATGAGGGTGATCTTATCAGCCTTCGCGCGCTCTCGCGGTGCTTGACGGCAGCGGCCGGTCGGCGCGCGCGGATCGTGTCACGATGCTCTCGGGGGATCGGGAGCCGTCTCGATGAGGATCGACTGCCACACCCACCTCGGCGAAGCGGACGGACGGGGCTACGGCCCCGACGAGCTCCTTCGCTCCATGGACGCGGCGGGGATCGACCTGTCGATCGTCATCGCGGAGCGGACCGCCGGGCCGGAATCCACGACCGAGCACCTCGCCGCGCTCGCCGCCGCGGAGCCCCGGCTCAAGGTGCTCGCCGACGTCAATTTCGGCTCGCTCGACGTCGAGGAGCTCTCCCGGCTCGTCGGACATCTCGAGTCGGGGCGCGTCGTGGGTCTCAAGTTCTACACGGGGTACGAGGAGTACTACGCGAGCAACGAGAAGCTCTTCCCGCTCTACGAGTACTGCCAGGAGCACGGGCGGCCGGTGATGTTCCACACGGGAGCGCTGGAGCGGGCGAACAGAGGCCTCCTCAAGTACTCGCACCCGTTGACCATCGACGAGGTCGCGCACGCGTTCCCCTCGCTCTCGATCGTCATCGCGCACATGGGGAACCCGTGGCTCCTCGACTGCGCCGCGGTGATGTCGAAGAACGCCCACGTCTACGCCGACGTATCGGCGTTCTTCGACGAGTTCACGCCGATCGGACCGTCCGAGATCGAGATCTTCGTCGATCGCCTCCGCGACGTCCGCCTCTTCCTCGGGTCCTACGAGAAGTTCCTCTTCGGCACGGACTGGCCCCTCTACAGGCAGGACGAGTACCGGGCCGCGGTCGATGCGCTGGAGATGTCGGACGCGGAGCGCGCGCTCGTGATGGGCGGGAACGCGCGGAGGATCTTCCGCATATAAGCCATGGGTCAGGCGAGGTCGCCGACCTTCACCTTGAACGGGAGCTGGTAGAGCCCGCGCTCCAGCCCGTAGTTGAGGCGGTTCACGATCGAAGTCGGGTAATCCATCGAGAGGTAGTCGAACTTCGGCCTGTAGTAGACCCCGACGAAGGAGAAGTCGTCCACGGCGCGGTACATCTGGGCGACGGCCGCCTCGATCGAAGCGCCGGTCCCCGTGATCACGGCGAGGTTGCTGTCGTCGCCGGCGCTGACGAGCCTCCCCCGCTCCCGCTTGACGTCCCACAGCCAGAGGTTGTCCGCGACGTGCTTCTTGTACTCGATCGGGACGGAAGGGGGCGGGTGCGTCCCGTCCCGCTCCACCGCCGGATTGAACAGCGTGACGGAGCAGCCCAGCGTGCCCAGCGTCAGCGGGTTGCGCTTCTGTACGGCGGCGGAGAAGTAGTCGTGGGCGGACCGGCACTGCGCCAGCTCGCTGAACAGCGAGTTGAACCCGGGGCGGTTGCTGCAGAACTCCCCGAAGTGGATCTTCCGGGTCCGGCGGTCGATCAGCAGCGACGCATCCCAGTAGAAGAGTCCCTTTCGCTTCGCCGCGAGCTCCCGGACCATCGGGGGGAAGGCGATCTCGCAGATGCGGCTGCTCTCCGCGATCGGGAAGACGAGGTCCTGCGCGCACCCGGTCTGCACGGAGACGTTGCCGGACCCGAACGGCTTGTTCTCGACGTCGAGCGTCGTCGCGACCGGCTCGCCGTCGTAGAACATCCGTTGAGGGGTCAGCTCGACGACCGAGGAGATCAGCGGCTCCAGGATGAACCCCGTGCGCTCGTACGCCTCCGGGTTCGAGCCGAGCTGCTGGAGGATTTGCTTGGCCGCCAGCGCGACGTCGTCGACGTCGGGGACGAACGTCGCCGCGCCGTCGGATGTGCCCTTCAGGACCCACAGCTCGTCCGTCCGCTCGAGGAACGCGCCGGCCTCGGCGATCGACGCGAACTGGCGCACGTCCGCGACGGCGAGCGAGGGGTAGTGGCGGCGCACGAATCGCTTCGCCTCCTCGCGGTCGTGCTCGAACCGGTAGTCCTCCTCGGTCGGGAAGTTCCCCGCCAGGTCGAGCGACACGAGCCCGGTGGCGAGCTTGAAGAGATGGTTGCGATCGAACAGGACGAACGTGTCGTCGAGGCTCCGGCGCTCCGATAGCTCGGCCGCGAGCGCCCGCGCCGGCTTCTTCGCGAGCATGCCGTCGTAGAGCGAGAGGCGGCGCTCGCGGCTCGACGCGTCCTCGGCGGGGACGCTGGCGCCGTCGGGGACGATGTCGGCGGGATCCTCCACCATCCCGACGACGACGTCGTGCCCTTCTTCCTGTAGACGAAACCCGACGGGAAGCCCGTCTCCGGTGAACGTGAAGAGCGCGTATCGCATCGATACGGAGACTCGAAGCAATCCGGGTGCCGACCGGACGAGCAGGCGCCTCGCGGAGGCGCCTGCTCGTTTTCCGCAATCCTACAAACGCACTTTGAACGATCTTCCGGCGGGAGATCGCTCAACGTCGGCCGGAGGTCGCCGGCCCGGACGACGCTTGGTCGTTCGCGGCGATCTCGTCCGGAAACTCGATCGCGAGCTTCGCGCTCGAGAGCACGATCCTGATCAGACGGTCGCGCCCGTCGCTCTCGGGGCGGTAGTGAACGGCGGTTCCGGGGTAGAAGACCTCCGCGAGGCCGACCTTGCAGGGGACCTCGGCGATCAGGCGCTTGCCCTGGACGAACCGGGCGGTGTCGCGGCCGGGCGCCACCTCGAGGCGGTAGATTCCCGCAGGGACGACCGTTCCGCCGACGATCGCCGACCGGTTGAGCTTGACCGTCTGCTTGTCGAGGGACGCCGCGTGAGCGCCGCCGAAGGCGAGGACCGCGGCGACCAGGACGGGGGCGATGCAGCTTCTCATAGGGGCTCCTTTCTAGGATAACCGTTATAGCTCTCTAAGATGGTTAGATCTTACCGTGGACCACCTAACCTGTCAAGTGGTATATTGAGGTTATATGAGCGAGCCGACCGGCCACCCCCGCAATCCCGCCCACGCCTCGAGCGACGGCCATGCGTTCGAGATCTCGGGGGGGCACCCGGCGCTCGACCTCGCCAACACGGTCAGCCGGCGAAGCGATCCGGGCGACAACCGGGAGCATCTCGTCGACTACGGCCGGCTGGTCACGTGGAGCCGCCAGGCGGGACTGCTGACGGCGCGGGAAGCGGATCGCCTCCGGGAGGTGGGCGAGGAGCGGCCGCGCGCCGCCGTGGCCGCGCTCCGCCGCGCGGTCGCGGCACGCGAGGCGATCTTCTCGATCTTCAGCGCGATCTCCCGCGGCGACCGGCCGCCGTCCGCCGCGCTCGACACGCTCAACGGCGCGCTACCGAGCGCGTTCGGGGCGCTGCGCGTCGCGCCGGATCAGGGAGGCTTCGGGTGGCGGTTCGAGCACGCGCCCGACGACCTCGCGCCGATGCTCGCCCCGATCCTCCGGTCGGCGGCGGAGCTGCTCACATCCGACGATCGCGATCGGGTGCGCGAGTGCGGCTCCGACACGTGCTTCTGGCTGTTCCTCGACAGGAGCAAGAACGGGACGCGTCGTTGGTGCGACATGAAGGTGTGCGGGAACCGCGCGAAGGCGCGGCGGCACTATCAGCGGGAGAAGAAGGCGAGACGCGGACAACGCTGAGGTAGGCTTGGCGCGAGAGGGCGGGGGTCGGCGATGCTCGCGGCGCTCATGTCGGGATTGCACGTCCTCGCGCTGGGCGTCGGGCTCGGCGCCGTGTTCGTGCGCGGCCGCGCGCTGCGGGTGGTGTCGCCGAGCGACGCCCGCGCGATTCGAGCCGTCCTCCTCGCGGACAACTTCTGGGGGGTGGCCGCGTTCCTGTGGGTCGGCAGCGGACTGGCGCGCCTGCTGGGCCAGCTCGACAAGGGGATCGACTTCTACCTGTACAATCGGTTCTTCTGGGTCAAGATGGGTCTGTTCGCCCTCGTGCTCGTCCTCGAGATCACGCCCATGGCGGCGTTCATCCGCTGGCGCGTGGCGCTGAAGCAGGGCCGGCCGATCGACGCGCGCCGCGTGCCGCTCCTGATCCGCATCAACGATGCCGAGACGGTGCTCGTCCTCTTGATTCCGTTCGTCGCCGCGGCGATGGCCCGCGGCCTCTGGCTGACCGCCTGACGATGGCGTCCCGCGGCTCCCAGGCGACGACCCGCACCGGCCGGTCGGCGAAGACCCTCCCGACCGTCGCGCTCTTGACCCTCGACGAGGTCGTGCGCAGCCCGGAGAGCGGGGCCCGCTACCGGATCGAGCGTCTGCTCGGCTTCGGCGGGTTCGGCCAGGTCTTCCTCGCGAAGCGGCTCGACCGCTCCCGGGCGATCCCGGAGATCCTCTGCATCAAGGCGAGCCGCTACATCGACGGCTGGCTTCGCGAGGCGTATTTCGGCCAGCTCCTCGACGGCCACCCGCGCGCCATCGGCCTCTTCGACCGCTTCGCGCTGATGCGGACCGACGGACGGCCTCTGTACTGCCTCGCCCTCGAGTACGCGCGCCACGGCGACTTGAGCGCGTACCTCCGCCATACGGGGAGACCCTGGGCGGAGCGCACGGCGCGGCGCGAGATCGCGGGGATCCTCGAGGTGCTGGGCAAGCTGCACCGCGGCCAGCTCCTCCATCGGGACCTCACGCCGATGAACGTGTTCGTCTGCGACGACCGCCGCCTGAAGCTCGGCGACTTCGGGATCGTGCGCGCCGTGAGCGATCGCCGGGGCGGCTCCCCCGCCCGGACGCTCAATCCCCACATGGCGCCGAGCGAGATCGCCGCGGGGCTCGTCCCCAAGTGGCAGGCGCGCGACGACGTCTATCAGGTCGGACAGCTCCTCGGGATGCTCGTCAAGGGGGACGCGGCCGCGCGGATCCGAACCTCCGAAATCCGGCATCTGGCCTGCAGCGACCACCTCAAGGAGATCGTCCACCGCTGCATCGGCGAGCGCCGCAAGCGCTACGAGAGTGCCGAGGAGATGATCGAGGCCCTTGGCCGGGCGCCGAAACAGCTCCGCGCCGGCGTGCTGCGCTCGCTGCGCGGGGTGCACCTCGCCTTCACGGGGACCCTGAGCAAGCCTCGCATCGAGGCCGCGAAGGCGGCGAAGCGCGCGGGGGCGATCGTCCATGGCGGTCCGTCCGCGCGGACGACGGTCGTCGTGCGCGGCCGGCCGAATCCGCTGCAAGCCGCCGGGCGCGATGCCGGCCTCAAGCTGATGGAGATCAAGCGCCTGCGCGAGCGCGGGCACAAGATCACCCTGCTCAATGAGGAACAGTTCTGGAGGCTGGCCGGGCGCGCTACCGCGGGGCGCCGCCCCTCGCCAGCTCGCCGGCGATCGCCGCCTTGAGCTCCTCCATGTCGTACGCCACCGGCCCGCCGTAGTGCCGGGGAACGGGGAGGTGCCCCTCCCAGCGCTGAGACGTGCCGAACATCGCGACGAGGTCCCATGCGACGAAGTCCGCGGGGAGCTTCTCCTCCCGTCCGTACCGCTCGGGGCTCTCGTTGACCGACCGGACGAGGTCCCCGGAGACGGTGCGCTCGGGATCCCAGTACTGGATCGCCCGGCGGTCCGCGATGCGCGCCAGGACGCGCGTCAGCGGCGGAGCGATGTCCGTCTTCAGGACGGGCTCCCAGACGATCTGGGCCCGGAGGGGCGCGTCGGGGAACTCGGCGAGCATGTGATCGAGTGCGGACGCCCCCCGCACGCAGACCGGTCAGGTCGGGGAGAGCATGACGAGGAGGCGCACCCGGCCCTCTCCCGCGTTGAACGCATCGCGGAAGGACGCGAGGGAGCCGGAGTCGAGGATCGCGAGCGGAGGCTGGCCGGCGGGCGTGCGGCGCGGCGCGAGCCTGAGCCACGCGAACGCGCCGGCGCACAGGGCGACCGCCGCGAGGAGCGCGGCGAGGGCGCCCTTGAGCAGCGATCGGCGGCTCACCTCGCGTCGAAGACGTACTCGTGCTGGGCGTCCCGCAGGACGAGCGTCTTCTTCTCCCCCGACCCGACGACGAACTCGAGCCCGGAGATGCCGGGGGCGATCGTGAGGAAGGACATGGAGCCGTCGGGATTACGGCGCGAGGCGACCTCGCTCTTCCATTCGCCGAAGTCGAAGGTGGTCGCGGCGCCGGCGCGGGAGACGGCGATCTCGCCGAGCGCGTCGTTGGCATAGCGCGGGGCGAGCTTCTCCGCCTCTGCCGACTGCGCGGGGACGACGAGCAGCTTCCGATCCGCCGCGATCTGCTCGAACGACGTCTTCGCGGCCGCGGCGAGATCGGCATCCGCCTCGGGATGGCCGTCGAACAGGACCTCGAGGAGCTTCCGGCGGAACCCGCCGCGGATCAGCCAGCCGAGGTCGCCGTTGGTGAGGACGACCGCCCCGACCTTCTGCTCCGGGAGCCAGATCATGTCGCTGTGGTAGCCGACCATGTCCCCGCCGTGGTGGACCACCGGAACGCCGTAGGTCGCATCGACCATCAGCCCCATGCCGTAGCTGGCGTCCTTCCCGATCGGGACCTTCGGCTCGCGCCGCGCGAGGAGCGGCGCTTTCGCGATATAGCGCGTGCCGTCGGGGAGCATTCCTTCACCGAGCTCCATCGACACGTACTTCAGCATGTCGCGGACGTTGCTCCAGGCGGCCCCCGCGGGCCGCAGCGGGATGATCGAGTAGTCGAGGTCGAACACGGCATGCGCGGTCTTGCCGTTGATGTCCGGCGCGTGGGCGCCCGCGTGGTTTCCGGCGAGCGCGCGCGCGTAGTCGAACGTCGTCGCCTTCATGCCGAGCGGATCGAAGACCTGCGTCTGCATCGCGCGGTCGTACGCCTGGCCCAGCTCCAGGTCGGGGTACGAGACGTGCCCCGCGACGAACCCGGCCGCCCCGGCCATCAGGTTCGAGTACTGGAACATCTCCCCGAACTTGCTGGTCGGCTGCATCGTCGCGAGCGTCGCCATCGCGCCGTCCGGCGTGACCCCGTCGTACTGGAACAGCCATTCCATGTCCTGCCGCGGAAGGCCGGTGCACGCGCAGATCAGGTGCTCGACCAGCACGCGCCGCGTCGTGTCGGGATCGCCGAGCTTGAAACTGGGAAGGAGCGTGGTGACCGGCGTGTCCCAGGCGAACTTCCCCTGCTCGACCAGCTTCGCGAGCAGGAGCGTGGTCAGCCCTTTGGTGTTCGACGCGATCATGTAGAGCGTGTCGGCGTCCGCCTTCTCCTTCGCGCCGAGCTCGCGCACGCCGAAGCCGCCCGCGAAGACGACCTTGCCGTCCTGAACGATCCCGAGCGACACGCCCGGGACGCCGGTCGCCTTCTGCCCGTTCTCGATGAATCGGGAGAGCGCGGCGAGGCGCGCCTTGTTGAGCGGGACCGCCTTCTTCCCGGCGAACGACTCGCGCGCGTACCCCTTCGGCAGGAGCTTGTCGAAGATCAGCGCGACCTGCGCGCCGCGCTTCTCCCCGACCGCCTGCGCCATGTCGTAGATCCACACGGTCCACGCGTCGTTGGCGAACTGCACGCCGGCCGCGACGTCGCGCTTCTCGTTCGGCGAGGTCTGGTAGGCGTAGTTGCGCTGCTTCGTCCAGCCGTCCTTGTCGGGGACGTCGCTCGCGATCTTGATCGTCCAGGCCGGGTCCTTGTAGGCCGCCCAGCCCGCGGCGAGCGCCGCGTCGGCGTCCTTCGCGCGAACGTCCACGAGCACGATCCGGGAGTCCCCCTCCGGCGCCTCGAGGATCGTCGCGGGGCCGCGGACGGACACCGTCCACCCGGCGGGCGCGATGAAGGGATTCCCCATGACCGTGGTCTTGGGCGTGTCGGCCGTCAGCGGCTCCGCGACCACGAGGGTCGGGAGGACGAGCGCGAGGATCGCGAACGGGACGGTGATGGTCTTCATCGCCGGAGGATACACCGGCGATGCACCGGGAGGAACGGTCGCCGCGCTCCCCCCCGCCGTCAGTCGGCGCGAAGCGCCGTGCCGTCGCGCATCGCCCGCTCCAGCAGCTCGCTGAGGGCGCGCTGGGCCTCGGCGACCTCGCGGATCATCCTCTCGCCCAGGGCGCGCTGCTGCTCCCCCAGCTCCGCCTGCTCGCGGCCGAGGACCTCCATGCGCGCCGCCAGCTCGCGCATGCGCGCGTCGATGTCGTTCCCGCTTCGAGCCTGGCTGCGCTCCGCCTCGCGCTGGGCGAGCTGGCGCTCCAGATCGGCCTTCCTCGCAGACTCGGCCTCGGCGTCGTCGCGCGCGGCCTCGACCCGATCCCGCTCCGCGCGCTCCAGGTCCTCCTCGACCTTCCTGCGCATCTCGATCGCCGCCCGTAGCCGGGCCTCGATCCCCTGCTGGACCCCGATCTGACCCTGCTCCAGGCCCAGCAGCGCCTGCTCCATGCCGAACTTGGCCTGCTTCTGGCCGATCGCCCCTTGCTTCTGGCCGATCCCGTCGACCGCGGCGAACAGAGCGCGAGCCTCCGCGACGACGCCGGCATCCCGGACGACCCAGGTCTCGCCGTCCGCGCGGAACCAGATCACGTCCTCTCCCTTGCGGCGCTGCGCCTCCGCGAGGCGGATGTCCTCGATGGGGCCACACATCGTGTGGCTGTCGCCGTTGGTGATGATGTAGGCGGTGTCCTTCGAAGAGCCGATCTCGAGGCAAGCCCGGTCGCCGGCCTCCTTCGCGACGAGCCGGATGGGGACCATGGCGAGCGCGGCGAGGGCCACGAGGGCCCAGCCGGCGCGGCCGAGCGGAACGCGTCGCAGCGTGGAGTCGATCATCTCGAGCCTCCTTCGGAGCATCGAATGGGGGGACATCGGAATCGCGGTGCGGAGCTCCCGCCGCGTCGTCAACCGCAGGAGCAGCCGGCCGTAGGCGAAGGGGTCGGCGTCCTCGCGGCCGAGCACCGCCTCGTCGCACGCCGCCTCGCGGGCGATCGCGTATTCGCGCTCGGCGATCCAGGCCGCGGGGTGGAAGAAGAAGATCCTGCGCGCGAGCGCGGGGACGAGGCCGAGCCACAGGTCGCCGCGCGCGATGTGCGCCATCTCGTGCGCCAGCGCCATCTCGAGATCCTCCGCCCCGAGGCGCTCGAGATCGTCGGCGGGAAGCAGGACAGTGGGACGGAGGAGCCCGGTGGCGAGCGGCGTGTCGAGATCCGGCACCGCGAGGACGCGCGGGACCCTGCGGAGGCCCGCCGCCCGCGCGGCGCGTGCGATCGCGAGCCTCGAGGCATCGTCCTCGAGCGGTCGGCCCGCTCGCAGCCACCGGCGCACGCGGATCCCGTCGGGGACCGCCGCGAGCGAGAGCAGCGCCGCGCCGGCGAGCCAGGCCCACGCCATCGTCCGGCGCGGGGCGGCCGCTCGCGCGATCGAAGGCGCGGGCGCCTCCGCCGGGACGCGCGGCAGGGCCGCCGTCGTCGCCGCCGCCGCCTCGATCGTCTTCGGCGCCGGAAGCGCCACCACCCTCACCGCGGGAAGCGGGACGAGCCCGACGAGCAGCTTCGCCGCGACGAGCCACCAGAGGATCGCCCGGTGGCCGGCGCGAAGACGTGGGACCAGGGCGCAGAGCAGCGCGACGAAGACCGCGAGGACCGCCGCTTCCACGCTGATCCGCGCCACCTGCTCCAGGCTCACGACCGCGTCTCCCGCCGGCGGGAGCGCAGACGGTCCACGGCCCGCTGCAGATCGCGCAGCTCCTCGTCCGTCACGCGCTCGCGCCCGGAGAGATAGGCGACGAACGGGGAGAGCGATCCGCCCAGCGCGTTCTCGACGAACCGCCCGACCACGCCGCTCAGGACGTCGCGCCCGGCGCGCGGCGCGTAGCGAAACACCCCGCCCTGCCGCTGACGGACGAGGTATCCCTTCGCCCGGAGGCGCTCCATCATCGTGAGCACCGTCGAGCGGGCGAGCCCGCGCGGCTCCCCGAACCGGACCTGGAGCTCCCCCACCGAGCCGGGTCCGTTCTCGACGATCTCCTTGAGGATCTGGGTTTCCTGCTCCCCCAGGCTCCCTCGACCCACCGCGCGCCTCCTGACGACATCTGTCATCAGCCGGATCGTACGTCCGCCTACAGTTGTAGTCAACCGTTTTTTCGGCGTCAGCGGGATGCGGGGAGGAACAGGCGGAACGCCGCGCCCCGCGCGCTCGGAACGAGGCCGATCGACCCGCCGTGGGCATCGAGGAGCGACCGGACGATGCTCAAGCCCAGGCCGCTCCCCCCGCGCTCGCGGGCCGTCGTGAAGAACGGCGTGAAGATGCGCGGCGCGTTGGCCGAAGACACGCCGGGGCCGTCGTCGTCCACCGCGACCACGAACCCGGGCCGGCCATCCTCCATCCCGCGACGCGCGTCGATCCGGACCGCCACGCCCTCCCCGCCGTGCTGGCGCGCGTTGTCGACGAGGTTCGTGAGGACCTCCTCGAGGATCTCCCCCGGCATCGCGACGGAGCCCGCGCGATCCTCCAGCGTCGCCGTCACGCGAAGCCCCGCGCGGGCGTACCGCTCGCACAGGGCGTCGATGACGCCACGCAGGTCGGCCTCTTCGTCGCCGGGGCGGGCGACGTCGGCGCGCGCGAGCTCCAGCAGGCGTCGTACCAGGCGATCGAGCCGCGACGCCGCCTCCTCCGCGTTGGTCAGGAAACGCGAGCGCTCCTCCTCGCTCATCGTGTCGAGGTGGTCGCGGAGAAGCTCCAGGCTGCCGCGGAGCGTGGTGAGTGGGGTCTTGAACTCGTGGGAGACGTGCGAGGCGAAGGTGCGGATGTAGTCGGCCCGGTCCTCCAGGGTCTTGGCCATCCCCTGGACCGCCTCCCAGAGCTGCGCGACCTCGAGCGTGCCCGGCCCCTGCGCGGGGGCCAGCGCCCCGCGCTCGCCGCGGGCCACGCGGCGCGCCTGCTCCACCAGGACCCGCAGCGGCCGGCTGATGGTGAGCGACGTCAGAGCGCTGACCAGCACGACCACGGCGAGCACGATCGCCGCGCCGAGGAGGATCGGCCGCCGGCTCAGCCAGACCGCCTTCGAGATGTCGAGCGGCGTCCGCGAGAGGACGACCGCGCCGATGACGCGCGTGCCATCCCGGACCGGGAGAGCGACGAACACGCGGTACCGCTGGCCGCGGCTGATCGACTCGAGCGGCGGTCGCGGCCCGTCGGACTCCCGCCGGCGGAGGAGGCTCACCTGCCCGCCGCGCAAGGCCCGCGCGACCTCCTCGCGCCCGGCGAGGGAGAGACCGAGCTCGGTGCCCGAGCTCGCGACCACGGTGCCGGACGCGTCGGTGATCCGGGCGCCGACCAAGGTCGCGGCGACCGAGGCCCGCAGCGGCGCCATGATGCGGCCGCCGGCCAGGAGCGCGACCGGATCGCTCGGAGACGCCGGCGGGGTCGCGGCAGGCGCCGCGGGACGGCGCGCATCACGCGTGATGTCGAGCGAGGGGACCAGGGCGGCGCGCGCGGGGTCGGAGGGAGGCGGCGGCCCCGCGTCGGCGGCGCGCCCCGACGCTTCGCGGTACGCCTGCAGGTACATCTCGCGCAGGAGCCCGGCCTGGAGGAGGAGCTGCGCCTCCGTTCCCCGGACGAGGTCGTTCTCGTACAGGCGCAGACCGGCGACCCCCGCGAGCGGGAGCGCGAGGATCGCGAGGTTCACGAGGAGGAGGACGGTCCGAATGCGGGGCCGGAGGACCCGATCAATCACAGGGGCCCACCTTGTAGCCGAGGCCGTGCACCGTCTCGATCGGCTCGCCGCCGGCCGCGGCGAACTTCTGCCTCAGCCGCCGGACGTGGCTGTCGATGGTCCGTCCGGAAACGACGTTGTCGTACGCGTACGCGCGCTCCATCAGCTCCTCGCGCGTGTAGACCTTCCCCGGGAAGCTCGCGAGCGTGCGGATGAGACCGAACTCGGTCGCCGTGAGCACGACCTCCCGTCCGCTCCAGCTCGCCGCGTAGCGATCGAGGTCGAGGGTCAGCCGGCCGTGGACGATGCGGCCGAGCCCTCCCTCGCCCGCTTCGGCGGCGCTCGCGGGGGCGCCGCGGCGCAGCACCGCCCGGACGCGCGCGATCAGCTCCCTCGGGCTGAACGGCTTGGTGACGTAGTCGTCGCCGCCGAGCTCCAGGCCGAGGATCCGATCGACTTCGTCGTCCTTCGACGACAGGAAGATGATCGGCACGTTCGATCTGCGGCGGATCGTCCGGCAGACCTCGGTCCCGTCCATCTCCGGCATCAGGATGTCCAGGATGATCAGGTCCGCCGGCTCGCGCTCGAACGCGGCGATCGCGTCGCGGCCGTTCCCGGCCTCGGAGACCCGGAACCCCTCGCGGCCGACGGCGAACCGCACGACCTCCCGGATCTGCGGGTCGTCGTCGACGACGAGGATCGTGCCCTGCGCGGTCATCCGGCGGGAAGTTTAGCCCCCGAAAGGGCGCCCCATCGGCCCTGCACCGGCTTTGCACGAACCTTCCCACCCGTCTGCACGCGCCCGACGCGCCTCCGCCACGGGCGGAGCCGATCTTTCCTCGCGGGAGGATTCACCTCATGACGCGCCGCATCGTTCCGATCCTCGGCATCTTCCTCTGCGTCACGGCCGCGTGGATGGCCCTCGGCGGGAGCGTCAATACGCGCACCCGCCAGACCGACGGGCACCTCAAGGAGGCGGTGTCGTCCCTCTGGGGATCGGCGCAGACGCAGGTCGCCCCCGAGGTGAGCTTCACGTGGCGGGAGACCGAGCAGGAGACCGAGGTCGTCAAGGACGCCGCGACCGGCCTGCAGAAGGTCGTCACCCACGAGAAGGAGGTGTGGCGGTCGAAGGTCGTTCTGCTCGACCGCTCCAAGATCGACGTCGACCTCCATCTCGATCAGCGCAAGAAGGGGCTGCTCTGGTACTCGACCTACGCCGTGAGCTTCCGCGGCTCGTACGCCTACACCCACGTGGACGACCGCGAGGGATGGCTGATCCTCACGTACCGCTTCCCGACCACGCAGGCGATCTACTCCGACTTCCGCTTCGCGGTGAACGGCGTCGTCGAGCCCCAGACGATCCCGGTCGGCGAGGACGGGGCGCGCGTCGTCCGGCAGAAGCTCCCCGTCCGCAAGGGGACGCTCGTCCCCTTCGAGATCGCCTATCGATCGCGCGGCCTGGACACGTGGGCGTACTCGTTCGGCGAGGACGTCAATCGCGTCAAGGACTTCGATCTCAGCGTGGCGACCGACTTCGACGCGATCGACTTCCCCGAGAAGACGATCTCCCCCGATCAGAAGACGAGGAACGCCGGAGGCTGGACGCTGCGGTGGCGCTCGGAGAACCTCATCTCGGGGTTCAGCGTCGGGGTCGAGATGCCGCACCGTCTCAATCCCGGTCCGCTCGCCGCGGAGATGAGCTTCTTCGCGCCGGTCTCGCTCGGGTTCTTCTTCATCTGGATCTTCGTGATCACGCTGATGAAGAAGATCGACCTGCACCCGATGAACTACCTGTTCCTCGCGGCGGCTTTCTTCGCGTTTCACTTGCTCTTCGCCTACACCGTCGACCACATCGACGTCGTCCCCGCGTTCGTGCTCGCCTCGGCGGTCTCGATGTTCCTGGTGGTGACCTACCTCCGGCTCGTCGTCGGACTGCGCTTCGCGGCGTTGGAGGCGGCCGGAAGCCAGCTCGTGTACCTCGTGCTGTTCTCCTGGGCGCACTTCTTCGAGGGGTTCACGGGCCTCATCGTCACGGTCGGGAGCATCCTCACCCTCTTCGTGCTCATGCAGCTCACCGGCCGGATCAAGTGGGAGGAGAGGCTCGGGACCGCCCCCGTCCGGGCCTAGAGG
>Ga0075428_100001365_pt1 | contig 25940 bp, 27 predicted proteins | sample RhiMetdeltSRZDD2_FD_75291 | JGI IMG/M metagenome (GOLD analysis project Ga0075428, IMG submission 75291) | Populus rhizosphere microbial communities from Tennessee, USA - Rhizosphere MetaG P. deltoides SRZDD2 | ecosystem: Host-associated > Plants > Roots > Rhizosphere > Soil | place: USA... | reverse complement strand
GCTGATGGGCCTGATCGCCGACATCAAATCCGCCGCGGCGGCCGGACGCGGCGGCGCTCAGCTCGCGAAGGCGCGCGACTTCCAGCGCAAGGCGCAGTTCTTCCTCGACTTCGCCGAGGCGGAGAACTCGACCGGCTTCCACGCGCCGCAGGAGGCGGCGCGCATCCTCGGCGCGTCGATCGACTTCGCGCGCCAGGGACAGGTCGCCGTGCGTGAGCTGGGCGCGCGCGCCGACGTCCGTCGCTAAGCGGCGTTGATTCGCGCGGAGAGAGGGGCACCTACCCGCGCGTGACGCAGGTGTTGCAGCACGCTCGCGAGCGCAGCGCCGAACGCGAGCGCGCCGGCGGCCAGCAGCACGCCCGCGGCGCGAACGGCGAGCGGGTCACCCAGCCACACACCGCGCCGGCGAGCGTCAGCACGCCGCCGGTGAGGCCGACGAAGGCGGCAGCCTCCGCAGCCGGCCAGCCGAGCTGCGCGAGCGCCGGCACCGGCTCCGCGCCGACGCGCGCGGCGTAGGCGCGATACCACACGAGGAAGGGCACGATCCTGAGCATCATCCCGGCGATCGTCAGCGAGACCCAGCCGCCGAGCGCGAGCACGGCGTAAGCGAGCGCCCACCGCGGTCCGTTCACGATATCGGCGGCGAGCAACACGCCGAGCGCTGCCGCCGGCGCGGAGAGGGTGGCACCGGCGAGCACCATGCGCAGCGGCCAGTCGAGGGCCCCACGCTTGCGCGTGCGCATGGCACCCACCAGCCAGCTGAGATGCCCGAGGAGCGCGGCGGTGACGGCAATGCTGCCCGCCAGGGCCAGCAGCGGCGAAACGAGCAGTCCCATCAACGACCGCCGCCGTGCCGGCGCCGACGCCGCACAGCTGCAGGCGCCTGTTGGCGCGGCCCGGCCCCGGCATCACGACAAACATCGGATAGGCACGCTCGGCGACCCCGAGGATCATCGGCATGACCCACCCGAGCAGCGCCAGGTGCACGTGCGCATGTAGTCGCGCGTAGAAATCGCCCGGCAGGAACGGGCGGAGATGATTGGCGCCGAGCGCCAGGCCGAGCAGCATCGTGAGCGAGATGCCGAGGAGCGCCACGACGACGAAGCGCGCGAGGAACGTCCAGTCGCGGAGCCCGCGTAGTGTCAGCGCCACGTTCACGACGTGCGTGATCGTCGCCAGCGCGACGAGCGCCGCCCCCCACACCAGGCCCGACCACTCGCCGAGCGCGAAGTGCGCCACCATGCCGACCACACCGACGATCAGTGCGCCGAGCTGCCAGCGCGCGAGACGCTCGCTCCACAGCGGACGCTTCAGCACGATCGGGATCAGCTGGTACGACGCGCCCATGATCGCCAGCGTGATCCAGCCGAGCGTGAGCGTGTGCGTCAGCGCCAATACGCGCGGGTGGTAATAGTGACCGCTCAGCTCGACGGCCAGCCACGGCAGCGCGACGGCGGCACTGACGAACGCCAGGGCCGCCGTCGCGAGATACGCGAGCGGAAGGAGCGCGTCGGGCGCGCGTTCGCGCGCGACAGTCGGCGTCACGCGTGGCGCCGGCGGATGCGGATGCGCACGACGCCACGCTCCGGCTCGTCGGTCTCGTGCACGAAGCCGCGCTCGTCGAGCTGCGGATAGAGCAGCAGCGGTCGCCGATCGTGGATGACCTCGAGCGTGTCGTCCTCGCCGAGGCTCGCCACACGCTCCAGCACGCGAACGAGCGGGTGCGGCGGCTCCAGACCGCGCACGTCCAGGCGAGCCGGTGACCGTCCGAGCGCGTCGAGCACTGCCGTGACCGACACACCCGCGGCCGCCGCCGCTTCGCGCAGCGACAGCCGCGCGCCGCAGCAATGATCGATGCCGAAGCGATCGAGCGCCTCGATGGCGCTCGGCCGCGCCTTGATCTCCTCCACCGTCTGTTCCGGTCTTGCGTCGTCCATCGTCGCCTCCTTCAGCTGCGAGGCTACGGGACGCGGGGGAGGTCGGGTATGACGGCGATCATAGTCAGTCGCTGCTGCGTGCGCGCTCACCGAGCGCGGCGAGATCTGTGAGCACCAGGTGCTCGCCGTCGTCGCGCACGAGGCCGTCCTTGAGCCAGCGGCTCACGATCCGAATGGTGGTCTCCACCGTGGTGCCCGACATGTCGGCGAGCGTCTGCCGCGTGAGGTGAAACGGCAGCGCCAGCCCGCGCGGCCCGCGCGCGCCGTCACGCTCGGCAAGCCGTAGCAGCGTTCGCGCCAGTCGCGCTTCGACGGGATCGACCGCGAGCGACTGCACCGAATCGTGCGCGGCGCGAAGACGCCGACCCATCATGAGGGCCATCTCGCGAATGACCGAGGGGTGACGCTCGGCGAGACGAATGATCGGTTCGGCGGGGATCTTCAAGACGACGCTCGGCTCGACGGCCTGGGCGGACGCGGGGTAGGGACGGCGCTCGATGACGGCGACGCCGCCGAACGGCTCGCCGGGACCGAGTACGTCGAGAACGACGTCCTTGCCCTCCCGCGAAGCGCGGACGATCTTCACGCGCCCGGAACGGACGACGCAGAACCATTGCGCCGCCTCGCCTTCACTGAAGACGATCTCGCGCGCGGCGCACGTCTGCTCGCGCGTCACGCCGGCCAGCGCTTCGAGCTCGCGCGCCGGCAGCACGGCGAAGACGGCGCTTGCACGCAACGCCCGCACGTCCGTGGCCATGACCGGATGATAGCGCCGGCCGCGCCCCGCGACCGACCTCGCCCCTTTTGTGACGCCCGTCATAACGCCGCCGGATGGCGGGACCCAGAATGGCGTCGAGAGGAGGCCACGACGATGAAAACGACGATGAAGGCCGCGATCGCAGGGATGGCTCTCTCGGCACTGGTCGCCGGAACCGTGGTGGCACAGGTGAAACAACGGTGGCTCGACGCGGATGACGTGCCGCCGACGAAGGTGGAGAAGGCCGTGCTCGTGGCGCCGCCGGCGGTGCCGCCGGCGATCGATCGCGCCAAGCCCGCACGCGTGGTCGTGGAGCTCGAGACGACCGAGCAAAAGGGGACGCTCGCCAACGGCGTCGCGTACACCTTCTGGACGTTCGGCGGCACCGTGCCCGGCCCGATGCTGCGCGTGCGGCAAGGCGATCTCGTCGAGATCCGGCTCACGAACCGCAAGGACAGCCATCTGATGCACTCGATCGATCTGCACGCGGTGACCGGCACGGGAGGCGGCGCCGCGGTCACGCAGGTGATGCCTGGGGAGACCGGCGCGTTCGAGTGGAAAGCGCTCAACCCGGGACTCTACGTGTACCACTGCGCCACGCCGATCATCCCGATGCACGTCGCCAACGGCATGTACGGAATGATCCTCGTCGAGCCGCCGAGCGGGATGCCTCGGGCCGACCGCGAGTACTACGTCATGCAGGGCGAGTTCTACACGACCGGACGCACGATGGAGCCGGGCGAGCAGCACTTTGCCGCCGAGAAGGCGCGCGACGAACGGCCCGAGTACGTCGTGTTCAACGGACGCATGGGTGCGCTGCTCGACAAGGGCGCGCTCACCGCGACGACGGGCGAGCTCGTGCGGCTCTATGTGGGCAACGGCGGACCGAACCTGATCTCGTCGTTCCACGTGATCGGCGAGGTCTTCGACCGCGTCTATCCGGAGGCGGCGTTGGGCAGCGAGCCGAAGCGGAATGTGCAGACGACGCTCATCCCGGCGGGCGGCGCGGCCATCGCCGAGTTCCGCGTGGAGCTGCCCGGGCGATTTCTGCTCGTCGACCACAGCCTCTCGCGCGCGATGGACAAGGGCGCGCTCGGCGCGCTGGTCGTGAGCGGCGAGGGTCGCCCGGGGGTCTTCAAGGCGCTGACGCCGGCGATCGCGAACCGGGCGAGCGGGCATTGAGGAGGCGGCCATGATCGACCTGTCGACACGCTACCTCGGGCTGAGCCTGGCGGGCCCCATTGTCGTGTCTGCATCGCCGCTCTCTCGGAGCCTCGACGACGTCCGTGCGATGGAGGACGCGGGCGCCGCCGCCGTCGTTCTCCAGTCTGCCTTCGAGGAGCAGCTCGAGGCGTTGGACAACGTCGCCGCCGACGCCTATTTGGAGCACCTGCGGCGGGTGAAAGCCGCGGTCGGGATGCCGGTCATCGGCAGCATCAACGGAGTGTCCACGGGGTGGTGGATCGAGTTCGCGAAGAAAATCGAGCACGCTGGCGCGGACGCGCTGGAGCTCAATATCCACTACCTGCCGACCGATCCGACGTTGACGGGCGCGCGGGTTGAGCGCATGTACACGGATCTCGTGCGCGACGTGAAGCGGCGGGTGTCCATTCCGCTCGCGGTCAAGCTCGATTATTCGTTCACGGCGCTGGCGAACGTGGCGCACCAGCTCGACGTCGTCGGAGCGGACGGGCTCGTGCTCTTCAACCGTTCATATCTTCCCGACTTCGACCTCGAACGGTTCCAGGTGGTGCCGCGGATGACGCCGTCGCGGCCGTACGAGCTACTCGTCCGGCTGCACTGGGTCGCCGTCCTCTTTGGCCAGGTCAAGGCCGATCTGGCCGTGACGGGCGGTGTCCACGGCTCGGCGCAGGTCGTGAAGGCCATACTGGCCGGCGCGCGCGTCGTCATGATGACGTCGGCGCTGCTCCAGAACGGCATTTCCTATCTCGCCCGCGTTCGGGCCGACATCGTCGACTGGATGGAGACGCACGGGTGGATCTCGATCGCGCAGATGCGAGGCCGCATGCGCTACCGGTCAGTCACTGACCCGGCCGCCTTCGAGCGCGCGAATTTCATGAAGGTGCTGAGCGCTTTCGCGCGCCGAACGCCTCCGTCTATATCGCCTCCGTCTGGATGAGGACGCCCAGCCATCGGAGACCGGATCACTTCTGCGCGGCGCCGCCTGGGTACTGCTTCAGGGCGTCGATGTCGACCGCCTTGGCCTTCTGCTTGTTCTTTTCGGTGATGAGCCACTTGCCGCGATCGTTGAGGTCGTCGGCGGTGAAACCATCCTTCTTCGGCATCTGCGAGACATGACAGTACTGGCAGTTCTGGGCGGGCAACCCCTGTCCTTTCACCTTGGCCAGCATTTCGGGCGTCGCAAACGCCGGCGCCGTCGCACCGACGACGAGCGCGGCCGTCAGGACGCTGAATCGGACGATGCGCATATTGACCCCCTGATGATCGAACACGAAAGACGATGACGCACGGCGCGCCGGCACCGTAGTGCCATGCGTTGCGGCGCTGGTGGCGGTTGGCCCTATCGCAGCTGCACGCCGACGAGCTCCACCGTCGATGTACCGAGATACGGATTGTGATGGACCGATTTGACGACGGCACGGGCGGCCGGGGCGTACCAGTAGGTCGTCTTCGTCTCGGCGTCGATCTGGCTGCCGATGCCCGAAACTCCGCGCATAGTCGCGCTTGCCACGAGCTTGAATGCGTCGAACTCGCCGGCGGGCACGGTGATCTTTTCGTAGCCGACCACGATCACGTCGACGACAGAGGTTCCCTTGGAGTGCTTCGGCTTGAAGATCCATTCGGTGGAATATCGCCAACGCTTGCCGACCTCCAGCGGGAACCGCAACGTCTCGGGGGTGGAATTCTTCTCTAGCGGCGAATCGAGGACGCCCAGATCGCGAGTAAGGACCAGCGGCTCGCCGTTCTCGGTGCCCTCGAAGCCCGAACCGGTGATCGCTGTGATCTCCCGGACACGGGACGGCTGCGTCGACGGCGTTGCCCAGTACACGGCAAACTGCCATCGATCGCCGACCTTGACGTCCGGTCGCTCGGCCGTTTGGGCCGTCGCGACACCCGATAAGAGCGCCAGGACGAGGCTGGATCCTGCTACGTACCCGGCGAGCCGATGGAGCATGGGCGCGACCGTAGCGTGCCCATAGCCAATGCGCAATCGTCGGCCGTGCTGGCCGGCCGTATGATCGGGCCCGTGGGGGACCGGGTCGCGCTGTCGATCATCGGGGTGCTGTCGGCGGCCATCGTCGGCGTCGTGGGCGTGCTCCTGCTCGCGCACGATCCGGGGCGGCGCTGGAGCGCGGAGGTCGCGGCGCTGCCGGCGCTGAACGCAGCGCTCAACGCCACGTGCGCCACGCTGCTCATCGCGGGCTGGGTGGCGATCCGTCGTCGGCGCATCGCCGTGCACCGCGCCTGCATGCTGGCCGCGTGCGTCGCGTCCGCACTGTTCCTCGTGTCCTATGTCGCATACCACGCGCTCGCCGGCTCGCGGCCCTTCGCCGGTCAGGGCTGGATCCGCGCGGTCTATTTCCCGATCCTGATCTCGCACATCGTGCTGGCGGCGGTCATGGTGCCCTTCGTGCTGACCACCGTGTATCGCGCGCTCTCGGGGCGCTTCGATCGCCACGTCCCCATCGCGCGGCGCACGCTGCCGATGTGGCTCTACGTCTCGGTGACGGGCGTGCTCGTGTATCTGCTGCTCTATCACGTCGGCTGAGGTCTCGGCGATGCGTGGGATCGAGCAGATTCCGTGGCTCTACGACGCGTGCTGCGCGGTGATCGAGCGCTTCGGCCTGGGCCGGTGGCGGCGCTGGCTGGTCGGCGGCGCCGTGGGGCGCACGCTGGACGTCGGCTGCGGCACCGGCCGCAACTTGCCGCTGTTCGATGCGAACGCCCGCGTGATCGGGCTCGATCCCGAGCACGAGTCTCTGCGCGCCGCACGGCGGCGCGCGCCGCGCGTGCCGCTGGTGCAGGGCGACGCGCAGATGCTGCCGTTTCGGGGAGGCGCATTCGATACCGTTGTCAGTGGTCTCGTGTTCTGCAGCGTGCCCGATCCGGCGCGCGGCCTCGCCGAGGTCAAGCGCGTGCTGAAGCCCGGCGGCACGCTGCGGATGCTGGAGCACGTACGCGCGCGGGGTGGGTGGAAGGCGCGCGTGCAGGATCGCTGGCAGCCGCTGTGGACGCGGCTGAGCGGCGGCTGTCACTGGAATCGCGACACCGAGCGCACCGTCCAGGCGGCCGGCTTCAGCATCGACGCGGCCACGCGGCGCGCCCGCGGCGACATGCGGCGCTTCGTCGCGCGGCCGGGGTGAGCCCGCGCGGCCCAGCGCTTCGCGGGCCCGGTACAATTCAGACGTGGACGCGATCTCGCGCCGCCGGTTCCTGGAGGGTGCTGCCGCGACGGCCGCCGTGCTGGGTACGCCGCTCTCGGCCTGGCCAGCGCCCGAGAAGGGCCGCGTGGTCGTCGCGCGCGAAGCCGACCGCGCGAAGGCTGTCGCCGCCTGCTTCGACGCGCTCGAGTTCCGCGCGTGCGACGGCCGCGACGTCGCCCTCAAAGCCAACTTCAATAGCGACGACGCGTTTCCCGCCTCGACGCATCCCGAGACGCTGGCCGCGCTGTTCGATCGTCTGCAGGCGCGGCACGCGACGTCCATCACGCTGGCCGAGCGCTCGGGCATGGGCGAGACGCGGCGCGTGCTCGAGCGCACGGGCGCGGCGGAGGTCGCCAAGCGCGCCAGCGTACGGGTCGTCGTACTGGACGAGGTCGGCCGCCCGGCCTGGGAGACATTCCGCGGCGAGCACTGGCCCAACGGCCTGCACGCCGCGCGTCTGTTCACCGAGGCGCCGTGCGCGGTGCAGACGATGTGCTGCAAGACGCACCGCTTCGGCGGCCACGTCACGCTGTCGCTGAAGAACAGCGTCGGCATGATCGCCAAGCGCGTGCCCGGCGACGGCCACGACTACATGCAGGACCTGCACCGCTCGCCGCACCAGCGGGCGATGATCGCCGAGGCGAACCTCACGTGGCGGCCCGCGCTCAACATCATGGACGCGCTCGAGGCGTTCGTGGACGGCGGTCCCGAGGCGGGCACGCGGGCCGCGCCCGGCGTGTTCCTCGCGAGCGACGACCGCTGCGCGCTCGACGCGGCGGCCATCGCTCTACTGCGTCTGCACGGCATGAAGGGTCCTGCGGCGAGCGGCCCGATTGCGGCCACCGATCAGCTGGCGCGCGCGCTCGCGCTGGGCCTCGGCGCCGCGCCGCAGACGGTCGAGGTCGTGCCGGCGTCGCCGGCCGCGGCCGACGTGGCCAAGCGCCTGACCGCGGCGTTGGCGCAGAGCTGACATGGCCAAGCGCGCAGAGCCTCTCGACGACCTCAGCCGCTACGGCCGGCTCGCCGAGTACAACCGCAAGCGCCGCTTCGACGTCACGCCGGAGCCGCCCGGCCGCGCGGGCAAGAAGAAGGCGGCGCGTGGTCTGGAGTTCGTGGTGCAGAAGCACCGCGCCAGCCATCTGCACTACGACTTCCGCATCGAGCACGAGGGCGTGATGCTCTCGTGGGCGGTAGCGAAGGGACCGTCGCTCGATCCGAGCGTCAAGCGCCTGGCGATGATGACCGAGCCGCACCCCATGGACTACAACGACTTCGAGGGCGTGATCCCCGAGGGCGAGTACGGCGGTGGCACGGTGATGATCTGGGACCGCGGCACCTGGGAGCCCGAGAGCCCCGATGTTGGCAAGGCGCTCGCCAAGGGCGACCTCAAGATGCGGATCTCCGGCAAGAAGCTGAAGGGCTCGTGGGTCCTCGTGCGGATGCGCGATCGCCAGTGGCTCTTGATCAAGCACCGCGACGCGCACGCCACCGCGATCGAGGACCTCACGCTGTCCAAGCCGAAGTCCGTCGTCTCGCGCCGCACGATGGTCGGCATCGCGCGCGCGGCGGGCGCCAGCCCCCGCCAGCTCGAGCAGGCCGCCGGCGCCGATCCGCCGCGCTCGACCGCGAAGCCTGCCGATCCGCCGCGGTCCACCGCGAAGCGGGCGTGACCGTCGGCCGCGGGTCCGAGCGGCGTCCCGCGGCGACGGTTCCGACCAACGTCAAGCCGATGCTCGCGACGCTCGTCGACGAACCGTTCCACGTCTCCGGCTGGGTCTACGAGGAAAAGTACGACGGCATCCGGATCATCGCCGAGAAGGACGGCCGCCGCGTGCGTCTGATCACGCGCAATCTCATCGATCGTACGGCGGATTTTCCCGAGGCCGCCGCCGCGGTCGCGAAGCTGCCGGCACCGACGCTGGTCCTGGACGGCGAGATCGTCGTGTTCGACGTCAAGGGCATCTCGCGCTTTCAGCTCTTCGGCGCCGACACGCGGCGGCGGCCGGTGTACGTCGTGTTCGACGCTCTGTTCGCGCGCGGCCGCGACCTCCGCGGGCGGCCGTTGGCCGAGCGGCGGACCGTGCTGGAGAAAGAGGTGCGCGCCGGCGGCGCGCTGCTGCTGGCGAAACGGCTCGCGAGCGACGGGTTCAAGGCGTTCGAGGCGGCGCGCGCACGCGGCCTCGAGGGCATCGTGGCCAAAGACGCGGCGTCGACGTACGAGACCGGCAAGCGCTCGACCGCCTGGCGCAAGGTGAAGGTCCGCGCCGAGGAGGAATTCGTCATCGGCGGCTACACGGCACCCGAGGGCGCGCGCACGCACTTCGGCGCGATCCTCATCGGCGCGTACGACGACGGCACGCTGCGCTATGCGGGCAAGGTCGGCACCGGCTTTACGAGTAAGACGCTCGCCGATCTCGCGCAGCGCTTCGCGGCGCTCCGGCGCCCCAGCCCCCCATTCGTCGACGCGCCTCGCATGCGCGACGCGACGTGGCTCGAGCCGACGCTCGTCGCACAGATCGGGTTCATGGAAAAGACGGGTGACGGCCGCCTGCGCCATCCGGTGTTTCTCGGTCTCCGCGACGACAAGCCGCCGCGCGACGTCAGGTGGGTTGCCCACGCGCGTTGAGGGGGTTTGGGGGAAGCCGTAGGGGTCCCCCAATCAAACGGGGCTTGGGGGAAGCCGCAGGGGTCCCCCAATCAAACGGTATATCGCGCGCGGATCTCGTCGAGCGCGCGGCGGCGTGATTCGGCCGGTGGCAGGTTGGCCGTCTCCACCGCGGCGAGGGCGCCGGCGAGATCGTCGTCCTTGATCTGCTGGCGTGCCCACGTCGAATAGTCGTGCTGTCCGAGGTGCCACGCCCACGTCGGCTCGTCGACGCCCTCGGCCAGCTCCACGAAGCGCACGAGATTTGCGGCGCGCAGGTTCAACGCCCCGGCCGGGCCGCGGAAGTAGAACGAGCGATCAGGCGGCAGCTCGCCCTCGGTGTACTTGCGCACGTGCCGCCGGTGCTGCACGCGGCGCTTACCCACGCGGAAGCGCTGCGCTCGCGGGGAGGTGGCGAGCCACGCGATGGCGACCTCGCCCGGCGCCAGCGGCGGTCCTGCGAGCACCGGCGCGCGGCCCGGGGCGGCGGCGCGCGTCGCCGCCGTGAAGGCGCCGAGCTCGGTCGCCGCGACGACGTTCGCGACCGCGCGTAGCTCGGGCGCCAGATCGTTCACGTCCAGCGTGCTCATGCAGAACGACTCCGCGCTGCGCAGCAGCTCCACAACCGGCGAGCCGTCGGCGGGTGCAATGTGATGCGCCTCGTCGAGGATCAGCCAGTGCGGAAGCCCGGCCGTCGACCGCACGAACGCGACTGCACCCAGCGCCTTGGTCGCATACGCGACCTTCTCGGCGCGGCTCATCGCCGAGAGGTTCAGCACGAGGCTCGTGCGCGGCTGGTGCAGCAGCTGGCGCAGCTCGTCCGGCGTCGGCAGCACGCGTTCGTTGCTGCCGCCCAGCACGACCACGCGCTCGAGCTCGGCGAAGCTCTGGTAATCGCCCTCGGGATCGATAAGCAGCACCGAGCGCCCGCTCTCGATGAGCCGCTCGACCAGCAATCCCGTCAGGGTGGACTTGCCGCTCGCGGAGGGGCCCACGATCAGCATGCGGACGCCGTGCGGCGATATCGTCACCGGCTCAGCGTCTGCGCCCTCGCCGACGGGCAGGCGGTGGCGCGTCAATCGCGGCAGCAGCGCGGCGAGATCGTTCACGACGTGTTCTTCAATGAACTCCATGACGCCGCGCGAGCCCGGCGCGCGGGTGACGTAGTCCGCGCGCTCGCGCAGCGCCGGAATCGCGTCGGCCACGGCGACGGCGCACTCCGACATCGCGAGAAAGGCGTGGTCGTTCTCGGCGTCGCCCACGCCGACCATGTTGTGCGGCGACAGCGCCAGCACCGTCAGCGCGGCGTCGAGACCGGTGCCCTTCGTCACCCCGCCCGGCAGCAGCATCAGCGCGCCCTTGTTGAAGACGAGGGTGCGCTCCACGCCGGTGTCGCGGATCGCCGCCAGAGCGGCGTCGGCGTAGGCCTCGCTGGTGGCGACGATCGAGGAGCCGACATCGAACGGCACTCCGCGGCGGCGCAGCTCTTCGATCAGCGCCGACTCCGGCGCGTCACCCAGCGTGCGCGCCTCGCGCGTCTCGGGGAAGTAGAGGAGGGCGCCGTTTTCCGCGACGACCGCGTCGAACATGCGGTCGACGTCGGAACAAACGCTGCGCAGGTCGGGTAGCATTCGGCCGGTCACGAGCAACACCTTGCGGCCCGACTCACGGACCCGGGCGAGGGCCTGGACCATTTCCGGTGAGCAGCGGCCGCCGTCGGCGATCGTGCCGTCGTAGTCACAGGCCAGGACGTGAACGTTCACGACAAGCGTCCAGTGCATTCACCGTACCACGGGCCTTAGGCCGCCCGTCGCGGCACCGGTCTAGCTTCGACTGGTCGCCGGCCCGAGCGCGATCGTCCCGGCCGCCGCCAGGCGCTCGAGGTCTGGTGCCTTCACGCCGATCTCGCCGAGCACTTCGGCGGTGTGCTCGCCGAGCAGCGGGGCGGGGCGGCGAATCGTCGCGGGTGTCGCCGACGCCCGCACGGGGAAGCTCAGCATGCGGGCGGTGCCGTACGCCGGCTGCTCTATCTCGGCCACCAGCTCGAGGTGCTTGACCTGCGCGTCGGCGAAGACCTCGTCGAACTCGTACACCGGGCCCGCCGCGATCGACGCGCGCTCGAACCGTTCCTGCCACTCGGCTGTGGTCGCGCCGGCGAGCGCACGCTCGACACGCACCCGGAAGTCGTCGTAGTGCGTCAGGCGAGCGTCATTCGTGGCGAAGCGCGGGTCGGTCGCCAGCGTGGAATCGCCGAGCGCGGCGCAGAACCGCCCGTACTGGTCGGGGTTCATCATCACGACCTGGATCATGCCGTCTTTGGTCGGATAGGCCTCGGCCGGTGTGAGATTGACGTTGCGGTTGCCGACGCGCCGCGGGCGCTGACCGGTGTCGAAATACTGCGCGACGGGATCGGGCAGCAGGCTCAGCGTCGATGCAAGCAGGTTGACGTCCAGATGCTGGCCGCTGCCGGTGCGGAAGCGGTGCACGAGTGCCGCGTTGATGGCACCGAACGCGCAGAGTGCTGCCGCGAGGTCGGAGACCGAGCCGCCGACGCGTGTTGGCGGGTGCCCGGGCATCCCGGTCAGGGCCATGAGGCCGCTCATACCCTGCGCGATCGTGTTGTACCCCGGGCGCTTGGCGTACGGCCCCGTCTGGCCGAAGCCGGTGACGGACGCGTACACGACGCTCGGGTTCACGGCGCTGACGGCCTCGTAGCCAAGGCCGAGCCGCGCGGCGACCCCGGGCAAAAAGTTTTCCACGACCACGTCGGCGCGGCCCGCCAGCTCGAACGCCAGCCGGGCGCCCTCGGGGTGTTGCAGCTCGACGGCGATCCCGCGCTTGCCGCGGTTGACCGCGGCGAAGGCGGCGCTCATACCATTGCCGCCGCGCCAGGCGCGCAGGTCGTCACCGCGGCCGGGACGCTCGAGCTTGACCACGTCGGCCCCGAGGTCGGCCATGAGGGTGGCGCAGTAGGGACCGGCGATCACGCGGGAGAGGTCGAGAACACGGATGCCGTCCAGCACGCGGGCGAGTATATAATCCCGCACCACTGTCCGCGTGCGTTTCGGAGTGGAGGCGCCCCATGAAACGATTCATCGTCCGAAGGGTCGGGTACGCGTTGCTCTCGCTCGTCGTGCTCTCGGCGACGATCTTCGTGTTCGTGCGACTCACCGGTGATCCCGCGGTGCTGCTCGTCGAGCCGGGCGCCAGCAAGGCGGACATCGACGCGGTGCGCACGGATCTCGGCCTCGATCGTCCGCTCATCGTGCAATACGGACTCTTCCTCAAGGGCCTGGTGCGCGGAGACTTCGGCCGCTCGTTCTACTACCGCACACCGGTGCTCGAGCTCTACTTCGAACGGCTACCGAACTCGCTGGTGCTGGCGCTCGTCGCCATGGCGTTCTCGCTCGCCATCGGCATTCCGAGCGGAATCCTCGCCGCGGTCCGCGTCAACGGCTGGTGGGACGGCGTGGGCAAGATCTTCGCGCTGCTGGGGCTCTCGATGCCGTCGTTCTGGGTCGGGCTGCTGCTGATCCTCTTCTTCTCCGTGTATCTCGGCTGGCTGCCGTCGTCGGGCTCGGGCACGCCGTGGCACGTGCTCATGCCGGCCTTCGCCCTCGGGTGGTACTTCGCCGCCGCGCACATGCGCCTCACGCGCTCGTCGATGCTCGAGGTGCTCGGATCCGAGTACATCAAGCTCGCGCGCCTCAAGGGGCTGCCGGAGGCGCTGGTCATCTGCAAGCACGCCTTCAAGAACGCGCTGATTCCCGTCCTGACACTGGCCGGGATCAACCTCGTCCTCATGATCAATGTCGCGGTCGTCGTCGAGACTGTCTTCGCGTGGCCGGGAGTCGGGCGGCTGTTCTACGAGGGCATCGCGTTCCGCGACTTCCCCGTGGTGCAGGCGTCGGTCATCCTCAGTGGGTTCATGATCGTCATCGTCAACCTCGCGGTGGACCTCATGTACGCCGTGATCGACCCGAGGATTCGTTATGAACGGTAGCCGCGCCGCCACCATATCGACCGCCTGGCGTTGGCCCTCGCTCCGCATCGAAGGCCTGCCCATCTTCCCGGTCGCGATTCTCTTGGTGTTCGCGATCCTCGCGATCTTCGCCGACGTGATCGCGCCCCACGATCCTCAAGTGGGGCTGCTCGGCGAGCGGTTCCGACCCCCCGCGTGGCAACAGGGCGGCAGCACGAGCCACCTGCTCGGTACCGATCACGTGGGCCGCGATGTGCTCTCGCGGCTGATCTTCGGCGCGCGCGTGTCGTTGCTCGTCGGCTTCACGGCCGTGATCTTCGCGGGCGTGCTGGGGACCATCCTCGGAATCCTGTCCGGGTATCTCGGCGGCTGGGTCGACCAGGTCATCATGCGCGTGACCGACGCGTGGCTCGCGATTCCCGGACTGACCTGGGCGATCTTTCTGGCCGCCATCGTGGGGCCGAGCGAGATGAACATCGTCGTCATCCTCGCCGCCGTGTACTGGACGCGCTACGCGCGCGTGGTGCGTGGCGAGGTGCTGTCGCTGAAGGAACGCGACTACGTGCGGCTGGCCGTCGTGGCCGGATGCTCCAAGCGCACGATCATGAAGCGCCACATCCTGCCCAACGTCGTGAACTCCGCGATCGTGCTCGGCACGCTCATGCTCGGCATCGTCATCGTCACCGAGGCGGCGCTGTCGTTCCTCGGCGTCGGCGTGCCGCCGCCGAAGCCGGCGTGGGGTCTCATGCTCGCCGACGGCAAGAAGGGGTTGATGGCGGGCTACTGGTGGCTCACCGTGCTGCCCGGCCTCTGCATCATGCTCATGGTGCTCTCCGCGAACCTCCTCGGCGACTGGCTGCGCGTGAAGCTCGATCCGCAGCTACGGCAGCTGTGACTGTTTTGCGAGCCGCAGAACGTCGTGGGGCTGGGGCCCCACCGTTCGAGGCGAGCCTATGAATCAGGGCTCAGCTCCGCTGCTCGAAGTTCGCGGCCTCACGACGCACTACGTGAGCGCGCGCGGCACACGCGTGACGCGCGCCGTGCAGGACGTCTCGTTCACGCTGCGCGACGGTGAGACGCTCGGCATCGTCGGCGAGTCCGGCTCGGGCAAGTCCACGCTCGCGCTCTCGCTGCTGCGCCTGCTGCCGCCGGGTGCGCGCATCGTGGGCGGCGGCGTGCGCTTCGAGGGCGAGGATCTGCTGGCCAAGTCCGAGGGCGAGATGCGCCGCATCCGCGGCAAGCGGATAGCGATGATCCTGCAGGACCCGATGGCGTCGCTCAACCCGCTGTTCACCGTCGGCGACCAGGTGGCGGAGCCGCTGCGCGTGCACGAGGGCAAAAGCCGCCGCGGCGCGTGGGAGCGGGCGCGCGACCTGCTGGGCGCGGTGCGCATCTCGGCGCCGAACATGCGTGTGCGCAACTATCCGCACGAGCTGTCGGGCGGTATGCGGCAGCGCATCGTGGGCGCGATCGCAATCTCTTGTGGGCCGCGCGTGCTCATCGCCGACGAGCCGACGACCAGCCTCGACGTGACGATCCAGGCGCAGTACCTGTCGCTGCTGCGTGAGCTGCAGCGCGCGCAGCACCTGGCGATGATCTTCATCACCCACAACCTCGGGATCGTCGCGCGCATGTGCGACGCGGTGGCGGTGATGTACGCGGGACGCATCGTCGAGGCCGGGCCGGTGCGCCAGATCTTCAGTGCGCCGCGCCATCCGTACACGCGTGCGCTGATCGAGTCGATCCCGCGGCTCGGCGAGTCCAACGGCCGTCTGACCGCGATCGAGGGCCAGCCGCCGGATCCGGCGTCGCTCCCCGGCGGCTGCGCGTTTCACCCCCGCTGCCCCGTGCGGCTCGAGAAGTGCGTGACCGAGCCGCCGCACGACAGCGTCGTCGGCGCCGGCCACCGCACGGCGTGCTGGTTGTCCGGATGACGCCGCTGCTCGAGGCGCGCAGTGTCGTCAAACACTTCCCGGTGCGCCGGGGCCTGTTCGGGGGGCCGCAGAAGGCAGTGCGCGCGGTCGACGACGTCTCGTTCGTCATCGAGCCGGGCACGACGGTGGGGTTGGTCGGGGAGTCCGGCTGCGGCAAGACGACGACGGCGAAAATGGTGCTGCTGCTCGAGAAGCCGACGGCGGGCGAGATCCTGTTCGAGGGCGAGTCGCTGGCCGCACTGGATGCCGAGGGGCTACGACGCTATCGGCATTCCGTGCAGGCGGTCTTCCAGGATCCGTACGCGTCGCTCAATCCCCGCATGCGTGTGGGCTCGATCATCGCCGAGCCGCTGGTGACCAACGAGCGGCTGTCGCGCGCCGAGGTTGCCGCGCGGCTGCGCAAGGTGCTCGACCTCGTCAGTTTGCCTGCGCGCGCGGCGGAGCTGTTCCCGCACGAGTTCTCCGGCGGCCAGCGCCAGCGCATCGCCATCGCGCGCGCGCTGACGCTGTCGCCGCGGCTCATCGTGCTGGACGAGCCGGTGTCCGCGCTCGACGTCTCCATCCGCGCGCAGATCCTGAATCTGCTCAAGGACCTGCAGCGTGAGCTCGGGCTGGCCTATCTCTTCATCGCGCACGACCTCGCGGCCGTGGCGCACATGAGCCACGTGATCGCGGTCATGTACCTGGGGCGCGTTGTCGAGTGCGGCGTCGCGAAAACGGTGGCGACCCAGCCGCGGCATCCGTACACGAAGGCGCTCTTCGCCGCCGCGCTGCCCTCGCATCCCGACGACTCGCGTGACGACATCGTACTGGCCGGCGACGTTCCGAGCCCGCTCGATCCGCCCTCGGGCTGCCGCTTCCACACACGCTGTCCGCAAGTCATGCCGCGCTGCTCGACCGACGAGCCGAAGCTCGGCACCGTCGATGGGCGCGAGGTCGCGTGTCATCTGTTCGACCCGGCGACGATGGTCTCCGGCGCGGGTCGGTAACCGACTTTCGCGTCAGCGTTCTCGGCGCACCGCCTCGTAGACCGTGATTGTCCGCGCCATCGCCGCATCGATCGAGTGCTCGGCGAGCACCAGCGCCTGTCCGCGGCGCGCCATCGCCCGCGCGCGCTCGGGGTCGTTCAGGAGATCGACGATGGCCGCGGCGAGTGCCGCGGAGTCGGCCGGCGGCACGAGCCGGCCGGTCTCGCCGTCGCGGACGAGCTCCGGCGTGCCGCCGACGCTCGTGCCGACCACGGGCGTGCCGACCGCGAGCGCCTGCGGGATCACCTGCGACATCGCCTCGGACTTGATCGAGGGAAGCACCAGCACGTCGAGCGCCGCCATCACCTCGGGAACGTCGCGACGAAAGCCCGTCATGACCACGCGAGACTCGAGATCCATTTCCTTCACGCGGCGCCGCACGTCGTCGAAGCCGATGCCGTCGCCGACGATGAGAAAGCGCGCGTCGGGACGGAGCACCAGCACCGTGCGCGCCGCCTCCAGGAAATACACGTGCCCCTTGCTGCCGCGAATGTTGGCGACCAGGCCGACGGCGGGGCCGTGCAGGCCGAGCTCCGCGCGGACGGCGGCGCCGGAAACGCTGGGATGAAAGCGCGTCGTGTCCAGCCCGGGGCCGATGGCGACGACGCGGTCGGCGGGCACGCCGGCGCCGCGCACGATCGCCGCCACCGCCTCGCCGCTCGTGATCACGCGGTCGGCCAGCCGATAGACGCGCGCGCGACTCTTCGGGATCGGAATGCTGACGTGACGGCTGCGGACGATTGGAATACCGAGCGAGCGCGCGGCGAGGCCGCCGACCCAGGCGTCCACCGACGAATGGGTGTGCACGACGCCGACCTCGTGCGCGCGCATGAGGCGTCGCAGGGCGAGCATCGCGACGACGTCCCAGGCCCCGCGCATACGGAGGGCGAGGGCAGGGACGTTCGCGCGAGCGGCTTCGGTGAGCAAGCGAGCGCCGGGTTGCCCGACGATCGTTGCGCGCCAACCGTGCGCGATCAGCCAGCGCGATTCAGCGATGATTCGGATCTCCTGCCCACCGAAGCCAACCGACGATTCGGTGTGCAGAACGCAGCCGGCAGCCATCTAGCTCAGGCCACCCACGGCTCGAGCCGGGCTGGCGGCTTCGTTAAAAACGGAGCCGGGGGCCATCCCGGCTCCGTTATAGCAAACTTACCAGCGACCTCCGCCGCCGCCGGGGCGTCCACCACCGTACCCGCCCCCCGGTCGACCGCCGCCGCCGCGGCCGCCGAAGCCGCCACGACCGCCGCCGCCACCGCCCGCGCCGGGGCTCTTGGCCTTTTCGACCTGGATGGTCCGGCCGTCGAGGCTCGTGCCGTTGAGTTTGCTGATGGCCTGCTCGGCCTCCTCGTTCGACGCCATCTCGACGAAGCCGAACCCGCGCGAGCGGCCGGTGTCGCGGTCCGTCACAACACTGGCGGACTCGACGTTGCCGCACGCGGCGAACGCCTCCCTCAAACGGTCGGTCGAGGTGGAGAAGGAGAGGCCTCCGACGAAGAGTTTCACAGCCATGGGGAGCGCTCCTTGTGGCCTTCCGACTGTGCTCGCGATCCCTGGACTCGGAAGGAGACCCGGGACGCGGCCTGAGCCCGCGGGCGGGGGTTCACGGCGAACCGGCGACCGCACCAGACGGGTAAAGTATACACACCGTGCTCAATGATTTCATCGAGCAGTTCAGCTACGTGGGTGTGTTCACCCTCCTCTTCCTCGGGGGACTGGGCGCGCCCATTCCCGAAGAACTCCCCGTCCTCGCGGCCGGCGCGCTCGCCCACGAGGGCTACATGCGCTGGTGGATCGCGCTACCGGTGTGCCTGCTCGGCGTCCTCGTGGGCGACTCGGTCCTCTATTGGGTCGGCCATCACTGGGGCGAGCGCATCCTCGAGTGGTCCATCGTGCGCCGCATCCTCAGCCCCTCCCGCGAGCAGATGCTGCTGGGCGCGTACCGCAAGCACGCGGTCAAGACGATCTTCACCGCGCGCCACGTGATGGGGCTCCGCGCGGCGGCGTTCCTGACGGCCGGCATCGCGCGCGTCCCGTTCTGGAAGTTCATCGCGGTGGACGGCGCGGCGGCGCTCGTCGGCGTGCCCATAGGATTCGCGCTCGCCTACTACTTCACCGATCAGCTCGCCGAGATCCTCCACGACGTGCATCGCGTCGAGCGCTGGGTCGCGCTGATCGGCCTCCTCGTCCTCGCCACGTGGATCGCGGTGGTGGCGTGGCGCAAGAGCCGCGCCGTGGCCCAGGACATCGATGACGGCGTGCTATAGTCGGCGAGCGTGGCGACCGTGACCGCGGAGCGCAAGCCCTGGCACGCGATCTTCACGCTGCTCGAGCGCGACGAGCGCGTGTTCGCCGTGCTGCTCGCCGTCGCCATGATCGGCGGTCTCGCGACGCTGGGGTTCGTCCCGCTGCGGCCGGCGGAGCAAATCGACATCTTCTCGCTCGTGGTGTGGTTCGCGCTCTACAAGCTCGGCATCTTCGCGCTGGTCACGGTGCACCCCCACGCGACGCGGACGATTTTTCTCGGAGCGCTCGCCATCGATCTGCTGCTCGTGTTTGTGCTGATCCTCCTGACCGGCGGCGGCAACAGTCTTTTCTATCTCCTGTTCTTTCCCCTGGTTGCCGTCAACGCGTACTACTTCGGCCCCTGGATCGCGTTTGTCACCGCGCTCGTCGCGGGCGGTCTCATGGCCGCCGCCGCGTGGCTGGCCCCCCCGTGGATCACCTGGACCGGCGTCAGCTTGCTCGTCGTCCTGTTCGGGCTCCCCGCGGTGATCGTCGGCATCGTCGCCGACCGCGAGCGGCGCGCGCGCGAGGAGGTCGAAGGGCTGCTGAGCCGGCTGCAGGCCACCCAACAGGAGCTCGTCGTGTCCGAGCGGATGGCGACCGTCGGCCGCCTGTCGCTCAAAGTGGCGCACGAGGTGCGCAACCCCATCAGCGCCATCGAGCTCAACGCCGAGATGCTCGGCGACATCGTGCGCGCGCGCACCGGCCCCGATATGGACGAGGCGGGCGGTCTCGTCACCGCCATCCGCGACCAGGTGAACACGCTCGACGCGCTCACCGAGGAGTACCTCGCGTTCGCGCGCTTCCCCAAGGCGCACTTCGAGGAGGAGTCGATCAACCAGCTCGTGGAGGAGCTCGCGGCGTTCGTGCGGCCGGTGGCGGATCGCCAGGGGCTCAGCATGCACGTCGCGACCGATCCGGCCGTTCCGATGATGGAGATCGATCGCGCGCTGCTGCGACAGGCCGTGCTCAACCTCGTCAAGAACGGCCTCGAGGCGCTCTCGCGCGGCGGTGCCTTGACGATCTCGAGCCGCGCGCTCGGCGACGCCGTCGAGATCGCCGTCGCGGACACGGGCCCGGGCATCGGCCCCGAGGTGGCCGGCCGGCTCTTCGAGCAGTTCTTCACCACGAAGCCGCAGGGCACCGGGCTCGGGCTGTCGATCGCGCGGCAGATCATCGAGGAGCACCGCGGCGAGCTCACGTGGGCCAACCGCCCGGGCGGCGGGGCGGTCTTCACGATGCGCCTGCCGGTGAAGGTGACCCGTGCCTGAGCGCACGCTGCTCATCGCCGACGACGATCCGGGGCTGCGCGAGAGCCTCGAGCGGACGCTGACGCGTGAGGGCTACCGCGTGGTCCTCGCCTCGGATGGACGCGCCGCGCTCGAGCGCCTGCAGACCGCGGCCGTCGATCTGATCCTGACCGACCTCAAGATGCCCGGCCTGACGGGGCTGGAGCTCTTGCGGGCGGCCAAGGCCATTGCGCCCGACGTCGACGTCATCTTGCTCACCGCCTTCGGCACCGTCGAGGAGGCGGTGAAGGCGATGAAGGACGGCGCCTACGACTTTCTCACCAAGCCATTCCGCCGCGAGCAGCTGCTGAAGCTCATCGACAAGGCGCTGGAACGCCGCCAGCTGATCGCGACCAACAAGGTGCTGCAGCAGCGCCTGGACGACCTGCTCCGGCAGGGCGCGATCATCGGGGCGAGCCCCGCGTTCCGGCGCACGATGATGCTCGTCGAGCAGGTCGCCTCGTCGTCGGCGACCGTGCTGATCCAGGGCGAGAGCGGCACGGGCAAGGAGATCTTCGCGAAGGCAATCCACGAGCGCTCGGGACGCGCCAACAAGCCTTTCGTGGCGGTGAATTGCGCGGCGCTGCCTGAGACACTCCTAGAATCCGAGCTGTTCGGCTACGAGCGCGGCGCGTTTACCGGCGCGGCCGGCCGCAAGGAGGGCCGCTTCGAGCTCGCCGACGGCGGGACGCTGTTCCTCGACGAGGTCGCCGACCTCTCCGCGGTCACGCAGCCCAAGATCCTGCGCGTGCTGCAGGAGGGCGAGTTCGAGCGGCTCGGCGGCACCCGCAGCATGAAGGTCGACGTGCGGCTGGTCGCCGCGTCCAATCAGGACCTCGCGCAGCTGGTCAAGGAGCGGCGCTTCCGCGAGGACCTGTTCTACCGGCTCAAGGTCATCACGCTCGTCGTGCCGCCGCTGCGCGAGCGGCGCGAGGACATCCCCCTGCTCGCGCAGCACTTCCTGCGCCTGTACGCGGCCAAGAACAACCGTCGCCTCGACGGCCTCACCGACGACGCGCTCAAGCAGCTGGAAGCCTACGCGTGGCCGGGCAACGTCCGCGAGCTCGAGAACGTGATCGAGCGCGGGGTCGTCCTCGCACGCGGCAGTCAGGTGGACGTCGCCGACTTGCCGCCGGAGATCGCGGGCGCCACGCCGCTGCCCGAGGGCGTGGTCTCGGTGCGGATCGGCACGCCGCTGGCGGAGGTCGAGCAGCGGCTGCTCGACGCGACGCTCGCGGCGACGGGCGGCAACAAGACGCTCGCGGCCAAGCTGCTCGGCATCGACGTGCGCACCGTTGCGCGCAAGCTCGAGCGCTGGGAGGAGGAGCGCAGCGCGGAGGAGGGACCGCCTCCGCCGCCCGCGTCGTCCGAGTAGCGGGAGAACGAGGGCCGCGGTAGGCGCGTACGCTATCCTGACGCCATGAAGGCTCTTCAGCTGACGCGCGAGTACCCGCCGCACATCTACGGTGGCGCCGGTGTCGTCGTTGACCAGCTCACGCAGGCGCTCAAGCAGCGCATGAAGGTCGAGGTCCGCTGCTTCGGGGAGCGCGAACCCACGAACGACGGTGTCGTCGTGCGCGGCTACACGCCGTGGGAGCGGCTGAAGGCCGACTCCGGCGGCGAGCCGCGCTTCGCGCCGGCGCTGGAGACGCTCTCGATCGGGCTGGCCATGGCCCGCGATCCCGTCGACGCCGACGTCGCACACGCGCACACCTGGTACGCGGACATGGCGGGGCTCTGGATCCGCACGCTGCACCGCATCCCGCTCGTCGTCACGCTGCACAGCATGGAGCCGCTCCGGCCGTGGAAGGCGGATCAGCTCGGCTCCGGCTATCTGCTCTCGTCGTGGATCGAGAAGACGACGGTGGAGGCGGCGGATCGCGTCATCGCGGTGTCCAACAAGATGCGCGACGACATCCTGCGCCACTTCGACGCCGATCCCGCGCGCGTCGTGGTGATCCACAACGGCATCGATCCCGAGCGCTTCCGGCGGACCGAGCGTCGCGAGCACCTCGAGCGGCTGGGTGTGAAGCCGCCCTACGTGCTCTTCGTCGGGCGCATCACCGACCAGAAGGGGATTTTCGATCTGATCGAGGCGGCCAAGCGGCTGCCCGCGGGCGTGCAGGTCGTGCTGTGCGCGTCGGCGCCCGACACGCCGGAGATCGAGGAGCGGCTGCGACGCGCGGTCGCCGCGGCGGCGAACGTGCGCTGGATCAACGAGATGGTCAAGCACGAGGTGGTGACGCAGCTCTACAGCCACGCCGCGGTGTTCTGCTGTCCGTCGGTCTACGAGCCGTTCGGCATCATCAATCTGGAGGCGATGGCGTGCGAGACCGCCGTGGTCGCCTCCGCCGTCGGCGGCATTCTCGAGGTCGTCGTGGACGGCGAGACGGGCCTCCTCGTCCCGCCCTCGAATCCCGAGAAGCTCGCCGAGGCGCTGACGCGCCTGTTGAACGATCCCGAAGCGCGACGGCGGATGGGGCAGGCCGGACGCCGGCGGGTCGAGGCCCACTTCTCGTGGGCCAGCGTCGCGGAGCGGACCGAGCGCGTCTACACCGAGGCCATCGCCGACTTCAAGAAGTCCGCGGGCGACTAACGCCGCGTGCTCGACCGCCTGCGCGGCTTCGTCTTCGACCTCGACGGCTGCGTCTGGCAGGGCGAGCGGCTGAATCCCGGCGCAGCGCAGACGCTCGCCGCGCTGCACCGCGCCGGACGCGGCGTCGCCTATCTCACCAACAACTCGCGCGCGCGCGGCGCCGACATCACCGCCAAGCTGCGACGTCTCGGCGTCACGCCCAATGAGCTGGCGCTCACGCCGCTCGAGATCCTCGGTGACGTCGTGCGCGAGCGCTGGGGCGCCTCACGCGTGCTGGTGATCGGCGCGCCCGAGCTCGCCGCGGTCGTCGAGGGCGCGGGGCATCGGGTCGTCGACGTGAAAGCGTGGCGGGAGGCGACCGTGGTTGCCGTCGGCAACGATTTCGATCTGACGTACGAGCGCCTCACCGCCGCCGCGCGGGCGGCCGCGGCGGGCGCGCCTGTCGTCACGCCCAACGTCGATCCGCGGCTGCCACTCGAGGACGGCGACTTCCTGCCGGGCTGCGGCGCCATCGTGCAGGCGGTGTGCGTCGCCGCGGGAGTCGCGCCCATCGTCGCCGGCAAGCCGGAGCCGCCGCTGTTCCGCATGGCGCTCGCACGCATGGGGTGCCAGCCGGCGCAGGCCGCGATGGTCGGCGACAGCGTGACGTCCGACGTCGCCGGCGGCCGTGCCGTCGGCATGCGTACGGTGCTGTATGCGCCGGAGGGCGCGCCTTCGGACGCGGCGGACGTCGTCGTGCGCTCGTTCGACGAGCTCGCGCGGCTCGCCGGCGTCGCGCCGTAGCGCGGCGCGGCTCCGCGCGCGCGATGGAGTGCCGCGCCGAACGAGGGCGAGCGCTACTGCGTCCGGAAGTGATTAGACCGCGAGCGAATCGGGGCGAGACGCCTGGGGTCGGCGTGGACGAAAGACAACGATGACGGCCTCGGGCTCGCCGTGAAGGCGCCGGTCGACGAGGTCGAAGTGATCCTCGATGGTCTCCAGAACGCGCGCGAATTTGTCCGGCCTGCCAGCGATCCGCACGATGAAGACACCGTGCGGGGATAGATAGCCGGCGTAGCGATCGAGCATCGGTTTCAACGCTCGGGGCTCGACGTAATAAATCGAGTCGCGGAACAGGATGATGTCGAACGACCTCGTCGGCACGTAGTCGACGATATCGGCGTGCGCATACTCGGTCTTGCCGGCGCGCCCGCTGTCCTCCGTTCTTCGGCGCGCTTTCGCGATGGCTACATCGGAGATGTCGACGCCGGTGTAGTACTCGTACGCGGTGCTCGCCAATTCGTTTGCGGTGCTGCCCGAGCCGCATCCGAGATCAAGGATGCTGCCGTGCCGCGCATATGTCTCGAGGTACGGGTAGACGCAATCGCCGGTTGTGCTGTCCAGGCAGTCCCAGCGACCTCGTAAGAATTCGGAATTCCAAACATATCGCTTGACGCCTTTCGTCCCATACGACTGGAGCCGCGCTCGTACCACGTTGCGCAGTCTCTGGGCCACGCGCCTCGGGACGACGAGGAGTCGCGACATCAAAAGAGCACCTGGATGACCGCGTCGCCGGTGTGCTCGTAGTACTCCACGCGGACTTCGTGCTGGCCGGCCGTGAGCGTGCGTGTCGCGGTACGGGTCGTTGCGCCCTGATCAATCCAGGCGTCAATGACCAGGACGCCGTCGACGTAGAGACGCACGCCGTCGTCGGCAGCGACGGTGAACGTCGTGTTGCCGCCAGAGAACTGGAACCGGCCGGTCCACCGCACTGAGAAATTGTCGACGGGCAGGCCGGCGGGACCGCCAGAGCCCCAGTTGTAGTAGACGGACGACTCACATGCGGTCTGCACGGGACTGCCGCTGAGCGAGACGTTGTTGAAGTATTCGGCGAAGAACTGGCCGGTTGGGCAGCCGGCGACGGACGAGGTGACGGTGAAGGTCTGGGCGTTGGAGATGACGCCGCTCGGATTCTCCACGGTCACGGAGACCGAGGCGGGCGCGGCGATGTCGGCGGCAGTGATCGTCGCCGTCATGCGTGAGGAGCTGACGAAGGTGGTCGGACGTGCGGCGCCGTTCCAGAGCAACGTGGCGCCGGACACGAAGTTGCTACCGTCGGCGGTGAGGACGAAACCCGGCCCGCCCGCGGTCGCGCTGGCGGGAGTCAGCGTTGCCAGGGAAGGCCCGGTCGGCGCGGCGCTGTTCCAACTCGCCTGAGCCACGGCGAGGCCGCCGCGCTCGTAGTACTCGACCTTGACCTCGTGCTCCCCGGCGGTGAGCGTCCGCGTGGCGGTATAGGTCGTGGCGGCCTGATCGACCCAGGCGTCGATGACGAGTGTGCCGTCGACGTAGAGGCGGACGCCGTCATCGGCGGTGGCGCTGAAGGTGGTATCGCCGGCGGCGAACATGAAGCGACCGGTCCAGCGGACCGAGAAATTGTCGGTCGGGAGCCCGGCGGGACCACCTCCGCCCCAGTTGTAGTTGATGGTGGGTTCGCAGGCCGTGCGGACAGCGGTGCCGCTGAGCGCGACGTTGTTGAAGTACTCGGCGAAGAACTGGCCCGTCGGGCAGGTGGCGACAGACGAGGTGACGGTGAACGTCTGAGCGTTGGAGACGACACCGTTCGGGTTGCGCACGGTCACGGGGACCGACGCGGCGGCCGCGATGTCGGCGGCGGCGATGCTCGCTGTGACGCGCGTGGAGCTGACGAAGGTGGTCGAACGTGCGGCGCCGTTCCAGAGCAGCGTGGCGCCGGACACGAAGTTGGAGCCGTCGGCGGTGAGCGTGAAGGCCGGCCCGCCCGCGGTCGCGGTGGCGGGGGCCAGCGTCGCCAGGGTCGGCCCGGTGGGGGCGGCACTGTTCCAGCTCACCTGGGCCACGGCGAGGCCGCCGCGCTCGTAGTACTCGACCTTGACGTCGTGGTCGCCGGCGGTGAGGGTCCGCGTGGCGGTATAGGTCGTGGCCGGCTGATCGATCCAGGCGTCGATGGCGAGCGCGCCGTCGACGTAGAGGCGGACGCCGTCATCGGCGGTGGCGCTGAAGGTGGTATCGCCGGCGGCGAACATGAAGCGACCGGTCCAGCGGACCGAGAAATTGTCGGTCGGG
>Ga0075428_100001362_pt1 | contig 25948 bp, 16 predicted proteins | sample RhiMetdeltSRZDD2_FD_75291 | JGI IMG/M metagenome (GOLD analysis project Ga0075428, IMG submission 75291) | Populus rhizosphere microbial communities from Tennessee, USA - Rhizosphere MetaG P. deltoides SRZDD2 | ecosystem: Host-associated > Plants > Roots > Rhizosphere > Soil | place: USA... | reverse complement strand
GAGTCGATGACGTCGGTGCTCTCGCCGGTGCTGGTGACCCGCAGGCACACGCGCAAGTTGATGTTCGCCCGGATCTCGGCGTTGACCACCCCGCCCGGGCGCTGGGTGGCGAGCACCACGTGGATGCCGAGGCTGCGCCCGCGCATGCCGATGCCCACGACCCCCGTGACGAACTCGGGGATCTCCTCGGCGAGCGAGGCGAACTCGTCGATGACGATGACCAGCCGCGGCAGGCGGCGTTGCTGATCCCGCCCACCGACCCCCCATCCCGCAGCCCCGCCGGTCGCGGACCAGTAATCCTCGATGTCCTTGGCGCCGGCCTGGGCCAGCAGGTGCTCACGCCGTTTGAGCTCGGCGGTGAGCGAGGTGAGCGCGCGGTTGGCCAGGTGGCCGTCGAGGTCGGTGATGAACCCGGCCCGGTGGGGGAGCCCCGCGCACTCGGCGAAAGCACTGCCGCCCTTGTAGTCCACGAGCACGAAGTTGAGCGCGTCGGGCAGGTTGTTGAGCGCGAGCCCGGCCACCAGCGTCTGCAGCAGTTCGGATTTGCCCGCGCCGCTGGTGCCCGCGATGAGCGCGTGCGGGCCGTCGCGCTTGAGGTCCACCTCGACCGGGCCCGACTGGCCCACGCCGATCAGCACGCGGGTGCTGCGGCCCTCGGGCTGGGCCCGCCAGCGGGCCATTACGGCATCGGAGGACGGGTCGATGCCGGCCAAGGGAAGGTAGCGCACGCGGTCGGGCAGGCCGTCGCCGTCGCCCATCCGCGCGCCGAGCACCCGCAACGGCCCCAGCGCCGCCGCGACGGCCGAGGCCGCCCTGGCGTCGACGCCATCGGGGATGATCTCCTCCACCGGATCGATCCCGGGCACGGTCAGGGTGGCGCGGCTGTGGAGCACCACCGTGGCCCGGCACTCGGCGGGCAGGCTCGCGGGCGATTCGTCCAGGCACAGCGCGAAGATGCCGCGCTCGGGTCCGGTACTGAGCAAAGTGGACAGTCCAGGCAGGTCGCGCAGGGCGCGCGCGCCGTCGATGACCAGCAGCACCTGGCGGTAACCCGCGGGCAGCTTGGTCAGCTCGGCCAGGCGGGCCTCGGCCGCGGCCCGGCCGATGCCGAACATGCGCCAGCACGCCATCTCGGGCGCGTGCGGCAGGGTATGCGGGAGCTTCGCGGCCCATTGCCAGTCCGCCTCCCGCTCCGCGCCGGCCAGCACCACCACGCCCAGATCGTGCGGCGCGTGCATGGCGGCGGTCTGGGCCAGCACGGCCCGCGACATCGCCAGCACGTCGGCGCGCGGCCCGGCGGCGCCGACCACCCCGGCCTCGCGCAGGTCCACCGAGAGCGGGACCCGGCGCACCAGCACCGGATCCTCCTCCTCAGCGCCCGGGCCGGTCAGCCGGGCCAGCACCGGCCGGTCGGCCAGGCCGAAGCGCAGCCGCAGGAAGTCCGGGTCGGTCGGCCGGCGCTCGAACAACCGGTGCGAGGGGCCGGTGGCGATGCGGATCGTCAGGGCCGGATCGGGTTCGGCCGCGCGGGTGATCAGCTCCTCGGCGACGGCGAGCTCGGTCAGGCGATTGCGGGCCGCCTCGAGGCGTTTCTCGTACTCCTTCAGGGTGGTGCGGTACTCCTTGCGACCGCTGCGCCGGTCCGAGATCAGACTGGCGATCGCCATCAGCGGCGAAAGCGCAAGGAAGATAAGGAAATACGCCGAGCCCGGGAACCACAAGTAGCACGCGCCGGCGGCGACCAGCGGCAGGATCACCGACGCGAGCGGGAAGTGGAAGCCGCGCGGCTTGTCCGGCTTCGCCGGGATGTGCACCTCCGGCACGCGCTCGGCCGGGGGGATGCGAGGCGGGCGGTTGAACCAGACCGTGCCATCGGAGTCCTTGCGCAGCAACGCATCTGCGGGGATGGCGCGGCGGATCGACAGGACCGTCTCGCCGACCTGGAGGACGGAGCCTTCCTTTATCTCGGCGAGATTTATCTGGTACCCGGAGAAAATGACCCCGTTGCGGGAACAAAGATCCTCCACCTCGAGGACATCCGCGCCCAGCCGCACCCTCAGGTGCCTGCGGCTCACCTCAGGGTCGGTGAGCCGCAGGTCGTTGCCGGCTCCGCGCCCGACCGTGACCGTACCGCCCGGGGGCAGCGGCACGGTCCGCCCGGCGCGCAGGCCACCGGCGACGGCGACTTCCCACACGCCGCTGGCCATGTGCTCAGGAGTCGGCGTCGGTGAGGCGGTTGGCCCGAGACTGTACCTCGAGCGCGGCATCGGTCAGGGCGGCGCTCATGCGCATGAGCACCCGCTCGTAGTCGGCCCACTCGGCGCGGAACCGATCGGCCGAACGTCCCTCCCACACGGTGTTGCTGAGCTGGTTGCGCAGCTCGGTGCGCAGCCCGTCGATGGCGCCGCTCTGGCGGTCGAGACTGCTCTTGAGGGCGAAGAGTTGCGGTATCTCCGCGGCTATCCGGGACATTCTTGTTCGCCTCCTGGGTTCGGTTTGCGCCTCAAGGTAGGGCGCCCGGACCGGGGTTGGGTATCGGAAGCCCTTCCCGTAGCCCATGGGATGGTGGCGTGCCTACCTTGCGGGGCATGGCTGCGAAAACCTCACCGCAGGAACTGATGCAACTGGCCTACGTCCTCAACCGCGAGGCCGCGCGCCTCGACGCCGTGCGCGACGAGCTGCACCAGATGGTGCGGGCCAGCCGCGGCGAGTGGGAGGGCACGGTGGCCGACCGGTTCCGCGGGCACGCCGGCGCCGAGCACCGCCAGCGCCACCTGGAAGTGGCGCGGGACCGGCTGCGCCACGCGGCCCGCCTCATGATGGAAGCGGCGAACGACGCGCCCGGTTCCGGCGGCGGCCACGGGAATGGCGGCGGCCACGGTTCCGGCGGCGGCCACGGGAATGGCGGCGGCCACGGGAATGGCGGCGGCCACTCGCACAGCGGCGGCCACTCGCATGGCGGCGCCCAGGCACCCAGCGGCGCCCATCGCGTACCTGGAGAAGTCTCTGGAGGTGGTCAGGGATGACCGAGCTGCTGCTTACCATCGACGACCTGCGCGCGATGCAGCGCAGCGTCGGGATCTGGCTGCCCGGCTTCGCCGTGTCGGGCGAGGGCCTCGGGCTGCGCGGGGAGCTGGATCTGGAAGAGGTGATCCCGATCGCCGAGGCGTTCAGCGACGCCGTGCTGGCGGTCGAGGTGCTGGCCGACCGGGCCGGCGCGGTCACCGAATACGCCTACAGCATCTCGGCTTCCGGGGCTCGCGGCCTGATGGAGGCGATGCCGCGCGGTCTCGTGGGGTGCTCGCTGCCGGACGGGGACCCGGTTTCGGTGGTGGCGTCGGTGGCGGGACTCTCGCGCGAACTGGTGCCGGCCGAAGGTCTCATGTGGACGGTGAGTGCGGGCGCATACCAACGATGCGACAGCCTCGCCCTGGCGGGGGACGAGGAAGGAGCGGTGGCGGCGCTGACCCGGGCCGAGGTTTCAGAGCGCTCGGCCAAAGCATGGGTGGCCGCGCTGTGCGGCCGGGGCAGCGCCGCCGCCGTCACCGTGGTGCGGCGCGAGCCCGAGGGCGGGCGGCTGGAGGCGGGCGAGCTGCGCTTCGTCGCCGACTCGCTGGGCGGGGCGTGGCGCATCACCTCCGACGAGGCGGGCTACACGATCACGCCCGTGGACGGGTCGGGATTGCTTGCCGCGCTTAGGGAACTGATGAGACAGGAGCGGTCATGAGTGACGCGCTGAGCCGCTTCATGGCGGCGATCCGTTCGGTGGAGTCCGGTGGCAACTATCGCATCCTAGGCCCGCCCACGCCTTATGGCCGGGCTTCCGGGGCGTACCAGTTCATCGACTCCACGTGGGGCGGGTACAAGGGGTATCGCAGCGCCTATCTCGCGCCGCCCGCGGTGCAGGACGCCCGCGCGCGGCAGCTGATGTCCGCGTACTACAAGGAGTTCCACCGCTGGGATCTCGTCGCGGTGGCGTGGCACGCCGGACCCGGCTCGGCCCGGCGCGCGCTGCATGACCCGGCCTACCTGAGGCGCATCAACGACGGAAACCTATCCACGGCGCAGTATGTGGACCGCGTGATAGGCCGGATGGGTACCGTCAAGAATGACAAACCCAAGCAGAAGCAGGACCAGAAGCACGACGATCTGCGCCCCTGGCACGTGCCGCGCAACCTGGTCGGCCGGGCGGGCAAGATCGTCGTCAATCCCGGCCTGCTGCTTCGCATGATCCGGCGCATGACCGAACATCTGGCCATCGTCGAGGAGGCCTATCACCGGTGCGTCGACGCCCGCCAGGACGTCGGACGGCTGCACCTGCAGGACCCGGCCAAGACCAAGAAGATCCAGCACGCGCTCGACGAGGCCCTGGAGGACTGGCAAGGGCTGCGGCGTTTGCCACCCATGCTTAGCAAGGACATCGGGTACCTCGTGGAGGCGCGCGAACGGGCGCTGCGCGCTGACGACGACCACAATGCCCACCAGCGCCACACCATCGACCGCATCATCAAATCGATGAACGCCGGCCACTCGAAGGTGGCGAAGGCGCATGTGGCCGACCGCCTGCGCGACCTGTTCCGGGCGGACTCGCCGCACCACCAACCGAAACCGCACGGGAACAACGGGCACGGCCACGGGCACGGGCTCGGTGGGGTCAACGTCGGCAAGGCGTGGGGTGGGACGAAGTCGGTGTTCGACCAGTTCGTGACCCCCTTCCTGCGCGATCGGGGGCTCGAGCCCGGGTCGCAGAAACGGGACTACGACACGGTTCCCGGCGCGCCGATGTCCGACCACTTCGTCCGCAGCACCTCCGCTTATGCCATCGACTATCCGACGACGTCCGGCGCCGATGACGCGGCCGCGCTGGCGCGAGCGATGGGCATCAAAGGCTGGCATCCCAACAGCTATGAGAGCTATGCCGTACGCATAGACGGCCATCAGTTCCGGGTGCAGATCCTGTGGGGCGCTGACATCAGGCACGGCGACCACGTGCACGTCGGCATCAAGCGGGAGTAGTGAGGGCGGTCAACTTGTGGGAGACCTTGACGGCGTCGGCGTGGCCGAGCTCGTTGAGGATCTCGAGGGCGCGCCGCCACGCGCGCACGGCCGGGTCCGTGTCGCCCGCCGCACGGTGCGCGTCGCCGATGCGCACCAGCGTGTCGGCGGTGCCGAACCGGTCACCGAGCCGGTGATAGAGGGCGAGCGAGTGCTCGTAACACTCCAGCGCCTGGCGGTGCTCACCCAGGTTCTCGTGCGCGAAGCCGAGACTGTCCCATGTGGACGCCTGGCCGAACAGGTTGCCAAGCTCGTGGTGAAGCTCGAGCGCCTGCCGGCAGTAGCGCAGCGCCGCGCGGTGGTCGCCGAGCTTGGCGTGGAACCAGCCCACGCCGTTGAGCGCCGTCGCCTGCCCGCGGCGCTGGCCGCTCGCGGTGAAATGCTCAAGCTCCAGCTGTACCTCGCGAAGCGCGTCGGAGTAGCGGCCCTGCCGTTCGTAGAACCCGGCCAGGAGGTGGTGCGCCCGAGCGCGGGCCGCGCTGTCGTCGAGCTCGATGGCGATCTCCAGCGCCCGCCGCAGGTGCTTCTCGGCCTCCCGCGGCATGTCCAGGCGCAGGAGGGCCCGCACCATCCAGCGATGCACATCCGCCTCGACAGCCAGATCACCCACGCGCAGCGCCGCCCGCAGGGCCGCGTTCTGGCTGACCAGCGCGTCGTCCCAGTGGCCGCGAAGGTCGAGGAACGGGAACAGCGCCCAGGCGAGGATGATCGCCTGCCGGTCGAAACCCTTGGCCACGGCGGTCTCGACGGCCCGCAGCAGCACCTGCTGCTCGGTGACGAACCATTCCATCGCGGCATCGCGGTGCTTCGACTCGACCACGGTCACCCCGGCCGGCGGGGCCTCGAGCGCGGGAGAACGGCGGATCGGGTCGAGGCGCTCGGCGGCGTGATGCGCGCTGTGTGCGTAATGGTCAAGCACCCGCCCGACCGCAGCCTCGCGTGCGTGGTCCGGGTCGTGCTCATGCGTCAGCTCGATGGCATACGCGCGCAACAGGTCGTGGAAGGTGTAGCGCCCCGGGGTCCGCTCGATGAGCAGGTGGGCGGCGGCGAGCTCGTGCAACGCGGTCGCCGCCTGGGCGGGCGTGACGGCGGCGAGGCTGGCCGCGGCGGGCGCCGCGAAGTCCGGGCCGCCGTGCAGCCCCAGCGCCCTGAAGAGCCGGGCGGTGTCGGGACCCAGGGTGTGGTAGGACCAGGAGAAGACCGTGCCGACATCGGCGGGCAGACCCTGATCCAGCTGGGCCGCGACCATCTCCAGCGGGAACTCCGGGTGCAAGGCGGCGCGGGCGGCCACGATCGCGAGGGCGAGCGGCAGGCCGGCGCAGCGTTCGATGATGCGATAGGCGGCCCAAGGATCCTCGGACACCCGCTGAGCACCGAGGCGCGACTCGAGAAGGTGGCGCGCGGCGGGCTGGGGCAAGGCGCTGAGCATGACCGGGCGGGCGCCCGAGCCGGCGACGAGGCCGAGGAGCTGGTCGCGGCTGGTGACGAGGCACAGGCTCTCCGGTGAGGAGGGCAGCAGGGGCCTCACCTGTTCGGCATCGCGGGCGTTGTCGAGCAGGATGAGCATTCGCTTGCCCGCCGTGAGGCTGCGGTACAGACCTGTCTGGGCCTCGAGGCCGGTGGGTACCCGGTCCGGGCCGACCCCAAGCGCGTCAAGGAAACCGCGGACCGCCTCGGCGGCGGGCATGGGTTCGCCGGACGGGTCGAAGCCGCGAAGGTTGACGTAGAGCTGCCCGTCGGGGAAGTCCTCCTTGACCCGGTGCGCCCAGTGCAGGGCGAGGGCCGTCTTGCCGATGCCGGCCGCGCCCCCGATCACGGCCACGGCGGATCGGCTTTCGTCCAATGTGGATAGTTCCGCCTCGCGGCCGGCGAACCCACCACCGCCGAGATCCGGTGGCAGCTGCCTCGGTACCACGACGAGTTGCGCCGACTTCTCCGGCTCCGGATCGGCCAGCAGGTGGGTGTGCAGGTCGCGCAGGACCTTGCCCGGATCGGCGCCCAACTCGCCGGCGATGAGGCGGCGCACGCTCTCGTAAAGGTCAAGGGCCTCGGCCCGCCGGCCACTTCGCTCCAGCACCAGCATCAGGCGCTCGGCCAGCGACTCGCGCAGCGGATGCTCGGCCAGCAGCCGCCGCAACGGCGCCACCCACTCCGAGTGCCGCCCGTCCCGCAGATCCAGGTCGACCGCCCGCTCGGTGGCGGCCAGATAACGCTCCAGCAGCCGGGGTCCCTCCACGCCCTCGAGCCAGTCTGACTGGGTACCCTCGAAAGGAATTCCTCGCCAAAGAGAAAGCGCTTCGCTCAACCCCTGACGGTCGTCGTCGTTCTCCAGAAGCTCAAGGAAGCGGTCCGCGTCGACGTCGGCGGTCAGGGCATAGCCCGGTGGTGAGGTCGAAATCAGTTCGGCGCCAAGCGTTTCCCGCAGCCGGGTGATGTAGGTCTGCACGCTGGCGCGGGGGTTGGCCGGCAGGCGCTCCCCCCAGAGCGCCTCAGCGAGCTGAAACACCGAAACAGCCTTCCCCGCCGACATCGCCAGCACCAGCAGCAGTGTGCGCAACCGGCCGGTCAGGCGCACCGGGCGGCCATGCAGAACGACTTCCAGCGGGCCGAGAAGGCGAACCTCCAACGCCACAACCGCACTCTTTCACGTCAAGGCAATCTGTGCGGGTGCCTCGCGCCGTAGTTCCCTGTAGCCGGGATCAGCCGCCACGGAAACGTACCAAGTCATCCTTGGTTATCAGACGGCGCGCGAGGGCATACTCCGCCAATCCGGCCAGGGCATTGAAGCCCGTCATGTTCGGCACGCCCGCCTTGTCCAGCCGTGCACGCAAATATTCAATTCTCTTCACCAGCGTGCTGCGCGGCACGTTGAGCCGGGCCGCGGCGGCTCGATAGCTCTTGGGCTGCGGGTCGGAGCGCGGCGGATCCTCCAGATACTCGGCGAACAGTGCCACCATCGCCGCCCGGTCGTCGTCGGTGATGACGACGTGGGCGCCCACGGCGGTCTCCACACCGGAGGGCACGGCCGAGTCCAGCTGGACCGAGCTGGGCCGGACCAGGCGAAGCCGGTGCGTGCCACGGTTTCCGTCGGCGACCACCCACACCGGCTCGTCCACCGGCAGTCGCTGCCCCGGAGCGAGCACCTTGCGCAAGCCCAGGTCGTCGATGATGGACAGGGTCTTGCTGCGCGACTTGTTGACCACCCACCAGATGCCCTGGACAGCCTGCACCACACCGGCTTGGCGAGACACCCCGTTGTCGTCGGGGTCGAAGCACACGGTGCATCCGGTCGACCGGCCGAACGACAGCGTCTCCTCGGTGCTCAGCCGCCAGCGCTGCTCACCGAACGTTACCAAGATGCCCTCGTCGATTAGGAAGCCCTCCCCGGACTCTGAAGGGTGCCTTATTGACACTCTTCCCTTAGATTGACGACTGTAACCCGACGGTCCAGGGCTGGGGAGGCATGGCGATGCTCGACCTGCTGCCGTTCGGGCGCGACCAGGTGATCCGGGTCGCGCTCGTGATGGCGTTGCTCGCCGGCGTCACCGCCGCGGCGTTCGGCATCGGCTATCGGGCCTCGGACGCCGTGCTCGGCGACGGCAGCGCGTATGTCCAGAAAGGACACACGATCGCGCATGTCAACGCCGAGAGCGGTCGCACCGACGCCGAGGCCGCCCGCGACCTGGCCACCGGTCGGCAGCGCCTCGAGGTGGTGCAGGTGCGCCCGGGAGAGGTGTATGTCGTCAATAACGCCACCGGCGAGGTGTGGCGGCTGCCCACCGATACGCTGCAGCCCGGAAAGGTGGACGGCGTGCCGCCACCGGCGGCGCCCGCGGGCGGCGTCGGTGAGACGCCGCCAACCCAAGGGCCGCAAGGCCAAACGCCGGAGGCCAAGCCGCGCAGCGAGCTGGTCTCCGGCGGCGGCGTCGCTTACCTGCACGATTCGGAGAGCGGCAAGCTTTCCCGGCTGGAGGGGCAGCGCGCCGAGCCGGTGACGCTGCCGGCCCGCGCCGACGCGGTCGTGGTCGACGGGTCCGGCACGGCCTGGGTGCTGTCCAAAGTGGATGGTGTGCTCTACGAGGTCTCCGGCACGAACGTGCGCGGCATGCAGACCGTGGCCGTACCGAACGAGGCCGCGCGCCTGACGCTCGTCGCCAACCACCCCGTGGTCCTGCTGCCCGAGCGCCGCAGCGGCGGCGTCATCCGGGTGATCGGCTCCGGCGACGGGCCCGCCGAGCTGGTGGTGGGGGCGCAACCCGATGGGGCGCTGCATATGGCGCGGCCCAGCGAGGGCCCGCCTGTGCTCGTGGTGCTGCAACAGCGCGACGACACGCTGGTGACGGTGGACCTCAAGTCCGGTGAGGAGCGCCAGTTGCGCCTCGAGGGACGCAGCGGCCCGCGTTCCTACGGCAACCCGGTGATCACCCGCGACCACGTGTACATCCCCGACTTCAACCGCCGTCAGATCATCGTCGTTCAGCTGAAACCCTTGCGGCAGTTGCGTTCGGTGCCGGTGCCCGGGCGCGAGCCCAGCTTCGACGTGTTCGAGCGCGACGGCCTGGTGTGGGTCAACGATCCTTACGCGCGAACGCTTCTCACCTTCCGCGGGGACCGGTGGACCGAGCCGGACAAGGGCGAGGGCCGAGGGGTGGTCGACGACACCCCGAACACCCCGCCCACGACGAAGCCGCCTTCGCCGACGAGCGCCGCGACCACCAGAGCACCGCGCCCCTCACCTTCGCCGGCGCCGATCCCGCCCAAGCGCGTACCGCGGGTGGCCGGGCTCAGCGGAGCCGAGGCGTGCAACCAGGTCACCGCGGCCGGCCTCACCTGCCTGCCGCCCGTCACCAAGCAGCAGCCCGGTTGCAAAACGGGTGAGGCGATCAATTCAAGCCCGGCGGAGGGTTCACTGGTGCCACCGCGCAGCTCGGTCACCGTCTTCGTCTGCGGCCCGACCGCGGTGCCCGGACCGCTCGTCGGCATGCACGTCGACCAGGCCTGCCGGACCGTTGAGGCGGCCGGGCTGGTGTGCGCCCGCCGCGACGCCGGCCCCGCCCCGACGCCGGCGCAGGTCGGCACGGTGGCGGCGCAGAACCCCGCGGCCGGCGCGCAGGTGCCCAACGGGTCCACCGTCGAAGTCGCCTACTACACCGGCATCGCCGTCCCGCAGATCACCGGCATGGGCCCGGCGCAGGCCTGCACGACCCTTCAGGCGTATGGGCTCGGCTGCGCGCCCAACCCCGGTGAGATCACCTGGGAGGCCAACGTGGTGCACGCGCAGAGCATCGCGCCGGGCACCCCGGTCGGGCTCGGCACCGCCGTGGGCTATGTCTACCAGCCCAACGGGCCGCTGAAGCTCAACCGCTGGAGGAAGGCGGGCGAGCAGGTGCGCTACCTGGATGTCGACGGGGGACCACCCGGGTGTTGCTGGGATCCTCAGCCCGCGATCGGCGGGGCCTACCCGGCCTCGGGCGGCGTGCCCGGACTGGCTGCCGTGTACCAGTTCCGGTGCACGCAGAACTGCGGATCCGCCAGCAACCGGATGTCGACGAGCTACTTCTACAACATGAATCCCGACGCGCTCAACGGGCAGACCAGGTGGACGCGGGAAGGCCCGGCCTTCAGCTGCTTCAACTCGCCGCAGCCGGGCACCCGGCCGCTGATCGGGATGTTCAACTCCAGCCTCGTGGCGTGGGCGTTCGCCCCGCAGGACAGCTGGGAGTACAACGCCCACCTCGGCGAGGGCTACGCGCCCAACTTCACGATCTGCTGGATCTGGTACGGCGTGCCGGGATTCCCGTAGGGACAAGGCTTTTACTCGGTGCCGGTTACTCGGTGCCGGGGCGGCCGAGGTGGTAGCCCTGGCCCGAGTCGCAGCCCAGGTCGAGCAGGCGCCGCGCCTGCTCGGCCGTCTCGATGCCCTCGGCGGTGATGTGCAGCCCGAGGGTGCGCCCCAGCGACACCATCACGCCCAGCAGCTGATCGCCGATCCCGCCTTTCAGGAAGCGGCCGGCGAGCTTGAGGCTGTGCACGGGCAGATCGCACAGGTAGGCCAGGTTGGAATAGCCCGTGCCGAAGTCGTCGATGGCGATGCGGATGCCGAGCCGGGCGAGTCCCTGTAATTTTTCGATGCTTTGTGGGGTACCGGCGACCGCGCTCTCCGTGATCTCGAGCTGAAGCCGGGCCGGGTGCAGGCCGGTGTGGTCAAGGACGGTGGCGACATGCGCGACCAGCCCGGCCTCGCTGATCTGCCGCCCCGACAGGTTGAAGCTCACAAAGGTGGGTGTGGGCCAGGTCCGGGCCCGGCGGCACGCCTTCTCCAGCAGGTGATGCCCGAGCGGAACGACCAGGCCGGTGTCCTCGGCCAGCCCCATGAACTTGTCCGGGCCCAGGACGCCGTGCACCGGATGCCGCCACCGCGCCAGCGCCTCATAGCCGATCACCCGCCGCCCGGCTAGCTCCACCATCGGTTGGTAGACAAGGAAGAACTCGCCGTTGGCCAGCGCCGCCGGCATCGAGGCCGAAAGCTCATAGCGGGCAAGCTCTTTGGCGCTGCGCTCCTCGTCGAAGACGGCCCAGCGCGCCCCGCCGTCGGCCTTGGCCCAGTGCAGCGTCATGTCGGCGGCGCGCATCATCTCCACGGCGTCGGCGCCCTCGGCCGCCCGCTCGATCACGCCGGCGCTTGCCGACAGGGCAAGCTGGTGCCGGTCGAGCCGGATCGGCTCGCGGATGGCGGCCAGGGCGCGGTCGGCGGCCTTGACCGCGTCATCGGTGTTGGTGGTCGCCTCGACCAGCAGCGCGAACTCGTCTCCGCCCAAGCGGGCTACGGAGTATCCCATCTCCGTGCCAAGCCGCGAAAGCCGCTGCGCGATGATGATGAGCACCCTGTCCGCCACCGGATGGCCGAGCCCGTCGATCACCGAGGTGAAGCGGTCGAGGTCGATGAAGCACACGCCGAGGCGGTCGCCGGGCGCTCCCTCGGTGAGCACCTGTTTAAGGCGGGTGGTGAACCACTCGCGGTTGGGCAGGCCGGTGAGCGCATCGTGCAGGGCAGCGTGGCGGAAACGCGCCTCGCTGTCGCGCAGCGCCTGCTCGGCCCGCAGCCGGGTCACGAGCGAGGCCTTGCGCAGACCCTCCTGCTCGTCGAGGACCCGGTCATAGGTGGCGCGGGCGTGGCCCGTGGTCAGCGCCTCCAGCACCGCGGTCAGGCGCTGCCGTGACCGCTCGTCGTGCAGACCGAGGTCTTTGAGCAGGCGCGACTGGATGAGGGAGACGGTGCGGCCCAGCGCCTCGGGCGCGGTGAAGTCGGCGTGCGCCAGATCCGCGCCCACCCGATAGGCCGCCGCCGGGTCGAAGCACGGGGCGACCAGGGTGCCGCCCAGGTCATGGGCGAGCGCGTGGAGGAACTTGACCTTCTCCGCCGCGGTCATCGAGACGTAGCAGGTGCCGGCGAGCGCACGCGCCCACAGCCGTGCGAACTCGGCCAGACCGGTCACGGCTTTCGTCATGGCTTCCGCCCGACCCCGGCATAGTTGCTGGAGTCGGCCGGGTTGTCGGGAACCTCGTCGGAGGATTCGGGCCGCCACAACGGCGCCCAGACCACACCCGGGTCGACGAGGGTGAAGCCGGTGAAGAAACGCTCCACTTCGGACAGTGGGCGGGGCGCCAGCGAGGTGGCTGTCCCCTTGGAAAGCTGGGAAAGCTCCTTGGACTCCAGCGGCCGGCTGTCGTGGGTGCCGTGCCCGATCGCCAGGTAGCTGCCCGGGGCGAGGCGGTCGCGCAGCCGCGCGACGATGGCGTGCGGGTCGTCCGCGTCCGGTATCACGTGCAGCACGGCGACGAGCAGCAGCGCTACCGGCTTCTCGAAGTCGAGCATGGCCTGGACGTCGGCGTGATCGAGGATCGCCTCGGCGTTGCGCAGGTCCTCCTGGATGACGGTGGCCTGGTCGTTGCCCCGCAATATCTGGCGGCTGTGGCTGACCGCGATCGGATCGATGTCGACGTAGACCACGCGGGAGTCGGGCGCGCCCTTCTGCGCCACCTCGTGCACGTTGCCTCGGGTCGGGATGCCCGAGCCGATGTCAAGAAATTGACGCACGCCGGCGTCGACGAGGTAGCTCACCGCGCGGCTGAGGAACGCCCGGTTGGCCTGTGCCTGAAGCACCAGGTCGGGCATCATGATCATCGCTTTGTGCGCCATATCGCGGTCGGCGGCGAAGTTGTGGCTGCCACCGAGCAGGTAGTCGTAGACACGCGCCGCCGTGGGCCGCTCGGTGTCGATGGACTCGGGCGCCCAATCAGGCTGATCCATGTCTCGGCTCTCCTTTTCCCATGGGCAACCCCGCAACGGGTCAATTATTGACCTTTGGGCCGCGAAACAAAACCATTCTCATGTCTGGTTGTCTATGGGCAAAATCCGGTGGCGATCGACCTATCGGGCGAGGCTACTATTCGCAGCATGCGCTGGTCACAACTTCACGTTCCCACCCTGCGCGAGGACCCCGCCGGGGCTGACGCGGTCAGCCACCGGCTGCTGCTTCGGGCCGGATACATCCGGCAGCTGATGGCCGGGCACTACGCCCTGCTGCCGATGGCGATCCGGGTGCGCGCCAGGATCATCGAGATCATCCGCGAGGAGATGATCGCCGCCGGGGCGCAGGAGTTCCTGATGCCGACGATGCAGCCGGCGGAGCTGTGGGACAAGAGCGGGCGCTGGTCGAGCATCGGCGAGGAGATGTTCCGGCTGCGCGACCGGCGCGGCGCCGACCTCGCCCTGGGCATGACGCACGAAGAGGTGTTCACCGAGATGGCGCAGGAGCTGCGGTCGTACCGCGAGCTTCCCCAGACGTGGTACCAGTTCCAGACCAAGTTCCGCGACGAGCCCCGGCCCAAGAGCGGGCTGATCCGGGTGCGCGAGTTCACCATGAAGGACGCGTACAGCTTCGACCTTGACGAGGCCGGGCTGGACAAGTCGTTCCGTCGCCAAAAGGCCGCGTACACAAGGATTTTCGAGAGGCTGGAGATTCCGGCGATCGCGGTCGAGGCGTCCAGCGGCATCATGGGCGGCGGCGAGTCGGTGGAGTTCATGTGCCCGACGTCGGCCGGTGAGGATCTGATCGTCTACTGCGACTGCGGCTACGCCGCCAACGTGGAGAAGGCGACGTCGCGGCTGGCGCCGATCGAGGATGTCGATGGGGCGATCGAGCGGTTCGACACGCCCAGGGCGCGGACCATCGAGGATCTGGCGCGGGACTACGGTTTCGGCGGCGAGCGGCAGATCAAGACGTTGATATATGTGGTCGACAACCGGCTGACCCTGGTGCTGTTGCGCGGGGACCACGCGCTGGTGGAGCAGAAGCTCATCGACACGCTGAAGGCGGCCGAGGTGCGGCCCGCGCAGCCCGGGGAGATCCGGGAGGCGCTGGGCGCGCTGCCCGGCAGCCTGGGTGCGGTGGGCGTGACCGACCTGCCGGTGGTGGCGGACGAGGCGCTGCGCGGCCGGGTCGGCATGGCGACCGGCGCCAACCAGGACGACGTACACCTTAAGAATGTCAACGTGGAGCGGGATATCCGCGTGGATGTGTGGACCGACCTGCGTGAGGTCACCGCGGGTGAGCCCTGCCCCCGCTGCGGGTCGCCACTGGATGTCGAGCGCACTGTCGAGGTTGGACACATCTTCAAGCTCGGCCGCAAATATACGGAGGCCTTCGGGGTCAGCGTGCTCGGCCCGGGCGGCGAGCGGATCACGCCCATCATGGGGTGTTACGGGATCGGGGTGGAGCGCGCGCTGGCCGCCGTGGTCGAGACGCACCATGACGACTCCGGGATCGTGTGGCCCCGGTCGGTGGCGCCGTTCGCGGTGGCGATCGCTCAGCTCGGGGACGGGCCCGAGGTACGAAAGGCGGCGGAGGAGATTTACGCAGCGCTGAAGTCGGCTCGGGTTGAGGTGATCCTTGACGATCGCAAGGAACGGCCCGGCGTCAAGTTCTCCGACATCGAGCTGGCGGGTATCCCGTTGCGGGTGACGGTCAGCGCGCGCGGCATCGCCCAGAACACGGCGGAGCTGACCCGGCGCGCCGACGGCTCCACCGAGCAGGTGCCGATCTCGGAAGCGGCCGACCGCGTCGCCTTGTCCCTTTCCGCGTAACCCCTTCTCCCAAGACGCACCCGTTCTCCCAAGACGCACCCGTTCTCCCAAGACGCACCGTTCTCCCAAGACGCACCGTTCTCCCAAGACGCACCGTTCTCCCAAGACGCACCGTTCTCCCATGACGCACCGTTCTCCCATGACGCACCGTTCTCCCATACGCACCCGCGTGATCCAATCGCGCCGCATTTTCCGGAAAAATGCGGCCTCCGCGCTGGAGGATGGCGCATTTTCGGGGATACTGCTGCCTCAAACGATCATGCGTTGCGTATGGATCGACGACGGTCCGGGTCGGGCAGAATTGATCGCATGACGGGACCCGTGGCGCTGGTGGGCTCGGGAGAGTACACGCCGGCGATGCTTGAGGTGGATCGGCTGCTGCTTGAGGGCAGGGCGCCGCGCTATGTGCAGATCCCGACCGCGGCCGCGCCCGAGGGGCAGGCCTCGCTGGACAAGTGGATCGGGATGGGGATCGCGCACGCCGAAAGCCTTGGGGTGCAGCCGGTTTCGCTGGTGGTCCGCCACCGCGACGACGCCGGGGATCCTGAGCTGGTGAAGCAGCTGGAGGGGGCGGGGCTCATCTACTTCTCCGGCGGGGACCCGCACTACCTGACCGAGACGTTTCGGGACACTCCGATGTGGACGGCGATCGTCGAGGCTTGGCACGACGGTGCGGCGCTGGGCGGGTGCAGCGCGGGGGCGATGGCGTTCGGCGGTTGGGTGCCCAGCGTACGCCGGCCGATGGGGGCCGGCCGCCAGGGTCTGGGGTTGCTGCCGAATGTGTGCGTGCTGCCGCACTTCGACCGGTACTTCGGGCGCCTGCCCGGTCTGGCGATGAGAGCCCTGGTGCGCACGGGCGAGGGCATCACCACCGTGGGGGTGGATGAGGACACGGCGCTGGTCGGGGGGCCCGACGAGTTCACCGTGATGGGCAAGGCGTCCGCGTGGGTCATCAAGGGTTCCCACCGGGTTCTCGTGCGGACCGGGGAGACCATACGCCTCTGATCCCTACTTCCGGGAAATGGGGGCATCCGGGGCGAGGGGATGGCCCTACTTCCCCAAAGTAGGGCCCGACTTCCCCAAAGTAGGGCCCGACTTCCCCAAAGTAGGGCCCGACTTCCCCAAAGTAGGGCCCGACTTCCCCAAAGTAGGGCCCGTCGCCGCCGAGAAATTTCCCCGTGAGTGAATGTCACACCCCCGGCTCCCAAGACAGTTCCCTTGATGTACGCGTATGACATCCATGCGAGGGATGAGTGATGTGCGGTGGATGAAGACACCTGGCACTCGCAGGTGTTCACGCAACACTGGCAGATCGTGCGCAGGCTCGTTGCCCGCCGGCTCCCCTATGGCCTGGCCGATCTCGCCGACGACATCACGCAAGAGGTCTTCATGATCGCATGGGTGCGCCGCGCCCGCATCGACCATGACAACCCATTTCCCTGGCTCTACCACACCGCCGTCAACCTGCTGCGCAACCGGGTTCGCAGGATGCGCACGGCCCAGCGCTACACGATCAGCGCCGAGGCGGCCTGGGACACGGTCGCCCACGGGCCCTTCGGCAAACGTGACGTCGAGGTCTCCGTCGATCTCAACCATGCCCTCACCGCCCTGTCCCGCACCGAACGCGAGCTGTACCTGCTGGCCTATCTGGACGGCAAGAACAGCGGCGAGATCGCACAGCTGCTGCGGCTCAAGCCCGCGGCGGTCCGCAAACGCCTGGAGCGCCTGCGAAGCCGGCTGCGCGCCCGGCTTGGCCAGGACTATCTGGACAGCATCTGCCCGACGTTCACGGAGACCCGATGACCGACCGGCCCGATTTCGACTTCGACTCCCAGCTGCTCGACCCGCAGCTGCTGGAGTTTGCCCGGCGGTTCGATCCCGCCCGGCACCTGCCCGATGCTCCGCCGGTCAGCGCCGAGCAGATACGGCGCAACGCCGAGCGGCGGGAGGCGCACGAGCGGGAGTGGCGCGCCAACCCGCTGTCGCGCCCGCTGCACCACTTCTGGCTGCCGGCCGTCTGCGTCGCCGGAATCCTCGTGCTGACCGTGGTCGGCGTCGCCGTGCTGCGGCCGTATCTGGGCCCGGGTCTCACCGGATCTCCTCCAACATCGCCCTCGCCCTCGCCGTCGCGCCCGGCCGGTCCGGCGCGGCCCGCGCTGCTGGACCTGCCCGCGCCCAACGGCGCCGCCAAGCAGATGCTCGAAGACTTGGCCGACGTGGCGGCCAAGCAGACACCGCGGACGCCTGCGATGTTCATCTATGTCCGGCGCCAGGTGTGGGTGGCCGGGCCGGCGACGGAACCGGCGGTCGTCGCCACCGACGTCCAAACCTGGCTGCGCGGCGACCTTTCCGGCTACGAGCAGAAGACCACGCTGCCGCCGCAGCCCGCCGGTGTCCACACCGCGCAGTGGACCCAGCAACTTCCGGCCGAGAACCGGCCGACCCTGCAGACCCACGCGCCGGGCGGGTACGCGCACCCGATCCCGTCGCCCTCACTTCAGGCCGGACTGCTTGCCGCGCAGATCGGCAAGGCCTACGGGTACCACGTCGCCGCGGGCGTGGCCGACCTCTTCCAGCTCGGCCTGGAACCGGCGCAGCGCGAGGCGGCGCTTCAAGTGTTCGCCGCCGTCACCAACCTTGCCCACCACGGCAGGGTCAAGGACCGGGCCTCCCGCACGGGCATCGCCTTCACCAGCACCGATCCTGGCACAGGTGTGCGGGAGGTCCTTATATTTCACCCCGATACCGGGGAGTTGCTCGATTACGAGAAGTGGGTGTCAGGCCCCGACGGAGAGATCTTTGTCGATGCCTACACCCTCTATCTCGACATCCGCACCACCAATAGTCGCCCATAGTGGATACCGGGTAGGGTGCCCCGGCTAAGCTCTCGCACATGCCCACCGGGGGTCCCCTCGTCCCGATGGTCGCCCGCGAGCCGGAGCTGCGGGCGCTCGATTCCGCGCTGTCCCGGGTCGAGCAGGGCGAGACCGCCGCCGTTTTCGTCGTCGGGGAGAGCGGCGTCGGCAAGACGCACCTGCTGCGCGAGGCCGAGGCGCGGATGCGAGAGCGCGGCGCGGTTGTGCTCAGCGGGCTCAGCCTGGACATCCCCGACGCACCGCTCTACCCGCTCGCCACGGCGCTGCGGCGTTTTGTGGTGCAGCGCGAGGGGGACGGCGCGGCGCGGGAGCTGATGGATCTGATCGCGGCGGGTGCCGCCGACGTCGGGCCGGCCGGCGCGTGGCTGGAGCGGCTGTGCGCCGGGCTCGAGGAGCTTACCGCGGGTGAGCCGCTGGTCCTGGTACTAGATAATCTTCATTGGATCGATGGAGCGACGCGGGATCTGCTCAAGCACCTGCTCGCTGTCCCCGTCGGCCTGCGCCTGCTGGTGATCGGGGCGGCGCGGGTCGAGGAGCTTCAGGCCAACCAGCCGCTGCGGCTGCTGCTGTCGGAGTGGCGGCGCCAGGGCTCGGTACAGGTCATCGACCTGCCGCCGTTCGACCACGCCCAGACCGAGCAGCTTGCCTGCGCGCTGGTGGGCCGGGCGCTGTCGCCGCGCGAGGTCGATCTGATGTGGGCGCGCAGCGGCGGCAACGCGTTTGTCGTTTATGGACTGTCGCAGAACCTCAGGCGCGGCGAGGTGGATCTGGCCGACACGCTGCGCGAGTTCCTGCTGGCGCGGGCCGACTCGCTGCCGCCCGACTCGGCCGCCGCGGTCGTGGCGATCTCGGCCGGGCTGGAGCCGGTCGCCCACCAACTGCTGCGCCGCGTCCTCGGCTTCAGCGACGAGCGGCTGATCACTGCGCTTCACGCCGCGAGGGATCAGCGGATCATCGAGGAGGATGAGGAAGGGTACCGGTTCCACGTCGGCCTGTTCCGGGAGGCGCTGGCCGAGCGGCTGCTGGCGCCCGAGCGCGTGCGCCTGCACAACCTCTACGTGCAGGCGATCCGGGCGGAGACCGACGGCGATGGCGCGCGCCGCCCCGCCCACCATGCCCGCCTCGCCCATCACCTGCGCTACGCGGGTCGGTTCCACGAGGCGCTGGTTGCCGTGATCGAGGCGGCGCGGGAGGCCGACCGGCGGCGGCGTTACTCCGAGGCGTTCATGCACTGGAAGTTCGCCGTCGAGGTGATGCCCTCCGTCGATGGCTTTGAGCCGATGGAGGTTCTACGCAACGCGGCCGAGGCGGCGCATCGCAGCGGCGAGCACGGGTGCGCGCTGGAGTACCTGCGAAAGCTGGGCGAGAGCGAGGGGATGACCACGCCGCCGTGCTGGTTCCATATCAGCCGGGCGCGATACCTCGCCGCGGTCGGGCGGCTCACCGGGGCCGAGGCCGAGTATGCCGCCGCGCTCGTGGCGCCGGACGCCAGCGACGCCGACCGGGCCGCGGCCGCCGCGCACTCGGCGGATCTGCTTGTGCGCCTTGGACGTTACGGCGCCGCCGGGCAGCGGGCGCACGAGGCGCTCGACCTGGCGCTGGTGATGGGCGACTCGTCGTCGGCCGTACTGGCAAGGGCCGCACTGGGTTTCAGCCAGGCCCTCGACGATCCCGAGGCCGGGCTGGCCACGGTGGAGAAGGCGCTTCGCGCGGCGGAGTTGTCGCACCGCCCAGACGACATCGTCGCGGCCTATGTGCACCTGGCCGAGCTGCTGACCGGTCCGCTCAACGAACTGGAGACCGGGGTGCAGGTGGCGCGCGAGGGCGCGGCCCGCGCCGTGGAGCTTGGGATGGGCCGCACCTATGGAACGGCTCTGCTTGCCACGGCGGCCAACGGCCTGTTCCGGGTGGGACGGTGGCCGGACGCGGAGAAGGTGATCGCCGAGGGGTTCACCCGGCACCCCAGCGGCCGGGAGGCGGCCGAACTGCTCCTCGCCCGGGTGCGCTTGGAGACCGGCTACGGCGACCTCAAGGCGGGCGAGCGGGACCTCGACGCGGCGGCGACGCTCGTGGCCGACGCCGGCGGGGCCCGCTATGTGGTGCCGCTGCTGACCCTGCGCGCGGGCCTGGCGATGTGGGGCAGCGACCCGGCGGCGGCAAGGGAAGCCGTGCGCGAGGCGGTCGAGCGCTTCCAGGACGGCAGCGACGATCTCGTGGTGATGGTGACCGTGGTCTGGCACGGGCTGCGGGCCGAGGCGGAAGCCGTTGCGGCCCTACGGATGCGGGCCGACGAGTCGGCGGTGCGGTCGTTGCGCGCTTGCATGGACCAGATCACCTACGACAGCGCGGCGGCGGCCCAGCCGGTGCGGGCCACGGTCAACGCCTTCCTGGCGCTGTGCGCGGGGGAGATCAGCCGGATCGAGTCCAGGCCCGACCCCGAGGTGTGGGCGCGGGCGGCGCGGGCCTGGCAGGATCGGCACCATCCCTACCCGACCGCCTACTCGTGGCTGCGCTTCGCCGACTCGCTCTACGCCCGCAACGCGCGCAGCGCCCGCGCCAAGGAGGCGCTCAAGGACGCCTTCGACATGGCCAAGCCCCTGGGTGCCAAGCCGCTGCTCAAAGAGATACTTGACCTCGCACAGTACGCTCGGGTATCGCTCCAAGACGCTGATCTGTCCACAGTGGTCCTAGCCGAGCCATCCGGCGATGCCCGGGCCGCGGGGGTGCTCGACCGGCTGACGGGCCGGGAGAGGGAGGTGCTCGCCCTCGTCGCCGTCGGGCTCACCAACGAGGCGATCGCCTCCAGGCTGGGGATCGCCCCGAAGACGGTCGGCGTGCACGTGACCAACATCCTCAAGAAGTTGCAGGTCCACAGCAGGGTGCAGGCGACCGCGATCTACGTGCGGCAGAACGGATAAACAGTCATCACCGTCCGCCTACGGTGTTATCCCGATTTACACGGCCACTCGCGGGTCGCATCGTGATCCTGGCACACCATCACTATCCACGGAGGAACAGAATGTCCGAGGCGCCTTGGGGCAATCTGCAGCACGACATGCTGACCGCGCTCGCCGCCGAGCCGGACGACATCGAGGGCGTGGTGGATCAGCTTAACCAGGTGCAGGACGTGTTGAAGCGGATCCCGCCGCTGTATGACGAGAATCCCATCGCCGACTTCAACACGCTTTACACGACCATCACGGTCAACATCGGCGACCGGCACAAGGGTGGCCAGTTCACCCGGCCGGCCTTCCTCAACCGCCTCGACGTGGAGTTTTCCCGGCTCTATGTCAGGGCGCTGCGGCAGTGGAGCGTGGGCAGCGCGCTGACCCCGGAATCGTGGGCGGTACTTTTCCGCCGGGTCGCCGATACCGATCTGCGCTCCCTTCCCTGCGCGGCGGCGGGGGTCAACGCGCACATCAACTACGACCTGCCGTTCGCGCTCAAGGCGACGTGGGAGTACCTGGGGCACTCGGGGGAGGGCAGCCCACAGCACAAGGACTATCTGCTGATCAATGCGGTGTTCGAGGAGTGCATCCCGGACTTGCGCTGGCGCTACCTGGAGGGGTGGCAGCGGTGCATCGACCGGATCAACCTGCGCATCGACGACTGGTACCAGAACCTGCTCGTGGTGGTGACCCGCAATCGGGCATGGGAACGAGCGCAACGGTTGTGGGAGCATCGCGCCGAAAGCGGCACGGTGGACGAGATGCGGCGCAACTTCGATACCGAGGCGGCCCGGATCGGCCGGGCGCTGCTTTCACCCTTCTGCCGCTTCATCCAGTGACGAGCATCAGCCCGGTCCCGCTTTCCTTGGTGCCTGGAAAGCGGGACCGGCGTTGATGGGTTGACGGAACTGACTGTGATCATTATGATCGCTATCAATTGGGAAAGCGCTTTCCTCCGTGGCGCTACCGGGCGGCGTCGCACCCGTGCTCGCGTTCTGCCCGAAAAAACGGAGAGATGCATGATGAAACAGCTAAGGCTAATCGCCTGTGCCAGCCTGCTCACCGGCGCCTTCGTGGCACTGTCCGGACAGGCCGCCCAAGCGGCAACGGTCCGCTATGAGGCCGAGTCGGCCCAATGCACCGGCACCATCGACAGCGACCACGCCGGATTCTCCGGCAGTGGTTTCTGCAACGGCACCAACGCGGTCGGCGCGGCGGCGCAGTTCTCGGTCACCGCCCCGGTCAGCGGCGCCGCCAGCATCGCGATCCGCTATGCCAACGGCACCACGACCAACCGCACGACGCAGGTGATCGTGGACGGCTCGACCATCACCACACTGTCGTTCGCGGGCACCGGCGCCTGGACCAACTGGGCCACGGCGACGGTGAACCTGAACCTGAACACGGGCAACCACACCGTCCGGTTGAACCCGACCACCGCCAACGGTCTCGCCAACATCGACTTCATCGACGTGACCACTGGTGGCGGTAACCCGCAGCCGGGCGGCTTGGTCGGCTGGGCGACGCAGGGCGGCGGGACCACGGGCGGCGGCGGCGCCTCACCCACCACTGTGACCAGCGCGTCGGCGCTCACGAGCGCGCTGTCGTCCTCGAGCGCGGCCGTGATCCGCGTATCGGGTACGATCTCGTGCTCGGGCATGCTGCGCGTGGCGTCCAACAAGTCGGTGCTGGGCAACGCCGGCGCGACCATCGTCGGCTGTGGGTTCAACATCTCCGAGGCGTCCAACGTACTCGTGCGGAACCTCACCTTCCGCGACTGGGGCGACGACGCCATCAACGTCCAGTACTCGACGCGGGTCTGGATCGACCACAACACCTTCTCCAACGGGTCTGACGGCGCGGTCGACATCAAGCGCTCGTCGGACTTCGCGACCGTGTCGTGGAACCGCTTCTTCAATCATGACAAGACCATGTTGCTGGGCCACAGCGACGACAACGCCGGCGAGGACGTGGGCCACCTGCGCGTGACCTACCACCACAACTGGTTCGACGGCACCGGCCAGCGGCACCCGCGGGTGCGGTTCGGCAACCCGGTGCACGTCTACAACAACTACTACGGCGGCGTCACCAGCTACGGCGTGGCCTCCACCGAGGGTGCCGGTGTGCTCGTTGAGGGCAACTACTTCGAGAACACAGATGATCCCTACCACCTCGGCGAGGGCGACTCCGGTCCGGGCACGCTTGTCGCGCGCAACAACTTCTTCGTCAATTCTGGCAGCGGCCAGGCTGGCGGGAGCGTGGCGAGCATCCCCTACTCCTACGGTCTTGACACGGCAAGCAACGTCAAGTCCATCGTGACCGGCGGTGCCGGCGCGGGACGCATCAGCGTCTGAAATCGCGGTGGAATGAGGTGGCTCGGGTCGTTCGGCCCGAGCCACCTTTGCAGCCGTGAGATGAACCGCGGCTCAAGTGTGGGCTCTTCCCAAGCTGGCACTTACGAGGTTAAATCAGTGTCAACGCTCGATGGAAGCGCTCCCACACCATCGCCCGGGCCGAGTGATAAGGCAGCGGGCGGGGCGGATGCCTCCACATCCGCCCCGCTGTCCGACCGCTGCCGGATGACCCGGCACGGCTTGCCCGGACAGGAGAATCGTAGTGCCCAGAAAGCTTGTGCTCATGCTCGCCGCCGCGACCCTGGCGGCGGGATCGCTGAGCGCGGCGGTACCACAAGTCGCGCAGGCCGCACCGCCCTACAACTACGCCGAAGCCCTTCAGAAGTCCATCTGGTTCTATGAGGCACAGGTCGCGGGCCAGAAACCTTCGTGGAACAGGGTTTCCTGGCGCGGTAACTCCGCCGTGAACGACTCGGACGCAGGCCGCGATCTGACCGGCGGCTGGTTCGACGCCGGCGACCATGTCAAGTTCGGCTTCCCGATGGCCGGCTCGACCACGATGCTCGCCTGGGGTGCGGTCGAGTACCGCAGCGCCTACCAGGCCAGCGGGCAGCTGACCCACCTGCTCAACAACCTGCGCTGGGTCAACGACTACTTCATCAAGGCGCACCCCTCGGCCAACGTCCTTTATGGACAGATCGGCAACGGTGGGCTCGACCATCAGTGGTGGGGCCCGGCTGAGGTCATGAAGATGGCCCGTCCCGCGTACCAGATAAATGCCAGCTGCGGCGGCACGGACCTGGCGGCGGAAACGGCGGCCGCGATGGCAGCCAGCTCAATGGTTTTCCGTCCTACCGACCCGGCCTATGCCGACACGTTGGTCTCGCACGCCACGCAGCTTTACAACTTCGCCGACACCGTCCGCCGGGCGTACCACGAGTGCATCACCGACGCGGCGAACTTCTACCGATCGTGGAGCGGGTTCAACGACGAGCTGGTGTGGGGCGCCATCTGGCTGTACCGCGCCACCAACCAGATGTCCTATTTGGACAAGGCGCGCACCTACTACGACAACCTGAGCCGGGAACCGCAGAGCACCATCCACTCCTACAAGTGGACCCACGACTGGGACGACAAGACTTACGGCTCATACGTTCTGCTGGCCAAACTCACCGGGCAGCAGCAGTACCTCGACGATGCCAACCGGTGGCTCGACTACTGGACCGTGGGCGTCAACGGGCAGCGCATCACCTACTCACCCGGCGGCCAGGCGTGGCTGCAGCAGTGGGGCTCGCTGCGCTACTCGGCCAATACGGCCTGGATCGCTTTGCTGCACTCGGATTCCATCACCGACGCCACGCGCAAGGCGCGATACCACGACTTCGGCGTCGGCCAGATCAATTACATCCTCGGGAGCAATCCATCGAGCCGTAGCTATATGATCGGTTTCGGGACCAACTCGCCCCGCAACCCGCATCACCGCACCGGGCACGGCTCGTGGACGGACAACCTGCAGAACCCGACCAACAACCGGCACGTCCTCTACGGCGCGCTGGTCGGCGGGCCGGGCGCGGCCAACGACAGCTACACCGACGACCGCTCCAACTTCCAGGCCAACGAGGTCGCCACGGACTACAACGCCGGGCTCACCTCCGCGCTGGTGCGCATGTACTCCGAGTTCGGCGGCACGCCGCTGGCAAACTTCCCGCCGACCGAGACCGTCGACGACAGCGAGATGTTCATCGAGGCCGGCGTCAACGCCACCGGAGCCACCTTCACCGAGATAAAGACCTTGGTGTACAACAAGTCGGCCTGGCCGGCGCGCGCCCTGACCCAGGGCTCGTTCCGCTACTACTTCACTCTCGACGGCACCACCACGGCCAGTCAGATCACCCTCTCCACCGCCTTCAACCAGTGCAGCGCGCCGACCGGGCCGACGCTGGTGAGCGGAAACACTTACTACGTATCGGTTTCCTGTGCCGGGCAGACCATCGCCCCGGCCGGGCAGTCGGACTGGCGGCGCGAGATACAGTTCCGCATCACCAGTTCGGGGACGTGGGATCCCACCAACGACTGGTCCTACCAGGTGACGCTGGGCCGCAACGCTAAGATGACGCTGTTCGACGGGGCCACCAAGGTCTGGGGCGACGCCCCCGGCGGCGGCGACACCATCGCGCCCTCACAGCCGGGTCAGCCCACGGCGAGCGGCATCACCTCCACGAGCGCGACGCTGACGTGGGCGGCGTCGACGGACAACGTCGCGGTGACGGGTTATGACGTCTACCGTGGCACGACGCTGGCCGGTTCCTCGACCACGACTTCGTTCAACGCCACGGGTCTGTCACCGTCGACGCAGTACAGCTTCACGGTGGTGGCCAGGGACGCGGCGGGCAACAGCTCCACGGCCTCACTGCCGGCCACCTTCACCACGCTGCCGCCGCAGCCGGACAATATCGCGCCCTCGCGACCGGGCCAGCCCACGGCGAGCGGCATCACCTCCACGAGCGCGACGCTGACGTGGGCGGCGTCGACGGACAACGTCGCGGTGACGGGTTATGACGTCTACCG